>Ga0209806_1000151_pt1 | contig 42039 bp, 42 predicted proteins | sample GraSoiAngelo_152_FD_186166 | JGI IMG/M metagenome (GOLD analysis project Ga0209806, IMG submission 186166) | Grasslands soil microbial communities from the Angelo Coastal Reserve, California, USA - 14_1009_12_30cm (SPAdes) (version 2) | ecosystem: Environmental > Terrestrial > Soil > Grasslands ... | reverse complement strand
GCCCCACGCCCACGTCTGAAGCAGAGGCACCTCCGGGCCGAGGTCGTCGAGCTCGCGGTCCCAACGTTCCGAGTCAGAGGTCATCCAGGTCCGACATCCGTCACGAGCGCGGCTTCCAGGTGAGCGATATCGTTGACCCCGCCGATGACCATGCGTCCGTTGCGCTTCTCGATCAAAGAGATGGACGCGTTCTGGATCTTGAACGGAAACAAGCCGCGGCTCGGCCGGCCGACCACGCGGTGCAGGGCGATCTGGATCACGCCACCGTGCGTGACGACCAGGACGTCACCTTGAGGATGCACGCCGAGGATTGCTTCCAGCGCAGCGCCGACCCTCGCATCGAATGGCGCAGCCCCCTCGCCACCCGGCACAGTGTCCCAGTCCGGCTCCTCCACCCAGCTCGCCCATGCCTCTGGGTAACGCACGGCGATCTCTTCGGTGGTCAACCCCTCCCACTCGCCAAGAAAGATCTCGCGGAGGGACGATGCGGCCTCGGGCCGCAGGCCGATGCTCGGCGCGAGGATCTCGGCTGTCTCAAACGCTCGCTTGAGGTCGCTCGCGTAGAAGCCGGCGACTGTGCGGCCGGAAAACCTGGGGGCGAGGAGCTCGGCCTGGCGCCGGCCTTCGGTCGAAAGCGGCGGGTCGAGCTGGCCCTGGATGCGGTGCTCCTGGTTCCAGGTCGACTGCCCGTGGCGGATCAACACGAGGCGCGCCGGGGCCGGACGGGAGGGTAATGGGAGGTCCGGAGGCTCCGGACGCGCTGCTGCGATCTCGATGCCTATACTAACTTTCTCTTACATCCCGATCGGGCTGGGCCGATCTCAGGAGAAGACTGTTGCAATCTCACGGCTCTTTGGCCGAGACCCCCCTTCGATCACTTCTGGAATCCGCTCAGGGAGAGCGGTCCACCGGTACCCTTATCGTCCGGGATGGGAACGGGCAGTCAGCCTCGCTTTACTTCCTGTTCGGACATCTTTTTCATGCCCAGGGCGATGGGAAGTCGGGCGACGAGGCGGTCGTCAGCGCGCTTCATTGGACCCGGGGCGATTTCGAGTTCGACGCCAAAGCCAAGCTGCCTGCGGATGAGACAGTCAAGGCCGGCATCCCAGAGCTGGTCCACGCCGCGGAGGCGGTCCCGAAAGCGGCTCCCGCGGAGCCGCAGCCAGAACCCCAGGTGGAGGCACCAGAGCCTAAAAGTGAGAGGAAGGATCATGCTGAACCCGAGAGAAAGGTGGAAGCCCCCCAGCCGAGACGTGGCGTGAAGCACCGCCCGCAGCCGAAGCACGGCCGCGAGCCGATCCCAGTGCCCGCCGGCCAGATCCTGTATGACTCGCTGAAGACGTCGTTCGTCGACTTCGCGCGCCTCCTCACCACACTGGAGCGTGAGGGCTACACGGGATACGTCCGGCTGCTCACCGACGACGCAGCGGGCTTGATTCTTTTCCGCGAGGGCTCGGCGCTCGAGTGCCTGTACGACGGCGCCGCCGACGCCGGGAGCCTGGTCCTCGGCAAGCAGGCCCTTCAGGAGTTCAACGACGACGTGACCGCCGGGCATGGAGTGCTCGACGTGGTCGGGCTCTCCCCAGAGCTCATCGACGGCCTCTACGAGCTGACCGTCTCGAGACCGATGTACACAGAGCTGTACGCCGGATGGGTTGACATGAAGGCGCTCCTGAACTTCCTGAGCGAACGCAAGCTGAGCGGCAGCGTGATGATTCGCTCGAACGCAGGGACTGGCGTCATCATCCTCGCCAACGGTGAGCTCGCCGGCGCCTACACCAGCGAGTCGCGCGACATCTCGGACAAGCCGGACCGCGCGCTGGCCCTGTGCGACGACCCCAACGCGATGATCGAGGTCAAGTCGGCCGACACGACCAAGCATCCACCGCTCGACGTCGAGGAGATCGTGGTCGGGCAGAGAACGCGGCAGGGCCAGTCGTCGGTGGCCGCGCCGCCGCCGCCGGAGCCGGTCGCGCCGACCAGCCCGACGATCCCGGTCATGCCTGCCGAGCCACCCACCGCGCAGATCCCGACCGGCTCGTTCTCCTCCGGATTCGCCCAGCCCTCAACCGCGCCGACGCAGGTCGCGCCGACCGCTCCGCCGCGTTCCGGCGGCGGTGGGCCCCAGCTCGATTGGGCCGCGATCACGGCCGAGCTGCAGGCGATGGCCGAGGACGCGCTGGGCAACCGGGCGCGCAAGGTGAAAGACATCCTTGGGGCGGCGGATCCGTCACTCGCCGGAATCGAGGCCGCAATCGACCAGATACCCAGCATCTCGCTGCTGTTCGTCGACTCGTCGCGCCTGGAGCAGCTGGCGCAAGAGATGAGGGCGCGCCTCAAGTCCCACCTCTAGGCGCCGGTGTACACCCTTAACAGGGTGGGTTGGCGCGTGCCGCTGTCCAGGCTAGGCTGGCCCTCGGTTGGTTCGGCTCGGGTCAGGGAGCCGTCAGGAGCGCCGGGCGCGCGCAGGGCGCATTCCCCAATGGGAGGGCCCAGCAGGGAGTTCGCGTTTCTCGCCGCCGGCGCCATCTGCTTGAGCATGGCCCTCACGGCATGCGGCGGCGATCCGCCGCAGATCGTGGACTACTCCCCCCAACGCAACTCGGTCGACGTTTCGACAGCCGCCCCGCTCAGCATCACGTTCGACCACGACGTCGACCAGGCATCGGTGGCGAGCCGCCTCCGCCTCGCCCCGGCGACGACCGGCTCCACGCAGTGGCTCAACGGGCACGAACTCCTCTACCACCACGAGACTCTGCGCACCAGCACGACGTACGAGGTCATCCTCGAGTCCGGCTACCACGACCGCGCGGGCAACGTGTACACCCTGCGCCACCACTGGTCGTTCACGACCGAAGGACCTCCGGGCCTTGCCGGCTCGACGCCGACCAACGGTGACAGTGGCGTCGACCCGGCGACTTACCTCCGCCTCGACTTCACACGCGCGATGGACGCAAAGAGCCTGAAGAGCGCGCTAGCGATCAACCCCAACGTTCCCTTCGACGTCCGCATCGACCCAACCGACAACCACCGCGCGATCATCGCCCCGTCGCAGCTGCTCGCGGCCAACACCGACTACCAGATCCTGGTCAACACCGCCGCGCTCGACGTCGACGGCAACATGCTCGGCCGCGACCAGACGGTGAGATTCACGACCGGGGCGCTACAGGCTCTTCGTCATTGGATCGCATTCGCAACCGACGGCGTCAACGGTTCGCCCGGCGGAGTGTGGATGGTCAACGACGAATACGCCTTCCCGCGCCAGCTCTTTGACGCGAGCGCGGTCCGGGCTTTCAGCTGGTCTCCGGACGGCGAGTCGCTGTTGATCGAGGACCAGAAGGAAACGTGGTGGCAGTACAGCCCCGGCGGCAGCACCGCACGCATGAGCTTCAAAGGGCCCTGGGCCGCCGCGCTTGCGGCGGGAATGGGATACGTCTACATCGACGATGCCGGAGCGCTTCACCGCCGGGGGGCCGGCGGATCTGACGACGTGATCGCCACCGACGTGGCCGAGGCCGCCGTCGCCCCGAACGGCGTTCGCGTGGCGTTCATTCATGCCGTGACCGACCCCGACGCGATCTGGGGTTACGACGTCGGGCTGCGGGCGCGCTATCAGCTGGCGCTCGACTCAGCGCCGGTCAGTGCTCTGGCATGGGATCCCGGGGGCAAGCGGATCGCTTACCTCCGGCAAGACGTGTCCGGAATGAACCTTCGCCTGCGCAGCCTGACCGGCGCCGCGGCCACGACGACTCTGACCGGCGGTGACATCGTCGGCCGGCCGGCGTGGCTGCCTGACGCTACGCATCTCGTCTTCTCAGCCACGATCTCGAGCTCGAGCGCCGCCGGCGTGCTGCACAAAGCGTTCGTCGTCAACGTGGCCTCGCCCTCCGCGGCGCTCAGCCCTACGTCAGGCCTGCCGTCAGATCCGACGATCGACGTGACGTCGCCGGTGTCCTCGCCGGATGGTCATCAGATCGCGTTTCTGAGCGGCGACCAGGTCTGGCTGATGAACGCCGACGGCACAAGGCCGACAGCCCTTACGAAGCAGGACCCGGCGTCCTTTCCCTATTCCTGCCGCGCGCTGGCATGGACGCGGAGCTGAGCCCGCTCGACGACGCCTTCGAAGAGCTCCTGCAGCCTGTCGGCAGTGCGCGTCCACGAGTAGCGCTGCGCGAGCAGCCGTCCTCTGCGGCCCATCTGCTGCGCGAGGTCGGGACTGTTGAGCAGGCGCCCGATCCGTTCCGCAAACGCAGCCGCGTCGTGACTATCGATCAGGTAACCGCTCACCTCATCGCGCACAACGGAGCGCAGACCCGCCACCCCTGAGCCCACGACCGGGCACCCACACGCCTGCGCCTCGAGTCCAACCAGGCCGAAAGATTCGCTGTATGAAGGCATCACACAGACATCCGCCGCCGAATAGAAGAACGGCAGCTCGTGGTGAGCGACCGAGCCCAGGAAGTCGACCCGCTCGCGCACTCCGACCGCTGACGCGACTGCCTTCAGGCGTTCCTTCTCGCTCTCGTCGCCGTCCGTGCTGTCCTCGCCGAGGATCAGCAGGCGGAGGTCATCATGCGCCCGGTCGCTGAGCAGCGCGAGGGCGCGAATCGCAACCTCGACACCCTTCAGGCGCTCGAGCCGGCCCACGAAGAGGAGCAGTCGACCGGCGCCGTATCCGATCTTGCGGCGAGCCTCGGCGCGGTCGATCGGCTGGAACATCGAGAGGTCGACGCCGGGCGGGACGACGAAGACTCGAGCCGGGTCGGCGCCGTATGCGTGGACCAGCTCGGCGCTCTCGTCGTTCGTCGACGTGACCAACAGGTCCGCCTGCCGAGCGATCTCGCCCTCCACGACGATGCGAAGCTCAGGTTCGGGGCGAGCGCCGTCGGCCAGCGTCCTGTTTTTGACCAGGCCGAGCGTGTGCGCCACGTGCGCCCAGCCGGCGGCCAGCTGCGGCCGGATGACGCATGCGACCTCGCCGGACAGCCAGTAGTGGGAGAAGACGAGGTCGTAGCTCACGCCTTCGCTTGCCGCGAACTCCAGGACGCCGTTCGCAAATGCGGGGACCTGGTCGAAGAGGGCGTATTTGTCGACGCCGGCACCGATGGGCAGATAGATGACGCGCGACAGAGCCGCCAGGGACTCGCTGTAGGGGTCGTCTGAGGACTGCCGCCGGGTGAACACGTCAGTCGCGATGCCACGGTCGCTGAACGCCGTGCAGATCTCGTGGACGTACACGTTCAAGCCGCCGTTGGCGTTGTTGCCCAGAGACGCGGTGGGCGAGGTATGCATGGAGATGACCGCGATCCGCGGTGCGGCGCGGCCGGTTACAGGTCCGGTTTCCTCAGCCACGGTACGCCGATCTCGAGTCAAGCCAGCGTCTGGAAACGCAGCAGAAGCCGGAGCCGGAGACCGGCGAGCAAGAACCCATAACTGCTAAAACCTACGACGCCCGCCCGTATTCCCGCCCAACGGCGGGAACGGGGCTAGATATGATTTGGCCTGAATGCGGGTGAGCAGAGGTCTCCTTCTGGCAGTCGGGATTCCAGCCTTCTTCATCCTGACGGCACTCTCCACGCTGGCCGACACCTCTCCCTCGCCGGGCAGCACGGCGAGCGGCGCGACGACGCTCCCAGGCGACCCACAGAAGGGCGCCACGCTGTACGCCCAGAACTGCGCCACGTGCCACGGCGCGAGCCTGGAGGGTGGCATCGGCGCAGTGCTCAATCCGATCGAGAAGCTGCCTGGGGTGGCGAACCCGCTCGACCCGACGTTCCTGATCGGGGTCATCACCAACGGGCGGTCGGACAATGGTCGAACGATGCCGGCGAAGGGCGGGAACAACTCGCTGACCGACCAGGACGTGAAGGATCTCGCCGCCTACATCATCCAGCAGAATCGAAATCCCGGAGGCGGCGCCCTGTCGCCGGGCGAGCTTGCAAAGCGCACGATCCTCTGGGTCTCCATCGCGATCATCGCGATGGGGTTCATCACCTACCTGCTGGCCACCTACAACATGCGCTGGATCGCGCGCCGCGCCGCAGCGCGACGCAAGTAACGGAAGCGGCGTCCGGCTCGACGCAGCACGCCCCGCCTCTTCGTCCGACACCGGCGGGGGGCTCGCCCCGGATCCTGATCCTCTTCAGCGACACCGGTGGTGGCCACCGTGCGGCGGCACGCGCCCTGACCGACGCGCTCAAGGCGCTCGATCCCACATGCGTGGTGACTGTCGCAGACCCGCTGATCGGCCAGGGGCCGGGCATCACTCGCCGGCTTGCGGCGCTGTATTCGCCGATGATCCGCCGCTCGCGAGCCGCTTGGGGGGCGCTGTATCACACAAGCAACACGCAGGCCACGTTCGCCGCGATCCGCGCCATCTTCGGGCCCGGGGTGCGGAAAGTCGTCCTACATCTGTTGCGGCAGCACGACCCTGACGTCGTTCTCTCGGTCCACCCGCTCCTCAACCATGTTGCGCATCAGGCGATCCGGCGCAGCGGACGCCCGCGAGCGCTGATGACGGTGATCACCGATCTCGTGGACTTCCACCGAGGGTGGACGTTCAGCCAGGCGGACCTGGTGATCGCGCCGACCGAGCGTGCGCGAAGGGTTGCTTTGCGTAGGCGCGTCCCCGCGGACCGCGTCAAGCTGCTGGGCCTGCCGGTCGACCTTCGCTTCCGTCCGCCCGCCCCAGGCGAGAAGCAAGCGCTCCGCCGCCGGTTCGGGCTCGACCAGGACCGGTTCACAGTCCTGGTGATGGGAGGGGCGGCGGGGGTCGGACATCTCGCGGCGCAGGTTCGTGAGCTGGCCCAGGAGCCGCACCCCTGGCAGCTCGCCGTCGTCTGTGGCCGAAACGAAAAGCTGCGGCGGCGGCTCTATGAGCTCGAGGTCTCCACTCCGATGCTCGTGTTCGGCTTCGTCGACTACATGCCGGAGCTGATGCGCGCGTGCGACCTGGTGGTCACCAAAGCGGGGCCGGGCGCGATCGCAGAGGCCCTGGCCACCGGCCTGCCACTCGTGATAACTGGATTCTTACCGGGCCAGGAGTCACCGAACGTCGACTTCGTCGTCGAATCAGGCATAGGCGCGTTTGCGCCGAAAGAGTCAGAGTTGCTCGACGAGGTGCGTGTGTTGGCGGAAGGCGGACCGACATGGCGCGAGATGTCGCGCAAAGCCGATGAGCTCGCGCATCCTTATGCCTCATCAGACATTGCGCGCGAGTGCCTGTTGCTGGCCGCGCGCTACAGGGCGTCGGCGCAGGCGAGCCGGTAGGGGCATAACCGGCAGCGACGTCGCTCGGGTTTGGTTTCGAAGCGTCCCGCCCTGATCCCCTCGGCCACCTCGGTTCCCTCCGCCTCCGCGTTGCGCATGAGGTCGGCGACCTTCCCCACCTGCGCCGACTCGCCCGACGCCAGGTAGACGACTTCCAGCTCGACCGGTTCGAGCTTCATGGCTGAGGTCGCACCCAACGCGTAGAGGGCCACCTGCAGGTCGCGGCGTCGGCGGGCGATGGGACGTCCGCTCTTGTAATCGATGATCCGCCACCCGTCGGCGGTGCGGTCGATGCGGTCGATCACTCCGCGCAGGTTCCAGCCGTCGACCGTGAGGGCGAAAGGCTGCTCGAGGTATGCCGGCACCAGCTCGAACCCGCCGCCGGACCGATACGCCTCGAGCTCGGCCGCGCCGTTGCGCTTGAACGCGGGCGCCCGGCGCGGGTCGGGAAATGCCGTCTTGCTCCACACGTCGGTGTGGATGGACCTCAGTCTCGCCGCGCTGACCGGCTTGCCCGCTTGTCTCAGCTCGCCGGCCCTACGCAGCACCTCATGCAGGATCACGCCGTGCACAGCCTCGGCGCTCTGGATCGCCGGCAGCCGTTCGACGTGGCGATACCAGTACTGCCGTGGACAATCCTTGTAGGCGGTGATCGCGCTGAAGGAAAGATGGATCTCGCCCGTGGGCCCGTCGACCACGGCCTGGGGCGGAGACGCGGGCGAGGCCGCGACCTCCGTCTCGACCACGGTGCGGGGTCCCGCGGCGCGTACCTCGTCGAGGAAGCGCGACTCCCTCCATCGCCTTCCGCCTTCGTAGTGAGTGGCGCGCGTCAGGTAGAGGCGCCGTCGTGCACGCGTCATCGCCACGTACAGGAGGCGACGCTCCTCTGCCACGACGTCCTCGCGGCCGCGCACAAGCGGCTCCAGCACCGAGGCTGGCAGCTCGAACCGCGGCGAGCGGCCGGACTGGGGGAGCCGGCCCTCCACCAGCGATGGGACGAAGACAACATCGAACTCAAGACCCTTTGACTGATGGATCGTCATGACCTGGATCGCGTCAGTGGCGTCGACGGACGCCGGCTCCTCGTCTTCGCCGGAGAGAAGGACCAGGTCGAGGTGGCGCATGTAGGCATCGAGCGAGTGGTCGGGGGATGTCTCGCAGAACTCGGCGATGTTTTCGGCGAACCGGCTGACGTTGGCCGTGGTGTCCGGCCACGCCGCAAGATAATTGGACTGTTCCATCAGCTCGAAGAAGAGGTCACGCACGTCGACCTGCCGCGCCACCGCAGCGATCCGCTCGAGCAGCGGTTGCAGCGCGGCCGCCGCGGGCCGCGCCAGCGCGACGAGATCGCCCGGATCGCGAATCACGCGGAGCATCGCGATCATGTCCCTGATCTCGGGAAGGTCGTGGAATCCATGGCCGCCGATGACCACGTGAGGTAGTCCGTGAGCTGCAAATGCGGCCGCGATCGGTCGCGCGATCGCATTGGTTCGACACAGCACCGCGATTGAGGAAGGCCGTGTTCCGGCCTCCACGAGCTGCTCGGCTTCCTGCGCGATGGCGTCTGCCTCGGACGTGCCGTCCTCACAACTCCACAGCTGCACTGCCGCCCCGCCCTCCTCGGACCGGAGGTGCTTCGATAACCGGTCGCGGTTGTGCTCGATGAGCGTGCCGGCAGCGGAGACGATCCGCCGCGAGCTTCTCCGGTTGCGGCCCAAGGTGATGGTGCGCGCGGATGGAAAACTGACCAGGAATCGCTCGAGGCTGGCTCGGGAGGCGCCGCGAAAACGATAGATCGACTGGTCGTCATCGCCGACCACGAATGGATCGCATTCCCGCGCCACCAGCTCGACCAGCCGCTCCTGGGCCAGGTTCAGGTCCTGGTACTCATCGACCAAAACGTGCGGGAAGCGCGCCGCATAGCGCCGGCGCAGCGCGGGGTTCTTCTCCAAAAGCCGGACCGCGAGCACGAGCAGATCATCGAAGTCGAGGAACTGGTGCTTCCGGCAATCCCTCTCGTAAGCGCGGAAGAGCCTGATGCAAGCGCTCATGAGGTCGGCACGCTCCTTGTCATCCGTGGAGGCGGCCCAGGACTCGAGCCGCTCGAGCGGAACGAGCTCCTGTTTCATACGCTCGAGCATCTGGAGCGCCGGCGCGACCAGATCGTCAGGCCGCTCATCTCCCGTCAGCGCGGCGTCGCCGATGCCCCACATCAGCTCTCGGGCCAGGATCCAGCGATCCGCGCCCATCAGGATCCGAAAGCCTGGGGGCACCCCGATCGCGCCGCCGTCCTCCCGCAGCCAGGCAAGCGCGATTGAGTGGACGGTCCCCACCGCAGGCGCCTGCGTGTCGATCAGGTCTTCGATGCGCTCGCGCATCTCGCGTGCAGCGCGCTCGGTGAAGGTCATGACGAGGATCGAGGCAGGCGAGATGCCGGTCGCAACCAGGCGCCGGAACCGCTCCGCGATGACCGCCGTCTTGCCAGTGCCTGCCCCCGCCACCACGCGCACCGCTCCGGCACCCAGCGCCGCTGCCTGCTGCTGCTCCCGACCCAGATTCATGTGAGGGTTGGCCGGCCGATGCGGACGCGGAGCGTGCGCACCTTGCGGCCGAGGTCGGGCCGGTTAAGCCGGGCCAGAATGGTCTCCGCGTCGAGCCGGAGCTGATGGGCGAGGGCCGGGCTGGATGTGGTTACCAGAAGCGTGCCGGAACGGAGCTCGACCTCGTCGCACAACCTGGCGATGTCGGGCCCCATGATGGTCCGGAAAGCGGCGGCCACCTGGGCGCCCATGAGGCGGGCTCCACCAGGCTGCCGGCGCACGATCTTGGGCAGGATATTGCCCAACTTATCCACAGGGTTGGATCCTGCCGTCGGTGACCGTCCAGACCATCGCCTTAGCGATCAGGTCGCGCGGAAACGGCCCTGCTTCGACCGATGTGATCACGACCTGGCCGCCGGCAGCCACCTCCGCCAGGAGGGCGCCCCGGCGGTCGCTGTCCAGCTCGGAGAGGACGTCGTCCAGCAAGAGCACCGGCCGCTCGCCGGTGCGCTTCTCGATCAGCCCGGCTTCGGCCAGCTTCAGGCTCACCACCGCCGTCCGCTGCTGACCCTGCGAGGCATAGGAACGGGCGTCCTGGCCGTCCAGGAGGACCAGGAGGTCGTCCCTGTGCGGACCGAGGCTGGTGGTGCCCCGACGCAGGTCCTCGGCCAATGAGTTATGCACAGCTTCCGCGTAATGTTGCGGAGGCGCCAAATATTGGATCTCGAGGCGCTCACCGGAGGCGATTTCGGCGTGGCACCTGGCTGCCTCAGGACCGAGCTCCGACACCGCCCTGGTCCTCGCCGCGACGATCTCCCCGCTGACCTGGACGAGCTCGTGATTCCAGGCCTCCAGCATGTCCTCGCCACCCTCGCCGGCGGCGATTCGTTTGAGCAGGCTGTTGCGCTGCTCCAGCACCCGGCGGAGATTCGCCAGGGCTCGGGCGTATCCCGGCTCGACCTGGACGAGCATCTGGTTCAAAAACCGGCGGCGAAGCTCGGGGCCTGCCTTCACCAACCCGAGGTCGTCCGGCCAGAAGAGCGCGGCCCTGAAGTTGCCCGGCAGGTCGAACGCCCGGCGCCGGATGCCGTCGACCTCGATCGTCCTCCGGGTCCGCTCGTCCTCGACGGCCAGCGTGATCGCGATCTCGCGGGTCGTGACGCCGGTCTCCACGTCGGCCTCGATCCTCGAGCCAGGCCCGGCCGGCCCGACGAGCTCGGACTCCCGGCGCGCCCTGGGCGACGACGACAATGCGAGCATCGCGACCGCTTCCAGCAGGTTGGTCTTGCCCTGGCCGTTGGCGCCGATGAACACGTTGACGCTGGGTCCTGGGGTCAGGTCCAGCTGGCCGTAGTTGCGGTGGTTTCTGAGCTGCAACCGACGGAGGCGCACTCCGTCAGGACATCGCCACCCGCACGGGCATGATCACGTACTGGTAGTGCTCCTTGCCCGGCGGTCGCATGAGCCCTGGGCTGAGAGGGCCGTCGAACAGCAGCTCGACCTCATTCTCTCCAATCACCCCCAGGGCGTCCAGGACGTAGCGGGCATTGAAAGCGATCTGGATATCGGAACCGTCGACCTCGGCGGTCATCTCAGCCTTGCTGTCGCCCACCTCGTTGGTGGTGGCCGAGAGGGTCAGCGCGCCGGCCTGCGCTTTGACCCGGATGACGTTGGCGCTGTCCCGGGCGAACAGCGACACCGCGCGCACCGTCTGGGTCAGCTCGCTGGTCGAGACCTTGACCTTGGTCGAGCTCTTGCTGGGGATAACCTGTGCGTAGTTTGGATACTTGCCGTCGATAAGCCTGGAGGTCAACTCCGAGCTGCCGGCGCGGAAGAATACCTGATTACGAGCCTTGGAGATGATCACCTCCACCTTGCCAGGCTCGCCCTTGAGTACCCTGGCGAGCTCCGCCAGCGCCCTGGCCGGCACGATGAGGCTCGCCTCCAGCTCCGAGGGCGCGGCCGCAGCCAGCTTGCGCACCGCGAGTCGGTGGCCGTCGGTCGCGGCTAGCGTCAGGTTGCCGCCCTGCACCATGACCAGCACGCCGGTGAGCACGGGTCTCGCCTCGTCCGTCGACGCGGCCATCTGCGTCTGCTCCACCGCGCCGACCAGGTCGTCGAGGGCAACTTCCAGCTTGTCGCCTTCGTCCGGCCGCGGCCCAGGCGGAAATTCCTCGGCCTCGATGCACTTGATATGCGTGTCGAATCGCGCGCAGCGCAGACCGAGCGACTGCGTGCTCGCGTCCAGCGTCATCTCGAGGTCGTCGTCGGGCAGCGTGCCGACGAAGTCGGTCAGCAAACGGGCGGGTGCGGTGGTCGAGCCTTCGACGGTGACCTCGGCGGGGACGACCTTGCGAATCCCGATCTCCAGGTTGGTGGCGGTCAGTGCCAGACCCTCGGAGGTGGTCTCGATGAGGATGTTGTTCAGGATCGGCAGCGTGGTCCGGCTCGAGATCGCTCGTGAAACGACCTGCAGAGCCTGACCAAGGACCGCCGGCCTACAGGTGACCTTCATTTGAGCTGTCATCACTTTGGCATTCACGAAAGTTGTCCCCCGTTGCTAAAGATTCTCTTAGTAGAAGGAATTCGTATCCGATAACAGTAAGCGCTGTGCGTACTGTGGATGTCCAGATCATTTACCGATCGAAATGATCTGTGCGTAAGGTCTGGGGAATCGACGTCCGGACCAGGGATCGCTGTTGATCCGCTGGGGAGGAAATGCCTGCCTGCGCTCCATCCAAGCCGCGTCCCAAGGCGATTCTCATAAAGTGTTGAAAGCTTTGTCATTGGACGTAGAGCTTCTCTCGGATCGCCTGCACTTCGTACCGGAGACGCTCGTCTTCCTTGAGCTCGTTGGCGATCTTCTCGATCGAGTGCAGCGCGGTGGTGTGGTCACGCCCGCCAAAGGCTTTGCCGATCGCGGGCAGTGACGATGGCGTCTCTTCTCGGACGAGATACATGGCGACCTGGCGTGGAAAAACGATGTGCTTGTCGCGCCGTTTCCCCTTCATATCGTCGAGCGTGACGTTGTAGTAGTCGGCGACGAGGGCCTGGATTCGCTCGACGTTGATGGGTTTTCGTGTGCCGGCCGGGATGATGTCAGAGAGAAGGCGCGCGGCCTCTTCTTCGTCGACCTGGCGCTGATGCACCGCGGCGAAAGCCTGCACGCGCGTGAGCGCTCCCTCGAGCTCGCGGATGTTGCGCTGGACCTTGTGGGCGATGAAATTGAGCACGTCTTCAGGGATGAGGCTGGTGTTGGCGCCGAGCTTGGAATGGAGAATGGCAAGGCGGGTCTCGAAGTCCGGGGGCTGTATGTCGGCGATGAGGCCCCACTCAAACCTCGAGCGCAGTCGGTCCTCGAGGGTGGGGATCTCTTTGGGTGGGCGGTCCGACGAGATGACGATCTGCTTGTTGATCTCGTGCAGCGCATTGAAGGTGTGGAAGAACTCTTCCTTGGTGCGATCTTTGCCTGCGAGGAACTGCACGTCATCGATGAGAAGCACATCGACCGTGCGGTACTTATGCCTGAACTCCCCCATGCGGGCGGTGGCGATTGAGCTGATCACCTCGTTGGTGAACTGCTCGGAGGTGAGATAAACGACGCGCTTGCGGGGAAAACGCTCGTGCACTTCGTGGCCGATGGCGTGCATGAGGTGTGTCTTGCCCAGCCCCACTCCCCCATAGAGGAAAAGAGGGTTATAGCTGTCGCCGGGCGCTTCGGCGACTGCTTTCGCCGCGGCGTGTGCGAACTGCGAGTTATGACCGACGACGAATGATGAGAACCGAAAGCGCGCATTGAGCTCTGACGGCGCGACGGCCGCGACCTCTGCCACCTCGACTCCGTTGTCGTGTCCGTTCTCGGTGCGGTGATCGTCGTCATCGAACATCGCGTGCGCTGGTCGGTGGCCGGACGGGGCGATGACGAAATCAATGTCCACCTCGGAACCCGTGACGGCCTGCAGCGTCTCCTGGATGAGGCCCGAGAAACGATCTTCGAGCCAGTCCTTGGCGAGCTTGCTCGGCACGCCGATCCGGAAGGTGCCCCCGTCAGCCGAAACCACCGAGGTGTTCTTGAGCCACATGTCATAGGTTCGCTTGGCGAGCTGGAATCGCAGCTCCTCCTGGACCTGTGACCAGATCTGGTCCTGATTCACCCCACCTTCTCCTTTGCCATGCCGCCCGACACGCCATGGATGAGCCCCGCCAGACCTGTGGAGCGAAGCCGCCGCCGCTCTGCAAATCCTGTGGACAACCCCGATCCGTCTCTCCTGCTGCCGGCACCCGCGGCCTCGTCCCAGCAGCGACCCCACGTTCGCGCCCTGGACGACCGCGGATTCAACCGAAGCTCTTCAAGCATGAGCTCCGCCTCCTTGGTCCTTGTGGAAAAGAGCGGACCGGATTTCCACAGGCTGGCGGCGCCGACCTGTCCGAAATCCACCATCCAGTCGATCCCGAAATATGGAAGCGGGATTGTATGACTAAGTGTTAGCTGTTGGTAGGTGTTTGGCTAGACTGAGTGGCGCGATCTGTACTGGTACTCTGGATAGACGCTTTGGCTTTGCTGCTTCCGGCCGGGGAATATAACACCGGGCTGTGGATACCGCAAGGCCGCCGCGCACACAATGAAGTTATAGAAGCGGTATCACAAGTCGGGCGCATTGCCTCGGCTACACTGGCCCGATCAAAAGGACCTATCAACCCAAGAAACGGTATCGCCGGCGCGTCCACGGATTCTTGCGCCGGATGAGCGCTCGTGGCGGGGTCCGCGTGCTCCGCAATCGCCGTCGCAAGGGCCGCGCGCGGCTGACCTAGCTCCAAGCTGGTCGCGCCGTAACTGGCGCATTGAAGATGAAAAGGCGCTCGCGGGTCCGTCGGCGGTCGGACTTCCAGGCGGCTATCAGCGGCAGGCGCTTCCACAGCGGGCAGGCCCTGGTCGGGTTCGCCGTTGCGACCGAGCAGCCGGAGAGCCGGGTCGGCGTGACGGTCAGCCGGGCAATCAAGAGCTCGGTCGAGCGCAACAGGGCCAGGCGCCGGCTGCGCGAGGTCGCGCGAGAGGGATTGCTGGGACCTGGTTCGCCGCTGCGCCAGGTGGGAATACGATATGACGTGGTCCTGATCGCCCGCCCGGCGGCGCTCGAGGTCTCGTTCGCCGATCTCAGGGCGGAGGCTTCGCTGGCTGCGCTCAGGCTCGCACAAATAAAGCCATGACGAAGCCATGACCAAGCTCTTCCTGATTTTGATCCGCGGTTATCAGCTGTCCATTGCGAAGATCCTCCCGCCTGCCTGCCGTTACTACCCGTCTTGCTCGCACTACACCTACGAGGCGATCGAGCGCTACGGCTGGCTCAGAGGCGGATGGATGGGTGCGGCGCGCATCGCCCGCTGTCACCCCTTCGCGCGGGGCGGCTACGACCCGGTGCCCTGACAAGGAGTCACTGACATCCCACTGGCCTCGTTCACAGACATCTTCAAGTTCTTCAGCCCGATTCACGACGCGTGGTGGGCGATCTTCGGGGTGACTCTGAACACCGCGCTCGGCTTCATCTACTCGAACGTGCAGGGGATTCCGGTGGTGAGCGTGATCGGCGCCTACGGCGTCGCGATCATCGTGCTGACAATCCTGATCCGCCTGCTGCTTGCTCCGCTGCAGCAGTTCCAGCTCGTCACGCAGCGCAAGACCCTGGTCGAGCAGCGAAAGCTGGCGCCCCAGGTCGCCGAGCTGCGCAAGAAGTACAAGAAGGACCCGCAGCGCCTGAACACCGAGATGATGAAGATGTACCAGGAGCACGGGGTCAATCCATTGGGCGGCCTTATCGGGTGTCTGCCACTGGTCGTACAGCTGCCGATCCTCACCGCCCTCTATTACGTGTTCACGGGCTTCGCCCGGACCCACGCGGTGGCGACGCACTTCCTTTTCATCCCGAACCTGAACGACAACCCCAACCACCACCTGATGTTCGCGGGCCTGCCGATCCCGGTGCTGGCCTACCTGGTGTTCCCGCTGCTCGCCGCGATCACGACCCTGATCCAGTCGAGGATGCTGCAGATGCCGGCTCCGCCCAACCCGACCGAGCAGGAGCAGCAGACCCTTCAGATGCAGCGCACGATGGTCCTGATCTCGCCGCTGATGATCGGCTGGTTCGCGCTCAACGTTCCGGCCGGCCTCGGCCTTTACTGGTTTGTCGGGAACTGCGTCAGTATCATTCAGCAGAGCTTCGTGGTCGGCTGGGGGAACGTCCTGCCGGCTCGGTTCCGCAAGGCGGCCGGTGGAGCGCCCTTGGTGTCCAACAAAGGGGCGACCAACGGCCAGAAGGCCCTTCCGCCGACCGGCACGAGCTTGAACAGCTCAAAAAAGGCGAAGCGCAAAGCTCAAAGACAAGGCAAGGAGAGTGAACGCACGTGAGATCCGCCGAAGGCCGCGGCCGCACGCTTGACGAGGCGGTCGACGCGGCGCTGATCGAGCTTCAGGAAAGCCGGCGCAACGTCGACGTCAAGATCCTCAGCGAGACATCGGAGGAGACCCTTGTCGAGGTCACAGTCATCGACCAGAGTGCACCCGCGATTGGGGCTGCGCCCGCTGCTCCCAACGGCAAAGCTGAGATGGCCCGGACCCTGGTCGAAGGCCTGCTCAAGCACATGGGCGTGCGCGCCCAGGTCAGCGTCCGGACCGGCGCCGACCCGATCACGCTGGATATCAGCGGGCGCGATCTCGGCGGCCTGATCGGCTGGCGCGGGGAGACTTTGCGCGCGCTGCAGTCGGTGACGAACGTGATGGTGGGCAAACATCTCGCCGAGGGCGAGCGCATCATCGTCGACGTCGAGCGGTACCGGCAGCGCCGCGAGCACACCGTGCGTGAGATCGCTATGCGCGCCGCCCGCCAGGTCAAGATGACCGGCGACGCGATCACGCTCGACGCGATGCAGCCGTTCGAGCGCCGAGCCATCCACCTGGCGCTGGAAGGCGACCCGGACGTCACGAGCTCGAGCATCGGCGAGGAGCCTGAGCGCCGCGTCGTTGTCGGCCCCCGCAAGCCGCCTGAAGAATAACGGGGGAACGGTGCCCGGCCGGGCAGCCGCCGAGCGGATCCGGAAGGCGATCGCGCTCGTCAACTCGGTCGCTGACGAGGCGGGCGACGAGGAGATCACCCCGACCGAGATCGCGGAAGCAATCCGCGACTGTCTCGAGCTGAGCGATGTCGACGCTGTGCCCAACGTGCGCCGCTACCTCGGCGAGGCGCTGGATGCGGTCTCCGACGGCATGCCTGCCGACTTCGTGGCGATGACGCTTTATGCCGCCCTGGGCGCGTTACGCGAGGGAAGCTGACCGAGCCCTTCTTATACTGACCGTCCCATGCCTGCCCCTCATCGAGTACACCACCTACCAGGGGGAGCCAGGATGGTGGTTGAGGCCATGCCCGAGCGGCAGTCGGCCAGCGTGGTCCTCATGTTTGCCGGGGGCTCACGGCAGGAAGACGATCGCCTCGCCGGCGTCTCTCATTTCATTGAGCATCTCTACTTCAAAGGCACGAAAAAGCGGCCGACGTCGAAGGAGATAGCCGACGCGATCGAGGGTGTCGGTGGGTTCATCAACGCGTCGACCGACAAAGAATTGACGGCCTACTGGGCCCGCGTTCCCGCGGAGCACATGAACCTGGGGCTCGACGTTCTCTTCGACATCATTGCCAACTCGAAGCTCGATCCCGCCGACGTCGAGCGAGAGCGGATGGTGATCCTCGAAGAGCTTCGTATGTACCAGGATCAACCCCAGGATTACGTCCAGAACCTCTTCGAAGAGCTGATCTGGCCCGGCCATGCGCTGGGCCGCGACATCGCCGGTACCGAGGAGTCGGTGTCGCGACTCGGCCGCGACGACATCCTGGAGTACGCGGACGCGCACTACCGGCTGCCCAATCTCGTCGTCGGTGCCGCGGGATCACTCGACGAGGCGTCGACCATCTCCGAGGTGACGCGCAACCTCTCTTTGCGTCCCGACATGAACGGCGCGCTCGAGCTTGCGCCGCCGCTCCCCCTCGACTCTCCCCGCGTGCTGGTCCGCCGCCGCGGGACGGAGCAGGCCCACATCTGCCTTGGGGCGCGCGCCGTCAGCTACCTTGACCCAGACCGCTATGCGCTCGACCTGCTCAACACGGTGCTGGGCGAGGGCATGAGCTCCCGACTCTTCCTCAACATCCGGGAGCGCCTTGGCATCGCCTACGACGTGCACAGCTTCACGCAGAAGCACCGTGACACCGGCTACCTCGGCGTCTACATCGGTGTCGATCCGAAGAAGGCTGTCGATGCTGTGAATGCGGTGATGGCCGAGCTGCGCAGCTTGACCGAACACGAGGTCGCGGCAGCTGAGCTGGCGCGTGCGAAGGAATTCACCAAGGGCCGCTTGCGTCTCGAGCTGGAGACGACCAACGGCGTGGTGTTCTGGCTCGCCTATCAGGAGCTGCTGCTCGGTGAGATCAACACCATCGACGATGAGATCGCTTTGGTCGACGCCGTGACTGCGGCGGACGTGGTGCGGGTCGCAGCCGAGGTGTTCAGTCGCCCGATGCAGATGTCGGTGATCGGTCCCTTTTCTCGCGACAGCGCCTTTCGCCTCGCGATCGGGGCTTAGACCTGCTCTAGCTGGCCACCTGCAGCGCGGGGCGGGCCCCGACGGCCGTACTCCCCGTTTCCAGGATTGGCATCTTCGCGTAGATGTTGCCGAACTGATTGAGCGGCCAGATCCGGAACCAGGCCTTGCCATCGATCCGGTCGCGGCTGATCGGCCCGAAAAAGCGCGAATCCTGCGAACGATTGCGGTTGTCACCCATGACGAAATAGTTGTTCGGTGGGATCACCTTGCCGTCGGTCCCGTCTGTTGGATAGTTGTTTTCATTCGTCCACTCCTCTGGCAGGTACGGCTCGACGAGCCTGTGCCCGTCGATGTAGACGATGCCGCTGCGGATCAACAGCTTCTCGCCGGGCAGCGCGATGATGCGTTTGATGAAGTCGGTGGAGTTGCTCGTCGGCGGCCGCAAGATGATGATGTCGCCGCGCTGGGGCGCGTGGAGCCGGTAGTCGATCTTGTTGGCGATCAGGTAATCGTTGTCGTCGAGCGTCGCGAACATCGAAAGGCCCTCGACGTGCACTGCCTGCACGGCGAAGCTGATGCCGATGTAGAGGATGACCGCGAGGACGAGTACCTCGGCGACCTCGCGCAGCAGCGAGCCGGCGGCCGAGCGTTCTGTGGAGGCGGCGCCAGCCGCTTGTTCGTGTTGGGCCGCCATGCTTGTCAGGAGACGAGCTTAGCGCAGACTCGTTCCAGCTCTTCGCGACTCGAGTAGCGAAGCTCGAGCTTGCCGCGATTCAGATTTCCGCTGAGCTTGATCGGCAGGCCGAGGCTCGATTCGACGTCAGCGGCGAGCGCGCGCAGCTCGGCCGAAGAGTCCGAATGGCGGCGCCGGTGAGGGCGGTAGGTCCTGACCCAGTTCTCCGTCTGACGAACGGAAAGATGCCGGGCGATCACGACCTTGAGGCCGTGTTCCTGCGCGGCCTGGCTCTCCAGGGCGATGAGCGCTCGTGCGTGTCCTGCCGTGATCACACCTGACGCGACGGAGGACTGCACTGCTGCGCAGCCGGCGAGCAGGCGCATCGATTGTGTAACCGACACGCGGTGCTTGCCCAGTCGCTGCGCGACGTCTTCATGCGTCAGGCCGAAATCTTCGATGAGCCGGCTCAGGCCGCGAGCTTCTTCGATTGGGTCGAGGTCGGTGCGCTGAAGGTTTTCGATCAGGCCGAGCACGAGCTGCTCGTCATTGCCGGCGTCGCCGCGTACGACCGCGGGTACCGTGTTGAGACCGGCGAGCCGCGCCGCGCGCCACCGGCGCTCGCCGGCGATGAGCTCGTAACCGTCGGCCAGCCGCCGCACGAGAAGCGGCTGCAGCACGCCATGAAGCCGGATCGACTCCGCGAGCTCGCCGAGCGGCTCAGCGTCGAATCGTGAGCGCACCTGCTGGCGCGAGGGTCGGATCTGATCGACTGCGATCATCTGCGGGACCAGTGCATCGCCTTGGCTCGACATCGGAATCAACGCCTCGAGTCCGCGACCGAGTCCGCGCGGGCGTGGTTGGCTCATCTTTCAAGCAGCTCCTTCGCGAGGGCGCGATACGCTGCCGCCCCTCGACATGTCGGGTCATATTCGATCACTGACTTGCCATGGCTCGGTGCTTCGCTCAGGCGGACGTTGCGCGGGATCAGCGTCTCGAGGACGTGGTGCGGGTGAGAACGTCGGACCGCATTGAGCACGTCCCACGCGAGGGTGGTCCGGGCGTCAAATTGCGTCATCAGGATGCCGGCGATCGCAAGCTTCGGATTGAGGCGCGACCGGACCAGCTGGTGCGTGTACATGAGATGGCGGAGCCCTTCGAGCGCGAAGTACTCGCACTGTGTGGGTATGAGCATGCTGGTGGCCGCGACCAGCGCGTTGAGCGTCAGCAGGCCCAGCGACGGGGGACAGTCGACCAGGACGATCTCGACTCCCGGCGGAGTCGAGGCGAGCGCCTGGCGCAGGAGGCCCTCTCGCTCAGTCATCCCGGCCAGCTCGATCTCCGCCCCGGCGAGGTCGATATGCGAGGGGATGAGCGACAGGCCGGTCGGCCCGGTCGGCTGCACGACCTCTGCGACCGTGGCCTCTCCGGTGAGCAGGTGGTAGATGTTCAGCCGGGCCCGCGCAGGGTCGAGGCCCAGGCCCGATGTCGAGTTCGCCTGTGGGTCCAGGTCGACGAGCAACGTCGGATGGCCGGCTTCGGCCAGGGCGGCGGCCAGGTTGATCGCAGTGGTCGTCTTGCCCACGCCGCCCTTCTGGTTGACCACTGCCACAACGGGCATCTCGGTAGTGGCCAACATATTGGGTCTGGCGTCGCTCGCAGCTCCTACATCTGGGGCCATTGGGCGAAATTCTAGTCCCGGATCAATTCGTTGGCCAGCCATCCTGTTAAGGGCTCCCACCGGCCGTGGCCGCCCGGCGCCGGTTGGCCCAGATCACATAGCCGGTGATCGCGACGAGCGCCACCTCGATGACGAGGGCCCCGTCGAGCAGAACACCCGTGAGTCCGATGCCAACCAACAGGTTGTAGCTGACGTGGCACATGCACGATGTGGTGGTGTTTGTGTACTTGCGGATGAGGCCGAGCCCGAGCGCTATTGCGAACACCGCGACCGTGTCGACCGAGGCGCCGTACTGGGTGTGGATCGAGGTGAAGAGCAGCGCTGTGGCGATCAGTCCAATCCGAGGCTGCAGGGCCCCACGGAACAGGACCTCCTCGCAGATCCCGGGCAGCAGGGCCACCGCTGCGATCCCGTATTGGGTGCCGAGCTGCCCGAAAATGTGCTGGGTGGTGGCGTCGACCCGCCGCGCGAGGTCCGGCGACCACGCGTGGTTGAGGACGTCAGACTCCTGGCCAAGCGCAAAAAGCGCGCCGGCCGCCGCGAGGGCGAGGGCGAGGTGCCACCAGGCGGGGCGCACCAGTCCGAGACGGGTCATCGCTTCGGGCACGGTGCGGCGCTTGAAGTAGGCGAGGCCCACGCCGACCCCGGCGAGGGCGAGGATCAGAAAGGGGACCTCGTTCAAGAAGAGATCGACCAGGGTTAGCGCCGGCTGCGCGTTGTTGGCCGCCAGCACGTCAGTGAAGGCGATGAAGGTGACCTGGGTACCGAAGAAGATGGTCGCCAGGACGAGCGCAAGCGCGTGGACTGGGCTGTTGGGATCGATGGGGAGGAGCGCCGCGAGGTCCTGGCGGATCGGCCTGAAGGCAAATCCGCCTGCCGCGACGGCGGTAACGATGGTGCCCGCGTCGACCGCGAAGGCGGCCTGGCGGCTTAAACCGGTCGCCCCGGTCGGAGCGCCGAGCAGGTCGAGCACCCCGACGAGCCCCGTCATCACGGCCGGAATCGCCGCCAGCGCCGGGGTGGCCACTGCGGCCCACGTTTTCCCCACCGCCGCATTGGCCAGGAGGATCAGTGGGAGCGGCAGGAGCTCGACCAGAGCCGTGCCGGCGTCGAGGGGAAGGTGAGCGATCAGCCGGTCTTGGTGCCTTTGTCGGGCAGCGGCGGCGCCGGCGAGCCATCGACGCGTCTCCCCATGTCGATCAGCGGGCGGATGAGCTCGATGGGCAGCGGGAGGATGATCGTCGTGTTCTTCTCTGAGCCGATCTCCACCATCGTCTGGAGGAACCGGAGCTGGAGCGCGCCCTGCTGGGACGAGATCACCTGCGCCGCGTTCGCCAGGGTCTGCGAGGCCTGAAACTCGCCTTCGGCGTTGATGATCTTCGCGCGCTTCTCGCGCTCCGCCTCCGCCTGCTTGGCCATCGCGCGCTGCATCGTGCTGGGCAGCTCGACGTCCTTGATCTCGACCACCGAGACCTTGATTCCCCATGGTTCGGTCTGCTCGTCGATGATCTTCTGCAGGTTCTGGTTGATCCTGTCGCGCTCGGCGAGCAGCTCATCGAGCGTCGACTGGCCAAGCACGGCGCGCAGCGTCGTCTGCGCGATCTGCGATGAGGCGTTGATGTAGTTGAGCACCTGCACGACCGCTTTCCGCGCGTCGACGACCTGGAAGTAGATGACCGCATTGACCTTGGCGGTCACGTTGTCCTTCGTGATGACCTCCTGCGGCGGCACCTCGAGCGTGATCACCCTGAGGTCGATCTTGACCAGGCGGTCGACGCCGAACGGGATGATGAAGAAGAGCCCCGGGCCCTTGAGAGCGATCAGGCGACCCAGCCTGAAGACGACTCCCCGCTCGTATTCAGCCGCGATGCGCAGGCTGGAGAAGAGCGCGATGAGGATCACGAAAAGGATCACGGCGATGACGACGAGCGTCCCCACGTCCACTATTTCTTCTCCTTGGCCTGGCCGTTCTCTCGCGCGACCTGCAGCTGGAGGCCCTGGCGCCCGACGACCCGCACGGGGGATCCGGCCGGAATCGGCGCGTCAGACGTCGCCCTCCACAGCGCGCCCGCCACAAAGACTAGACCTTCGGGGGTGAGCTCCTCGCGGGCCTCGCCGAGCGCTCCGACCATGCTGTCCGCCCCTGAGAGAGCAGGCTGCAGCCGGGCTGCGATCACCTTGCGGATGAAGAACGCGAAGAACCCGAGCGTCAGCAGTCCCGTGACGAGGGAGACGATCGGATTTACGCCGAGCCCGATCGGGCCCGTGTTGATGAGAAAGGCCATGCCAAGCACGAGCGCGAAGACACCGCCGACGGAGAGGAATCCGTGAGTGGGCGCCTTCAGGTCGGCGATGAACAGCACGAGGGCGAGCAGCATCATCAGTCCGCCGGCGATGTTCACCGGGAGGTTGGCGAGCGAGACGATGGCAAGGACCGCGGCGATGCCGCCGATGACACCGGGCAGGATGAGGCCCGGGTTCTGCATCTCCGTGATGATTCCGTAGCCCGCGACGATGATCAGCAATGCGGCGATGGTCGGATCGATGAGGGCGTTGAGGAACACCTGCCAGAACGGCATCGGATAGTCATCGAGCACGGCACCGGCCGAGTGGATGACGAGGCTGCCGTTGGTCCGAGGCACCGAGCGGCCGTCGATCTCGTTGAGCAAGGACTTGATGTCAGTTGCCTCGAGGTCGGCAACCTTGAGCCTCACCGCCTCTTCCGCGTTGATGTTCACGCTGTTACGCACGGCCTGCTCCGCCCAGTCGGCGTTGCGGCCGTGCATCGCGGCGAGGTTGCGGACGCGGGTGACGGCGTCGTTCAGGACCTTTGCCCCGAGGTCGCCGGTCAGGTTCTCGCCGGTCGCCTGGATCGGATGGGCGGAGCCGATGTTGGTGCCGGGGGCCATCGCGAGCACGTCGGCCGCCTGGGCGACGAACAGCCCGGCGGAGGCGGCTCGAGCGCCGGTGGGATAGACGTAGACGACCACGGGCACGGTGGAGTTGAGGAGGCTGGTCACGATCTCGTCCATCGAGGTCGAGATGCCGCCGGGCGTGTTCATCACCACGAGGAGAGCGTCGGCGTGGTCGGCTTCGGCGCGGTTGACCGCGCTCTGGATGTACGCAGACATGATGTTGTTGATATCGCCGTTGAGGTCGACTTCTTCGACGTGCGGCGAGGCGGCCCCGGCCTGGAGCGGCAGGAGCGCTGCGGCGGCGGCAAAAAGCATTCCGACCAGGCGGAGCGCAACTCGTGCACGCATGCCCCGAGTATGGCAATCCACCGCCTCGACTGCCCATGTAAAACGTGGAACATCGAGCTCGGGAGGCCATTCGAGCCGGGCGTAGAATCGAACGGTGGCTGCCGAATCGATCAACCCCGACGGCGATGAGCTGCTCATGGACGAGCTGCGCAGGCAAGCCCGGATGACGCCATCCGTGGGGGAGTCCGAGCTGGCAGGTCTGCTCGAGAAGTCGGCCCGCGGCGACCGCACAAGCCAGGAGCGCCTCGTTGCCGCCAACCTCGGTCTTGTCATCCGGCTGGCCGAGGCCCGTGGCGACAAGGGGCTTTCGATGCCTGACCTCGTCCAGGAAGGTTCCCTTGGCCTGTTCGAAGCGGTGCGCTCATTTGCCACCAGCGGTGAGCACGACTTCGAAAGCTTTGCCGAGCGCCGGATCGGGGAGCAGATTGACGCCGCGATCGCCGCCGAGGCGACGGCCGTGCGCGACGCCGAGCTCCTGGTCGCGGCGGCCAACGACTACGGGCGGACGGAGGTGCTGCTCCGGCGCACGTTGGGTCACGACCCGTCAGCGGCCCAGATCGCCGAAAAGCTCGAGTGGACGGTGAATCGGACGCAATACGTGGCGCAGGTAGTGGCGGAGGCACGGCGCCGTCACGACGAAGAGCTGCTGGCGATCCTCGACGCCGACGCCATAGAAGACATCGACGACGCGCTTGACGCCTAGCGCGCCCCAGCGCACGCCGCTGTACGACCGCCACCTCGCGCTGGGCGGCCGCATGGTCGACTTCGGCGGCTGGGAGATGCCGCAGCAGTACAGCTCGATCCGCGATGAGCACCTGGCGGTGCGCAAAGTCGCCGGCCTCTTCGATGTCTCTCACATGGGCCGCTTTCGGGTCACGGGCGACTCGGCGCAGGCCTTCATCCAGAGCGTGCTCTCAAACGATGTGTCGTCCCTGATTCACGGCCAGGCTCAGTACAACCTGATGTGCAACGAAGCCGGCGGCATCATCGATGACCTGGTGGCGTACCGCTCCGAAGAGGGCTTTCTACTCGTCGTGAATGCGTCCAACCGGGAGAAAGACCTCGAGTGGCTGCGGGCCCACGCGCCCGCGGATGTCCGCGTTGAGGACCGGACATTCGAGCTCGCACTGGTTGCGTTTCAGGGGCCGGACGCAGAGCGGCTCCTTCCAGCCCAGGGACTCGGCGACATTCCCTACTTCGGTTTTCGCCGCGGCGAGGTTGCGGGGATTTCCACCGTAGTTTCGCGCACTGGCTACACCGGAGAAGACGGCTTCGAGATCATGGTCAAGAGCGACCACGTCGGCGATGTCTGGGATGCGATCCTCGAGCACGGCCGATCGGCTGGCGTGCTCCCGGCGGGACTCGGCGCACGCGACGCGACCCGCCTCGAGGCGGCCCTTCGCCTGTGGGGCAACGATATGGACGAGACCGTGAACCCGTATGAGGCGGGCCTTGGCTGGACCGTCAAGCTGGGCAAAGGTGACTTCACCGGCCGGGAGGCGCTGCAGAAGGTCAAGGCCGAGGGACCGCGTCGCAGCCTCGTTGGACTCAAGCTCCGGCCCGGCGATATCGCCCGGCACGGCGCCGCCGTATCCGCTGACGGCAGGCCAATCGGCGTCATCACAAGCGGCACTCACTCCTTCTTCCTGGGCTACCCGATCGCCCTCGCGATGGTGGAAGCGCGATCATTGCAAGTTGGAGACAACGCTTCGGTCGAGGTGCGGGGACGCGGGGTCTCGGCCGATGTCGTCAAGTTGCCTTTCTATCGGGGTTCGGCCCGCTCACTCAGCGAGAAGAAGGAGAGTCGCCATGGCTGACCGTCGATACACCAGGACGCACGAGTGGGTCGCCGTGGACGGGAAACACGCGACGATTGGCATCACAGACTTTGCGCAGTCTCAGCTCGGCGACGTTGTGTTCCTCGAGCTCCCGAGCGCGGGACGCAAGCTCGCTGCGCGCGACACCTTCGGTGTGATCGAATCGGTCAAAGCCGCTAGCGACCTCTACGCGCCGGTGGCAGGACGGATCGCCGAGGTGAACGAGAAGCTGGCGTCGAAACCCGAATTGATCAACTCCGATCCGTACGGCGAGGGCTGGATCCTCAAGCTGGAGCTCGCCGGCGAGCTGCCGTCCGACCTCCTCGATGAAGCCGAGTACAAGAAGGTCACGGAGGCCGCCGCGAGCTAGTTGCCGTACCTCGTCCACTCTCCTGAAGACCGCTCGACGATGCTGGAGACCATCGGGGTGCGTGCCATGAACGACCTGCTCGTCGACATCCCGCAATCGCTTCGCCTCGACTCGCTTCAGCTGCCCGACGGCCTTTCCGAGTTCGAGACGATGGCCCAGCTCTCGACCCTCGCCGAGCGCAACCGCGTCTATCCGGACCGGCTGACTTTTCGGGGCGGTGGCGTGTACCGCCGCTTCATCCCCGCCGCCGTGGCCGCGGTGACGTCGAAGCCAGAGTTCTACACGGCGTACACGCCATACCAGGCTGAGGCAAGCCAGGGCACGCTCCAGGCGATCTTCGAGTATCAATCTCTGATCGCCGAGCTGACCGCGCTCGATGTGTCGAACGCCTCGCTCTACGACGGCGCGACCGCCGTGGCAGAGGCCGCGATGATGGCGCACGTCCACAACGGCCGCAACGAGGTGCTCGTCTCGGGTTACGTGCATCCCGAATACGTGCAGGTGCTGCGCGCCTTCGGCGAGGGTCGTGGGATCAAGGTCCGGAAGGATGGCGAGCCCAACAAGAAGACCGCCGCGGTGATCTTCCAGCAGCCCGACTTCCTCGGCCTTCTCGTCGATCCACGCGCGCTGACCGCTGCCGCGCACGACGCAGGGGCGCTGGCGATCGCATGCGTCGACCCGATCAGCCTCGCGATCCTCGCGCCGCCCGGAGAGTACGGGGCCGACATCGCGGTAGGGGAGGGCCAACAGCTCGGCCTGGCGCCGAGCTTCGGCGGACCTCACGTCGGCTTCATCGCCTGCCGGAAGGAGCTCGTGCGGAAGCTCCCTGGTCGCCTCGTCGGCACGGCGCATGACGCCCAGGGGCGGCGAGGTTTCGTCCTGGCGCTGGCGGCCCGGGAACAACACATCCGGCGTGAGAAGGCGACCTCCAACATCTGCACCAACCACTCGCTCTGCGCACTGGCGGCAGCTGTGTATCTGACCTACATGGGGCCTTACGGCCTGCGCCAGGTTGCGGAGGTCAGCTTCAAGCGCGCGCACAACCTGGCCGAGCGGCTCACTGCCCTACCGGGATGGGAGCCGGCATTTCCCGAGCGCCAGTTCCTGAACGAGTTCCCGGTCCGCCTGCCCAAGGCGCAGACCGTCGTCCGCAAGCTCGCCCGCAAGGGCATCCTCGGCGGGTTGGACGTAAGCCGCTGGTTCCGCGAGCTCAAGGGCGTGTTGACGTTCACCTGCACCGAGGTCAACGACCCGCGTGCTCTGGACGAGCTGTTGGAGGCATTGGCGTCATGACCGAGCCACTAAGCTTCGAGCTGAGCCGGCCGTCGGTCGACCCGCCGCGGCTGCCCGAGGCCGACGTCGCCGGACCAAACCCGAGCGACGTGTTGCCGAGAGAGGCACTGCGTTCCAGGCCGCCAGGGTTGCCCCGGCTCAGCGAGCCCGAGATCATGCGCCACTACAGCCGGATGGCCTCGCTCAACTACTCCATCAGCGAAAACTTCTATCCACTCGGCAGCTGCACGATGAAGTACAACCCGGTCCTCAACGAGGCCGCCGCCGCGCTACCGGGGTTTGCCGGCCTGCACCCGTACCAGGACGAGGACACCGTGCAGGGCGCCCTGGAGCTCATGTGGCGGCTCGAGCAAGCTCTATGCGCAATTGTCGGTGTAGACCGCGTGACGCTCCAGCCGGCGGCCGGCGCGCATGGCGAGTGGACGGCCCTGCGCATGATCGCCGCCTTCCATCACTCCCGGAAGGACGTCCGGACCGAGGTCCTGGTGCCGGACTCCGCGCACGGCACCAACCCGGCGAGCGCCGCCCTCAGCGGCTTCCAGGTGGTCGAGGTCAAGTCGGGCCCCGACGGCAGGATCAGCCTGGCCGACCTGGAGTCGAAGCTAACCCCGCATACCGCCGCCTTGATGCTGACCAACCCCAACACCTTGGGGTTGTTTGAGCGAGAGATACTGGATATTGCCGAGATGGTGCATGCCACCGGGGCAATGTTGTATTACGACGGAGCCAACCTCAACGCGTTCATGGGCATCTGCCGCCCCGGTGACATGGGTTTCGACGCCGTGCATATGAACCTGCACAAGACCTTCACCACGCCCCACGGCGGCGGCGGCCCGGGCGCCGGTCCCGTGGGCGTCAAGGCCGAGCTCGTGCCGTTCCTGCCGGCGCCCACGGTGGAGCGCACCAACGGGCACCTCGCACTGGACTACAAGCGGCCCCAGTCGATCGGGCGCGTGCGGAGCTTTTACGGCAATTTCGGAATGCTGGTCCGCGCCTACACCTACATCCTGGCCATGGGAGGCGACGGCCTCAGCCAGGCTTCACAGGATGCGGTGCTGTCCGCCAACTACCTGCGCAAGCTGGTCGAGGGTGACCTCGAGATGCCCCACGACGGCCCCTGCATGCACGAGTTCGTGGCCAGCGCCCACAACCTCAACGAGAACGGCGTGCGGGCGCTGGACGTCGCCAAGGCGCTCCTGGACCGCCAGTTCTACGCCCCGACGGTGTACTTCCCGCTGGTTGTCCCCGAGGCGATCATGGTCGAGCCGACCGAGACGGAAAGCAAGGCGACCCTGGACTCGTTTGCCCTGGCGATCAAGGAGATCGTCGCCCAGGCCAGGACCGACCCCCAGGGCCTCCATGACGAGCCCAAAAACCTGCCCGTCGGGCGGCTCGACGAGGTGACCGCCGCGCGCCGGATCAACGCCTACCTGCAGGGCCAGAGCGAGGACCCGATCCTGCGCTGGAAAGCCCCCTCGGCCAGCACCTCCGAGAAGGCCTGTTAAGACCGGTCAACCGGCCATTTTCGTATTCAAAATCCGGTAGAATTCATAGCCTGAAGTTCTGCCCAGTTGACCTCCACGAGTTTTCCACGCTGGGAGGGCCAAAACACCGGCCGGGCGCCCCACAGGTCGAGCGGGGGGCGCGCCTGTAATGGCGGTTAGAAAGCCGCTTCCGGAGCCGCCGGGCGCGCGCAGGGCGCACCCTGACGGTCCAAGGCCCAAACCCCTAGGCGCGGATGTGGCGTATACCGCCGAGCAGATCCAGGTCCTCGAAGGCCGGGAGCATGTTCGGAGGCGTCCGAGCATGTACATCGGTTCGACCAGCACGACGGGCCTCCACCACCTGGTCTACGAGGTGGTCGACAACGCGGTCGACGAGGCCCTGGCCGGCTACGCCAGGAAGATCGTCGTCACCCTCTTCGCCGACGGCAGCGTCCAGGTCGACGACGATGGCCGAGGTATCCCGGTCGACGTCCACAAGAAAGAGGGTCTGTCCGCCCTCGAGCTCGTGATGACCCGCCTGAACGCGGGGGGCAAGTTCGGCGGCGGTGGCTACAAGGTCTCGTCGGGACTTCACGGCGTAGGCGTCTCGGCCGTCAACTTCCTGAGCCAGCGGCTCCAGGTCTGGGTCCACCGCGGCGGCAAGGTCTACCAGCAGGAGTACGAGCGGGGCGTGCCCAAGGCGGCGGTCAAGGCGGTCGGCAAGACCGACCGCACCGGCACCATCGTCCGCTTCTGGCCCGACCCGGAGATCTTCCCGGACACGAAGTTCGACCGCGAGGTCATCCTGCATCGCTTGCGCGAGATGGCGTACCTGAACAAGCGCCTCGAGATTGCGCTCACCGACGAGTCCCTCGGCTTCACGACCACCTTCTACTTCGAAGGCGGCGTGGTTTCCTTCGTGCGCGCGCTGAACCGCGACGCGACGGTGGTCAACGTGCCGCCGTTTTACGTCGACCGCGAGATCGAGGGCACGCAGGTCGAGATCGCGCTGCAGTACAACGAGACCTTCGTCGAGAACGTGATCGCATTCGCCAACACGATCCATACGATCGAGGGCGGCACACACCTGACGGGTTTTCGCTCCGCCCTGACCAACGTGCTGAACCGTTACGCGCGCAAGGCCGGGATCCTCAAGGAGCAAGACCCAAACCTGAGTGGTGAGGACGTGCGCGAAGGGTTGACGGCGGTGGTCAGCGTCAAGGTGCTGGAGCCGCAGTTCGAGGGTCAGACCAAGGGCAAGCTCGGCAACGCCGAGGTGCAGGGCCATGTGTCGATCGCACTGACCGAAGGTCTCACGCAGTACCTCGAAGAGAACCCGTCCGAGGGCAGGCGCATCATCGAGAAGTCGCTCACCGCCGCCCGCGCCCGCGAGGCGGCGCGCAAGGCTCGTGACCTGGTCCAGCGCAAGAGCCTGCTCGAGTCGAGCACGCTGCCCGGCAAGCTGGCCGACTGCTCGGAGCGCGACCCTGCGCTTTCCGAGCTCTACATCGTCGAGGGCGACTCCGCGGGTGGCACGGCCAAGGGCGGCCGCGACCGGCGCACGCAGGCAATCCTCCCTTTGCGCGGCAAGATCCTCAACGTGGAGAAGGCGCGACTCGACAAGGTCCTCACTTCAGACGAGATCCGCAACCTGATCACTGCCATGGGCGCCGGGGTCGGCGACAACTTCAACATCGAAAAGCTCCGCTATCACCGCATCGTCACCATGACCGACGCCGACGTCGACGGAAGCCACATCCGCACGCTCCTGCTCACCTTCTTCTTCCGCTACTTCCGCGAGGTCATCGACAAGGGCTACCTCTACATGGCGCAGCCGCCGCTGTTCAAGGTCTCGAAGGGAACCGGCAAGAATATGAAGGTCATCTGGTGCCAGTCCGAGACGGCGCGAGACAAGGCGATGCGCGAGCTCGGCAAGGGCGCCGAAGTCGCGCGCATGAAGGGTCTCGGCGAGATGAACGCCGAGGAGCTGTGGGAGACGACGATGAATCCCGCGACGCGCGTCCTGTTGAAAGTGGCGGTGGACGACGCGGCGGCGGTCCACGAAACCTTCGAGAAGCTGATGGGACCCGACGTCGAGCCGCGCAAGAAGTTCATCCAGGCGCACGCCAAGAGCGTCCGGAACCTCGACATCTAGGCGGTTTTCCAAATGCGAATCGCGGTCGACGCCATGGGCGGCGATCATGCCCCGGCTGAGATCGTCAAGGGCGCGGCGGAAGCGGCGCAGGAGTTCGGGATCGACATCTCGCTTGTCGGCCTGCCGCGCGAGGTGCAGCCCCTGCTCGACAGTCATCCCCGATTGCAGATGGTGCCCTGCACCCAGGTCATCGCGATGGACGAGCACCCGGCCCAGGCGGTGCGCAGCAAACCCGACTCCTCGATCTCCGTGTGCGCGCGATTGTGCAAGGCCGGTCGTGCCGACGGTTGGACCTCGGCCGGTAACTCCGGTGCCATCATGGCGGCGGCGCTGTTGATCCAGGGCCGGATCCGCGGCGTGGAGCGGCCGGCGCTAGGGTCCATCGTGCCGACTCAGGATGGGTTCGCGTACTTCCTCGACGTAGGCGCGAACGTCGACTCGAAGCCCGACTACCTGACGCAGTTCGCGGCCATGGGCGCGGTCTACGCGCGCGAGATGATGGGCCGCCCCGAGCCGCGTATTGGCCTGCTCAGCAACGGCGAGGAAGAAGGCAAGGGCGATGAGCTCGTGCGCGAAACGGGCAGACGCCTCAAGGCAACGTTCCCCGGATTTGTCGGCAACGTGGAGCCTAAGGACATCTTCGGCGCCCGCGCCGACGTCGTGGTCGCCGACGGCTTCGTCGGCAATGTGGCGATCAAGATGGCCGAGGCGACGGCCGATTTCCTATTCCGCAGCCTGCGCGACGAGATTCCCAAAACGCTGAGCGGCAAGATGGGCGGGCTCCTGATCCGGCCAGGCGTACGCCAGATCCGCGCCCGAATCGACTGGAGGGAGTTTGGCGGCGCGCCTCTGCTCGGCATCGACGGCGTGGCCGTCGTCGCGCACGGGCGCTCTGACGCACGCGCGATGAAGAACGCGATCCGGGTCACGCGTGATGCGATCGAGAACCAGCTCGTCGGTAAGATTCGTGCCGAGGTGGGGAAGCAGTGAATTCGGTGGGTCCCAACCTGAATCGGCCTGCCGGCACCAATGGTCATCCCCGCGTAGTCGTGACCGGCATGGGCACGGTCAATCCGCTCGGCAAGGACCTCGAGGAGTACTGGCACGGTCTGATCGAGGGCCGCAGCACGGCGCGCAACACCGAGGGCTTCCCGACGGATCGCCTGACCACGAAATTCGCCTGCCAGGTTCACAACTTCGACCCGCAGGCTTTCATCGACCGCAAGACTGCCTCGCGCATGGCGCGCTTCTCGCAGTTTGCGGTGGTTGCGTCCGGGATGGCGCTCGCCGACTCAGGGCTCGACCTGGCCAAGGAGGACAGCTTCCGGGTCGGGGTGGCCATGGGAACCGGCATCGGAGCCTTTGACGACATGACCCAGGGCGCGGTCTCGTTCATGACGAAGGGACGTCTCAATCCGCTCTACGCGCCAACCATCATCCCGAACATGGCGGGCGCGTCAGTGGCGATGCAGTTTCACGTGCGAGGGCCGAACACGACCGTGACTACGGCGTGCGCCGCGTCCACGCAAACCATAGGTGACGCGACACGCATGATCCAGCGGGGCGACGTCGACGTGATGTTGGCCGGAGGCACGGAAGCCTCCCTTTGCGAGGTTGGCATCGCGTCGTTCAACGCCATCCGCGCGCTCTCCACTCGGAACGAAGCGCCCGAGAAGGCGAGCCGTCCGTTCGACCGCGACCGAGACGGATTCGTGCCCGGCGAAGGCGCTGGCATCTTGATCCTGGAATCGCGCGAGCATGCGATCAACCGCGGCGCGCGGATCTACGGCGAAATCCTCGGCTACGCGACGACGAACGACGCGTATCACCAGGTCGCGCCGGACGAGACTGGCGAGGCGCCGGCGAAGGCTGTGTCGCTCGCACTGCGAGACGCGGGCCTTGAGCCGAGCGACATCGACTACGTCAACGCGCATGGAACCTCGACGCAGCTCAACGACGCCGGCGAGACGAAGGCGCTGAAGATCGCGCTCGGCGACCACGCATATAAAGTGGCGATCAGCAGCACCAAGTCGATGATCGGCCACCTGCTCGGCGCCGCCGGCGCGGTGGAAGCGATCGCGACGTTGCTGACCATCAATCGCGGAATGATTCACCCGACGATCAACTACGAGAACCCCGATCCAGCCTGCGACCTCGACTATGTGCCCAACACCGCGCGCCGCAAGGACGTGCGGATCGCCATCTCCAATGGGTTTGGATTCGGCGGGCACAACGCGGTGGTGGTGCTGGGGAAGTACGAGGAATAGATAGGACATGGCAGAGGACACGCTAGGCACCGTCATCAGTCGCAGCCTCCAGGAGGAGATGCAGACCTCCTACATGGAGTACGCGATGTCCGTCATCGTCAGCCGGGCGCTGCCCGACGTGCGTGACGGGCTCAAGCCGGTGCAGCGGCGAATCCTCTACGCCATGCACCGTGCGGGCGCGACGAGCGGCAGCCGAACCAAGAAGTCGGCGGCGTTCGTCGGAGATGTGATGAAGCTGTACCACCCGCACGGCGATGCCGCGATATATGACGCACTGGTGCGCATGGCGCAGCCCTTCTCTCTGCGCTACCCGCTGATCGAAGGCCAGGGCAACTTCGGCAGCGTGGACGGGGACCCACCGGCGGCGATGCGGTACACGGAAGCGAAGCTCTCCGCGATCACCGGCGAGCTGATGGCCGACATCGAGAAAGAGACCGTCGACATGGTTCCGAACTACGACGACTCGGAAGTACAGCCTTCCGTGCTGCCGGCGCGGATCCCAAACCTGCTCATCAACGGCGCGTCGGGCATCGCGGTCGGCATGACGACCAACATCCCGCCGCACAACCTGCGCGAGGTCGCGGCCGCGGTCAAGCAGCTCGTCGACAACCCTGAGGCGACGGCCGAGGACCTGCTGAGCTTCGTCAAGGGCCCGGACTTTCCGACCGGCGGGGTGATCATGGGCACAACCGGCATCAAGGCCGCGTACTCGACCGGCCACGGCCGCGTCATCGTGCGCGGACGCCACTCGCTGGAGCAGGCGGCCAACGGGCGCGAGCGGATCATCGTCTACGAGCTTCCCTATGCCGTGAACAAGGCGGCCCTCGTGGCCAAAATCGCCGAGCTGGTCTCGGAGCGAAAGCTCGAAGGCATCGCCGACCTCCGCGACGAGTCGGACCGCAACGGGATGCGGATCGTGATCGAGCTGAAGCGCGAAGCGAAGGTGTTCACGGTGCTCAACAACCTGTACAAGCACACGACGCTGCAGACCACGTTCGGCGTGATCATGCTGGCGATCGTCGACGGGCGTCCGGTCGTGCTGAGCCTGAAGCAGGCGCTGCAGCTCTTCATCGACCACCGCCGCGACGTGATCTTGCGCCGGACCCGTTTCGACCTCGAGCGCGCACAAGAGCGGGCGCACATCCTCGAAGGCCTCAAGATCTGTCTCGACCACCTGGACGAGGTGATCAAAACGATCCGCGCCGCCTCTGACCAGGACGTCGCGTCCACGCAGCTGCAATCCACGTTCGGCCTCAGTGAGCGCCAGGCCAAGGCCGTGCTGGCCCTGACCCTGGGCCGGTTGACGCGCCTCGAGCGAAGCAAGGTCGACGAGGAGTACGAGCAGGTCATCAAGACCATCGCCTACCTCGAGAGCATCCTGGCCAGCGACCAGAAGGTCCGGCTGCTGATCAAGGAAGAGATGGACGACGTGGTGAAGAAGTACGGCGACGACCGCCGGACGGAGATCACCGACCTGGAGGCGACGGAGCTGTCAGCTGAAGATCTGGTGCCGAAGGAAGACGTTGTTGTGACCCTGACGCATCGCGGCTATGTGAAGCGGCAGCCCCTGCGCGTCTTTCGTGCGCAGAAGCGCGGAGGCGTCGGACTCAAGGGCGCGCGTCCGACCGCGAGCAGCGAGGCGCCAAGCGGCACCCGCGAAGAGGATTACGCGCTGCACCTGCTGACCACCCACACGCACGCTTCGATGCTGTTCTTCACGCAGAGCGGGCGAGTGTTCCAGCTCCGAGTCCATGAGGTCCCCGAGCGAGAGCGCCAGGCCAAGGGCATGCCGATCAACAACCTGATCGACATCGGATCCAACGAGCGGATCACGTCAGTGTTCGTTCGACCCGAGACCGAGAGCGAAGCCCACTACATGCTGATGGTCACAAAGAACGGATATATAAAGAAGACGGCGATGGCCGAGTACGCGAACGTGCGGCGCAACGGGCTGATCGCCATCAACCTGCAGGAGGATGACGAGCTCGACTGGGTGACGCCTACCACCGGGAGGGATGAGGTCATCATCGCAACTGAGCTCGGCAAGGCGATTCGTTTCAGCGAGACTGAGGTCCGCGCCATGGGTCGCGACACCCAGGGCGTGATCGGGATCAAGCTCGGCAAGGGCGACGCGGTCGCGGGCATGGCGGCGGTGGTCGAGGGCGGCGACATGCTCGTGATCACCCAGCGCGGTTACGGCAAGCGGACCCCTCTTTCCGAATATCCGATGCATCACCGGGCAGGTCAGGGCGTCTTCACCCTAAAGGTCACGGACCGCGTCGGCAAGCTGGCCGCCGTTCGGGTGGTAAGTGACCCTGAGGAAGAGATCCTCGTCATCAGCTCCTCCGGCATGGTGCTGCGCACGCCGGTCGGCGCGATCTCACAGATTGGCCGTCAGACGCAGGGCGTCATCGTCATGCGGCTCGCGCCGGACGACCAGGTGGTGGCGATCGCCCCTGTGGCGGGGATCGAAGAGGGCGACGCCAAAGAGTGAGAGACCTCAGCTGGATTGGGGTCTGGCTGCTCGTCATCGGCGTCGCAGCGATCATTCTGGAAGGCGTGGCGGCCATGATCTGGAGCCTGCGCCTGGCAAGGCGCGGCCGGGAACTCAGCAAGCGACTGATGTCGGAGCAGACGCAGCTCCACTCGGACGTCGAGCGCCTGCGCGCCGCGCTGGCCGAAACCGAGGTCCTCTGGCAGCCGTACCGGCGCCTCTTGCGCTGGCTTCGCCATCCGCTGGCGATCGCGCTGATGCAGTCTTACGCGAGGCGCCGAGCGTCGGTGCGGTGAGCGAGGGCTTCGCGCACCAGGCAGTCGAGGACGCAGTCGCGCGCGAGCGGGCGCGCATCGCCCGAGAGCTTCACGACGGCATAGCGACCGATCTCGCAGGCGCGATCTCACTCTTCAAGCTCTACCTCGAGAAGCACAAAAGCCCGGACGAGACGTTGGATAACGTCTTCGACATCATGGAGCGGTCCTTGCAACGGGTCCGCGAATCCCTCGCCGATTTGCGACCCGCCGCGATAAGCCCCGATGGTCTGGTCGGCGACCTACGCCATCAGGCCGATGAGTTCGCCCGCCTTTATGGCATCAGGGTTGAGCTGTCCACCAACGGCGCGGAGGACATTCTGCCGGCACAGCACCGTGAGGTCATCGCGCAAGTCGTTCGAGAAGCGCTCGCCAACGTCCGGCGCCACTCGGGGTCGGCGATATGCCGCGTGAAGATGGCATTTGCGGCGCGGCCCTTCCTGATCGAGGTATCGGACGAAGGTCGGGGATTTGCTGCTGCCGGCCCGATCGGCTACGGCTTGATGGGCATGCGCGAGCGGGCTGCGGGAATCGGTGGACGGCTCGAGGTCGTGAGCACCGAGGGTCGCGGCACGACGGTCTTCCTCTTCGGCCCGAACTAGCTACCAGGTCATCCGCTTGAGCTGAATCGCGGGAAACATCAGGCGATCCGCGCTGACTGACTCAAATTTCTTCGCGACGTTCTCGCTCAGCGCTCGCGCGTGCCCGCGGCTGGTGTGGATGGCGTGTGCGATCTCGTCGGTCGACAGACCATGGCTCAGGAGGTGCGCCACCTGAGCTTCGCTTTCAGTGAGGCGGCTCATCGGTCCGCGCAGAGCGGCGACAAGCGTCGCGAGGCTGAAGCCGAGAGTCAACGCATATGCGACGTCGTCCTCTGTGTACCAGTGGTCTCGCCGGCAACCGAGGATCAGCAATCCGATCGGTCGCTGGTCCATCTCGCCGACCGGCGCGTAGAGAATTGCCGGCCAGTCGAGCTCCCAGTCATACCCGACCGACGTGATCGGGTTGTCGATCACGGTGTTGATCACCATCGGTCTTTTTTCATAGAGGGCGCGGCGCGAAAGCGGCATTAGCGGCCGGCTCTGTAGGAACTTTCGCGAGATCTCTGACCCAGCGATCGGCTGCATGCAGCCGCCGCGCAAGTAACCGAGAACCCACCTGTCGTGGCGAACGGCGCTGAGGGCCAGTCCCAGCCGGCGCCTGGCATCTTGGAGGTCTGGAAGCTGGCCCATGCCCGGCAGGTTATGGCCGGTTGGGCCTTCTTGGCCTCAGGTCCGGTTCAGCGTTTCCTCAAGAAAGCCTGAACCTGCTAGGTTGCGAGCGGGGATTTGAAGGCATGACCGCCAAGTTGCTGGTGGTTGATGACGAGCCGCGCATGGCGGAGACCACGGCTGTGATCTTGCGGCGCGCGGGCTACTCCGTGGATGTGGCGGGCAGCGGCACTGAGGCGCTCGAACGCGTGCGGATCAACTCACCGGATCTGATGCTTCTCGACTACGAGATGCCTGACATGGAAGCGCCAGAGGTCCTCGATTCACTGCGCTCGGGAGGAGACCGGATTCCGTTTCCGGTGATCATCCTGACCGGCGCGCGCCACGCCCCAGCCGACCAGGTCGTCGGGATCGAGCGGGGTGCGACCGACTTCATCGTCAAGGGGACAGACCGCCAGGTGTTGCTCGCGCGTGTCCGCGGCGCTCTGCGCGAACGCTCGTCACCTTCCGGCGCGGTCGTGCGCGGCAGCCTCCGTGTTGACGCTGCGCGTGGCGAGGCACGACTTGGCGAGCGCACGCTCAAACTCCAGCGTCGGCCTCTGCTGGTGCTCCAGCTGCTGGTGAACCGGTCAGGCGATGTCGTGACGCGGTCGGAGATCCTGGAGGGCGTGTGGGGCAGCTCTTATGCCGGCTACGAGCACAGCATGGAGGAGGCGGTGCACCAGGTCCGCAGCGAGCTCAAGGATCGGAGGTGGATAGAAACGGTGCGTGGGATTGGTTACAGGCTCGTCGTCCAGGCCTGAGACGGCGGCGGCCCTGCACCGGCTCCGGTCGACGCTCGCAAGGATGCGGGCGGAGCTGGAGATCGCGCAGTCAGACCGCGAGGCGCCGCCGGTCGACCGCCTGATCGAAGATCTGGGCGAGGCCCTGGAGCTTTTGGGCGAGGTCGAGTCGGTGGCGCTGGCGATCGTGCACGTGCTGGTGGTTGACGACGACGAGAGGCTGGGCGAGCTGACCGCGCGAGGGCTGCGGCGGCTGGGCTTCGACGCCGAGTCGGCCGGCCGGCTGCGAACCCTGCGACCACGCGAGGTGGTGGTATTCGACCTCGGGGTGTCAGGGTCGCTTGATGCTGCGGAGATCGCCGCTCTTAAGGTCGCCAAGCCGATTGTCGTCACAGGAGCTGCCGATCCGAGCTCGCGAGCGCTAGCCGAAGACCTTGGTGCGAGCAGCTACATCGTGAAACCGGTGGAGCTGGATGAGCTGGCGGCCGCCATCAAGCGCCGGGCATCGACCTAAGATGTGTGTGCAATGACACTTGTTGCTGGGGGCGTCAGCATCCTGGCGCTGCTCGTTGGCCTGGTCGTGGTCGCAGTCGTCGCCGGCGTCGTCTGGATAGTCGGGGAGCGCCGCGGCCACAAGTCTTAACCAGGCCAAGCCGGGAGTCAGCGTCCCATGGTCGAGCGGGTGCTGCACGCCAGTTACTTGCGCTGCCCGTGGGCCAGGGCTCCTATACTCGCCCGGTTCAGAATCGAGATCATCCATGGGTGGGGTGGGCAATGTTGGTTTCCTCGATGATCGTTACGACAATCCCGGTGACTGACCTCGACCGCGCAAAACACTTCTACGCCGAAGCGCTGGGGCTCAAGGTTCTCTGGGAGAGTCCGGCGTCCGTGCGGTTTGGCTGTGGAGGCGGGACAGAGCTCTCAATCTTCCGCCGTACACCGAGCACGGCCGATCACACGCTCGCCCACTTCGAGGTGGCCGATATCGAGACGGTGGTTGGCGAACTTGAGAGGCGTGAAGTCAAGTTCATTGACTATGCCGAGGGCCCGTTGCAGACCACCGGCCACATCGCGCAGATCGGCCCGGCGCGAGGGGCGTGGCTTCGCGATCCGGATGGCAACATCCTCGGGCTTCGCCAGGGGCCTTGACCGTAGCCTGGGACAACTGAGCGGAGTCGAGCAAACGACTCGCTCTCCCGTCAACGGCTGAATGGACCACAGTGAACACCGCGCCTCGGCGATTGCCCTCGAACAAAAGTTGTCCTTGATGCGCGCGCACGACTGTTTGCTATATGAATGGTCCTGTGGCGCCCGAGGCCATGCGGCCCTAACATTCCCCTCCAGACCGTATAGGAGGAGGCCGTGGTGACCAACCGTCAAATCGTCGAGCGGTTCGTCGAGGCTTTGATCGCTCACGACCTTGACCTCCAAGCTGAACTTTGCGCTGAGGACATGGTGATCGAGTATCCCCAGTCGGGCGAGCGCATTCGCGGCTGGGCCAACATCCGTGCCGTCGCCGAGAACTACCCCGGGGGTTTGCCAAAAGACGTGGCTGGCAAGGTGCACGGCAGCGAGGACAAATGGATCGTGGGGCCGAGCTTCAACGTTCTCCGAATTGAAGGGACGGGCGACCGCTACACGCTCCTAGGTTCAGCTACGTACCCGGACGGCAAGACCTGGCAGTTTATGTCTCTCGTCGAGTTACGGTCGGGCAAGATCGCCAAAACGACCGACGTCTACGGAGCCCCGTTCGACCCGCCGGCCTGGCGGGCGAAATGGGTGGAGCTCGTTCCTTAGACTCGACCACCACTCGGGCTAGCCACCGGCGGCCTTCCGATGAGTATCCGGCGAGAATTCATAATCCACCAGTCGAGTCGCGGTCGTTCGCATCCCGAGCCGATCTGCTGGTCGGCGCGCGACCACTACGCCGTGGCGGGACTATGACCTGCGCCACCTACCGACCGCCGAGGTCGAAAAGTCGGGGCGCCATGTCCCGACTCCACGCTCGCTCCACCGAGACTTCGATCCAGTGGAGGCGCCTACGCCTGAGCATGTCGGCCACGAGCGTGCGGAGCCTGATTAAAATCATCATCTGCATCCCTCCGCCTGCGGTCTACTCCGTCAGCGGCAGGGCCACAATCCGGCTGTAGTCCTAGGCTAGGGACGCAACTCCCATGTTGACCCTGGGCACCTTGGAGGCGCGACTCCCTTTCAACCCGCCCAGGGCGGCAGCGTCACTGTGAATACTGCCCCGCGACCGCTTCCGCTGTAGGTCAAATGCCCTTGATGCTCACGCACGATCCCGTACGACATGAACAGGCCGAGTCCGGTGCCAGTCTCTTTGGTGGTGAAATGCGGCTCGAAGAGGTGGTGGCGATTCTCGTCGGCAACTCCGGGCCCGTTGTCCGCGACGCTGAAATAAGGCCACCCATTGGCCCGCCGGCCGAGGCTAAGCTCGACATGGCCGCGCTGGGGAACCGCGTCGATGGCGTTGTTGATCAGATTGGTAGCGACTTCGCGGAGCAGCAGCGGGTCGGCCCTGACGCTTACGTCCTCCGTCGATTCGCGCAGGCCAACCTCCACCTCCTTCGTTCGGGCCCGGGGGCGTGCCATTCCCACGGACCGAGTGAGGAGCTCGTTCAGGTCAACCGGTTCCGCGGAGTAGGTGACGCGTGGAGTGGCGCCCTGGGAGAGCGTGCGCAGAACGGTGACGGCGTCGTTCGCCGCTATCGTGGCGGTCTCGATGGCTTCGCGGTCAACTGGATCGAGTCGACGCGGATCGACCTCCTTGAGGTAGCCGACAGCCGTAGCCATATGGTTGCGAAGGTTATGGACGACGCCCTCGATGGCGCGGCTGTGGAAGAGATGACGATCTGCGTCGGTGAGTTCCGACTCGAGCACGCGGCGAATCCGCCGGCCGGCAATCGTGTCGGTTAGCGCAAGCGAAAGGACGAAGACGATGGTCGCGAGCAAGTAGCCACGAGGCGACCCATCGAGAACATAGCTGGTGAGCAGTGAGGCAAGTGCAAAGTAGCCATAAGCCACATAGAACTGGGTGCTGAAATTGTGCCTGACGATGCTCCCGATCGACTCCCCGCTTCGTAGGGATAGCCCTATTGCAACAAGGAGCCAGCCTGCCAAATTGATCACGACAAGCACTAGGACACGAGATTGAAGCGATAGAGCTCCGCCGGCCCTCACGTGCGCTGCCAGGATCGCGCCGAGGCACGCGTAGGCAGCTGCCATCACCGCCCCCATAATTGGCCACCGGCCTCGACGGACCATCGGAATCCCAAGCGAAAGACCAACCATCGTGGCATCGAGAGGGTTAAGGAGGATCGCGGCCGCGCCGATCGCAATGCTGCCGAGAGTGAGTCGTCCGCGCTCCATGCGGACCGAAACCGCGCTTAGGAAAATCAGCGCGGTGAGGAGGTATAGGACCTCAATCGCGTTGTCGCGTTGTGCTGCAGTCTCGCTCCGCCAATAGACGTTGGCGGCAACCGTCGACGCCGCGACTAGTGTCAGAAATGCGTATGCCGCGACGTGTCTACCGAAAGGCTTATTGCTAAGCTGCGCCGCATCACGAAGGCTGCGCAGGATCACCAGAGGTACCGTGTGTTGGTCGTGGACGACAGTATCGTTCCGCGGACGGCGGCTCGGGCTATGCTCGGTTCGACGCCTGAACTCCGGTACGTCGGCGAGGCATCCTCCGGCGCGGAGGCCCTGAAGGCAATGGAAAATTTGAGACCGGATCTCGTCCTCATGGACGTCCACATGCCTGTCATGGATGGACCTACAACCGCCAAGGCTCTCCTGGCCAAATATCCCACCACCAAGATCGT
>Ga0209806_1000149_pt1 | contig 42218 bp, 38 predicted proteins | sample GraSoiAngelo_152_FD_186166 | JGI IMG/M metagenome (GOLD analysis project Ga0209806, IMG submission 186166) | Grasslands soil microbial communities from the Angelo Coastal Reserve, California, USA - 14_1009_12_30cm (SPAdes) (version 2) | ecosystem: Environmental > Terrestrial > Soil > Grasslands ... | reverse complement strand
GTCCCGACGAACAGTGTGCGCGCCACCTCGCGGCGCGGCGGGGCCAGCCGGGTCATCAAGACCCCTGTCGCCAATCGCTCCCCGGACACACCGATCCACACCAGCAGCGTCGTCACGGCGTACTGCAGCAGGGCGAGATCCACGCCGCGCGTCCACAGGGCCGCCCACATCGGCATCGCGGTGGCGAGCGCGCACGCCGCGAACAAGCGGCGCAACCCCCGGGGCTGATCGCCCGGGCCATAGCAGCCCGTGATCACGAGGCTGATCACCAGCGCCACGCCGAACTGCCACCCGTTCAGGATGCCCCGCGCCAGCACGACCTTCACCAGGTTCGCGATCCCGGTCCCCAGCACCGCATCGTCCCGCACCGCCTGCACGAAGGCGCGCATCAGCAGGAAGGAAACGAGATCGCCCGCGAGCAACGCGCCGACGCGCAGCGCCCCGCGGCTCGCGTGGCGGCGGACGTTGGCCCACGCCTGGCGTTGCAGACCCAGCCGCACCGGCACTGAGGTCGCGCGCGCGACCGAGGGGGGCGTCTCCGACGTCCGGAGATCAGTCAAGGCATCGGCCCTCCACCAGCGTGGCCGCGATGCGCTCGGCTGCCCGTCCGTCCCACCGCTCGATCTGCGGCGCCGGCCCTCGTACCCGTCCGTTGCGGGCCGCCGCAAGAATCGCGTCTCTGGTCGGCGCGACCAGCCGGTTGGTTCCCTGCTCCACCGTGATGGGGCGTTCCGTGTTGGGGCGAACGGTGAGACACGGCACGCCGAGGAAGGTGGTTTCCTCCTGGATGCCGCCCGAGTCGGTGATCACGAGACCGGCCGATTCGGTCAGGTCCAACATGGCGAGATAGGGCAGTGGCTCGCACACACGCACCTTACCGAGTCGCGGCACCAACCCGGACTCGGCGAGGCGCGCCTGGCTGCGCGGGTGGGCCGGAAACACGGTGGGACGCTCGCGGCTGATTTCCGCCAGTGCATCGCACAGGCCGGCGAACACTTGTGGATCGTCGACGTTGGACGGCCGGTGCAACGTCACGAGCGCGAACTGACCCTCGGGCAGGCCCAGCCGCTCGGAGGTCCTCAGCCGCCGCGCCCGCGGCCGCGCGTGCACGAGTGAGTCGATCATCACGTTGCCGACGAACGCCACGCGCTCGCCGGCAATCCCCTCGCGGGCCAGATTTGCGACGGCGTCGCGCGAAGGCGCGAGCAGGAGATCGGCCAGGTGGTCGGTGACCACGCGGTTGTGCTCCTCGGGCATGGAGCGGTCGTAGCTGCGCAGCCCCGCCTCGACGTGGGCGATCCGCACGCCGAGCTTCGCCGCGACGAGTGCCGCGGCCACGGTCGAGTTCACATCGCCATAGACCAGAACCCAATCGGGCCGCAGCTCCCCGCACAGCGGCTCGAAGCGCTCCATGATCCGCGCCGTCTGTTGCGCGTGGGACAAGGAGCCGACTTCGAGGTTGTGCTTTGGCTCGGGGATCTCGAGCTCGGTGAAGAAGCTCTCCGACAACAGCGGGTCGTAATGTTGACCGGTGTGGACGACGATGTGCTCGACGCCCCGCTGGGTTGCGAGCGCGCGGGCCACGGGCGCGAGCTTCACGAAATTGGGGCGCGCCCCCACGACGGATACGATGCGCATCAGGCGCCCCACCGTTTCCGGATCCAGCTCGCCACTTGCGCCTCCGTCACTTCTTTGGTCGCCACCGCCATCACCAGGGCGTACAGCTCGGCCGGCGGGACGTGCAGCGCCCGGCGGTTCAGGGCAAGAAACACCAGCATCGCCGCGGCACCAAGGCGCTTGTTGCCGTCCACGAACCCGTGCGCCAGGACGAGACCCACCAAGTACACGGCGGCGAGGTCGGCGAGATCCACGTCTTTGCGGTACATAAGGTGGTTCCGTGGCCGCGCCAGCGCCGCCTCAACCGCCGCGGCGTTCAATACGCCGTGCCTCCCGCCGAACCTGTCCACCTGCTCGGCGTGCAAGGCCAAGACCGCCTCGAGCGAGAGCCACCGCGGCTCCTCTCTCCCCTCCCGAACGCGCCGGGGCTTAGACCTACTCCGCAAGCGCGCGGAAAGCGTCACGATACTCCGTCACAATCTTCTCGTGCGCCTTCAGCGCCGCCACCGTCTCGGGATCGTGCGGCGTCACGCGAAACTCCCCTGGCCCCACCTGCACCAGATGCAGCGCTTCCCCCGCCCGCACGCCCAGCTCCCGGACGACTTCCTTGGGGAGCGTGACCGCGAGCGACCCGCCCTGTTTGCGCAGCTTCACCGTTGCGACCATGGCAACCTCCTTGGTCAGCAAGATATGCAACAAAAGTTACACCGTCAAGCCATTGACTCGGCAGGCGGGCCGAGCAGAGATTGAGGACGTCAGCAACCGCGCGATTTTGCAGGGAGGACGCAATGGTTCGGTTAGGCTTTCCGAGCGCTCACGAATCAGATTCCGGCATGGGCCACTTCCGGGTCTCCGTGCAGGTGGGCTCCCGCACCGGCGAGCACCTCGAGGGCCTCGAGGCACTAGTCGACACGGGCTCCACTTACACGTGGATTCCCCGAGACGTCCTGGAAGACCTTGGTGTAGTGCCCGAGGAGGAGCGGCCGTTCGTCTTGGCTGACGGACGAGAAGTGCATTACCCAGTCGCGTGGGTGCAAATCAGGATCGGGGCGCGAGCGCAGCCGACCATCACGGTGTTTGGAGAGCGTGGCTCCGAACCGATCCTTGGCGTGGTCACGCTTGAAGAGTTCCTGCTGGCCGTCGATCCGGTCGGTCGTCGCCTGATTTCCGTGCCCGGCCTTCTCAAAGCCGTGAGGCGCCTCGCAGCCTAGCCCCCCAGCACCACCTCCACGCCATCCCGCCGGAGCTTCCCGAGCAGCCGCGCCTCGACCCGCGCCGTCACCACCACCACCCCGTCGGTCTGCGCCTGCGACATCACCTCGGCGTCCCGATGCAACGCCGCCAAGAGCTTGCCGTCCCCCACCGGCACGCGGATCTCGGCGACGGGGCGGAGAGCCTGGGCCGAAGTCCGGAGCGCGCGGCGGAGCTCCTCGACCCCAGAATGCGGAATGCGGAGTGCGGAATGCGGAATTGAGGCGGTAAGCACCGCGTGCGGATACCGCTCGCGCACCTGAGCCAGGAACGCCTCAGGCTCTGGAAGCAGATCTGCCTTGTTGAACACGTAAATGGTTCGCTTCCGCTCGGCACTCTCCTTGTCATTCCGCATTCCGAATTCGACATTCCGCATTTCTCTCTCCACCACCTCCACCTGCTCCTCCCAGTTCGGCGCGCTTGCGTCGATCACGTGCAGCAGCAGATCCGCCTCCCGCGCTTCCTCGAGCGTGGCGCGGAACGACGCGACCAGATGGTGCGGGAGCTTGCGGATGAAGCCGACGGTGTCGGTCAAACGAAACCGGTAGCTCTCGCCCACGTCCACTTCGCGCGTCAGCGTGTCGAGCGTCGCGAACAGCCGGTCCTCGACAAAGACGTCCTCGCCCGAGAGCGCCTTGAGCAGGCTCGACTTGCCCGCGTTGGTGTAGCCGATGAGCGCGGCGCTCGGAAGGTCGCGCCGGCCGTGCCGCTGGTTGGCGCGGTGGTCGGCGACCTCCTCGAGCCGCCGCTTCAACCCGCCGATCTTGCGGCGGATCGCGCGGCGGTCGGTCTCGAGCTGCGTCTCGCCTGGGCCCCTGAGCCCGATGCCGCCGCGGATGCGCGACAGGTGCGTCCACATGCGCTTGAGCCGCGGCAACAGATACTCGAGCTGCGCCAGCTCGACCTGCAGCTTCGCCTCGTGACTGCGCGCCCGGGTCGCGAAGATGTCGAGAATCACCTCGGCGCGGTCCATCACGCGCACGCCCAGCGCCTGCTCGAGGTTCTGGCCCTGCACCGGCGAGAGCGGCTCGTCGAACAGCATCAGCGTCGCCTGCGCGCCGGCGAGCGTGGCCTTCAGCTCCTCGACCTTCCCCTGGCCGACGAAGTAGTTGGGAGTGGGCGACTCGACCCGCTGCACGGCGCGTCCCACGACCTGGGCCCCGGCGGTATCGGCGAGCTGCGCCAGCTCGGCGAGATGCTCCTCGACCCGCACGGCGTCGTCGCTGCCCTTGCGCGGCGCGCCGACTAAGAACGCTCTCTCACTCGCCGGTTGGATTTCGATTAGTTGACGGATAGCTGGCCCCCCTTGCGAGTCTCAACCCTACAAGCGCGGGGACGCGGGGATGTGGGCGTTCCAGCCCGCAAGACCGCTACTCGCCGCCCGAGCCTGAACGCCCACGCCCCCACTCCCCCACGTCCCAATCTCAGAAGAGTTTCTTCAACGGCACCTGCCCCCGCCCCGTCAGCCCCACCCGCTTGTCACCGAGCGGCGTGTCGAGGATCACCCGGCCGGTCAGGGCGTAATTGATCGCCTGCTTGGTGAGCAGCGCCCGCGCCCCCGCGCCCACCCCCACCCACTCGAAGCGCACCGGCACCACCACGCGGCTGTGATTCGTGGGCGACAGATCCAGCGGCCGCTCCAGGTACGCGTCGCCGAAGTGGGTGCTCTCCAGGTCTACCCCCACCTCGATCCGCGTCGAGCGGATACGATAGTCGTTGGGGTTATAGACGTCGAACACCAGGTCCATGGTGCCGCCCGAGAGCCCGAGGCTGGTGACGTTGATCTCCTGTAATTGAATCTGGGGATCCTGGAAGTACAGCTTGCCCAGCGTAGCGCACGCTCCCAAGGCCATCGCGAGGGTCACCGCTGACGCCTTACGCATCCCCCGTCCCCCTTCCCGCATCCCCTTTGAGTTTTTCCCACCATGCGATGCGCTCCTTCACCGTCTTCTCATACCCGGCCTCCGTCGGCTCGTACCATCTGGCGCCGCGCAGTACCTCCGGCAGGTACTCCTGCGGGACGTAGGCCCCGTCGTAATCGTGCGCGTACTTGTACCCCGCCCCGTAGCCCAGCTCTTTCATGAGGGGCGTGGGAGCGTTGCGAATATGGAGGGGGACCGCCTCCGCTGGGTGCTCACGCGCGGCATCCAGCGCCTGGCTGAACGCCATGGTCACGCGGTTCGACTTGGGCGCGGTCGCGAGATACACCGTCGCCTCGGCCAGCGCCAGCTCGCCCTCGGGGCTGCCCAGGAAGTGATACGCGTCCTTCGCGGCCAGCGCGACGCTCAGCGCCCGGGGGTCGGCGAGCCCGACGTCCTCGGCGGCCATGCGCACCAGGCGCCGCGCGATGTACAGCGGGTCCTCGCCGCCCACCACCATCCGCGCCAGCCAGTACAGCGCTCCCTCCACGTCCGACCCGCGCACCGCCTTGTGCAGCGCGGAGATGATGTTGAAGTGCTGCTCGCCGGACTTGTCGTAGACGGGAAGCGGCTTTTCGAGCACCGCGACCACCGTCTCGCGAGACAAGGGAGATGGGAGGGGGGAGAGGTTCTCCAGGTGCAGGAAGACAGCCTCCAGGGCGTTGAGCGCCCGGCGCGCATCCCCCTGGGCGTGCTGCACGAGAGCGGCTACCGCCGGCTCCTCGAAGCGGACCTCTCCCCTCTCCCCTCTCCCTTTGTTCTCGTCCGCGATCGCCCGTGAGACGATGCTCCGGATGTGATCGTCGTTCAGCGGCTCCAAGACAAAGACCCGACACCGCGACAGCAGCGCCCCCGTCAGCTCGAAGCTCGGGTTCTCGGTGGTCGCGCCGATCAGCGTCACGATGCCGTTCTCGACCCACGGCAGAAACGCGTCCTGCTGGGCCTTGTTGAAGCGGTGGATCTCGTCGCAGAACAGGATCGTGCCGCGCCCCTCGTACTTCAAGCGCTCTTCGGCGGCCTTGATGATCTCGCGGACTCTGCCGACGCCTTCGGTGACGGCCGAGAACGGTTCGAACTGGCGGTCGGTGTAATTGGCGATGATGCGCGCGAGGGTGGTTTTCCCCGAGCCGGGCGGGCCCCAGAAGATGCACGACCCGATCTCGCCGCGGCGGATCAGCTCGCGCAGCGGCTTCCCCGCGCCGAGCAGGTGCTCCTGGCCGAGGAACTCGTCGAGCGTCGTGGGCCGCATGCGGGCGGCGAGCGGCTCGGCGGAGCGGGAGAAGAGGGTCGGGTCAGACATCCCGGAACTCACCAGGGTAGGTCAACCTGGCTCCGGCTGGCCTTACTGACCCCGGGCGAAAGTCCGGGGCTCAGGAGCACCGGACCGCTACAGCGCACGATCCAACACCACCTTCGTAAGATAGAACACGCCCGCGCCGGCGAAAAACGCGAGCGGCAGTCCCCAGCCCCTTTTGCCCTGGAACTCCGGTACCAGGTTCGACGCGGCAACATACAGCGTCACGCCAGCCGCCAATGCCAGCCCGTGCGTCACGAGGAATGCGACTCGATCGGTCAGGACCACGCCCGCCACTGTCGCGACCCCGAGCAGCCCCGCGAACCCGACCGCCTGTCCGCCCGTCCGCCCTCCCGCCAGCGTCAGGCTCGCGATCGTCACGCCCTCGGGCAGCTTGTGCAGGAAGATGGCGATGAACATCAGCATGCCGAGCTCGGGGCGCACGAGAAATGCGCTGGCGATCGCCACGCCGTCGAAGAACGTGTGCAACAAGAGGCCCACCAGGGCCGACGTGCCCGCCACGCGCGCCACGGGATGCGTCTCTTCCCCGAAGTGGAAGTGCGGCGTGACGGTGTGCTGCGTGAGGTGCACGGCGAGGTAACCCGCGAGCACGAGCGCCGGCGCCGCCGTGCCGCTGCGGCTGAACGCCTCGGGGAGCACTTCGGTGATCGCCACCGCCAGCATGAAGCCGGCGCCGAAGGCGACGAAGTGCTCGATCACCCTGAGCCCCCGGGCCGCGTGGCGGATCACCGCCGCCGCGCCCAGCAGGTTGCCGCCCGCGGCGATCAGCGCGTACCACAGGGCGTTAGACACGACTCGCCCGGTGCTCCTGCACGCGCTGCAACAAGTACTCGCGGGTGTTGCGCGCCGGGTCCTCGAGCACTTCGGCGAGCAGCAGGTGCAGCTTCTCTCCCACGTCCGGCCCCGCTCGCACACCGGCAGCGATCAGATCGTCGCCCTTTACGGCGAGGTCGGCGAGCGTGAGCGGGTCCTTCGCGGCACGGATCGCGGCGACGACCTTGGGCAGTGGGGAGTGGGGAGTGGGACCGGCGGCGAACAGCGCCAGCACGTCGTCCACGTGCTCCCCGGCCTCCGACAACCAGCGCCGCACCGCCGGCAGGTGTTTGGGATCGGGATACTTGTCCCGCCATTGCCCGATGGCCCGGCCCCGCTCGATGTCCTTGTTCGAGCACTTGAGCCGGGTCAGCAGCGATGCCGGGTCGGACGCCAGCGCGGCGGTGATCAGCACCGGATCCCTCGGCAGCCGATCGACGAGCCGCGCTTTCCCGCTCCCCCCTCCCCACTCCCGTATTTCCGGCAGCCAGATCCGCGCCGCCCCCACCTCGACCCACAGCGTCACCAGCTTCGAGACTTTGTGCGCGGTCGCGATCCCCTTCCACCACTCGTCGCGCACCCGCTCCGCCGAGAGCTGCGCGAGCCCCTGCGCGTTCGCCTTCGCCGCCTCGTGCGTGCGGCTGTGAATGCGGAACTCGAACCGCGCCGAGAAGCGCAGCGCCCGCAGGATGCGCAGGTAGTCCTCCTGGAACCGCCAATTGGCGTCACCGACCGAGCGGATCAGCTTGCGCTCCAGGTCCTGCGCTCCTTCGAACGGGTCGCGCCACTCGTGACGCAGCGGATGGTAGGCGATGGCGTTGACCGTGAAGTCGCGGCGCGCCAGGTCGTCCATCAGGGACACTCCGAACTCCACGACCGCGTGCCGGCCGTCGGTCTTGATGTCCTTGCGGAACGTCGTGACTTCATGCGGCCGGTTCTTGGCGTCGAGCACCGCGACGGTGCCGTGCTCGATGCCCACGGGGACGGTGCGCTTGAACAGCCGCTGGATCTGCTTGGGAGGGGCGGCCGTGGTGAGATCGAAGTCGTGGTTCTCGAGCTTCAGGAGGTTGTCGCGGATCGCGCCCCCCACGCACCACGTCTCGTAGCCGGCCTCTTCGAGCCGCGTGGCGATCTTCAAGACTTCGGGCGGGATGGGGAGCCGTTTGGGGAACGTCATCCGCAAAGCACCGAGCCCCCATTCACATTCAGGATCTCTCCCGTGATATGCCGCGCGAGGTCCGAGCACAGAAACACGATGGGACCGGCGATGTCCTCCGGGCTCGCGACCCGTCCCAGCGGAATCGTCGCTTCGATCTCCTGCCTGTCCCGCTCGTAGGAGACCTTCGCCATCTCCGTATCCACCCACCCCGGCGCCACGCAGTTCACGGTGACGCGCGGCGCCAGCTCGACGGCCAGCGACTTGGTGAGCGCGATGACGGCGCCCTTGGTCGCCGCGTAGTCGGCGTGAAACGCCTCGCCGCGCTGGCCCGCGGTGCTCGCGACGAGCACGATGCGGCCGCCGTCCTGGAGGTGCGGGATCGCGGCGCGGCACACGTACACGACGGAGTCCAAGTTGGCCCGGCGGGTGCTCTCCCACTGCGCGTCGGTCATCTTGGCGAGCGCCACGTCTTCGGGCGGCCACACGCCGTGATTGGCGATGAGCAAATCGAGGCCGCCCAGGGCCCCGATCGCCTCGCCCACCGCTCTGCGCGCCGCGGCGGCGTCGCCCAAGTCTCCACCGACGGCGACCGCCCTGGCCGCCTTGACCGCCTTGACCGCCTCAGTCGTCTCCTCCGCCTCTTTCTTTCGCTCCCGGTATCCGACCGCCACGCTCGCCCCCGCCCGAGCGAGCAGCAGCGCCGTGGCGCGCCCGATGCCCCGCCCTCCCCCCGTTACAAATGCGCGCTTGCCGGCCAGGGAGATCAGACGCCACCCCCCAATGCGGAATGCGGAATGCGAAATGCGGAATCGACAGGTGAGCATCGCTCGCCGAGCGACCTCGGACTGCAATTCCGCATTCCGCATTCCCCATTCCGCATTAGCTCCTCATCCCCTCAGCCGATCCTCCACGATGTCGCAGATCAGATGCTCGATGGCGAGATGCAGCTCTTGAATCCGCGCTGTGTCGTCGGAGGGAACGATGAGGCTGACGTCCGCCAGGTCCTTCACCTGTCCGCCGCCTTTGCCGAGGAAGGCGACGACCGGCACGCCGCGTGCCTGCGCCGCCTGGGCCGCGCGGATCACGTTGGGACTTTCGCCGCTCGTCGAGTGCAGGCTCAGGAGATCGCCGGGCCGCGCCAGCGCCTCCACCTGGCGGGCGAACACTTCGTCGAACCCCAGGTCGTTGGCGCAGGCGGTGAGCAAGGACGTGTCGGTGGTGAGCGCCACGGCACGCAGTGCCGGCCGCGTGTTCTGGTAACGCACCACGTATTCGGTAGCGAGGTGCTGCGCGTCGGCGGCGCTGCCCCCGTTGCCGGCGAAGAACAGCGTGCCGCCGCCCCGCAGCACGGCTTCGTAGCGGTCCGCGATGGCCGCGACGGCGTCCGCCTCCTCCGCCGCGACCCGGGCGGCGAGCGCGGCGAGCGATTCCAGCCCCGCGCGCACGCGCTCGGCGCCCCCTTCCGTCATCCGCGCACCGCGCGCACGAACGCCGCCAGGCCCTCCGGCGGACCCCGCTCGACGACCGTCCCGACGACCACGAAGTCCGCGCCCGCGGCCCGCGCGGCGGCCGCCTGCGCCGGCGATTTGATCCCCCCGCCGACGAACAGCAGCTGGTCCGGCTCGACCAGCACCGCCCGGCACGCGCGGATCACCTCCGCGGTCACCGGCCGGTCGGCGCCGCTGCCCGCGTCGAGGTAGACCGCCCGCATCCCGATCAGTTTCGCCGCCAACGCGTGCGCCGCGGCCAGCTCGGGCTTGTCCGCCGGCAGCGGGCGCGTCTGACTCACCGCTTCGACGCTCGTCACCCGCCCGCCGTCGACGAGGATGTACCCCGTCGACAGGGTCGGCACCTTGTGGCGCTGGAAGAACGGCGCGGCGCGCACGTGCTCTTCGATGAGGTACTGCGCGTTGCGTCCCGAGATCAGCGACAGGAACAGCACCAGGTCCACGTCCTCGGTGAGCTGCATCGCCGACCCGGGAAACAACAGCACCGGGAGACCGGGCGCCCCCGTGCGCAGGGCCTTCGCGATGAGATGGGTGTTGCGCGTGCCGTCGAACGAGGAGCCGATCATCACCGCCGCGGCGCCGGCCGCGTGGGCCGCCCGCCCGACGGCGGCGGCCTGCGGGGCTTCGGTACGACTCGGGTCCACGAGCACCAGCAATCCCGGACGGCGCTCCGACAGAAAGGTCATGTCGCCCTCACCTCCCGCTCGACCCGGCCGGCCAAGGCCGCCAGGCCCGCCGGGTCGGCGTCGGCCTGCGCCTCGAAGGCATACGTCACGAACGCATCGGCGGCGAGGAGGTCGAGGGCCAGCTCGCGCCCCCCTCCGGGGTTCGCCGCCACCCGCCGCAGCAGCTCGCAGCCGACCGCCGCGAGATGGCCGGACAACGGCTCGGGCCCGTCGCCCACGCATGCGGCGAGGTGCCGCGCCAGCGCGGGCGGGGGCGCCGGACGCCGGCTGTCCAGCCACAACAGCACTTCGGCTCGCTTCATCGCCCCAGTCTCTGGCGGATGATCCCACCGGTGCTCGATTTGAGGAGTGAGAGCTTCCCCGCGTCACCGACGCCCGCCGAGGCGAAGTGCGGTCGCCCGCCACCCTTCCCGCCGACCTTCGCCGCCAGGTCGCCGGCAATTTCCCCGGCCTTGAGCCCGGCGGCAACGAGGTCGTCCGTCACGGCGACGTGCACGCCCGGCCGGCTCCCCTTCGTGAGCAGCACCAGAATGGCACGCTTGTGCTTCGCCCGGAAGGCATCTACGACCAGCCCGATCTGGTCACGATCTTCGAGATCGCTCTCGCGGAGATGCAGTGCGACATCGCCGATCTGTTCGACCGATCCCTCCTCCTCGGCCAGTCCTCCTCCCTTGAGCAGCTCCGCCACCCGGCGCTCGAGCTTCTTGTTCTCCTCGACCAGCGCCTCGATGCGTCGCGCCAGGTGCTCGGGCTGCGCCTTGAGCAGGCCCGCGGCTTCCTCCAGCCGGCGCTCGAGCTCCCGCGCTTCGCGGTAGGCCGCGGGGCCGGTGATCGCCTCGATGCGCCGCACGTTCGCCGCCGCGCCGGTTTCGTGGGTGAAGCGGAACAGGCCGATTTGCCCCGTCGTCGCGACGTGCGTGCCGCCGCACAACTCCAGCGACACGCCGCGGACGTCCACCACGCGCACGGTGTCGCCGTATTTCTCCGTGAAGAACGCCATCGCGCCCGCGGCGATCGCCTCCTTGTACTTCATCTCGCGAGTCTCGATCGGCAGGTTCTCCCAGATGTGGGCGTTGACCTCCTCCTCCACGGCGGCCAGCTCGTCGTCCCCCACCGGTCCGTGATGCGCGAAGTCGAAGCGCAGCCGGTCGGGCGCCACCACCGACCCCATCTGGCGCACATGGGCGCCGAGGATCTTGCGCAGCGCCGCGTGCACGAGGTGCGTGGCGGTGTGGTTGCGCTCGATGTTGCGGCGTCGCGCTTCGTTCACGACGGCCTCTGCGGGCGTCGGCTCGAAGCGGTCCCCGAGGCTCCCCACCACGGCGCTGCGTCCGTCCACCTTCTCCACGTCCTCGACGGTGATCTCCCAGCCGTCGCCCTTCACCACGCCGGTGTCGCTCACCTGGCCGCCCGCCTCGGCGTAGAACGGATTCTCCTCGAGCACCACCTCGACCACGCCCTGTTGCTGGCGGAACGCCAGCACGTCGGACACGGCGCGGGTCGTCTCGTACCCGACCCATTTCTGCTTCGCCTTGGGCTTGACCGCGATCCACTCCCCCTCGCGGCCTCTCGTCTTGATCAGCGGGCTGCCGATCTTGAGGCGCGCCTGCTGCGAGCGGCGACGCTGCTGGGCGAGCGCGCGGTCGAACCCCTCCGCGTCCACCGTCTGGCCGCGCTCGGCGGCGATGAGCTGCGTCAGGTCGAGCGGGAAGCCGTAGGTGTCGTACAGCTTGAACGCCTCGTCCCCCGTGATGACCGACGCCCCCTTGAGCTCGTCGAGGCGCTTGAGGCCGCCTTCGATCGTCTCGAGGAACCGCTCCTCCTCGGCGCGCGTGGTGCGCTCGATGTGCGCCCGCTGCTCCTCGAGCTCCGGATAGACACCGCGCATCACGTCCGCAACGCGGTGCGTCAGGTGCACCAGCGTCGGCTCGCGCTGGCCGAGCAGCCAGGCGTAGCGGACCGCCCGGCGCAGGATGCGGCGCAGCACGTAGCCGCGGCCGTCGCTGGACGGATACACCCCGTCCGCGAGCAGGAAGGCGACCGCCCGCGCGTGGTCGGCGAGCACGCGAAACGGCGCCCCCGATGGGCCGCGATCGTAAGCGCGACCCACGACCTCGACGGCGCGCTCGATGATCGGCGTGAACAGGTCGGTGTCGAAGTTGGACGGCACGCCCTGCATCACCGCGGCGATGCGTTCCAGCCCGGCCCCCGTGTCCACTGAGGGAGCGGGGAGCGGGGAGCGGGAACCGTCGGCCTGGAGATCGAACTGCATGAAGACGAGGTTCCAGATCTCGAGCAGGTTGCCGGCGTCGCTCAGCCGCACGAACTCGTCGAGCGACAGCTTTCCACTCCCCACACCCCACTCACGTTTCTCTCGGAGGTCCACGTAGATCTCCGAGCACGGGCCTGCGGGCCCCGTGTCGCCCATCTGCCAGAAGTTGTCCTTGTCGCCGAGCCCGAAGATGCGCGCGTCGGCGATTCCGGCGACCTCGCGCCACAGGCGCCGCGCCTCGTCGTCCTGGTGATGCACCGAGATCGAGATGCGGGCGGGGTCGATCGCCAGCCAGTCCCGGGAGGTCACCCACTCCCAGGCGAAGGCGATCGCCTCCTTCTTGAAGTAGTCCCCGAAGGAGAAGTTGCCGAGCATCTCGAAGAACGTGTGGTGGCGGGCGGTGTGGCCCACCTGCTCCAGGTCGTTGTGCTTGCCGCCGGCGCGGACGCATTTCTGGCAGGTCGTCGCGCGGACGTACTCGCGGCGCTCCAGGCCCTGGAACACGCGCTTGAACTGCACCATCCCCGCGTTGGTGAACAACAGGGTCGGGTCGTCCGCCGGCACCAGCGAGGCGCTGGGCACCTCGCGGTGGTTCCGGGGAGGAACGCGAAAGTATTCGAGGAACTTGGCGCGGATGTCGGCGGACTTCATGGGTGCAAATATATCCAGATCCTTCGCGCCTGCGGCGCTCAGGATGACGACGCGCGCTCCTTCTTTTCTAAGAATTCTCTTTCCAAAAAGCCGGCGCACTTGTCATCCTGAGCGAGCGAGCGGTACGCGCGCGAGCGAAGGATCTCTAGTCCGGTAGGTCACCCGCACAACTCCCTAACCAGCTCCCGCACCTTCCCTCCACTGAACCCTCGCCGCGCGAGGAACGCGAGCAGCCGCCGCCGCCGCGCCTCCGGGGGCAGCCCCGCGAGCTGGCGCGCGCGGCGCTCGGCCACGGCGCGCGCGACGCCGTCGCCGTCGAGGCCTTCGGCGGTCAGCGCCTCCTGCACGACCCGCTCCGCGAGGCGGCGCTCGACCCCCTGGGCGAGCAGATCTCTCACGAGACGCGGCGCCCCGCGGCCGCGCGCGGCGTGGGTGCCGGCGTAATGGAAGGCGAACTCGCGGTCGTCGAGCAGCCCCCGGGCCGCCAGGCGCTCGAGCGCCCCCTCCACCGCGGCCGGCGGGTGCTGCTTGCGCAGCAACCGTCGTTGCAGATCCACGCGCGCGTGCCCGCGCAGCCGCTGCATGCGCAGCGCCGCGCGCCAGGCGGCCTCAAGGTCGGCCAGCTCGCGCAGCCGTTCCAGGACCCGCTCGGGGATCTCCCGGCCGACGCTGAGCGGCAGCAGATCCAGATCGGCGGCGGGGAGGGAAGCGAATCGCCCCCGATCCACCTCGACCAGCCGATAGCCGGGCTGGCGGGGGTCGGGGGCGAGACCGGTGAGAACGGCCAAGTCACTCCTCCGGGGCGGGAGCCTCCTCGTCGGGCACCGCGGGCACGGCCGCCTTCACGCCCAGGTGCTCTTTCACCTTGACCTCGATCTCCACCGCCAGCTCGGGGTGGTCCTTGAGATACAGCTTCGCGTTCTCGCGGCCCTGCCCGATGCGGTCTTTGCCGTACGAGTACCACGCGCCCGACTTCTCGATGATCCCCGCTTCGGCCGCGATGTCGACGAGCAGCGACTCGTGGCTGATCCCCTCGTCGAACATGATGTCGAACTCGGCCTGGCGGAACGGCGGCGCCACCTTGTTCTTCACCACCTTGACGCGCACGTGGTTGCCGATCACCACGTCCCGCTCCTTCACGGGGCCGATGCGCCGCATGTCGAGCCGCACCGACGCGTAGAACTTGAGCGCCCGGCCGCCCGACGTCGTCTCGGGATTGCCGAACATGACGCCGATCTTCTCGCGCAGCTGGTTGATGAAGACGACCGACGTGCGAGAGCGGTTGATCGCCCCGGCGAGCTTGCGCAGCGCCTGGCTCATGAGCCGGGCCTGGAGCCCCGGGAGCGAATCCCCCATTTCTCCTTCGATCTCGGCCTTGGGCACGAGCGCCGCGACGGAATCGATGACCACCACGTCCAGCGCCCCCGAGCGCACCAGGATCTCGCAGATCTCGAGGCCCTGCTCGCCCGTGTCGGGCTGCGAGATCAGCAGGTTGTCCACGTCCACGCCGAGCTTCTTCGCGTACTCGATGTCGAGCGCGTGCTCGGCGTCGATGTACGCCGCCGCGCCGCCCAGCCGCTGAGCGTTGCCCACCACGTGCAGCGCCAGCGTCGTCTTGCCGCTCGATTCCGGGCCGAAGATCTCGGTCACCCGCCCGCGGGGGATGCCGCCGATGCCGATCGCGGCATCGAGGTTGATCGCCCCGGTGGGCACCACCTCCACGCGCACGCGCGGGGCGTCGGCCCCCATGCGCATGATCGAGCCCTTCCCGCAGGTCTTCTCGATCTGGGTGATGGCGAGGTTGAGCGCCTTGCGGCGCTCGTCGGAGAGCTGCGGGGTGGGGGGGTGGGTCTCGCGGTTCTCGGCCGCCATGAGCATCCTCGACATGGTTGCGGGCCTCCTTGTGAGGCCCGAATATATACCGAAACCGGCCTTACCGCCAGCCGGGACGAAACGCGTCTTCCAGGTGCTCCAACTTGTTGTTCTGCAGGCCGATGCAGTCGAAGCGGTAGATGTCCCCAGGCTGCCCGTGCCGGTCGATCCAGCCCCGGGCGACCTTCACCATTTCGCGCCGCTTCTGCCCCGTCACCGCCTCGAACGGTTTCCCGAACCCCTCGCCGCGCCGCACCTTCACTTCGACGAACGCGACCAGCCGGCCACGCCGCGCCACCAGGTCGATCTCGGCGCGTCCCACCCGGAAGCGGTGTGCCACGACGTGCCACCCTTTCGTCTTCAGATAGGCGATCGCCTGCTCCTCGCCGGCGAGGCCGTCCTTGTGCCGCTCGTCCGTCCACGTCGCCGGGTCGCTGCGCAGCCCGCTTCTCATGCCTGCGAACTTACGGCCCGCCCGCTGGAGGTGGTAACCAAACGAGCGCATGGTGCGCCTGTTTCGTTGCGACGTCTATTGTCTTGCAATCTCGTCCAGCTCCTCGAGCCCCACCAGCACGTCCCGCGGCTTGCTGCCGTTCGCCGGTCCCAGGATCCCCGCCAGCTCGAGCTGGTCGATGATCCGCGCCGCGCGGCCGTAGCCGATGCTCATGCGCCGCTGCAACAGCGACGTCGAGCCCAGCTGGTTCTGGATGCAGATCTCCGCCGCCTGGCGGAACAGCGTGTCGCGATCGCCGGGCTCGCCCCCGCCTTCGCCGGCGCCTTCGCGGGACTCGGCGGCCTCCAGCGCCTCCACCTGGGTCTCGATCTGCGCCTGGGTCTTCTCGACCGTTTCGCGCGAGGCGTGCTTCCGGTACCACTCCATCAGCCGCTCGGTCTCGTCAGTCGCGATGAAGGCGCCCTGCACGCGCTGCAGCTCGCTCTTGCCGGGCGGCAGGAACAGCATGTCGCCGGTGCCGAGCAGCGCCTCGCCGCCGTTCTGGTCGAGGATGGTGCGGCTGTCCACCTTGGCCGACACGCGGAACGCGATGCGACAGGAGAAATTGGCTTTGATGAGACCGGTGATGACGTTCACCGACGGACGCTGCGTGGCGAGGATCAGGTGGATGCCGATCGCCCGCGCCTTCTGGGCGAGGCTCGCGAGCGGCGTCTCGATCTCGTGCTGCACGGTCAACATCAGGTCCGCCAGCTCGTCGACGACGAGGACGACGTACGGCAGGATCCCCTCGGTGTATTCGGCGTCGAACGGCAGCTCCCGCTGCACGCCCGCCTGCGTCGCCAGGGTCTCCCGCGGTCCTTTGAGCGGCTTCTTGGCCTCGACCTTCTTGTTGAAGTCGCCGACGTTCCGCGCGTGGTTGGCGTGCAGCAGCTTGTAGCGCCGGTCCATTTCGCTCACGGCCCACTTGAGGACCGAGGCGGCTTTGTGATGGTTCGTCACCACCGGCAGCCCCAGGTGCGGGAGCGAGGCGTACATCGAGAGCTCGACCATTTTGGGGTCGATCATCAGGAACTTGAGCTTCTCGGGCGGGTGGGCGTAGACGAGGCTCGTGATGAGCGCGTTGATGCACACCGACTTCCCCGACCCCGTCGCGCCGGCGATGAGCAGGTGCGGCATCTTCGCGAGGTCGTCGACGACTTCCCCGCCCTCGAGGTTGCGGCCGATCGCCACCGGCAGCGTGCGGCCCGGCTGTTGAAACCGCTCCGACTCGATCAGCTCGCGCAGCAGCACCATGCGCGGCCGGGGGTTCGGCACCTCGATGCCCACCGCCGCCTTGCCCGGAATCGGCGCGACGATGCGCAGCGACTGGGCCCGCATCGCCAGCGCCAGATCGTCGGCGAGCGCGGCGATGCGCCCGACCTTGATGCCCGGGCCGGGCTTGAGCTCGAAGCGCGTGACGACGGGGCCCACGGTGCGGTCCACAATCTGAGCGCTGACGCGGAATGTCTCCAGCGTCTGCACCAGCCGCTCCCCCATCTCGTCGATCTGCGCCACGCCGACGTCCACCTCGTCCCGGGGCGCCTCGTTCAAGAGGTCGATGGGGGGGATTAACGCGCCCGCTGGGGTGGGACGGGGGATACGGGATGGGGGAGGGGGGGTGACAGGCTTGGGTTTCTTGGGCGTAACCACCTTCGTTTCCGTTGCCCGCTCCTCCCTTCGCACAGTCTTCACCGCATCCCCCATCCCCCATCCCCCATCCCGCTTCGCCGGTCCCGCCTCCCGGGTTCTCAACGCGACGAGCGGATGCCACCCGATCGTCAGGATCCCCAGCGCCGACAGGGCGAACAACCCGATGAGCACGCCCCCTGCCGTGCCGAGGGCGCTCACCACGCCCGCTCCAGCCCACGCCGGGAGTCGCCCGATCAGTTTCTGGGAGGTCGTCCACAGGCCGTAGTCGGCGGGCAGGAACCGCATCTCCACCCGGCCCACCACGCCGATCGTGTACGGCAGCAACAGCATCAGCCCCGCGCCCAGGGCGGCGGCGCGCAGCCACGACAGGGTGCCCAGGCGATCGAAGGCCGCCAGCGCCCAGCCGACCCCCAGAAAGGGGATCAGCACGGCCCCGGCGCCGACGCTGTGCCACAACAACCGGCCCAGGCGCTCGCCCCAGTCGCCGGTGATGTGCCAGGGCAGCAGCGTGAGCCCGAGAAAGAGGCCTCCCACCAGCGCCCCGATCCCGATGAGCTCCTGCCGCGCCTTCGGCGTCATGCGACGATGCGGCGGTCCACGAAGGAGGGGACGACCGTGAAGCGGTCCGCCTTGGCGCTGAACGCGACGTCCTCACCCAGGGTCACGCCGCGGAGCTCCCGCGCCGCCTCTGAGGCTTCGAGCGCGGCGGCCCAGCCGGCGTAGCGCGCCGTGAGGTCGAGCGCCACGGTGGCGGCGTCGTTGAGGACGATCTTGCGCCGGCCCTTGCGCACCGCCTTGACCACCCGCCCGGCGAAGTAGGCGTCCTCGAGGGCGAACTGCTTCTCGCGCCCCGCGCACACGACCACGAGGTCCCCGCGCGCGTCGAACAGGGTCCGGGCCCGCTCGGCGATGGCGCTGAAGTTGACGGCGGCGGCCACGAGCACTGGGTCGCCGCCCTGGGCCGCGACCAGGGCCGGGGTGCCGTTCGTCGTGGAGAAGTAAATGGTCTTGCCACCGACCGCGTCCGGCGTCATCTCACGCGGCGAATTGCCCAGGGCGAACCCTTCGATCTTGAGGCTCTTGCGCTCCCCCGCGAGGACGTAGCCGTTCTTCTCCAGGTTCGCCGTGAGGCGCACCGCCTCCTCTGAGGTGGAGGCGGGCACCACGGCCTTCGCCCCGTTCGCGAGGGCGGTGACGATGCTGGTCGTGGTGCGCAGCACGTCGACGACGATCACCCCCCGGCCGCTCAGGTCTCCCGCGTTCAGGCCGAGTGGGGTGAAGAAGACGTCGATCTTCATGATGGCTCTTTGAGGAGCTGCGGCTCGCGCTCGAGGAACTTTGTATCCACCGTGCCCGCCAGGAAGTCGGGGTGGCGCAGCACCCGGCCCAGAAATGGAATGGTCGTCGTCACGCCTTCTATGATAAATGAGTCCAGCGCCTGGCGCATGCGGGCGAGGGCTTCCTGGCGGTGGTTGCCGTGCACGATGACCTTGGCGAGCAGGGAGTCGTAGTACGGGGGCACGGTGTAGCCGGCGTAGATGTGCGTGTCCACGCGCACCCCTGGTCCGCCCGGCGGGTGGTACGCGGTGATCAGTCCCGGGGAGGGCTGGAAGTTGCGGGCCGGGTCCTCGGCGTTCACCCGGCACTCGATGGCGTGGCCGCGCAGCCGGTGCCCGTTCATCACGAAGGACAGCGGCTCGCCGGCGGCCACGCGGATCTGCTCTTTGACGAGATCGAAGTTGGTGCACATCTCCGTGACGGGGTGCTCCACCTGGATCCGGGTGTTCATCTCCATGAAGTAGAACGACCCGTCCGCGTCGAGCAGGAACTCGATCGTCCCGGCGCCCACGTACCCGATCTCCGCGGCGAGCTTGACGGCGGCTTCCCCGATGTCCTCGCGCAGCGTCTGGTCCACCGCGGGGCTCGGGGCCTCTTCGATGAGCTTCTGGTGGCGGCGCTGCACCGAGCAATCCCGCTCGCACAGGTGCATCACCTTGCCGTGCGTGTCGCCCATGATCTGGATCTCGATGTGCCGCGGGCGCGCGAGGTACTTCTCGATGTAGACCTGATCCGAGCCGAAGGCCGCCAGCGCCTCCTGGCGGGCGAGGTTGAACGCCTGGCCGAACATCTCCGGGTCGGTCGCGACGCGCATCCCCTTGCCGCCCCCACCGGCGGCGGCCTTGATGATCACCGGGAAGCCGATCTTCTCGGCGGTCTTCAGCGCCTCTTCGAGGTTCTCGACCGGCCCCGGCGAACCCGGGACCGTGGGGACCTTGAGCTTCTGGGCGATCTTACGGGCGGCGGCTTTGTCGCCCATCTGGCGGATCTGCTGCGGCGTGGGACCGATGAAGGTGATGTTGGACGCGCCGACGATCTCGGCGAACTCCGCGTTCTCGGCGAGAAAGCCGTACCCGGGATGGATGGCGTCGGCGCCGGTGATCTCGGCCGCGGCGATGATGCGGGGGATGTTGAGGTAGCTGTCGCGGCCCGGCGGCCGGCCGATGCAGACGTCGTCGTCGGCGAAGCGCACGTGCAGGCACTCGCGGTCCGCTTCCGAGTACACCGCCACCGTCTCGAGCCCGAGCTCTTTGCACGCCCGGATGACCCGCAGGGCGATCTCCCCGCGGTTCGCGACCAGCACCTTCGTGAACATCAGGGGGTGAGCTCGATGGCGCCGGCACCGCCCAGCCTGCTGCCCGCCGCGTCGACCCCCGACACCTTGAGCGCGAATTCGCTCGGGTTGGTGGCGTAGAAGATGGCGCTCTCGTAGCTGATCACGCCGCGCTTGTACCAGTCGAACAACGATTGGTCGAAGGACTGCATCCCGTACTGGATCGAGCCCTCGGCGATCAAGTCCGGGATGATGAGCTGCTTCGAGAGGTCGCGGATGTTGTCGGCGACCGCCGCCGTGTTGATCAGCACCTCGCACGCCGGCGTGCGGCCGCGGCCATCCTTGCGCGGCACCAGACGTAGCGAGATCACCGCCTGGAGCGCGGTCGAGAGCAGGTGCCGGATCTCGTCGTGCTGGTGCGGCGGGAAAAACGAGATCACGCGGCTCACCGTCTGCGTGCAGTCGGTGGTGTGCAGCGTGGAGAACACCAGGTGCCCGGTGTCGGCCGCCTTGAGGGCGGTGTCCAGCGTCTCCATGTCGCGGATCTCGCCGATCAGAATGACGTCGGGATCCTGGCGCAGCACGTGGCGCAGCGCGGAGTGGAACGAGAGAGTGTCGTTGCCGACTTCGCGCTGGGAGATGTTCGAGAGGTTGTCGCGGTGCAGGAACTCGATCGGGTCTTCGATCGTGATGACGTTGACGCGCCGGTTGGTGTTGATCTGGTTGATCATCGCCGCGAGCGCCGTGGATTTCCCCGAGCCCGTCACCCCCGTCACCAGCACCAGCCCCCGGGGCCGCAGCGCGATCTCCTCCATCACCGGCGGCAAGTTCAGATCCTTGATCGTCTTCACCTCGTAAGGGATCGCCCGGAACGCGAACGCCACCGTGCCGCGTTGCTGGTAGACGTTCGTGCGGAACCGCCCCACGCCCGGCACGCCGATCGCGAAGTCCGCCTCCTTGTGCTCGGCGAACTCCTTGACCTGGCGGGGGGTCATGATCTGCTCGGCGAGCGATTTCAACTCCTCGGGCTTCAGGGGCGCCGAGTCGAGCCCCACGAGATCACCGTTCACCCGGATGGTGGCCGGTCGGCCGACCTTGAGCAGCAAGTCCGACCCGCCGCGCTGCACCATGTGGGTGATGGCGTTCTTGAAGTTGAACGTCGGCCCGGCGGGGCTCGGAGCATCAGGCATGAGGATCCACCCGGTACAGGACCTGGCCGAACTCGACGGGCTGGCCATTCTCGACGAGCGACTCCCTGATCACGCCGGCCACATCGGATTCGATCTCGTTCATGATTTTCATCGCTTCGATGATGCACACGACCTGACCGGGCGCCACCCGGCTTCCCGGCTTCACATACGGCTCGGCGCCCGGCTCCGGCGACCGGTAGTACGTACCGACCATCGGCGACTTGATTTCGAGCAGCGACGGCCCCGACGCAACGGGCCCGCCGACCGGCGCGGCCGCGGCCAGCGCCGCCCCCCCTCCTCCGGGCCCGCCGGGCCCCGCAGCCGGATGCGCGACCACGACGTGCGCCGCGTCGGTGTTGACGCCGTGCCCCGCCCGGGAGACCCGGACGGTGGACCACACCCCGAACGGCCCGCGGCGGATCTCGATCGCCCCGACGTCCGGGGCGTCCCTCAGGATCTGCACGAGCTGCGCGATGATGTCGAGCTTCATCTCGGGGCGGCCCTCGGTGATGACAGAATAGACAACCCGGCCCGGCAGTCCGTCAATATCGGGCTCACGTCAGTTCGACCAGCGCGGTGTCCCCGTCCGACAGCAGCACGGGGCCGTCCGCCGCGAGGTGGACGTCGTCTTCGATGCGCACGCCGCCCTGCCCCGCCAGATAGACGCCCGGCTCGATCGTAACGACGGCGTCGGCCGGCAACGGATCCAGGTTGGGGCGGGCGAGGCGCGGCGTCTCATGCACCTCGAGCCCGAGTCCGTGCCCCAACGAATGGCCGAACGCGTCGCCGAAGCCGCGGGCCTCAATCACGTCCCGCGCGAGCGCGTCGGCGTCGCGCCCGGTCATCCCCGCCCGCACCCCGGCGCGCGCCCGCCGCTGCGCGGTCTCCACCACCTCATACAACGCGCGCTGTACCGCCGTCGCCCGGGCCCCGACGACCACCGTGCGCGTGATGTCCGCGCAATAGCCGTCCACTTGAGCGCCGAAGTCTAGCAGCAGCCACTCCCCGGCCGCCACCGCGCGCGCGCTGGTCCGCGCGTGGGGGAGCGCCGAGCGCGGGCCCGACGCGACGATCGTCGGGAACGGATGGCCTTCGCTCCCCAGCCGGCGCAACGCTCCCTCCAGCAGTCCGGCGATGGTCTGCTCCGTCATCCCGGGGCGCACCGCCGCCAGCGTCTCCCGGAGGGCGGCGCCGGCGATCTGAGCCGCCGCACGAATCGCCGCCACTTCGTCGGGGTCCTTGCGCGCCCGTAGGCGCTCGACCGGCTCTCCCGCGGGCTTCCACCGCCACGCTTTGCCCGCGGCCGTGAGCCGCTCCGCCTCTTTCACCGTCAGCGCGTGGGACTCGTAGCCCACCGTCTCGAGCCGCCCCAGCGCCCCCAACTCCTTGAAGAGCCGGTCCCACACGCTCGTGCGCTCGACGACGACACGCGTCACGGCGCCCGCCTCGGCCGCCGCCTGCTCCTCGTAGCGGAAGTCCGTCACGAGCACCGCGCCCGCTCGCGCCACCACCACCAGCGCCGCCGATCCGCTGAACCCCGTCAGGTAGCGGATGTTGGACAGCGAGGTGACCAGCAGGGCATCGAGGCCGTCCGCCGCGAGCGCGCCGAGCAGCGCCGCCTGCCGCGCGCGCCGGTGGTCAGCGGCCACGGCGGGACGCTAGATACGCGACCAGGCCCTCGAGGCCCAGCCGGTAACTGTCCGCGCCGAAGCCCGCCACCACGCCCACCGCGACATCCGCGAGCAGCGACCGGCGCCGCTCCGGCTCGCGCGCGAAGATGTTCGAAAGATGCACTTCGACGAACGGCACCCGCACCGCCAACACGGCGTCCCGGACAGCGAGACTGGTGTGCGTAAACGCGGCCGCGTTGATCAGCGCGCCGTCGGTGCTCTGGCGGAGTCCCTGGATCGCTTCGACCAGCTCCCCTTCATGGTTGGTTTGCGTCCATGCGCACTCGACGCCGAGCACCCGGGCACGCTCCCGGGTCGCGGCCTCGACCTCGGCCAGCGAGACCCGGCCGTACACCTCTGGCTCGCGGTCGCCGAGCAGGTTGAGGTTCGGCCCGTTGAGAACGGAAATCCGCACTAGGACTTGAGGCCCTTCAGCCAGGACTGGAACTGATCCAGTTCCCGCTCCTCCTCGGGCGCGGGACGCGAGTGGCGTCCCGAAGACCGCGCCGGCGGCATACCGGAGGAGGGCGGCCCTCCCTCTCCTGACCCCGCCGCTCCCCCGGCGCTCCTGGCGGCCTGCCCGGGCGCCGCGAAAAACTCGTCGAAGGAGAACCCGCCCGTCGCCGGCGGAGCCGGCTCGGCCGGGGCTGGGGACGGCGCAGCCGGGGGGGCCAGTGCCGAATCCCGGGGCTGCTCGCCAAACACCGAATCAAGCGAGATGTCGTCTTCGGCCGGGCGCGTGGGGGCGCCCGGGCCGGGAGGCTCGGCCGCAGCCTCGGCGTCGTCGGCGGCGAAGGCTTGTTCCAGGGTCGTTCCCATGGGCGCCGCAGCGGGCCGCGGCTTTCCCGCCAGAATACTCTTCAGGAACGCGCCTACCGATTGCCCGCCCGACTTGCGCGCCGACGCCGGACGCGACAGCTCGGCGACCCGTGACGCGAGTCGCGCATCCGATGGCCGCATCGCCACCAGACTCTGGTACACGCGCAGGGCGTCCTCGCGATGGCCTTGCTTGAGATACAGCTCCGCCATCGTCTCGGTCACCACCGGTTCCACCCGGGACAGCGCCGCGACGTCCGCGGCTCCTTCGTCGTCTGCAAGGGCGACCGCGGCCGGAGGCGGTGGCGCCGCCCGCGGCGGGGGCGTTTGTGCGACCGGCGGTGGGGGCGGGGGCGGCGGCGGTTTCGGACGCAGCGGCAGTTCGACATCCTCCGGCATGATCAGCGGCAGATCCACCTGAGGCATTTCCTCCTCGGCGGACTCGTCGACCGTGAACATCCCGGATCCTTCGTACTGCGTGCGGGCGAGGCCCTCGAGCGGCGCCGGCTGCGCTTTGAGCTCGACGTCTTCCTCGACCTCCAGCCCCTCGGCCTTCGCGGCCGCGTGAGCACCCGGGTTGAGGTTCACCGCGCCGTCGAACACCTCGAGGTCCGACGGCGCCTGCCGCGCGGCCGCCAGCGGCGTGACTTGGGCACTCGAGGCCCGCTCGACTTCGAACTGCGGCTTGCCCATCGCCTTCCTCGGCGCCTCGGCCATCGAGGTGGGCTCGAGATCTACGAGGGCCGGCTCGGGCGCCGTGGCGGCCATCGCGACCGTGGGCTTCGCCGCCAGCGCGGCCGCCTTGCTCTTGGCGCGGGCCAGCGCCTCCGCGGCGTCTCCGTTCATCGGGTCGACGGCGAGCAGCTTACGGAGCCAGTCGACCGCCACGTCCAGCCGATTGGTACGGCCGGCAACGTCGGCGAGAATCTTCAACGCCAGCACATTCTCGGGATCGAGCCCCAGCACCTTGCGGAACACCGCTTCGGCAGCGGGGTCGTCCTTCTTCTCGAGCAGGCAGCGCCCGTACACGATGTAGGCGCTGATATAGTCGGGGTGAAGCTCCAACCCCTTGCGGCACAAGTCGATAGCAAGGTCAACTTGGCCGGCCTTGCGATAGGCGTCCGCCAGCGGGGCGAAGTTGCGCCCCTTCGGATTCTCGTTGTAGCGGTGCTCGAGTTTCTCGATTTCGCTGGTGTACGGCACGGCCTAAGTCTTTGTGGGAATTGGACGAAGATAGTGTTTGGCCGGCGTCGCTGTCAAATCGGCCGCGGTCGTCGCCGCTTGAGATTGATTGTTGTGGCGTATACACTTATGCCCCTCCCATCCGGTGACGACAGAGTTCCACGCCCATGATGCGCGCCATGCGGGAAATGTCGAAATACGTGTTCTACATTCTGGCCGTCGCTTTCATCGGATGGCTGGTCTTCGATGTCGGCATGGGCATCACGGGGCGGTCGAGTGGGGCGTCGGGCGACGTGGTGCTGAAGGTCAACGGGCAGGAAGTGCACTACCCCGAGTGGCAGCAAGCGTATCAGTCGGCTTACGACCAGGCGCGCCGCCAATCCGGGGGACAGCTCACCAAAGAGGACGAGAAGGACCTCCAGGATCGGGTGGCCGACCAGCTGATCCAGGCCGTCCTGCTGCACCAGGCATACGCCAGGCTGGGCATCACCGTCAGCGCCGACGAGATCCGCCAAGCCGCCCTCACGAGCCCGCCGCCCGAAGTGACGAATCTCCCCGAGTTTCAGGTGAACGGGCGGTTCGATATGGAGAAGTGGCAGCAGTTCGTGATCCGGGGCAGCAACCCGGAGTTCCTGCTCGCACTCGAGCAGCGGTACCGGGACGAAATCCCCTACGTGAAGTTCCTGCAGTTCCTCACGGCCGACGTGTACGTCTCTGACGCCCAGCTATGGCGGATGTACCGGGACGAGCGCGACTCGGTGACGATCGCCGCGCTGGCGGTGACACCCGCGATGATCCCCGACAGCGCGGCGGCGGTGACGGACCTCGAGGCCCAGCGCTACTTCGAAGCGCATCGGGACGCGTTCAAGCGGCCGGCGGTCGCGTATCTGAGCTTCGTCGCCCTGCCACGGCGCCCGGACGCGGCGGACACCGCCGCCGCCCTGGCGCGGGCTCGGGCGCTGCGGGCTCGTGTGCTGCGCGGCGAAGCGTTCGACGCCGTCGCCAAGACGCAGTCGGCCGACTCAGGCAGCGCCGCGCACGGCGGCGACCTCGGCTGGATTCACCCCGACTCAGGCGGCTATGTGCTGCCGTTTCTGAATGCGGTCAGGCACCTGCGACCCGGTCAGGTGTCCGAGCCGGTCGTGACGGAGTTCGGTTACCACCTGATCCGCGTGGACGCGGCGCGCGGGGACTCGGTCAAGGTCCGCCACATCCTGGTGCCGATCGAGCTGCGGGGGACACACCGCGACCTGGTCGAATCCCGCACCGACACGCTCGACCGGCTCGCTGCCGAGCAGGAGAACGGGGCGGAGCTGGACTCGGTGGCCCAGCGCCTGCAGTTGCCGCTCGCCCACGCGCCGCCGCTGGTCCAGGGAGATCGCATGCAGCTCGGCCGCTGGGTGATTCCCGACGTCAGTGTGTGGGCCTTCGATACCAAGGTCGGAGAAACGAGCCAAGTCATCGAGGCGACGCCGGCCTATTACGTATTCCGGCTCGATTCGCTGACGCCAGGAGGCGCGCCCCCATTCGCCGAGGTGAAGGAGGCGGCGATGGCCGGGGCACGCGAGGAGAAAAAGAGAGCGATGGTGCACCCCCGTGCGCGGGAGATCGCAGAGCAGCTGCGTGGCGAAACCGATCTGCTCGCGGCCGCAGCCCGCCACAGCCTCCGCGCTGTGCGACTCGGGCCGTTCACGCGCGTCGCTCCGCCTCCGCAGCTGCGTCAGGAGCCGTTGGTGATCGGCGCGGCGTTCGGGCTCCGGGTCGCTGAGCGCAGCGGGGTGATTCAGGGTGAGGCCGGCGATTTCCTGATCCAGTCGCTGGCCCGGCGGCAGGCGGATTCCACGGCGTGGCTCTCGCAACGCGACGCCCAGCGCCGCGCCATCTTGCAGCCCGTGCGCGAGGCACGGATCCGCGCTTACCTCGCGGGACTGCGCGCCCAGGCGAAGGTCGTGGACCGCCGCAAGGAGCTGTTCCGACCCCAAAACGCAACCGCCGGCAGCTAGCCGGCGGCGGTTTCACTCGAGGAGGCGTCGCGGCGGATCCGGAGGCGTTTCGTCGGGACGCTCCACCGCATCCCGCGTCTCATTCAGGGCACGCTTGAACTCGCGCAGCCCCCTCCCCACGGCCTTGGTCGCATCGGGGAGGCGGTGCGCCCCGAGCGCGAGGAGCGCGATCACCAGCAGGAGCAGCAGCTCGCCGCCGCTCAGGTTCCCCAGACCCACCGCCGTCTCCCCTTACTGGCTGAGCCGCTTGGGCTCGCCCCCGGTCTGCAGCGTCGACCCCGAGCCGCTCGCCGGAGGGGTCTGGAGGTTGCGCGGCTCCGGCGGCTCGTCCTTGAGGCTGCGTTTGAACTCCTTGATCCCCTGCCCGATCGACGAACCGATTTCCGGAATGCGCTTGGCGCCGAAGACCAGCACCAGGATCAGCAGCAGAATCAGGATGTGGCTGAACGACAGATCGGAGAACATAGCTGCCTCGCTAAAAGAGCGACCGGGCCACGAAGTAGGCGATCGCCACTCCCACGACGGCGAGCAGCGAGACGTCGAGCCCGATCGGGCCGAGCGTGATCGACACCACCAGCAGATCCACGTGCACCGGTCCGAAGGTCGGCGTCACGGAGGTGGTGAAAAACTCCTTGGCGGCGCCCTGCGGCAAGAACCGTCGCAGCAGCGCGTGGAGCAGCCCGCCGAGCACGAAGCCCGCGGCGAGCACGCCAAGGTAAAATAGCGGACGGCGGGGGCCGCGCGCCACGGCTCAGCTATGCCGTTCCACAGCGTACGTAATGCTGTCGCGCAGAGCATCGCGCGCGGGCGACGGCGGCAAGGTCTCGAGCTCCGCCTCGGCGTGCTGGGCGTGCTCCAGCGCGTGGCGGCGCGCGCACTCCAGGCCTCCCGACACCTCCACGAGCCGGATGACCTCCGCCACCTGCTCGTCGCGGGGCTCGGGGGTCGCCATCAGATCGGCGACGCAGCGGCGCCCGGCGGCGTCCATCCGCTCCAGGGCCGCGATGAGCGGCAACGTGACCTTGTGCTCCTTCAAATCGAGCCCAGAAGGCTTGCCGGTCACCGCTTGGGGCTGGGTGTAGTCGAGCAGATCGTCCGTGATCTGGAACGCCATGCCGAGCGCGCGGCCAAACCGCGCCAGCGCGTCACGGTGCGCCGGGGCGCCGCGCAGGGCGCCCACCTCGCACGCCCCGGAGAGCAGCGAGGCCGTCTTGGCCTGGATCAGCGCATCGTATTGGCCTTCCCCGTACGCGAGCTTGTCGTGCGCCTCCAGCTGGCGCATCTCGCCGACCGTCATCTCGTTGGTCACGCGCGCGAACACCCGCAGCGGCGCTAGGTCCTCGAGGCGCACCAGCTCCACGATCGCGCGGGAGTAGAGGTAGTCTCCCATGATCACGGCCACCTGGTGCGAGAACAGGCCGTTGATCGTCGGCATCCCGCGGCGCAGCGGCGAGTGGTCCACCGAATCGTCGTGGACCAGCGTCGCCAGGTGGATGAGCTCGACGATAGCGGCGAGGGTCACCGCGCGCGGCTCCGCGGCGCCCGCCCCCGTCGCCTGCGCGCTGAGCAGCAGCAGCGTCGGCCGGAACAGCTTCCCCTTCATGCGCAGGAGGTGTTCGTTGACTTCGGCGATGATCGGGAAGTCCGCCGCGATGAGGCGCCGCAGCTCGTCCACCACCCGATCGAGCTGCCCGGCCACGGGCCGCTGGATGTCCGGCAGGGTGACGCGCGCCAGCTGCTGGGTCACGTCAACGCGCCTTGGCGAGCGCCTTGACCCGCTCGCCCACGTCCATGAACCGGATGTTCGCGGCGAACACGCGGCGGTAGAGCTCCCTGGCCTCCGCACCCTTCCCCTGGGCCTCGAGGGCGCGGCCCAGCCAATAGAGAATCCCCAACCGTTCTTCGTCGCGGGCGGCCGGCAACTCCAGGCCGCGGCGCAGAACGGACTCCGCAACCGCGTGCGCGCCTTTCTCGAAGAAGCACACGCCCAGGGCCTCGGAGGTCCGCTGTTTGCTCTCGGGGGCGCGCAACGCCTTCTGGAGCTCGGCGATCGCTTCGTCGAGCAGGCCCATCTCCTTGAAAGCGACGCCCAAGTCGTAATGCGACTGGAAATCCGCCTCGTCGATGTTCTCGTCGATCCCCTGCCGGAAGCGCGCCAGCATGTCCTGGAAGTCGCGCTCCTCGTCGCCGGTGGGCTCCTCGTCCGCAACCTTCATCCGGGTGTCGCGGTGCGGCTCCTCGATCTCCTCCTCGAGGATCATCGCGCCGAGATCCACGAAGTCCCCGCCCACGGCCGCCTCGTCGCGGACTTTCATCTTGGCGTCCTTGGGCTGCGCCAGCTTGCCCTTCTCGGACACCGTCTCGAGCGGCATCAGCATCGCGAGCGCCGCCTTGGCCCGCTCGTTTCTCGGGTCATGCTCGACCACGCGCTGGTACACCGCCCGCGCCTTGTCCCCCAGGTCGGTCCGCAGCAGGGTGTCGGCGAGCTCGAGGTAGCAATCGATCAGCCGCGCCTTGTCGCCGGACTTGAACGCGAGCTCGACCTGCTTCTGACGGTGACGCACGCTGTTGGGCTCGACCCGCAGGATCTCGTCCACGAGGTCCTGCGCCTGCTGGAGGTTGTCCGCTGCTTCAAATCCCGACACCGCCAGGTCCAGCTCTTCGACGCCGCGATCGCGATCCCCCGCTTCGATCAACGCCTCGCCCAGGGCCTGATGGGCGTCGGGGTCGTCGGGGTTATCCGCGACGCGTCCCTCGAGCTCCTCGATGTCCGGAGCTGCCGCGGCCTCCTCGATGTTGTCGAAGACTAGCGAGCCCGCCACCTCCCCCTGGTTGACGACGCCATCGAGCCCCAGGTCCATGTAGCCCGAGCGCCGACTGCCGACCGACGTGTCGTCCTCAGTTTGGACCCACTTGGGGCGGGTTGGCCCTTCGTCCACCACCAGCGGCTGGTCGTCCACATCGTGGCCGGCCGCTGGGGTGGTCGTCTCGAAATCGGGCTCCAACTCGAGGGGGGGGATCTCGACGACCGTCTTGCGCTTGGGCGGCTGCGCCGGAGGTCGGGGCGACGCCTGCGGAGCGGAGGGCCGTTTGGGCACCACCGGCTTGATCTTCGGCGCGGGCGGCGGGGCTTTCGGTGCAAACCGCGGTGGCGCCTTGGGCGCCGGCCTCGCTTTGGAGGGGGGCGGCGGGGGCGTGAAGTCCTCCTCCTGTTCCTCCTCTTCCACCGTGGGCTCCAACTCGGCGAGGGGCTCGACGTCGTCGCCCGAGAGCAGGTCCTCGCGGATGGAAGACACGTCCGCCGAGCCCAAATCAATGTCGCCGAACTGCGCGCTTGTCGTCTCGAGGCCATCCAGTCGGCCCCCGGCGTCCGCTGCGCCTTCTTCCGTGTCGCCCACAATGGTCGCTTCGATGTCGAGCGCTTCGGACTCGGGCGGCCGCCGCAGCTCCTCCACCAGTTTGGCCGCAGGCGGCGCGGCGCCCCTCGGTCGCCCGGCGGCCGGACCGCTCGTCTTGGGCGGCGCATCGACATCGAGGAACACCAGGCTCGACGTCTTGTGCTTCGTCTTGCCTTCCCCTGCTGCGGTCAGGGGCGACGGCGGAGGCATGCTCACGCGCGCCGTCGAGGAGCGTCGCTGCAGGTCGGCTCCGTACATCTTGAGGTGCTCTTCCAGCATACCGCGCAACCGCTCGCTCTCGGGGGAGAGGTCGGTGAACTCCTTCAACGCCGCGAACGCCTGCTGGATGCGGCCGGTCTTTTGCATGCGTTCGGCGAACTCGACGAAGTTCTGTTGCGCCTCCGCGAGGAAGCCCTTCGACGCATAGAGCTTGGCGAGCTTGAGGTAGGTCTGTTGCCGCGCGGGCGCGTTGCGCAACACTTTGTTGCACATCGCGATCGCGTTGTTGTGAAAGCCGAGCTCGGCGTACCTGTCGACCGCCTGGTCGTAATAATCGGCCGCTTGGCCCGGGTCTTTTAGCTTGAGGTAGAGATCGCCGATGCGGTTGTAGATCCCGAGGTCCGCATTATCGTCGCCCTCCTCCTCCTGAGTCTTGAGGACCTCCAGCCACGCCTCAACCGCCCCCTTCGGGTCCTTGGCCTCGAGGGTCTTGGCGCGATCCTTGAGCTTCTCGAGTTTCGACATGGACTGGTAAAGATAGGGGCGCGGCTGGGCTGCGACAAGGCAAACCCGCTGTCCAGACGGCAGTTACGGGATTGGCCCCCAGCCAATAGGCCACCTCGCGCCAATCGGCGACGTCACAGGCGACGACATCCGCCACAAAGCCCGGCGCCAGCTGCCCACGCTCGGCCGCCAGGTTCAGCGCCGCCGCGGCGTTGACGGTCACGGCGACGAGAGCCTCCGCATGGCGCAGCCCGAGCTGCGACACGCCGAGGCCCATGACGAGCGGGAGGCTCACGGTCGGCGAGGAGCCGGGGTTGAAGTCGGTGGCGAGCGCCACCGCCGCGCCGGCGTCGAGCAGGCGCCGTGCGGGCGCCTGCCGGCCCGTGCCCAGAAAGACCATCGTCGCAGGGAGAAGCACCGCGACCGTCGCGCTCTGCGCCAGCGCGGCGATGCCGGCCTGCGACACGCCAGCCAGGTGATCCGCGCTCACGGCACCGAGCTCGGCGGCGAGCTCGGCGCCGCCGGACCCGTCCAGCTCGTCGGCGTGCAGTTTGACCCCCAGGCCATGGTGCCGGGCCGCCGTGGCGATCGCGCGCGCCTCAGCGACGGTGAACACCCCGGGCTCGCAAAACGCATCACAGAACTGGGCGAGACGCTCGCGCGCCACCGCTGGAATCATCTCGTCGCAGAGGAGGCGTACGTACTCCGCCCGGCGGTCGCGGTACTCGGGTGGCACCTCATGGGCGCCGAGGAAGGTGGGGACGAGCGCCGGCCCCGGCTCCGCCGCCAAGCGGCGCACGACGCGCAGCTGTTTGCGCTCGTTCTCGAGATCGAGCCCGTACCCCGACTTGATCTCGACGGTGGTCGTGCCGTGCGCGAGCAGCACCGCGAGCCGCGCACGCGTGACGGCGACGAGCTCGTCCTCCGAGCGCGCGCGCACGTCCCGCACCGATTCGAGAATGCCGCCGCCAGCGGCCGCGATCGACTGGTAGTCCTCGCCGAGGGCGCGGCGCTGGTGATCGTCGAGGCGCGGCGCACCAAAGACGGCGTGGGTGTGGCAGTCGACGAAGCCGGGGTACAGCACCCCCGACACTTCCACCGGTTGCACGTTGCCGGTTGCCCGTCGCAACTCACGATAGGGACCGACCGCGGCGATACGATCGCCGTCGATGAGCACGGCCGCGTCGCGGAGGACTTCGACCTCCGCCATCTCGCCACGCCGGCGCGCCCGCGCCGGGCCGCGACAGGTGACGACCGCCCGAGCCCCCGCGAGCAGTGTGCTCAGTCGCTAGCCTCGCGCATCGGCAGGCGCACGCCGTGGCGGCGGGCCGTCGCGAGCGCCTCCGGGTAACCCGCATCCGCGTGGCGCGCGACGCCGATCCCCGGGTCGTTGGTCAGCACGCGCTCGAGCCGCCGCGCGGCGGCCGGGGAGCCGTCGGCGACGGTGACCTGACCGGCGTGCAGCGAGTTGCCGATGCCGACGCCGCCACCGTGATGGAAGGAGACCCATGACGCCCCGGAGGCGGTGTTCAGCAAGGCGTTGAGGATCGGCCAGTCGGCGATCGCGTCCGAGCCGTCGCGCATCGCCTCCGTCTCCCGGAACGGCGAGGCGACGGAACCGGTGTCGAGGTGGTCGCGGCCGATGACGATCGGCGCCGCGAGCTCGCCCCGCTGGACGAGGTCGTTCAAGGCGAGCCCGAACCGCGCCCGCTCCCCCATCCCCAGCCAGCAGATACGGGCGGGGAGTCCCTGGACCTTCACGCGCTGCTGGGCCAGGGTAATCCAGCGTCGCAGGTGCTCGTTCTCGGGAAACAGCTCGAGCACCAGGCGGTCCGTGCGATGGAGTTCCTTGGGGTCTCCGGACAGGGCGACCCAGCGGAACGGCCCGCGGCCCTCGCAGAAGAGCGGCCGGATGTATTCCGGCACGAAGCCGGGAATGGCGAAAGCGTCGGCCAGCCCCGCATCCGCCGCGACGGTGCGGATGTTGTTGCCGTAGTCGAAGGCGACGGCCCCACCGCGCCGCAGCTCCAGCATCGCGCGGACGTGGGTGACGATGCTCTCCACCGCGCGCCGCTGATACTCGGCGGGATCGCGGCGCCGCAGCGCCGCCGCGTCCGCGAGCGGCAGGCCGGCCGGCACATACCCGTTCAGGGGATCGTGCGCCGACGTCTGGTCGGTGAGCACGTCGGGGACGAACCCGCGCCGCACGAGCTCGGGCAGCACATCGGCACAGTTGCCGACGAGGCCGATCGACCGCGCCCGACCCTCCCGCTTGGCGGCGGCCACGGCGCGCAGCGCCGCGTCCAGCGAGTCGGCGACCTCGTCGAGGTACCCGGTCGCGAGGCGCCGTTGCACGCGCGCCGGATCGACCTCGACGGCGAGCAGCACCCCCTCGTTCATCGTCGCCGCGAGCGGCTGGGCCCCACCCATCCCCCCCAGACCTCCGGTGACCACCACTCGCCCCTTGAGCGATCCCCCGAAGTGCCGCCGCGCCACCGCGCCGAACGTCTCGTAGGTGCCCTGGAGGATGCCCTGCGTGCCGATGTAGATCCACGAGCCCGCGGTCATCTGGCCGAACATGATGAGCCCGCGGCGCTCGAGGTCCCGGAACACGTCCCAGCTCGCCCAGCGGCCGACCAGGTTGGCGTTGGCGATGAGCACGCGCGGCGCGTCGGGATGGGTCGCGAACACCCCCACCGGCTTCCCCGACTGCACGAGCAACGTCTCGTCGTCCGCCAAGGTCCGCAGCGTGCGGCAAATCGCCTCGAACGACGGCCAATCGCGAGCGGCCTTCCCCGTGCCGCCGTACACGACGAGATCCGCCGGCCGCTCCGCGACCTCGGGATCCAGGTTGTTCATCAGCATCCGCAGCGCCGCCTCCTGGATCCAGCCGCGGCAGCTGCGCTCGGACCCACGCGGGGCTCGCACGACCCGCGCCGCGCTCATCCCGCTCCCGGCTCGCCGGGATCGAACGCGCCCGTGCGAATCCCGGCGGCCACCCGCTCGATCTCCGCGCTCATGGGCCGGTCCTCCTCGAGTGCCGGGGCCTCCGCCCGCACGGCCGCGTAGGTGCGCGCCACACCCCGCCCGGGCGTGAGTGGCTTCAGGAACTCGAGGCCCTGGGCTCCCGCGAGCAGCTCGATCGCGACGATACGGGTGGCGTCCGCGAGAATCCGCTCCGCCTTCCACGCCGCGCTCATCCCCATCGGGACGACGTCCTCCTGGTTGCCCTCGGTGGGCACCGACTGCACGCTCGCGGGCGTGGCGAGCACCCGGGCGTCGGCCACGAGCGCGGCGGCCGCGATCTGGGCGGTCATGAACCCGGACTCGAGGCCGGGGTGCCGCGCCAGGAACGCCGGGAGCCCCGAGGAGAGGTCGGAGTTCACGACGCGCTCGAGGCGCCGCTCGGCGAGTCCGGCGAGGGTCGCGAGGACGATGCCGAGCACGTCGAGCGCCAGCGCGATCGGTTGCCCGTGGAAGTTGCCGCCCGAGAGCACGTCGTCGCCGAACACCAGCGGATTGTCGGTGGCGGCGTTGAGCTCCGTCGTGACCAGGCGCTCCGCGAACGCGAGCCCCTCGCCCACGGCGCCGAGGATCTGCGGGGTGCAGCGCAGCGAATAGGCATCCTGCACGCGGGGGTCGTTATCGCGGTGCGACTCGCGGATGGCGCTGTCGGCGAGCAGCGCCGCCAGCAGCGCGGCCGAGCGCCGTTGTGCGGGGTGCGGCCGCGCGGCGTGAATGCGCGCGTCGAAGGGCGCCGGCGTGCCCCGCACCGCCTCGAGGCTCATCGCGGCGGCGGCGTGCGCGGTGCGCCACAGCCCCCACGCGTCATGGACGAGCAGCGCGGCGAGCCCCGTCTGCGCTTGCGTCCCGTTGACGAACGCCAGCCCTTCTTTCGCCTCCAGGGTGATCGGCGCCAGGCCAGCCGCGCGCAGCCGCCCGCCGTCCTCCCCCTCCCCGATCATCGCCAGCGCCAGGTGCGACAACGGCGCCAGATCGCCGGACGCTCCCACGCTCCCCTGCGACGGCACGGTGGGATGGACACCTGCGTTCAGCATCTCGACGATCAGCTCGGGGAGGACGGCGCGCACCCCGCTGGTGCCCAGGAGCAGGACGTTGGCGCGCAGCAGCATCATCGCCCGCACGGCCTCCTCCGACAACGGCTCGCCCACGCCCGAGGCGTGGCTGCGGATCAGGTTGAGCTGCAGGCGGCCCAGGTCGGCCGCCGGGATGCGCACGTGGGCGAGCTTGCCGAAGCCCGTCGTCACGCCGTACATGGTGTCGCCGCGAGCTACGGCGGCTTCCACGACGCGCCGCGATGCTCCCATCCGCTGCAACGCCCCGGGCGCGACGGCTGCCGGGGTGCGGCGGCGGGCGACTGCGACGACGTCGGCGATCGTGAGGGAGTGGCCGTCGAGAGAAACGGGTGGGGGCATGTTGCAGGGAAACTACTGGAGGGCAGAGGGAGGAGCCAGGTCATAGGAAGACGCTAAGGCGCCTAAGACGCCGGGTGGACGCCAAGCAAGGAGGGGCGAGGATGGTCGTCCCCGCCCCTCGATTCTCGGCGTCCACTCGGCGTCTCGGCGCCTTAGCGTCTTACTTGCCGCCTGTCACCACGATACTGCCCGTCTCCATCGCCGTCGGTTGTCCGCCGGCGCGCAGCAGCTCGGGATTCCCCAAGTCCGTCTGGACGCTCCAGTCGAAGATCAGGTAGTCGCGGCCGACGTGCGTCACCCGCAGGGCGGCATAGTGCAGCGTCGTCGTCCCGTCGACGATCTGGAACACGTACCCGTACCCGGGCACGGCCTGGAACATGTTGCGGGAGTAGCCGCCCACGGGCGCGATGTCGATGTCGGTCAGATCGCCCACGGGGGAGGCACTGTACAGCCGCATGCTGGTGCCGCTGAATTCCGGTACGATCCACAACGTCGAATCGGTCGGGTCGCGATAGATCCAGAAGTCGATATCGGTGCGGTTGCCGTTCTGAATGAGGCCCAGCTCGCCTGCCTGGCCGCGGCCGTCGCCGTTCACGTCGTCCCAGAAGCGGAAGCCCGACCGCAGGCTGTCCGCCTGGTAGGCGGAGACGAGCACGTTGCGGGCGTCGGGGCGCGGCGTGTCCTGCCGCAGCGGCGACCAGTCGCTCTCAGTGCCGTCGACGCTCAGCGCCGTCACGCCGTAGCAGTGCGGCACCCCGTTCTGCACGGCGCCGACCAGGAACTCGGGCGCCACCGTCGTGCCTTCCACGCTCCAGGTGGTGCCGCAGTACCCGTGAGTCAAGTCATAGCTCGTGCTGTAGACGCGATACCCCTCGAACCGGTTGGGATCGCTGCGGTAGGCGTTATCCGTCCACGAGAGGGCGATGGCCCCATTCAAGGAGACCGAGAAGAGACTGTCGGGCGCCTCGAGCGGCCGCGGCGAGTTGTCGACGATCTGATTCGTCTCGCAGCCGGCCACCCCGAAGATCAGCGCCATCATTCCGTATCGCAGCACGCGCATGGCTCCCTCGCCTGAAAGTGCTCTGCCGGGAGTCAAAAGCAGGGACTATGCCGCCACGTAAGCACCAGCGGCGCGGCCTGTTACAAGAAGGGCGCGCCTCCCAAATGTCCTCTCCTGGGGACAACGACCGTCTACGGAGCCCGGTATGTCCGCTGGTCGTAATCGAACTTGACGTCCGGCTCGTCGAGGAGGGAGACGTAGAAGCTGAACGCGAAGTTGCCGTTGGGGCTCTTCACGAACGAGAAGCTGGCGTGCCAGCGGTGCAGGTCGCGCTCGAGGCTCACGTAATGCTCGGCAAACTGCTGGGTTACGAAATCGTAGCTCGTTCTCCACGACAGCGACCAGTTCGGGGTCGGGCTGAACGCCATCGCGAGCCCCACTTGCTCCGTGCGCGAACGCCCTCCGCGCGTACGGGAGATCGTCAGCGTCGCCACCTGCAAGCTGAAGCCACGACCGGCACCCGGGAGCGCGGCGACGCCGCGCGGAGCGTGCCCAAAGCCCTGTGGAGGCAGCGCCTCGGGAGGTGTGAGGGGGGGTTGGGCTCCTTGCGGCGGCGCCGCCGGGGACGGCGCCGATCGCCCGGTGGCCAGGCCGAGCAGCCCCCCGATCGCCCGCAACGTCCCCTCCGTGATGGTGAATCCACTCAGCGACACGCTTTGCAGAAACGGATCGAACCGGGCGCTGTCCGTGCCCGCAGTACCACGCCACAAGTCGTGGGTGACCGTCAGGCTGAAGGGGATGAGACCCGAGGCGAAGGTGTTCGTCAGCGTCTGGGTCTGCCACCCCGTGAACCCGCGCCGCTTGGCCTGCTCGAAGTTGTACGACACCCCCGACGTCGTGATGCCGAGCAGGCGGATCTTGCGGGGCTGCTGCTCCGCCGTCGTGTCGCCTGGGAGTGGCTTGAGCTTGGCCTCGAGGTTCTGCGAGAGCGAGACCGTGACCGTCTGCTGCGGATCGCTGCGCGCCTTGAAGTTCGTCATCCCCGGGTCGATTGCGTGGGCGTACGCGGCGTTGACCTGAGACGCGGGCGCGTACTGGTAGCTCACGATCCACTGCATCGAGTGGCGCACGCGCGCCACCGGGCCGAAGCCGGGCAGGAAGCCGAAGAACGTCGGCGCCATCCCCGCCGAGAAGGCCAGGCGCTTCCCCTGCCGCACCCACTCGCCCCCCGTGAACTGGTTGCGGATCGCGAACGGGCCGGCGCCGGTCTGATTCAGGATCTGGACCCCCGGCTGCAGCTTCCAGGTGCCGGAGAACAGCTGCGGGAGGTTGATGCTCGTGCTCCAGTCGACGCGGGTCTCGAAGGTGCGGCCGTACAGCACGCGGCGGATCCCCGTGGGATCAGTCGGGTCCGCCAGGGCGACTTCGGTGCGTTGGTTGCTGGCCCGGTCGGTGACGGTCAGCTGATTGCTCCAGTTCCACCGGCCGATGCGCAGCGGGGTGCCGAGCGACAGATCGCTCTGCCGCGTGTCGAAGAACCCCGCGAGCGTGTCGGGGCCGGCCGCGCCGGGAACCAGCAGGGCACCCGCCGGGGAGTGGAACGTCTGGCTGTTGTTGTACGAGAACGTGGGCGACCAGGTAAATACCTGCCCGAGATTGATCGGGGCCGGCGTGAGCGTCACCCGCGGGAAGTTTTGCTGGACGAGATCGTTGGCGAGGTTCTGGGAGCGGCTGCCGCCGAGGTTGAACGTTCCCCAGTCGAAGCGCTTGTCGAAGTTCACCGACGAGGTCACCTGGGCGGTGGAGAGATACGGGTCCGGCGTGTTGCGCTGCACGACTTGCGGGCTCGTGAAGTAGTCGACGCTGGCGTTGAAGCGGGTGCGGCTGTCGAACGCCTGGTTGTGCTGCCACCCGATGCGGCTGGACGCGGGGGCCGCTCCGTCGAGCTGCTTCAAGCGCGTATAGGAGATGCGCCCCGTGATAAAGCGATCGAGCCAGCGGTAGTCACTGGAGCCGTTGAAGGCCAGACTGTGCCCCGCGAACCAGTCGGTCGACGCCAGGACGTCCACGTAATCGTTGACGACCCAGTAGTAGCCGAGGTTGGCGATGTGACGCTCGTAGCGCCGCGTGGGCCGCACCAGGTCGTTCAGGCCGAAGCGGGGCACGAGGAATCCGCTGCGCCGGCCGCTGCGGATGTCCTGGAAGATGAACGGCATCCACAGGATGGGGACGTCGCGGATGTAGAGGACCGCGGGGCGCGCCACCATCACGTTCTTGTTCAGCCACTTCACCTCGCCGGCGGCGAAGTGGTATTCGGGCACGGGACGGTCTGACGACGTGATCTCGCTCTTGGCCCCGTAGAGGCGCGTGGAGCCGGAGTCCACGGCCATGTCGCCGCGCATGAACCAGGTGGCGCCGCCCTGCTGAAAGCTGGTGAGCGCCTCCCGGACGGTGCCCCGCTTCAGACAGGTGTCGTAGCGCATCCCTTCCCCGATGAGCACCGTGCTCTGCCCCGCACTATTCTGGTCGAAGAGGCGCGGATCGCCCGCGGCGTCGAGCCGGCAGCTCGCCTCGCGATAGCGCACCGAATCGGCCTCGAGCTTCGTCCCTTCGCGGTCGAGGAACGCCTCGCCCCGCAGGAAGATCGTCTGGCTGTCTCCCTCGACAACGAGCGTGTCGGCCGTGTAAATGGTGACGCGATACCCGGGGAGTTTCAGCAGCGAGTCAATGACGGAATCGGCAGGCGGGAAGCTGCGGGTGGGTCCGGTCGGGAGGCCGAGGCGGCGGGCGGCGCCGGTGTCGATGGCCTGGCCCTGGACCGGCTGGCCGGGCACGTGGCGGGGCATCGTATCCGCACGGACTCCCGGGGGTTTGGGCGCAGGCTGCTGCGCCGACAGCGTACCGCCCAGGGCCGCGAGGAGGAGCAGGAGCGCCGCGGTGCGGCTGGCGGCGCCCGCTCCGGCCTCGCGGCGCGCGCGGCGCCGCGTCATGACCCAGGCGCAGAGGATGCTCACTTCATACAGCAGGATCAGGGGGACCAGCATCACGATCATCGAGACCGCGTCGGGCGGGCTGAGGAGCGCGGCGGCGACGGCCGAGAGCACGATCGCGTAGCGGCGGTTCTTGGCCAGGAACTGGGGCGTCACCACGCCCAGCGCGGCCAGAATCGTCACGACGAGCGGCAGCTCGGTGATGAGACCGAAGGCGATGATGAGCTGCGCGGCGATGCCGAAGTAGGCATCCGCCGTGATCATCGGCGCGAGCTCCTGACGCTGGAGCGAGAGCAGCACGGCGAGCGCCCGGGGCAGGACCCAGAGGTAGGCCGCGGCGGCCCCGCCGAGGAAGAGGACGATCCCCACCGAGAACGCCGGAACGATCACGCGGCGCTCGCGCTCGTAGAGGGCGGGCGCCAGGAACCGCCAGATCTGATAGGCGACGACCGGCGAGGCGAACAACAGCCCGAACACGAAGGCGAGCTTCAAAGTGATGAAGAACGGGTCGGTGGGGCTGGTGAACACCAGCCGCCCGTTGGGAATCAGGGGCGCGATCGGCCGCTTGAGCAGGCCGATGACGTCGAAGTGCTGCACGACCCACCAGCCGACCAGCGTGCAGAGGACGACGGCCAGCAGGCTATAGAGGATGCGCCAGCGCAGCTCCTCGAGATGGTCGAGGAACGGCATTTCGCCGCGGGAGGAGGGCTCCGGCACGGGGGCCTCCGGCGCGGCTAGCGCCCGAGGCGCTGGAGGCGGTCGCGCGCGAGGTTGGCTTCGTCCGAGCGGGGATAGCCGGTGGTGACGCGCACATAAAAGATCCGGGCGGCGGCCTTGTCCCCCCGCTGTTCGGCGAAGAGTCCGAGCTTGTAGAGCGCCGATGGCGCGCGCGGCGAGTTCGGGAACTGCTTCACGAGCTGGTCATACACCGCAGCCGCCGAGTCGGGGTGGTCCTGGGCGAACGTCTCTCCGAGGTAGAACAGGGCGTCGGGCACCCGCTCGTGGGTGGGATAGACCTTGAGGAACTCGCGGAAGCCGAGCCGCGCGGTGGCGTAGCGGCTCGCCCGGAACTGCTGGAACGCGAGGTCGTACATCTGGTCCGGCCCCGGTCCCGCCGGGTTCCCGGAAGGGCCGACCGGCGGCCCGGCGGCCGACGGGGCGCCGGCGGTCGGCTGGTTCGCGACCTGCTGCTGCTGCTCCAGGATGCGGGTGCGCAGCTCCGTGAGCCGCTGTTGGCTGAGGCCGGTGTTCTCCAAGACTGAGACCATCTGCTGCTGCACGTTGAGGAGATCGGTGCGGAGGTCGCCGCGCATCTGCACGAGGAAGCTCTGCTGCGCGGTCAGTGCGGCCTGCACGGCCGCGATGACCGCGAGGGTCGAGTCCCGCTCCGCCCGGCGCACGCTGTCGCTGCGCGTCAGGTCGGCGCGCAGCGACGTCACCTGGAGCTCGACGCGCCGCACGTCGCCCTTCAAGGCGCAACCGGCGGCGAGCCCCAGGATCGGAAGAACGGCGCAGCGCAGCAGGCGACGCACCGTTACGGCTTCTTGAGGACGTCCCCGCCGCTGATGATCTCGAACTCGTCGCGGCGGTTCTGCGCCCACGCGCTCTCGTCGTGGCCCTGCGCCAGCGGCCGCTCTTCCCCGTACGAGGTCGTCTCGATGCGACCCGCGTCGATGCCGTGGCTCACGAGATACTGCTTGGCCGCGGTCGCGCGGCGGTTGCCGAGGGCGAGGTTATACTCGTCCGACCCGCGCTCGTCGCAGTGGCCGCTGATGCGGATGCGCAGGTTCGGGTTGGCCTGCAGGACGGCCACCTTCTGATCGAGCGTGCCGACATCGTCCCCGCGCAGCACGGCCTTGTCGTAGTCGAAGTGGATCATCCCTGCCAGCATCGCGCGGACCTCTTCCGTCGTCCGCTGCGCGCCAGTCGCCGCATCGGCCTCCTGCTGGCGCCGCGCCCGTTCGGCCTCGGCGGCCTGGGCGGCGCGGTTCGCCGCGTCGATCGAGTCTTGCCGCGCCCGCTCAGCGAGGGCGGCCGAGTCGGCGTTCGGCTGGGGCGTCGGCGCTTGCGGCGGCGGCTTGGGTCCACCGCACCGGGCGGCCGTGACGGCGCCGGCGACGACGGCCAGGGCCAGCAAGGTTGGGCGTTTCATCGTCTGTGCCTCTCTCCAGGGGTCAGGGGTTCGTCGCGGCGGTCTCCGGAAGCCGGGGAGACCAGGCCGGCAGCCGCGCGCCGCTCTGCTGCAGGAGCGGCCGGATGCGGCCGGTGTCCAAATCAATGATCCACAACTGCCGATACCCGGAGCGATCGGATACGAACGCCAGGTGGCGGCTGTCGGGTGCCCAGGTCGGATCCTCGTTGCGCCCGACCGAGGTCAACTGGCGAACCGTGCGGGTGCGCACGTCCAGTACGAACACCTGCAACGTGCCCGCCACATCCCGATGGAACGCGACCGATTGCCCGTCGGGCGACCACTCGGGCGCGTTGGACGCGCCCGTGACGCCGTAATCGAAGGGCGCGAACAGCTGCTGGTCCGTCCCGTCCGCCGCCATCACGTAGATCTGCGGCAGACCCGAGCGGGTCGAGACGAACGCGATCCGCTGCCCGTCGGGACTGTAGGCAGGGGACAAGTTGTCCGAAAAGCGCCCCACGGTCAAGCGTTGCAAGCAGCAGTTGTCCTTGGCGTTGACGGTGTAGACATCGGTGCCTTCCTCGGTGGCGCGGCTGAAGGCGAGCGTCTTCCCATCCGGCGAGAACGCGGGTGTGAAATCCAGCGCCCGGCCGGTGGTCGCGACGGCGGTGCGCTCGCCGTTGCCCAGGTCCTGCACGAAGAGCTGTCCGTGCCCTTGCCAGAATTCCATGTAGGCGAGGCGCCGCGCGTCGGGCGCCCAGGCCGGCGACATCGCCTGGCGATCGGTCGAGGAGACGAGTCGCATGTCGGCACCGTCCTGATCGATTACGTACACCTTGCCGTCCTTGACGAACCCGACGCG
>Ga0209806_1000148_pt1 | contig 42255 bp, 40 predicted proteins | sample GraSoiAngelo_152_FD_186166 | JGI IMG/M metagenome (GOLD analysis project Ga0209806, IMG submission 186166) | Grasslands soil microbial communities from the Angelo Coastal Reserve, California, USA - 14_1009_12_30cm (SPAdes) (version 2) | ecosystem: Environmental > Terrestrial > Soil > Grasslands ... | reverse complement strand
ACCGCGATGCCGGCTTGATCCGCGAACGCGCGCACCAGCGCGATCTCGGCGTCGGCGAACGGACGGACCTCGTTGCGCGTCAGCACGAACACCCCCGTGACGATCTCGGCCTTCCGCATGGGGACGCCGAGCATCGTCCGGTATCCGCCGAGCTTCTGAAGGTCGTGCGCCGAGTACTCGCGGTCCTCGAGCACGTCGGGGATATGCACGATCGAACAATCGAGCGCGACCCGGCCGATAAGCGTGTCGCGGCCTGGTGTGCGAACCGTGTCGTACGCGAGCCGCTTGTACTCCTCGCTTGTCGGTCCCCAGAACGCAGCGGTGTGATAGCCATCGGCTTCCAAGAGGTGGATCGACGCCCGCTCGGCGTCGCACATGTTCGCGGCGCGGTCGAGGACGGTCTCGAGCACCGCCACGAGATCCGTCGGAGCCCGGCTCATCACCGCAAGCGCGTCGGCGAGCGCGGTCGCGCGACCGCGCGCCTCAGCGAGTCGTCGCTCGAGGTCTCTGGCTCCGCCCACTCCCTCGCCTCCCGAAGTGGGCCAATGCTAGTGACCGCCCAGACAACACGGAAGTGATAATCCGCGGGTGAGCGTCCAGGTCGCCCGGAGCATCGACGCGGTACTGGATCACCTTTCCAGCGTCAGCGAGGCGACACTTCTCGCTGGCGGCACCGACCTCATGGTCGAGATCAACTTCGGGCGGGCAAGACCGCCTGACGTCGTCGCGATCGACCGCCTCGACGAGCTCAAAAGCCTCCAGCGCAACGGCCGGGTCCGCATGGGAGCGCTTGTGACCTACACGCGGATGCTCGACGAGGACCCTGGCTCGCTTGCTCTGCGCGAGGCCGCGCGGACCGTCGGCTCGCCGCAGATCCGCAACGCAGGCACGATCGGCGGGAATCTGGGCACCTGCTCGCCGGCGGGCGACACGCTGCCGGTCCTGGCGGCGCTCGACGCGACGGTGGTGCTGCGCTCGCGGGCAGGCGAGCGTCGCGTCCGATTCATAGAGTTCATGACCGGGCCGAAGCGGAGCGTTCGCCGCGCCGACGAGCTCGTGACCGCCGCGGAGTGGGATGAAGCCGGTCCGGCGCAGACCTTTATGAAGGTCGGGACGCGGAACGCGATGGTGATCGCTGTCGCCGGGCTTGCGCTCGTGGTCGATCGCGTACGCCATCGCGTCGGGATCGGCATCGGCTCGTGCGGCCCGACGATCCTTGGGGCGCCCGACGCCGAGCGCTTCGCTACCGGGATGTTCGACGAGGCGGGCTGGGAGCGGCCGTCATGGCCGAGCGAGGCTGCTCGCACCGAATTCGGTCGTCTCGTCGCCTCCGCCGCGCGGCCGATCGACGACGTCCGCGGTACCGCGGCATATCGACGCCAGGTGCTCTCGGTGATGGGAGCCCGGGCGATCGCCCGCGTCGCCGAGCTCACGTGAAGCTCACCGTCAACGGGGAGGAGCGCTCCGCCGATGTTGTCGACCACGAGAGCCTGCTCACGGTGTTGCGCGAACGGCTCGGTCTCCCGGGGAGCAAGAACGCGTGCGAGCAAGGCGAGTGCGGATCGTGCTCGGTCTTCCTCGACGGCGAGCTCGTCTGCGCATGCCTCGTCCTCGGCGCCGCTACCGAGGGCCGCACGGTAGAGACCGTCGAAGGGCTCTCGCACGACGACGAGCTTTCGCCCGTGCAGCGCGCGTTCGTCGAGGCCGGCGCCGTGCAGTGCGGCTTCTGCACGCCAGGGCTCATCGTCGCTGCGCACGCGCTCTTGCGCGAGAACCCCGAGCCTTCGGACTACGAGGTACGCGAAGCGCTATCGGGCAACATCTGCCGCTGCACCGGCTACGGAAAGATCCTCGAGGCCGTGCAGCGCTCCTCGGCCGCGATGTACCGACGATGAGCATCGCTCCAGTCCGTCGGCGCGTTCGGGGCGGCGTCGGCGAGTCGTTCGAGCGACCCGACGCCGTGCCGAAGGTGAAAGGCGAGTTCCGCTACGGAAGCGACCTCAATCGCGAGGGAATGCTCTTCGGCGCGACGCTGCGCAGTCCCCATCCGCACGCACGGATCGCCGGCATCGACGTTGCGGCCGCGAAGCGTCTGCCCGGGGTCAAGGCTGTGATCACGGCCGCCGAGCTGCCCACTCGCCAGCGCTTCGGACTCATGAAACTCGACCAGCCGGTGCTCGCGAGCGGGCGCGTGCGTTACGTCGGCGAGCCGGTCGCGATCGTGGCCGCTGACACGGCCGAAGCCGCACGCGTCGCGGCGAAGGCCATCGACGTTCGATATGAGCTGCTGCCGGCCATTACCGATCCCATCGCCGCGCTGCAACCGGGAGCCACGCCGCTACACGAGCCTGGCAACGTCATCGAGGAAGTGCGCGTCGTCCACGGCGATCCCGACGCTCGCGCGGACATCGTCATCGAAGGCGAGTACGCGCTCGCGATGCAGGATCAGGCCGCGCTCGGGCCAGAGGCCGGACTGGCGTACCCGCGTGCCGATGGCGGCGTCGAGCTGCACGTCGCGACGCAGTGGCTGCACGAAGACCTGCGGCAGATCGCTCCCTGCCTTGGCTTGCCGGAATCGAAGGTGCGATTGGTCCTCGCGGGGGTCGGTGGAGCCTTCGGAGCTCGCGAGGACGTGACCTTACAGATCCACGCGTGCCTCCTCGCGCTCGCGACCAAGCGTCCGGTGCGAATGACGTACGGGCGCGAGGAGTCCTTCTACGGGCACGTCCACCGTCATCCGGCGGCGCTCTTCTATGCGCACGGAGCGACGAAGCAAGGTCGTCTCGTCTTCGTCCGAGCGACGATCGTGCTCGACGGCGGCGCGTACGCGTCCTCGAGCCCGGCCGTCGTGGCGAACGCGGCGTGCTTCGGCGCGGGACCGTACCGGGTGCCCAACGCCCGCATCCACGCGGTCGGCGCGTACACCAACAATCCACCTACCGGCGCGATGCGCGGCTTCGGGGCGGTCCAGTCGTGCTTCGCCTACGAGGCGCAGATGGACAAGCTCGCCACCAAGCTCGGGATCGATCCGGTCGAGCTTCGCGAGCGCAACGCCGTGCGGAACGGCGACGCCATCGTGACGAATCAAGCGGTCGAGGGCAGTGCGCCGGTGGCCGAGATCGTGCGGCGGTGTGCCGACCTCCCGATGCCCGAAAGCGACATCCCGAGCGATCCGATCGCCTTGCCCGGAGGCGCGGGGAACCTCACGGTCGGCGAAGGGGTCCGCCGGGGTGTCGGCTTTGCGGCGGGATTCAAGAACGTGTGCTACTCGCACGGCTTCGACGACTTCGCGACCGCACGAGTCCGGCTGCTGCGCGACGAGCGCGGCCCGATGGTCCGCGTGCACACCGCCGCGGCCGAGGTCGGTCAGGGTGTCGTCGCCGTCTGCGCGCAGATCGCGCGCACCGAGCTCGGGGTCGAACGCGTGGAGATCGATCCGCCCGACACGACCATCGGATCGGCGGGATCTTCATCGGCATCGCGGCAAACCTGGATGACTGGAGGCGCGGTACTCGCGGCTTGTCGCGAGGTCAAGGCGGAGCTGCTTTCACGCGCGCGCGTCGCGGGTCGCTCGCCCGACGATCTGCCGGGGCTGCTCGGCGAACCGATCGATCGGACGGTGACGCATCGCCATCGCGACACCCAACCGCGTAACGAGGACACGCAGAACAACGGACACGTCGCGTTCCTCTTCGCTGCGCATCGCGCGGTCGTGGACGTCGACGTCGAGACTGGTCTCGTCAAGGTCGTGCAGATCGCGACAGCGCAGGATGTCGGGAAGGCGATCAACCCGCTTGCGGTGATCGGTCAGATCGAGGGAGGCATCGCACAGGGTCTCGGCCTCGCGGTGATGGAGGAAGTGCAGCTTCAGGACGGCCACGTACGCAACGCGTCGTTCACCGACTATCTCCTGCCGACTACGCTCGACATGCCGCCAGTGGTCGTCGACCTCATCGAGCATCCGCATCCCGACGCGCCGTACGGCGCCAAAGGCGTCGGCGAGCCACCGACGATCTCGAGCACCCCCGCCATCGTCGCCGCGATACGTGATGCGACCGGACGCGAGCTGAACAGGGTGCCGGTGCGGCCGGACGACATCGTCTTCGACGTTCCCTACCGCTCAGGGTGGCGGATCTCGCCAGGCGACGATCCGCGGCGGGCCAGCCGGACGTAAAAGGAAGGAGATGCCCGCCGCTGACGCTCCCCGGATCTTCTCGGGGATTGGCGAGACCTACGAGCGCGTCGGGGCGCTCCTCTCGTTCGGACAGGATCCCAGGTGGCGGACGGCTCTCGTCAGCTCCGTTGACGCCTCGGCCGAGGATCGGGTGCTGGACGTTGCGACCGGGACCGGCCTCGTCGCTCGCGAGCTTGCCCGCCGCTACGGATGCGCGGTCGTGGGCCTCGACCAGAGCGCGACCATGCTCGCGGCGGCTGCCGCGCGCAACGGACACATGCCCTTGATTCGGGGCCGCGCCGAGCGGCTCCCTTTTCCAGATGCCTCGTTCGACCATCTGACCTTCACCTACTTATTGCGCTATGTCGACGATCCCGCCGCGACGATGCGCGAGCTCGCGCGCGTGGTGAAGCCGGGGGGCCGCATCGCGATGGTCGAGTTCGCCGTTCCGAGCGGACCGCTCCGATGGGCGTGGCGCATCTACACACGAGTCGGTCTGCCGTTCCTCGGAAGGTTCGTCTCCAAGCAGTGGAGTGACGTCGGCGCCTTCCTCGGCCCGAGCATCGAGCGCTTCTACGCGACGCACCCGCAACATGAGCTGGAGAGGTACTGGGGCGATGCAGGACTCTGCGAGATCAGATCGACGCGAATGAGCTTTGGTGGCGGAGTCCTGATGTCCGCGACTAGATCCACTAGCGAGGCCGGCGCGACCGAGGGCCCCCGCGCGATGGGGAACCGGCCGCCAGGCCGGGGGGTCCGCCGTCGCGTAGAGAGGGTTTCGGTCGCGCCGGCCGAAGGCGCCACCTCGGTCGCGCCGGCGCTCGATCGTTCCGCGTTCTACTCGCTCGCGCCCGGAGGCCTTCGCGACTATTGGACCCTCCTACATCCGCCTTACACCGCATGGCATCTCTCATACGTGTTGCTGGGTGCGTCGCTATCTCCCGCGCCCGATGCTCGGATCGTGGGAGGCGCACTCCTCGCGTTCTTCCTTGGGGTTGGCGTGTCAGCGCACGCGTTCGATGAGCTTCAGGGCCGGCCGCTCGGTACACGGATACCGAATGCGACGCTCATCGCTCTCGGATCGCTTGGACTCATAGGCGCGGTCGCGCTCGGCATCCTCGCCGCGACGCAGCTCGGTGCGGGATTCCTCGTCTTCGTTGTCGTCGGTGCGGCCCTTGTCCTTCTCTATGGAGTCGAAGCGCCGCTGGTGCACAGCGATGTCGGGTTTGCGCTCGGATGGGGTGGATTCCCGGTACTCACGGCCGCATTCGCGACGAGCGCGCCGCCGATCCCGGCAGCGCTCGCGGCCATCGCAGCGTCGCTCATCAGCCTGGCACAGCGACGGCTCTCGACACCCGTGCGCCGAATCCGCCGGACGTCGACGGAGGTCCGCGGCGAGATCACGTATCGCGATGGGACGACGGAGATGATTCATCGCGGATCGATCATCGCCGCTCCAGAAGCGGCGCTCCGCTTGCTGTGGCTTGCGATGGTCACGCTCTCGGCCGGGATGCTCCTCACGCGCTGGTGGGGAGGCTAAAGTCCACGCGATGATCCCGCTCGAGACGCTTCGGGCAGCACCCAAGGTGTTGCTCCACGATCACCTCGACGGCGGTCTCCGTCCGAGGACCGTCGTCGAGCTCGCACGCGACCTGCGCTACGAGGGGCTACCGACGATGGACCCGGACGAGCTCGGCCGCTGGTTCCACGCGAGCGCGGCGTCTGGGTCACTGGCGCTCTACCTTCGCGGCTTCGCGCACACGATCGCGGTCATGCAGACGGAAGAGTCGATTGAGCGCGTCGCGTACGAGTGCGGCGAGGACCTCGCCCGTGACGGGATCGTCTACGCGGAGGTCCGCTACGCGCCGGTGTTCCACCTCGGCCGCGGCCTCAACCTCGAGCAGGTCGTCGCGGCGGTCGAGCGAGGACTCGCGCGCGCTGAGCGCGACCATGGGATCTCGCTGCGTCAGATCATCTGCGCGATGCGCGATCGCACCGACTCGCTGGAGATGGCGGAGCTCGCTGTTGCGCACCGCGACCGCGGCGTCGTCGGCTTCGACATCGCAGGTGAGGAGGAGGGCCATCCTCCGAAGGCCCATCTCGAGGCGTTCTACCTCTGCCGTCGCGAGAACTTCTCGATCACGATCCATGCGGGCGAGGCGTTCGGGCCTCCCTCGATATGGCAGGCGCTGCAGTACTGCGGCGCTCATCGCATCGGTCACGGCGTCCGGCTCGTCGAGGACATGGCGATCGCCGATGTCGGCGGCGCGCGGGGAACAAAGGTCGTGAAGCTCGGACCCCTCGCAGCCTACGTCCGCGACAAGCGCATCCCGCTGGAGCTCTGCCCATCGTCGAACGTCGACACGGGCGCTGTCCCGACGCTCGCGGAGCATCCGATCCGGCATTTCCTCAGCGAGCGTTTTCGCGTGACGGTCAACACGGACAACCGACTCATGTCCCATGTGACGCTCTCGGAAGAGTTCCAACGGCTCTCGCGTGCGTTCCCTCTTACGCTCGCCGACGTCGAGCGGCTGTCGATAAACGCGATGAAGAGCGCGTTCATCGGATACGACGAGCGCGTCGCGATCATCTATGCCCGTATCAAGCCAGGTTACGCACGTCTCCGCGGTGAACCCGCCCTCGCAGGCTACCCGCTGCCCCCGACCGCTTAACCCATCCGCGGCCTGTTACCCAGCGTTGACGGACCGGGCATTGGACATCAAGCTCCAGACGCGGGCGGAGCTGGCCCTCGCGCACCACGAGCGCTCAGACGGGCGAGCTGTCCGCGTAGGCTCGCCGGGGCACAGATCCCGATCCCAGCACATCGAAGACCGCGCCCCGACAGAACGTATCGACCCGGCATCGAAGCCGACCAGCGCGATGATCGTGTCTCGCCGCGCGCTACCGTAATCCGCTGTGGCGGAGCGTCTGGAGCGCACGTTCAACTGGGCTCGGGTCGGCGGTGCGGCACTGATCTTCTTCCTGGGCCCGCTCTTCCCGAACATCGGCATCAGCTTCGTGCTCGGCCTCGGCGCGTTCGTCCTGGTTTACGCCGCGATCGTCGCCTGGTTTCTGCATTCGGGTCGGCTTCGCACGTCGTTCGGCCAGATCACGCGCGCGATGTTCGTCATCGACATCGCGATCGTCGCGTTCGGCATGCTTGTCTTCGCCGCGGACCCCAGCTGGACCACATTCGTGGTCTCCAACCTCATGGTGATCGCCGGCGGTTTCCGGTTCGGCACCGCGGGCGCTTTCGCCGCAGCGGGTGCGCTCTCACTCGCCTACCTCGGAATCGCCGCATACCGAGCAGACACGTACGGATTCGTCATTGACCCGCCGCGCCTCGCATTCCACGTGAGCGTCATGGTGCTCGCGGCCTACCTCATGTCCGGTCTTCTCCGCGAGCTCGAGGCGCTTCGCGCGCAGCGCGAACGCTTCGTCCGGCAATCCGCTGAAGCGACCGCGCTGCGCCAGGCGGATCGCATCAAGAGCGAGTTCCTCGCGGCAATGTCGCACGACTTCCGAAGCCCGCTGACCGTTGTGCGCGGCGCCGTCGAGCTCCTTCTCGGCGAACGGCCCGGGACGCTGACAACGGCGCAGCGCGAGCTCGCCGAAAGCGCCGAGCGAAACGTGCGCCGCCTCGAGGAGTTCACGTCGCAGCTCCTCGAGATCGCGCGTCTCGAGGAAGGGCAGATCGCGCTCGAGAAGGAGGAGATCGACGCCGTCGCACTCGTGCGCGACGTTGTCGCCGACCATGCAGTCCTCGCGAAGCAGAAGCGGCAGTGGATCTCGCTCGACGTCGATCAGGACCCGCCGCTGGTCGTCGCCGACCGGAGCCGAATGTCGCAGGCGCTCGCGAACCTGCTGGTGAACGCGATCCGCTACGCACCGCAAGGAACGCCGATCGTCGTCGCGGCGCATCGGAACGGCGACGCGCTGCGCATCGAAGTGCGCGACCATGGCCCTGGTATACCGAGGGAAGACCGCCAGCGGATCTTCGAGAAGTTCTTTCGTGGCCAGAGCGCGAACGGCACCCCTGGCTCAGGGCTTGGTCTCGCTATCGCGCGGTCGCTCGTCACGCTCCACGGCGGAACGCTCGTCTACGAAGAGAACCCAGGCGGCGGCGCGGCCTTCGTGACCTCGCTGCCGCTCGCCACGCCGTGAAGGTCCTGATCGTCGACGACGAGCCCGATGTGCGGGCACTTGTCCGCAGCGCGCTCGCTTTCGCGAATCTCGACCTGCGGCCGCTCGAGGCCGCCGACGGGGATGAGGCGCTCTCGATCATCTATTCCGACCGACCCGACCTCGTCGTCCTCGATCTCGCGCTTCCGCGCCGCGACGGTTTCGCGGTTCTCGAACAGGTTCGGCAGAAGACCGACCTTCCGATCATCGTCCTCACCGCGCGCGGTCTTGAAGACGACAAGATCAAAGGATTGCGGCTCGGCGCGGATGACTACCTCACCAAGCCGTTCTCACCGCGCGAGCTCGTCGCCCGCATCGAGAGCGTGCTCCGGCGGTCTGCGCCCCGGCCACCGCGCGGCGGCACGGTCGAGACCCACGATCTCCACATCGACCTTGCCGCGCGCCGCGTGAAGAGGGCCGGCAAGGACATCCACTTCACGCCGACCGAGTTCAATCTCCTCGCGGAGCTCGCCACGCATCCGGGGGAGGCGCTCTCGCACGACGCACTTCTCACTCGAGTCTGGGGCAACGAGTACCGCTACGAGACCCAGTACCTCAAGGTGTACGTCGGGCGCTTGCGCGACAAGATCGAGACGGACGCCGCTGATCCGAAGCTCATCCAGACCGTGCGCGGCGTTGGCTACCGCTTCGCTCGACCCGACGAATAGCGGTTACAGACTCACTTAGCCCAGACGAGGTCGCCGAAGAAGAAGTCCTGACCTTGCGCGAGCGTCCGGACGCTGCCATTCGCGAGCGTGAGCGCGAAGAACGCGCCGGTGCCGACGTATGCGATCTCGCCGCCACTGGGAGACCACGCGGGCACGACATCGTCGCCGGTCGTCCCCACGGTACGGGCGGCCGTGCCGTCGCACGGCGCGAGGACGAGCTCCGAGGGGATGTTCAGATGCAGCTGGGGGGGCCGCCGCCCCCCGGAGGTATTCGCCGCCGCCGGGGGCCGGGGGGCGAAGCCCCCCGATATGGTGTGACCGGCTCCTGAGAAGACGATCTGGCAGCCCGACGGCGCAAAACGCGGCGCTTGCAGGTACCACCAGGCGTCCTTTGTCTTGAAGAACCTCCGCGCGTCGGTACCGTCGGCGTTCACCCGCCAGAGACCGTCGGGCTGACCCTGGGTGAGGTGGACGTATACGAGCCAGGTACCGTCAGGGGCGAGCGCGGGATCGGCACCGTCCTTTACCACCTCCTTGCGCTCCCCCGTCCGAAGATCCAAACGGAAGATCCCATCCTCGTTGCCGATAAACGAACCGGCTTGGATGAGCGCCGCGCGCCGGTGGAAATAGAGGATGTTCCCGGTCGCGTCGAAGCGCGGGCTCGCGTAGAAGACGTTGTCATGCTCGTGCTCGACGAGTGCCCGGAAATTGCTGCCGTCCAAGTTCACGGTGTAGAGGTCGGACCCAAAACCCGTCTTCTTATTCGGCTGCTGCGTCAACGCGAACACGATCGACTTGCCCGACGGGTGCAGCGCTGGCGTCGCGGGGGCGCTCTGCGCCGGCAGGTCGATGATCCGGCCGAGGGTGTGGCCCTGGGAGTCGAGTGCCAGCAGGCCCGCTGGATTCGCAAGCACGAAGTTCGCCTGGAGGCCGACGCCCGTCGCTGCGGGCGGTGGCACCGGCGGCGCGTCGGTGCAGGCGACGAGCGCGGCCGTCGCGATGACAAAAGCCCGGGGGATGGGGGGCAGAGACGCCCAGCCGCTCACACGATCACCTCTCCCGCGGTACGCACCTGCGTGCGGAGCCGTTCCTTGATCGACTGCGACTTGCGCGCGTAGTGCTGCACCGCGCTCACGAACGCTGCGTGCGACCAGGTCAGCGGCGATACCGAGAGCGGCTCGCCGGTATACGGATGCACCTGCTCGGAGAGGACGCCGGAGCGGAGCGCACGGGTCGCGCACCAGTCGAGGAGCGCACGCGGGCGCGCGAGGTCCTCCGGTTTGTCGCTGATCGCGATCGCGTGCTCCGCGAGCCAGAGCGTCGCGACGAACCACGGATTTCCGGGGACGTTCGCGATGTCGGGCGAGATCTGGAAGTAATAGTCATTCTCGTAGCGCGCGACGCCGCCCACGGGCGTTTTCACCGAGAGTCGCTGTTCGATCGCGCTCATCGTCGAGACAACGCGGGGATCGTTCGCGGGGAGGAGGCCGAAGAGGAAGATGCCTGCGAGGGAGATGTCGATCGTCGCGTCCTTCACGATTGTGCCGTCCGGAAGGATGTTGACCGTGCGCAGAAAGCGGCCACGGTCGGCGTCCCACAGATGGATGAGCGCCGCGTCGCGGATCTCCGTGGCCGCGACGGCGTAGCGCTTCGCGAGCTCGTGCTGGCCAAACGCGACTGCGAAGTTCCGCGCGGCGGTGAGCCCCGCCCAGACCGCCGCGGTGGTGAAGGCATGGATCCCGCGGCGCTCCTCCCAGAGGTCGAACGACGGCGCAGGCAGCTTGGTGTGTGGCTCGCGATAGGTCGCCATGAAATCCGCGCCCGTCCGGACGAGCTTGCGGTACAGCGGACGGATGAACTCGATATCGCGGTCGCGGTCGTAGTGCTGCCACAGCGCCCAGATCGGCAGGCCGGTCTCATCCTCTTGGATCGGAAGCTCGAGCCGTCCGTCCGGCGTCGACCACGCGTGCCATGAGGACCCAAGCGAGCCGTCCGGGTTGTATTTGTGGAGGAGGTAGCCCTCGCGCGTGATGAGCGTTCCGCAGAGCTCGAAGAAGCGCCGCGTCACCTCCCCGTAGCCCGCAAGGTCGAGCGCGTCGGCGACCAACGCGCCATCCCGCGGCCAGAGATACGAGTAGGTATCGCGGTTGAAGCGCAGGACGTCTGAGTCGTTCGCGGCGATGATCGCGCCGCGATTGTCAACTTGGGTGCGGATGACCAGCGTCGAGCGCTTGTAGAGGTCGCAGATCTCGTCGGGGAGGTGGTCGGTGATCGACGCGTCCTTGTTCGCCCAGAGGCGCCAGTAGTCCTTGGTGCGGGCGAGGAATGAGGCGGGGGTGCGCTCGCGGACGAGCTTGTCGAGCTCGCGCACCTCGTCGTAGGCCTGGCCGGCGCCGATCCAGAAGACGGCGGTCGCGCTGCCCCCGGCGGGCACCGTGAGCGTGACCATACCGACGCTATCGATCGAGCCTTGCGCGACCGGATTCCTCGAGAGCTCGCCGTCCTCGGCGTCTCGCCAAGTCCCCTCCTTGCCCGGTGCGTCCTTCTGTCCGATGGCGAAGGAGGTCAGCCCGTAGGCGCTCCCGCCGCTCGAGCCCGAGATGAGGAAGTAGCGACGTGACTTGTAGTGGACGATGGCCTGCGACCGGGGGTCGTAGTAGGCGGAGTCGCCGGTGTCGTTTCCGAAGAGGTGAGCGTCGAAGTGCTGGAAGAGGCGCACCTGCCGTTCGCGGCCGAGCGTGTCCTCGACGGTGACCTCTTTGAAATAGAGGTTGCGATCGAAGTCCACGGCGTCGCGCACATGAAGGAGCACGCCGAGCTTGGGATGCCCGAGCGTCGTATCGCCGACGAGCGTCTCGTGCTCGTAGGCGATCGATCGGTCCCATCCGTCGTCGCCGGTCCACGCGAACGCCCCATCCGCCCAGATCCCAAAGCGCGATGGATCGCCCACGGTGTGGTTCTCCATCCCGACGTACGGATAAAAGATGTCTCGCAGCTGATAGCGCGAGTCGAAGGTGACGAGGAGATCCCCGTTGCCGAGCGGAAGGTCGCGCGGCACTGTTAGTTAGTAGCGGGCCGGCGCGTGGCGGCCAGGTAACGCTGGGCGTTCGCGATGACGCTCGCCTCGTCGCCGCGCTCGAGAAGATCGGTGCGGATGAGTGGCGCGCCGATGCCGAATCCGACTACCCCCGCATTGAAGTAGTCGGGGATCTCATCGAGCTCGATGTTCCCCGTCGCCACCAGCGGAAGATGAATGAGCGCGCGTCGGACGTTCTGGATGAAGTCGGGCCCGCCGAGGGCGGACACGGGAAAGACCTTGATGAAGTCGGCGCCGAGCTCCGCCGCCTTGACCATTTCGCTCGGCGTCATGGTTCCGGGCATGCTCATCGCATCGCGCGCGCGGGCGGCCTCGATCATCTCCGGCACGAGCGCCGCGGACACGAGGAAGCGCGCGCCGGCGAGGAGCGACGCCTGCGCCTGCGCGCCGGACAGCACCGTGCCGGCCCCGACGATCGATCCCTTTGCCGTGAAGCTCTCGTCAGTCGCGAGCTCTTCGATCACCGCGAATGCATCGGGCACCGTGAGCGTGATCTCGATGAGCCGCACGCCGGCCTCGCTCATGGCCTGTGCGGCCTCACGCGCGAGGTCGGCGGTTGGCGTGCGGATCACGGCGACGAGCCGATCCTCGCTGAAGATGCGCACGAGATCCCGCCGCGACGCGAGCGGGCGCTGCGTGATCGCCATCTAAGTGATGGTACGGGCTGCCGCATCGATCCAGAGCACGCGCTGGATCTCGTTGGTACGAATCCGATGTGGCCGCTCAGCGTGGCCAGCGACGGTGTAGCCCCAGCCCGCGACGATCTCTTCGAGGCCAGGACCGGTCTGGTCGGCGTTGCCGTACACGCCGACGATCAGGCGGCCCGTCACCGCCACGACGTCGCGCATCATTCGGTCGACCAGATCACGTCGCCTTCTCGGCGGAACGTATTCGAGCCCGGTCCGCACGAAGTCGAAGCGCCTCGGCGGACTCCAGGTGAGCGCGTTCCCGATGAAGATGCGATCCGCCCAACGTGGGAGCCGTCGCCGTGCGAGGTCCGCGAGCTCCGGCACGACGTCGAGCCCGTAGGGCTCGATCCGGATGCCTTTCGCCGCGCACCACGCAGTGAGCGTTTCCATGAGCAGTCCGTTCGCGCAGCCGACGTCTATGAACGTCCCGTCGTGATCGATCGCCTCGGCAATGATCCCGCGCGCATGCCACCACGCGAGGGGCCCGCCCGAGAATCCGGATTGTCCCTGCGGCGTCTCCGCTGCGAGATACGCAGGCCGGAAGATGTCTGCGCCACGCGAATACCATCCGCTCTCGTCGATATCGCCCCTCTCGAGGGCCGCATCGATCGCCTCGATGAGATCCCCTGCGCGGTCCCTAAAGCGGTACGCGAGGATCGGGTCCCTCACCGTTCGATGAGGAAAACCCGTGCCGGCGCTCCGTCGCCGTCTTTCAGCTTGATCGGCGCGCACACAAGGTCGTACTCGCCAGCGGCAACGGCCCGCAGATCGAGCCCTTCGATGATCACGACGTTCGCGCCAAGGAGCGTGTGGTGAACGGGATAACCCGCCTTCTCAGGGCCCTGCGGCTCGATGGAGAGGTAGTCGACGCCCACGAGCCGAACGCCGTGCGCGATGCACCAGGCCGCCGCGCTCGCATCGATTGAGCTGAAGTCGCGCGTGAACGGGGCGGTCGGGTCAGCCCAGCGCGCGCTGTTGCGCGTCTTGAAGAGAAGGCGCTCGGTTCCGCTCGGCACGTGGGCATCGTCGAGCCACTTTCCCGAGACGTGGCCCCCTCCTTTGAATTCGAGCACACGGCACGGGCCGACAAGCGATGCGATGGGCAGGCGGTCGACCGTGTTGCCGCCTTCGATGAAGTGGATCGGCGGGTCGACGTGCGTGCCGGTGTGATCGCCGAAGGTCACCAGCGACACGTTCGCCGAGTCGCCTTTCGCGATGCGGCGGAGCGGATCGATCCGCGGTCCCGGCTCGCCTGGCCAGGTGACCATGTCCGGACTCAGCACGAGCGAAACATCGAATACCTTTTTCACTCCGCGCCGACCTCCACGACCTGCTTGATCTGCTTCGAATCGTGCGCGAGGGTCTCCGCTGCGCGCTCGAGCGGTACACGGCGCGTGATGAGCGATTCCATGAACCCGGGCCACCGTTGTTCGGCCGCCGCGATGTCGTTGATCCCCTGCTCGAAGTCCACTCGGTTCGCGTTGACCGTGCCGACGACGAGGACGTTCCCGAGCACCAACCGCTGGTTGACGTCATCGGCCGGAACCGTGAGCGAACGATGGCCGCCAGTGACGCTGGCGAGGATGAGTGCGCCGTTTCGCCCAAGGATGTTCATCGCGGCGAACGCGACCTCCGCGCTGCCGGTCGCCTCGAACGCGAGGTCCACGCCGTTGCCCGCGATCTCCGAAAGCGGAGTCGTGCTTGTCGCCGCGTATGTGGCGCCGATCCGTGTGACCAGATCGCGACGCTCGGGCTTGTCCCGACGGTCGACGACCGTGACGTCGAGGCCGCGCAAACGGAACACGAGTGCAGCCAGGATCCCGACGGTGCCTGCGCCGAGGACCACGGCGCGTCGCGGCTCCCAGACGGTCATCCGCCGCTGCGCCGCCGCCAGATGGCGCCAACCTTTCTCGCTGATCGTGAGCGGTTCGAGCAGCACGGCCGGTCCCGCGAGCTCGGGCTTGATGACGAAGAGGTACTCCGGCCGCTCGGCGTAGCGCTCGGCACAGTAGCCATGGAGGCCGACGATCCCGCGCTCCTTATATGTACCCCAGAGGCACATATCGGCCTCGCCCCGGGTGCAGTTCGGACAACCGTCGGGCCGCCGCACGCTCGCAACCACGAGCGTGCCCGGCACCAGGGAGCCCGCTCCGCGCTCGACGCGACCGAGCGCTTCGTGCCCGATCACGAGGAGCTCGGAACCCTGAGGCGCCGTGCCGTATTCCCCGCGCGCGATCTCACTGTCCGTGCCGTCGATGCCGACGCGGATCACATCGACGAGGACCTCGCCGTCACCTGCCTCCGGATCGGCGACGTCGCGCACCGCGCCGCTCCCTTCCTTGCTTGGAATCACGGTGAGCGCGCGCACTTCGGCAGAATACGTCGTGGTGCCGATCGAGCCATCGGAAGTTGAGCGCGTCTTCCGCGAGGCGGGCGCCTTGCGTGACGGACATTTCATCCTGTCGTCTGGAAAACATTCGCCGCGCTATCTCGAAAAGTTCCAGGTCCTCCAGCATCCGCGCGACACCGAGCGACTGGCGGCCGCGATCGCCGAGTGGGCGCGCACGAGCGAGGTCGAGACCGTCGCCGGTCCGACCACCGGCGGCATCATCCTCGCGCACGAGGTCGCGCGTCAGCTCGGAGCGCGCGCGATCTACGCGGAGCGCCGAGAAGCCCGCAGCGGCCGCGAATTTCGTCGTGGATTCACCCTGCGGCGCGGCGAACGCGTGCTGGTGGTCGATGACATCCTGACGACCGGCGGATCGGTGCTGGAAACGATCGATGCGGTCCGTGAGGGTGGCGGAGCCGTCATCGGGGTCGCGGTGCTCGTCGACCGATCGGACGGGTTTGCGCCGGGGATACCGATGCTGGCCTTGTGGCGCCTGGAGGTCCCGACGTACCCGCCTTCCGAGTGCCCGTTGTGCGCGTCCGGCATCCGCGCGACGCATCCCGGCACCAGTCCTGCTCCGGCGGCGGCAGCGAGGTGAGAGACCTGTGGATGCTCGTCCGCACCGCGATCTGGCTCGCCTTCTTCGGCGCGCTGTATCAGGAGCTGCGCAAGCCTGACGCGGAGCGGACGTGGCACGGGAAGGTCGCCGGAGTGGTCCCGTACGACTTCCGCTTGCCGACACTCGAACGGCTCCGGGCGGCTTATTGGGATCCGTCGAGCGACGTGATCTTCACCGACCACGTGTTCGGGGTCGGCTGGGCCGTGAACGTTCCGGTGGCCGCACGAAAGCTGGCGGCGATGGTGGATCAATACGGGAACGCGAGCCGCGCGCTCCGTTCGCGAGCTTCCTCGCGCGAAGACGGATGAACGCAGGAAGCTGACGCTCGAGGTCGTCGTCCGACCCAGCCGGGCCCGCGTCGTAACCGGGCGACCACTCCCACAGTCCATCCACGGCAAGGCCCGACGCCACGCAGGCGTTCACGAGATCGCTGATCCGATGTCCGTACTCGAGCGTCGGAGCATGGACCCGCACCTGTCCGAACTCCCAGGTCGGATCCATTGATGCGATCGCGCGATCTTCAAAGTAGGTCGTCTTTAGGCGCCAGCCGGTCCCCGTCCAGCTTTCGTACATGCGGAGGGTGATCGGATGCATCGTCGAGAACCCATAGACGCCGTCGCCTGAGAGCACCCTGGCGACCTCGGCGATGACGCGCTGGGGATCCGGAACGAAGACCATCGAATGCTTGTGAAAAACGAGATCGAACTCCCCGTTGCCAAGCGCGCTGAGATCGCGCATGTCGCCGCGTACGAACGTGAGCGGCGTTCCTCGTTGCCGTGCGAGCCGTCGCACGGTGTCGAGCTGACGCGCACTGATGTCGAAGAGCGTGGTGTCCGCGCCGAGCTCGGCGAAGAGAATGGCGTCCCAGCCGCCGCCGCCCGCGAGCGATAGAACGCGCATTCCCGCGAAATCGATCCCCGCGATCATGCCGTCGGTGAGGTCATCCAGGAACCGGCGCTTGCCGGCATCGCTCTTCGGCGGAACACCCTGTGGCCGCGTGTACGGAATGTCGGCGCGCGCGAGACGTTCCCACATCCGCGCGTTGTGCGTTCCGATCCCGTCGACCGCGACGCCGCGTCTCATGGCGGCTAGTTTGAGGTCGTGAGTCGCGCCGCGTTCGCGCGCCCGACCGTCCTGCTGCTCCGTTTCGCGTCGGAGTAGTCATATGCTCCCGACGCCGTGAAGGTCGCTGTCACGCGGCCGGTCGCCGAAGAGGCGCTTTCCCTCCTGCGCTCGCGTGGCGAGATAGTCGTCGGGCCGGACGAGCCGCCTATCCCGACGGCAAGCGAGGTATCGCGCATGATCTCCGACGCCGACATCCTGTACACGCTGCCGGCGAATCCGGTCACCGGTGACGCGATCCGCGGCGCGAAACGACTTCGCATGATCGCGACGATGGGCACGGGCTACGACAACATCGACGTCGGGGCGGCACGAGAGCGCTCCATCCCGGTGACGTATGCCCCCGGGATCCTCGACGAGACGACCGCCGATGGCGCCTTCGCGCTCTTGCTCGCGACCGCCCGGCGTCTTGGCGAGGCGGAGCGCTTCCTGCGGGCGGGGAAGTATCGGGGCTGGACGCCCTTCATGTTCACCGGCCAGGACGTCCACCATGCGACCCTCGGCGTCGTCGGCATGGGTCGGATAGGGCGCGCGCTCGCGCGGCGCTCAAAAGGGTTCTCGATGACGATCCTCTACCACGACGCGCGCCGAAACGAAGACGCCGAACGCGAGCTCGCAGCGACCTTCGTACCCAGCCTCGACGATCTTCTCGCGCGGAGCGACTTCGTGTCGCTTCACGTCCCGCTCGTCCCCGAGACGCGTCACCTGATCGACGCAGGTCGGCTCCGGCGCATGAAGCGCACGGCGATCCTGATCAACACCTCGCGTGGTCCGGTCGTCGACGAGATGGCGCTCGCCCAGGCGCTCGCCGAAGGGGTCATCGCCGGCGCGGGGCTCGACGTCTACGAGCACGAACCAACCGTCGAGCCAACGCTCCTCGAACGCGAGAACGCCGTGCTGCTGCCGCACATCGCCTCGGCATCCGAGCGAACCCGTACCCGTATGGCGGTTCGGGCGGCGGAGAATATCCTCGCGTTTCTCGACGGGAAGCCCCTTCTGGATCCCGTTCCGTGACGCCGTGGGAGGTCACATGCCGGCGCGCGTGAACCCGGACGTCCCAGGTGAGCCCCGTCTGCTCCGACGGGTGGGAAAGCGGATCCGCGACTTGCGCGAAAAGCGTGGTCTGACCATGGCACAGCTTGGCGCGAGCGCCCGTGGTGTCGTGTATTTCCAGCGGCAGTACGTGTGGAAGATGGAAACCGGGCGCGTGGCGCCGTCGCTCTCGGCGCTCGCGCATTTCGCCAAGCGGCTGGACGTCCCGCTCTCTGAGCTCCTTCGCGGCATCTAATCGCTCGTTTCGTCGCTTGCCACTTGCGCATGGATTGTGCTGGGCTTACACCTCGCGTTTACCGTGAAGAGACGAGTTCTTGTGATCGAAGATGACCCCGACGGTCGTCGTCTGATCGTCGAAGCGCTCACCGAGCGCGGCATCGACGTCATCGCGGCGGTCGATGGGCTTCACGCGCTGCGCACCGCGCTCGCGGTGTCGCCGTCTGTTGTGGTGCTGGATCTCGCTCTGCCGGAGATGGACGGGGCGACGTTCGTTCAGCAGTGGCGCGAGCGGTACCCGGAGGCGCGCGGCGTTCCGGTCGTCGTGGTGAGCGGGAAGAGCGACGCCAGTGAGATCGGGACCCGCATCGGAGCGCGGCGCGTCTTCAAGAAGCCCTTCGTCGTTGACGAGCTGGTCAATGAGGTTTCGCGCGTCCTGAACTGAGCTCGTCCGGGCCTGACATCAAGTCGCGTGCGAAGATGAGCACGGCCCCTCGAACGCTTCCGTCGGATCGCAGCAGCGGCGTCGCCCGTGCCCGGAGCAGAAGCTCGGCGCCATCCTCAGCACGACGAAACCGGACAAGCCGATCGACGTGCTCGCCGCGCAGGGCACGCGTGCTCGGGAAATCCTCGATCTCTAGAGGCTCGTCGGTTTCGGCGTCGCGGAGCGCGCCGGTCAGACGCCTGACCTCCGGCGTCGTGCCAAGCATCTCCACGCCGATGAGCCTTCGGCCCGATTCATTGATCTTTATGAGGCGTCCCTCGGCGTTGAAGACAAGGACGCTGCTCGGGATCTGGTCGAGCACCGCGAGGTGCTCGGCGGTGAGCTCCTGCAGCTGCTCGCGCGCTCGCACCTGATCGGTGACGTCGAGCGAGAACACCATGACTCCGTCGACCTCACCATCGTCGCCGCGAAGCGGCTGAAAGGCGAAGCTTCCCCAGCCGAGCTCCACCCGACCGTCGCGCAGAAAGCCCGCCGGGATCTCGTGCTTGATCTGGGAAAGGCCGCTCGCGTACACGTCGTCGTAGATCGCAAGCATCTCGCTCGAGATCTCGGGAAACACTTCGCGCAGCGGTCGGCCGATGAAATCTCGATCGGCGCACCCGCGCCGGAACGCTTCGTTGGCGATCTCGATGGTGTGCGCGGGGCCACGCATCATCGCGATCATCACCGGCGCCTGACTGAAGAGGTAGCGGAGCCACGCGGGCTCCACCGCGTGCGTTCCGGTGATCCGCTGCGCAGTGCCAGCTTCGGCCAGAGCGGCACGGTTCGGCACGTTCAAGCGTTGGAGCAATCCAGACACCTGCTCCTTCACGGCCTGCTCGCTCACGCCAAGCTCCCGCGCGATCTGCTTGTTCTCGAGTCCGCGAATCACGCGGTCGAGTACCTGGGTCTGCCTCGGTGTCAGGCGTGTCTCGCTGTGTTGCGGCGTTCTGAGCGCCCGGCGGCTCATGTGGCGAAAAACCGAGCGAATTCGCGCCGACCTAGCGAGCGAGCAGGTGGCATCTATACGTAAGTATATCTGTCCAGCATTTATTTAACCCCGTAGAAGCGATCCCTGTCCCAAGAGCGGAACGCGGTGGGTGGTCCGATGGGGCGCCGTACCGGGACGATCCTCCTCGTCGAGGACAACCCCGACGACGAGGCCCTGACGCTTCGCGCGTTCCGCCAGAACAACCTCAGCAACGAGATCGTCGTCAAGCGGGACGGTGCCGAGGCGCTCGAATACCTGTTCGGTCCGACTCCAGCGGAGCCGCAGCTGGTCCTTCTCGATCTCAAGCTCCCGAAGGTCGACGGGCTCGAGGTGCTTCGGCGGATCCGCGACGACCCACGCACGAGCCTCCTGCCGGTCGTGATCCTCACCTCGTCGAAAGCCGAGTCGGACCTGGTTCGCGGATACGAGCTGCGCGCGAACAGCTACATCCGGAAGCCGGTCGACTTCACCCAGTTCATCGCTGCGGCGCGCGAGATCGGGATGTACTGGCTCGTTCTCAACGAGACCCCTCCGCCCCCGAGCGCGAGATGAGCGTCCGGACGCCCCTCCGGGCGCTCCTCGTCGAGGACTCTGCGGACGACGCCGAGCTCCTCGCTCGTGAGCTTCAAACCGCTGGGTACGAGCTCAGCTACGAGCGCGTCGACGACCGTGCGAGTCTCGAGGTCGCGCTCGCACGGGATACGTGGGACGTCGTGTTCTCCGACCACACCATGCCGGGATTCGGTTCGCAAATCGCCCTCCGGATGGTCCGGAGCCGCGACCCGGATGTGCCGTTCATCATCGTCTCGGGCACGATGGGCGAGGACGTCGCCGTCGAGGCGATGCACGCCGGCGCCAACGATTACTTCATCAAAGGAAAGACTCGGCGCCTCGCTGCGGTGCTCGACCGCGAGCTCAAGCAGGCCGCTGGGCGCAGCGCGCGGCGCGAGCTCGAGCGCGCCTTCGCGGCACTGCGGGACGTTGCGAGTGCGGTCGGTCGCCTCCCCGAGCCGGGTGCGGTCGCGGCGCTCGCCACGAAGCACGCCCGCGCGCTGCTCCGCGCCGACGTGGCCGTTCTCTTCGCCTGGGATGCCGACGCGGCGGTGCTGCGGATGCTCGCGAGCGACGGGCCGCCCCAGGTCGTGCGGACGGCGACGGTCCGTCCGGGCGAGGGCGCCGCGGGGCTCGCGTTCGATCGTCGGGAGTCGGTGTTCGTCGAGGACTATCGGTCGTGGCGGCTCGCGCTTCCCCATCAGGGGGACACAATCAAGAGCGCGCTCGCGGTGCCGCTTCTCATCGGCGATCGCGCGATCGGTGCGCTGACCGTCGCTGGGCTGGAGCCACGCCGCTTCACCCAGGATCAGATCGAGCTCCTGTCGTTGCTCGCCTCCGAGGTCGGCCCGACCCTCGAGGCTGGGCGGCTCTTCAATGAGGCGGAGCATCAGCAGAGGGAAGCGCAGGCGCTGGCCGAAGCGGCCGCGATCGTCGCGGCGGGCTCGGTGGCGCGCGATCCGATCCAGAGCATTCTCGCGGCGCTACGGGGGGTGGTCGCGACGGACACGGCGGCGCTCGTCGTGCCCGAGTCGGCGCAGACCATGCGCGTCCTCGACGCTGTCGGCTATCCCGATGAGATCAAAGGACGGACCTTCCCGATCTCTATTGGTGTGATCAGCCGCGCGCTTCAGACCGGCGCCGTCCAGCTTGGCGGCCCGACCGATCCCGCGAGCGCGATGCAGGTGCGCACCGGCGTGCGCCTTTCGCTTGCCGTGCCGATCGAGCGGAATGGGCGGGTGATCGCGGCGCTCGGCCTGGGCGGCGCCGGTGAGGAGCATTACGGCGTGAAGGAGGTGCGGCTGCTTCAGCGCTTCGCGGGGCTGATCGCCATGGCCCTCGAGAACGAGCGCCTCACGGCCGAGGCCTCGGCGCGCGCGGCCGAGCTCGAGCGCTTGGCGCATTTCGATGTCGCGACGCAGCTTCCCAACCGGTTGCTCTTCCGTGAGCGACTCCATGATGCGATTGGCGCGGCCGAGCCAGACGCGCGGCCGTTTGCGGTGATGCTGCTGGACATCGATCACTTCAAGGACACCAATGACGCGTTCGGGCATGAGGTCGGCGATGCGGTGCTGCGCGAGATCGGTCCGCGGCTGCGCCGCGTCGTCGGCGAGCCGGTCGAGATCGCACGCCTCGGCGGCGACGAGTTCGCGGTCCTTTTCACGGGGGCCGGTCCGGCGGAGGCACTTGCGATGGCGCGCCGGATCCTCGAGCTCTTCGAGAAGCCCTTCTCCGCGTTTGGCCAACTGCTGCTCGTTCGCGCGAGCGTCGGCTCGGCGCTGTTTCCACGCGACGGCGGTGACGCCGACGCGCTGCTCCGCTGCGCTGAGGTCGCTCTCGAGAGCGCAAAGACCATGGGTGTCGGCGCCGCGCTCTACGCGCCGGAGCACGATGTGTACGCGCCGTCGCGGCTCGCCCTCATGGCCCAGCTTCGGCAAGCGCTCGACGAAGGCCAGCTCGTCCTTCACTACCAGCCGATCGTCGATCTCGATCGACGGCCACGCGCGATGGAGGCGCTGGTGCGCTGGCACCACCCCGAACGCGGAATGGTCCCGCCCAGTGAGTTCATCCCTCTGGCCGAGCGTGCCGGATTGATGAAGCCACTCACCCGCTGGGTCATGGCGGCCGCGCTCCGTCAGTGCCGGACATGGCGCGACGCCGGCCACGACCTCGCGGTCGCGGTCAATCTCTCGATGCGCACGCTTCACGATGCGGAGCTCCCCAAGATGGTGCGCGACCTTCTCCGGATGAGCCGCTGCGAACCGTCGGCGCTCGATCTTGAGATCACCGAGAGCGACGTCATGGCCGATCCGAAAGGCGCGATCGAGATCCTCGCGCGGCTGCGGGCGCTCGGTGTTCGCGTCTCGATCGACGACTTTGGCACCGGCTACTCGTCGCTCGCTTATCTCAATCGTTTGGACGTCGACGCGGTCAAGATCGACCGGTCGTTCGTGGGGACGATGATCGTCGACAACTCGAGCGCGGCGATCGTCCGCGCCACGATCGAGCTCGGGCACGGTCTCGGGCTGCTCGTCGTGGCGGAGGGTGTCGAGGACGAGGCGACCCATCGCGCCCTCAGCGCGCTCCGGTGCGATCTGGCACAGGGCTACTTCTTCGGCAGACCGGCTCCCGCCGCCGCGGTCGAGTCCCTCCTCGGAGTCGCGGCGAAGACGTGACCGCGGCCGAGCTCGTCCAGTACACGAGCGACGTTGTCTTCGTCGCGATCTTCGTCGCAATCGTGCGCCGTGCGATCCGCAGTCGACGACGCGCCAACGTCGACGCGGCGATGCTCTTCGGAGCGCTCGCCGCCGTGATCGTCGTCAGCCTCGCAAGCCGCGCCGCAGGTCTCTCGAGCCCGGCGACGACGGGGTTCGTGCTCATCGCACTCCTGGCGCTTCCGTTCCTCACCTTGCGCCTCATCGACGACATCGTCCCGTTGCCGAGGCGCGTCCTACAGACGGTGCTGGCGATCTGGACGCTGCTCACGGTCACGGGCGTTGGGTTGGCCGTCTCCGCCGTGGTGTTGCCGCGGGAGGTCGTCGTCGCGGTCGCGATCCCGGTGATCCTTTATTTCGCGGGCACGGAAATCTACGGCGGGATCATCGTGTTCCAGGCCTATCGACGCGCAGTCGGCGTGCTGCGGCCGCGCCTCCTGGCGATCGGGTTTGGAACGCTATTCCTCGGCACGGCGATCCTCGTCACGATCGCGGCGCTTGTGCCGCCATTAGCCGCCTACGGCGGCGTCGCGACGAACTTGTTCGGCCTTGCATCAGCGATCTCGTATTACGTCGGCTTTTCTACTCCGCCCTTCGTGCGACGCGCGTGGCAGGAGCCCCTGCTTCGCGTCTTCATGGCTGAAGCGGTGCGGCTTGGCGGCGGAGGCGACCGGGCCGGCCTCGTCGCGGGTCTGACCCGAGCGGTGGTTCGGGTGATCAGCGCAGATGTCGCTTCGATCGGTCTCTGGGACGAAGAGACGGGTCGCATCCGATATATCTCCAGCAACGGCCAGACAGCCGATGTCGAACCCTCCAAATCGTCGGCCGGTCCCGCATTCGTCGGACAACAAGTGATCTTTCGCTTCGAGGGCGACAGCGCCGGGCCGCTGCCGAGCCTACTAACGGACGCAGGTCTTCACGCCGCTCTCGCGGCTCCTATCACGTGGTCCGGCACACGCTACGGCGTGCTCGGCAGCTACTGGGTGCGGACACCGTTCTTCATCGAGGATCGAATCGCGCTCATCGAGATCCTCGCGGGACAGATCGCGCTCGTGCTTCGCAACAACGACCTCTTGTCCGAGGTACGAACGCTGAACACGGAGCTCGAACTTCGCGTAGGCGAGCTCGACGCGGCGAACGAAGAGCTCTCCTCGTTCGCCTACGCGGTCTCCCATGACCTGCGCGCGCCACTGCGCGCGATCGACGGCTTCAGCGAGATCCTTGTTCAAGACAAGACCGAGGCGCTCGGCGAGGATGGTCGCGAGCACCTGACCAGAGTGCGCAGGGCCGCGCAGCACATGGGCGATCTCATCGATGCGCTGCTCGAGCTGTCGCGGACCTCACGCGCCGAGCTTCGCCGCGAACCGGTCGACTTGAGCGCGCTCGCGCGCGAGATCGCGGGACAGCACGCGCGGCAATCGCCGGCCCGGGCCGTAAGCCTTCGCGTCGAAGATGGCCTGCAGGTCGAGGCCGACGAACGACTGCTCCGTTCGGTGCTGGGCAATCTCATCGGTAACGCGTGGAAGTTCACGCGGCCGGTCACGGCGCCAACGGTCGAGGTTGGTGCGGTCCAGCACAACGGCTCGCGCGCGTTCTACGTCCGGGACAACGGGGTCGGCTTCGACGCCACCTATAAGCAGAAGCTGTTCACGCCGTTCCAGCGTCTTCACTCGGTGCGCGAGTTCGAGGGCACCGGCATCGGGCTCGCTACCGTGCGGCGTGTCATCCGTCGCCACGGCGGCGAGACCTGGGCGGAGTCCGTGCCGGGGAAGGGCGCGACCTTCTATTTCACACTGCCCTGACGAGGACGACTTACGCGTGTGGGGCGCGCGAACGGCGAGCAGGCGCGCGAGCCGACCGGCCCGGCTGTTGCTGATGACCTCGTGAAACGATTCGGATCCTCGCACCCCAACCGCGCGACGCCTAGAACCGCGCTCTCTTGTGAGCCCGCCGGGATTCGAACCCGGAACCAAGGGATTAAAAGTCCCCTGCTCTGCCGTTGAGCTACGGGCCCTAGGAGTGCCGCTGTGCGAGCTTGCTCGCACAAGCGGCCGACGACGGGCCCGAACGAGCGAAGCGAGCGGGTCCGCTGTCACGCCAAGTATCGCGGCGGCCGACAGCGGCATACTCGCCCTCCGTGCCGCTCGTGTTCGCGTGCATCGCCCCGCATGGCTCGATGGCGATCCCGGAAGCGAAGCCGCCCGATCGTCCGACGCTCGCCGCAGCGACGACCGCAGGGATGCTCGAGCTCGGGCGGCGCTTCGCCGCGGCACGGCCCGAAGTCTCGATCGTTCTGACACCGCACAACGTGCACGTCGAAGGCGCGATGGCCGTCATCGACGCGGCGGCGGTCGCCGGTGACCTCGCCCAGTGGGGAACACCGCTCGCTCTCAGGGTCCCGGTCGATCGGGAGATCGCGCACGCGGCCCACGACGCGATTCGTGCGGCGGGCATCCCCGTCGTTTACGTGAGCTACGGCGCGAACGATCCGGCAGCGGCGATCGCACCGATGGATTGGGCCGTGCAGGTGCCCGCCCACTTCATGGGTGGCCGGTCCGATCCTCAGATACCGGTGGTCGTCATCGCGCCAGCGCGCGATCTCTCTGACGAGCTCCACGTTCGCGCGGGTGAGGCGATCGGAAAGGCTGCCGCGTCGTCGAGCAAGCGCGTGGCTCTAGTAGCGAGCTGTGACCATGGACACGGTCACGACGCCAAAGGGCCGTACGGCTACACGTCGAAATCGAAGGAGTTCGACGACCGACTCGTCGAGCTGATCAAACGCGACGACCTCTCCGGCGTGGTGGGATTCGGCTCGGACTTCGCGCGCGAGGCCAAGGCAGACAGCTACTGGCAGATGCTCATGCTGCACGGCGCGTTGGGTCAGCGAAGATGGCGGGGTGAGTTCATCTCGTATGAGGCGCCGACCTATTTCGGGATGCTCTGCGCCGCGTACGAAGCGGCGTAGCGCTCAGGGCGACGGAGCGGTCCGCCAGAGAGCGACGCTCAGCAACGCGCCGGTCCCAAGCGAGCTGAACGCGAATGCCCGCATCAGCTCCAGCTGACCGCCGAAGGCGAGCCAGGGCGGCGTAAGGATGACTATCTGCGCGGTCCAGTACGTCACGGCGATCGCGTTCGCGACGATCCAGGTCCGGCGCGAGCGCCGGCGCAGGTGCGGCACGAGCATGGCGATCCCGATCGCCGCCTCGACGAGATGCCCGATCCCCGAAACGAACTGCGTCTCGGTCGCATCCGGGATCTGTGCGTGAAAGCGGATCAGGATCTCGGTCGCCAGCGCGATGCTTCCGAGACCGAAGTACAGGAGGACCATCGTCAACGGCGGCGCGACGACGCGCAGGACGGGTGCGGTGCGCGGCATGACCGAGACTGCGACCGTTCCGATAACGAGACCCGTCGTCATCACCGTGCTCGAGCTGATGAAGAGGTACGGATTCCCGAGGACGAAAGCGAGCAGGCCTGCGAGATCGTTCGCTGTCGGGATGAGCGATGCGTGAAGAGCGTGCATTCATGTGGTCAAACGAACCGCCGTTGCGGAAAGGCTCGTCTGTCTGCGCGCTCTAAGGGCGCTCAGGCGTGAACAGATCGGTCTCAGGTCGCCGCACGCCGCGGACGATGTCGGCGATGAGCTCCCCGGTCGCCGTCGCGAAGGCCATGCCGTGTCCGGTGAAGCCGGCGTTCACGTACACACCGTTCGCCATCCGTCCGACGTAGGGGAGCGCGTCGTGCGAGAAACCCATCGTCCCCGCCCAACGGTGCGTGACCAAGGCGTCGGGAGCGTGCTCGCGCAGGAAGCCGTCGAGCTGGTCTTGGATCCGCGTCGTCGTGCGCTCTTCCTCGCCGATTTCCTCGTCCGCGGCGGTGTCGCGCCAGCCGCCGACGAGGACACGTCCGTCGGCTCGCTGCCGCCAGTAGCGGTAGCCGCGGTTCGCGTAGGCCGGCCGCTCGAAGACGCGGCGCGCGAGCGGCGCCGTCGCGAGCATCTGGCCGCGGACTGGCTTGACGCGTAGCGCCGCGAGCTGGCTCGTGTACGCGTTCGTGCAGAGCACGACCGAACCCGCGCGGACGCGCGCCGAGCCGACCTCGACCTCGTCGCAGGAGACGGCCCGCGCTCGCGAGCCTTCATGAATGCGCGCGCCGGCGGCGATCGCAGAGCGGGCGAGCTCGCGTACATAGCGCACCGGATGCAGCTCGCCGTCGTCCTCGTAGATCGCCGAGCGCTTGCTGCCTATCACTCGCACCCGCACGTCCTCTCGTCCGAGGCGCTCGGCGCTGGCCTCGATCTCGTCCCACTCTTCATCGTCGCCCGCGATCTGGTCCGATCCATTCCAGGCGAGATCGCACGCGATCTCGTTTTCGCGAACGAGCGCGCGCACGAGCGCCTGGTTTCGTTTGGTGAACCGCCAGATGCGCAGGGCATTCTTTTCGCCGTAGCGTCGGCACGCCGCGACGAAGTTCTCCGCGACGCCCGCGAGCAAGAAGCCTGCGTTCCGCCCGCTCGCTGCCTCTGCGATGGTCCGCGCCTCGAGAAGGATCGTCCCGACACCCGCGCGCGCGAGGTGATAGGCCGTCGCGACCCCGGCGATCCCTCCACCGACGATCGCGACGTCGGCGGTGGCGTCTTCGCGGAGTGGTGCGTACCGCTCGCCCGCTGACTCGTCGAGCCAAATGCTCGTCACTTCGGTTACTGTGCGCGTCGCGCTTCCGGCGAGTTCTCTGAGCGAAGGGGTGGGGATGCTGCGCCGCCGGTACCTCGCGCTGGTCGTCTTTTTCGCGATGCTCTCAACGCTCTTTCCCTTCGCTCGTGAGGCCGCCGCGGTCTCGACGGGCGTGGTGATCAGCCAGGTCTACGGCGGAGGCGGAAACAGCGGCGCGACGCTCAAGAACGATTTCATCGAGCTGTTCAACCGCGGCTCCGCCGCGATCGACGTGAGCGCGTGGTCGGTCCAGTACGCGTCGATGCTCGGCACGTCTTGGCAGCGCACGAACCTCTCGGGGTCGATCGCGCCAGGGCAGTACTACCTCGTGCAGGAGGCCGCGGGAGCTGGCGGCACGACCAACCTCCCGACCCCGGACGCGACGGGCACGATCGCCATGTCCGCAACCGCGGCGAAGGTGGCACTCCTCTCGAGCCAGACCACGATCGCGGGCGGTACGTCCTGCCCGACCAGCGGCGTCGTCGATCTCGTCGGTTACGGCGGAGCGAACTGCTTCGAGGGCTCGGGGGCGGCGCCAACGCTTAGCAATACGACTGCCGCTCTCCGCGCCGGCAATGGCTGCGTCGACACAGACAACAACCCCGCGGACTTCACCGCGACCGCGCCATCGCCGCGGAACAGCGCGTCGCCGCTCGGGAACTGCTCCGACCTTGCGCCGGCGGTGAGCTCAACGACACCGGCGGGCGGCGCGTCTGGCGTGGCGGTGGACGCCAACGTCTCGATCACCTTCAGCGAACCGGTGAACGTTACCGACACCTGGTTCCAGATCGCTTGCGCAACGAGTGGCGACCACGGTGCAGCCGTATCAGGCAGCCCGGTCACCTTTGTCCTCGACCCGGCGACCGACTTCGCGAGCGCCGAGATGTGCACCGTCACGGTGCTCGCCTCGAAGGTGAACGACCAAGATCTGATCGATCCGCCGGACAACATGGCAGCGGACTACGCCTTCTCGTTCACGACCGTTGCGCCGAGCCGGCGCATCCACGACATCCAGGGAGCCGGTCACGTCTCGCCGTTCGCCGGACAGCTCGTCGAGAGCGTTCCCGGCGTCGTGACCGCGCTCCGCACGAACGGCTTCTACATGCAGGATCCGAATTCCGACGCCGACGAGGCGACCTCCGAGGGGATCTTCGTCTTCACCCTCTCCGCGCCGACGACCGCTGTCGGCGACGCCCTCGTGGTGAGCGCGCGGGTGCAGGAGTTCCGTCCTGGAGGCGCCAGCACGGCCAACCTCACGACGACCGAGCTCGTTTCGCCGACCATCACGATCGCCTCGCACGGGAACGCGCTGCCAGCGCCTGTGATCATAGGCACCGGCGGTCGGATCCCGCCGACTCAGAACATCGAGGACGACGCATCGAACGGTAATGTCGAGACAAGCGGGGTCTTTGATCCGGCGAGCGACGGCCTCGACTTCTGGGAATCAATCGAAGGCATGCGCGTGCAGCTCAACAACGCCGTCGCTGTCGGGCCAACGAATGCTTTCGGCGAGACCCCGATCGTCGGCGACGACGGCGCGAACGCGAGCCTGCGCACCCCTCGTGGCGGGCTGCTTCTCCGTCCGGACGACGGCAACCCGGAGCGCGTCGTCGCGGACGATGCCATCGTGACCATGCCGTCCATGAACGTAGGGGACCACTACGGTGGTCCGATCGTCGGCGTCATTGACTACAACTTCGGCAACTTCTTCATCGAGGTGACGCAGCCGGTCACCCGCGTCGACGGGAACCTCCCGCTCGAGGCGACCCGGATTCCCGGAACGCACGAGCTGACCGTAGCGACGTTCAACGTCGAGAATCTCGACACGACCGACCCGCAGTCGAAGTTCGATCGCCTCGCGGGCCTGATCGTGAACAACCTACGCGCGCCGGACCTCATCGCGGTCGAGGAGATCCAGGACAACAACGGGCCGATCGATGATGGGACGGTCGACGCGTCGGCGACGATAGGGAGGCTCGAAAGCGCGATCCAGGCTGCCGGCGGACCCGCCTACACATCGCGTGAGATCGATCCAGTGAACGACCAGGACGGCGGCGAGCCGGGTGGAAACATCCGCCAGATCTTCCTGTTCCGTACGGACCGGGGCCTCGAGTTCGTCGACCGACCCGGCGGCGGCTCGACCACCGCCACGACGGTCGTGAGCGGTGGGAGCGGGCCGGAGCTCTCGTTCAGCCCGGGCCGCGTCGCTCCAACGAACGCGGCGTGGAACAGCAGCCGCAAGCCGCTCGCTGGCGAGTTCAGGTACAACACCCACCGCCTCTTCGTCGTAGCCAACCACTTCATCTCGAAAGGCGGCGATCAGCCGCTGATGGGCCACTTCCAGCCACCGACGCGATCGTCCGAGAGCCAGCGGCACCAGCAAGCGCAGGTCGAGCACGACTTCATCGCGCAGATCCTGGCGATAGACCCCTACGCGGACGTGATCGTGCTCGGTGACCTCAATGACTTCGAGTTCTCGGACACGGTGAAGACACTCGAGGGCGACATCCTGAGCGATCTCTACGACGATCTGCCGCAGCCCGAGCGCTACAGCTACGTGTTCGAGGGCAACTCCCAGACGCTCGACCACATCCTCGTGAGCGACTCGCTCACGTCGTCGGTCGAGTTCGACGTCGTCCATGTCAACGCGGAGTTCGCGGATCAGGCGAGCGACCACGACCCTTCGGTCACATTCGTCATGCTCACCGACAACGTGGCGCCGACGATCAGCGGCGCAGCGACGACGAGCCCGAACGCGAACGGCTGGTACCGGTCTCCGGTGACCGTCCACTTCACCTGCGCGGACAATTCGGGAAACGTGAACTGCCCGGCTGATGTCACGATCGCGACCGAAGGCGCGGCCCAGACCGCGAGCGGGACGGCGGTCGATCCGGCCGGGAACACCGCCATGGTCGTGGTTGGAGGCATCAGCATCGATCTCACCCCGCCTGCGATCACCTTTACCGGCGATCTCAGCTACTCGGTCGATCAGACCGTGAGCATCACCTGCGTCGCGAGCGAGGCCCTGTCGGGAATCGACCCATCGGTTCCGGGTGGCTGCCCCAGTGCGTTCGGACCCGCGCTGGCTTTCGGCCTGGGCCCGCACACCTTGAGCGCATCGGCGACGGATCGGGCGGGGAACAAGGCAGAGCGGGCCGTCACCTTCACGGTCGGCGTGACCGAGGCAAGCCTCTGCTCGCTGACACGCGCGTATGCGACCAAGGACGCGATCGCCGGTGCGCTCTGCGCCAAGCTCACGGAAGCCGCCGCCGCTCGTGCAAGAGGCGAAACCACGACCGAGCACAACATCCTCAAGGCCTTCGCCAACGCGGTGAACGCGCAAACCGGCAAAGCACTCGCGCCGGAAAATGCCGCGATCCTGATAGCGCTCGGGGCGAGCTTGTAGGGGTTCAGGCCCGCGGCGTGATCGGTGTCGCGGGCACGCGGTCTTCCGGCGGGGCGAAAACGTACCGGTAGGAAAGCCCGGCGATCGCCGCACCGACGAGCGGCCCGATCCAGTACACGAACCAGTGGTCGTAGAAGCCGGCGATGACCGCGGGTCCGAACCATCGCGCCGGGTTCATCGCCGCGCCGGTGATGCCGCCGCCCACCAGGATGTCGGCCGCGACCATAAGGCCGATTCCGAAACCCGCGATCCGCGGCGCGCGAGGCGAAACGGCGGTGCCGAAGACGGCCCAGAGCAGGAAGACGGTGAGCAGGGCCTCGACCACGATGGCGGTGACGTCGGTCACGCCAGCGCCAAGTCCAGGCGTGCCGAGGTGCGTTCGATCGAGCGCCGTCGGCGCGAAGTCGAAGGAGTACCGCACTGCGAGCCCAGCGGCGAGCGCCCCGATCAGCTGTGCGATCCAGTACGTCGGCACTCGCGACCAAAGATGCTTCCCCGCGACTGCGAGACCGAAAGTGACCGCCGGATTGAAGTGCCCGCCTGAGAGCGCGCCGAACGAAGAGACCGCGACTGCGAGGGCGAGCCCATGAGCGAAGGCGATCGCGACCAGATCGCTGCCCGTTGTCGCGACGATCGCACCCGCACCGATGAAGAAGAACATGAACGTGCCCGCGCCCTCGGCGATGAGCGCGCGCACGTGCGAAGTCACGCCGGTATTGTGCATACGTGGCCGACTTCCGCCCCGTCGAGACGAACAAAGCGCACATCCTCACCATCCGGCCCGCGCCCGCTGGGACGGAGCTGGACAATGCGAACGGAGAGTGGGTCGAGATCATCGTCGACGTATCGAGCGACATGGCGAACTGGCGTCTTCAGCACCTGCGTGGACTGTGGCGCGCGGAGATGGCGAAGCCCGTCGAGTGGGAGTGGATCTACACCTGGGGCTCGCCGACTTTCGTGCGCGCGGGAGAGATCTATCGGATCCACTCCGGCTCGCGCGTGCGCGCGGCCTCGCACGCGTTGCCCGACGACGTGGCCCCAGGACGAATTCACGTCTACGCCGCCGGACCCGCGGCGGCCGCCCGAATCTTCTGGCAGAAGGGCGACTACGTGCGACTCGTTGACGCGTTCGGCACGGTGATCGACGAGGTCGTCGTGTGGCCGGCTACGCCGGACGCAGCTCCTTCTTCTGGAGCGCGAGCTTCCTGATCACGTCCTCGAGGACCGTCACGCCGATGCCTGGCTTCGTCGGGACCTTCATGGTGCCGTCGGGCTCGACGGCGAAGGGCTCGCCGATGATCTCCGTGTCGAAGTAGCGCGCCGAAGCCGAGACATCGCCAGGCAGGCGGAAGTTCGGTAGCGACGCCAGATGCACGTTGTGGGCGCGGCCGATGCCCATCTCGAGCATGCCGCCGCACCAGACCGGGATGTCGTGCGCGGCGCAGACGTCGTGGATGGCCTTCGCCGACGCGAGCCCGCCGACCCGGCCGGCCTTGATGTTGATGACCTTCGTCGCGCCGATCTCGATCGCCTTGCGCGCGTCCTCGGCTGAATGGATCGACTCATCCAGGCACACCGGCGTCGCGATCTGCTTCTGCAGCACGGCGTGATCGACGAGGTCGTCGTGCGCAAGGGGCTGCTCGATCATCGTCGGCCGCATCGGATCGATGCGCTTGAAGAGCGCGACGTCGGCCAGCGTGTACGCCGAGTTCGCGTCCAGCATGAACGCGAGATCGGGGAACGTGCGTCGCGTCGCTTCGGCGATCTGCACTTCAAGACCCGGCTTGATCTTGAGCTTCACGCGCTGGTATCCGCCCTCGAGCTCACGGCTGATCGTTTCCATAAGTGCGTCGATGCTGGGCTGGATCCCGATGGCGACGCCGCAGAGGATGCGACCGCGCGGCCCGCCGAGGAGAGCGGAGAGCGGTTTCTTCGCGCGCTTTGCGAAGAGATCCCAGACCGCCATCTCGATAGTCGCCTTCGCCATCCGGTGCTCGCGGATCCACGCGAGCACACGCTGCACGTCCTCTGGCCGTGCGAGGTCGGTCTTGAAGAGCTCCGGAAGGATGAACTCCTCGAGCGCATAGAGGACCGTGCGCGGCGTCTCGCCCGAATACCAGGGAAGCTCGCCGGCGACGCTCTCGCCCCAGCCGACCGCGCCCTCCGACTCGGCACGGCACAACACCCTGGTCATGTGCGTCTCGCGCGCGCCACTCGTCTCATACGCCCGCTTCAGCGGGAGTCGCACGACGAACAGCTCGACGCGCTCCAGTCTCACAGCGGCTCCGCCGCTGTGAGCAATCCACCCGTTTCTCGCAGGGGCGTCACTTCGTGCCCAGGGGCCCCTGCCCCTGCCCCGCACCCCCCTCGCGTTGGTCACGCCGGGGTTGTGGAACCAACAGGTACGCGCCGCGGCCATTCGTGCCCCGCACGAACTCGACGGCCGCGTACCCGTCGGCGAACGCGCGCTCGAACGCGTCGCGCGCGGCGAGCCGCCATGCGAGCGCGGCCTTGGGATCGCGCGCCTTGAGATCCTGGAAAGCCGAAGGCACCTCGAGCAGCAGGTGCGATGCGCCGGCGGGCTCGCCGACGCGACCCGGCCCTCCCGACGCTGCTCGCAGTAAGTAGCCGATGCCCTCGCTCTCGGCCTGGTCGAGCGTTGGAGGCGCGTCTTCACCGCGGAGGCGCTTGTACGTTCGATCGTGGCCGATCGGCCATTCGATGTAGACGCGATCCGAGGGCAGGCCCTGGTTCAGCTTGTCGGGCATCGCGCCATAAAAGTCGCGGAAATAGGTGCGCGTGAACGTGCCGAGCTTACCGAAGTTGAACCGCGCGTTTCGTGCCTCGAGCGGATCCATCGTCCAGCCGACGATCTCGATCCCTTGATCGAGGCAGTGGTCACGCTGCGCTTCCTTCAGCGTCTGCGCTAAGCCGGTCCCGCGGTACTCGGGTCGAACGGCCAGCATGTGTGAATGGTGCCGGAAGTGATAGTCGTGTATCCCAAGGAAGCCGAAGACGAATCCCGCCGGACGGTCGTCTCCCTCGGCATAACCGAGAGCAACGAACCCTCCGTTGTGTACGACCGCGAGCATGAGCTGCGGCGGAACGATGACATCACCGCTCCATGTCTCTTCCTGCATAGGCACGGTGAGCGCGCAGGCCGCGATGTCCTTCGCGACCGCGACGCGGAAACCCGGCATGGACCGTGAGTATCGGCTAGCATCCCCGCCGTGCCCGCGAGCGTCGACTTTCTGAAGCGCGTCTCCATGTTCGAGGACCTCGATCAGCGCTCGCTCGAAGCGATCGCGAATGCTGCGGTGGAGCAGCGTTACGAGCCCGGCCACGAGATCGTGCGCCAGGGCGACACCGGCGTCGGCGCGTTCATCATTCGCTCCGGGAAGGTCGACGTGGTCCAGGATCGAAGCGGCAAGGAAACGAAGCTCGCGACGCTTGGACCCGGCGAGGTCTTCGGCGAGATGGCGCTCCTCGACGAGTTCCCACGTTCGGCGACCGTCCGGGCCATCGAGCCGACGACCGCGCTCGGGATCCAGCGTTGGCATTTCCGAGGGATCCTCGAAAGCCATCCGCAGATCGCGCTTGCGCTCCTGCCGATGCTCGTGCGGAGAATCCGAAACGCCGAGCACATGTTGCCGGAGGCCGCCCGGCATTAGACCGGCGGCGCAAAAGGGGAGGCGACCATCATGGGCGACGAGCAGCGCAACCTCAGCATCGTCCGCACGGTCGAGCAGCTCTGGATCGACGAGAAGCTCGACCAGCTTGACCAGTATTTCGCCAATGAGCAGTCACACGACCGTCCGCCCGGCGTTCCGCAAGGGATCGAAGGTGCCAAGATGGCGCACCGCGGCTCGATGCAGTCGTTCAAAGACCGCAAACTCGAGATGAAGGACATCTTCGCCGCCGGCGACAAGGTCTTCGTCCGCAGCACCTTCAGCGCCCAGTACATGGGCGGCGTTCCGGGAATACCGGCTCCAGCAGGCGGAGTCCCGATCAAGGACATCCAGTCGTGGTCGGTCTACCGCCTCAAGGACGGCAAGATCGTCGAGCACTGGGGCCTGAACGACGGCTTCGCCATCGCGATGCAGGCCGGCGCGCTCCAGATGCCCCAGATGGCCGGAGCCGCCCGCCGCTAGCCTCTCGGCGGATGCCGCGCCTCGTCGAGTGCGTCCCCAATGTGAGCGAAGGCCGGCGCGGCGACGTCGTCGATCGGATGGCTGACGCGATCCGCTCCAGCGAGGGCGTTCGCCTCCTCGACCAGACGTCCGACGTGGATCACAACCGCAGCGTTTTCACTTACGCGGGCGAGCCGGAGCCGGTCCTCGCCGCCACACACGCGCTGGTCGACGTCGTCTATCGCGAAGTCGACATGCGGACCCATAAAGGCGAGCATCCGCGCCTCGGTGCGGTCGACGTCGTTCCTTTCGTTCCCCTCGCCGGCGTGACGATGGACGAGTGCATCGCCCTGGCGCATCGCTTCGGCAGCGAAGTGGCACAGCGTCACTCGGTCCCCGTCTTCTACTACGCGAAGGCCGCTACCCGGCCCGAGAGGGTTCGCCTTCCGGACATCCGCAAGCCTGAATACGAGGGGCTTGCGGGGCTTCTCGAGACCACGCACGTGCCTGATGTGGGTCCGCGCCGTCTGCACGACACCGCCGGTGCCATCGTCGTCGGCGCGCGGCCGTTCCTCATCGCGTTCAACATCGAGCTGGATACGACTGAGTTGAAGCTGGCGCAGCAGATCGCTAAGGAGATTCGCGAGTCCTCGGGAGGGCTGCCGGCGATCCAGGCGAAGGGCTTCATGCTTACGGATCCGCCGCGTGCGCAGGTTTCGATGAATGTCCTCGACTTCACGGTCACGTCCCTGGCGCGCGTCTGGCGCGAAGTTGAATCGCGCGCGAGCGCTGCCGGCATCAACGTGCTCCGTGGCGAGCTGATCGGCCTGATCCCGCTCGACGCCGCGCTGCAGGTCGCTGCCGATGCCCTCAAGCTCGAGGGCTTCACGCGCGACCGGGTCATCGAGACGCGTTTCCTCGAATGACGGAGGCCGACCTTCTTCTTCGCGGCGCGCGTCTTCTGACACTCGCTCCGCTCAAAGAGGAGCATCCGCGCGTCGGTCCGACTGCTGGCGACGTCGGGCCGATCGTCAATGGTTGGGTAGCGGCCCGCGACGGCGCGATCGTCGCCACCGGCCACGGCGAATCGCACGACCGGCTCCAGCTGGTGGAGAGCGCGGTCGTCCGCAACGCGGAAGGTCGGGTCGTCATGCCGGGCTTGGTCGATCCCCACACCCATCTCTGCTACGCCGGCGAGCGCTGGGAAGAGTTCGCGACACGCCGGAGCGGCGCCGATTACCTTGCGGTGCTCGCCGCCGGCGGCGGCATCCACGCCACGGTGCGGGCGACGAAGGAGGCGAGCGACGAGACGGTCCTTGCGCTACTGCGTCGGAGGATCGGTGACGCCGCCGAGCTCGGAACGACCACGATCGAGATCAAAAGCGGCTACGGGCTCGAGGCGAGCGAGGAGCTTCGCCAGCTCAGGCTTATCGCGCAGGCGAAAGCCGACGCACCGATCGACGTTGCCGTCACCTACCTGGCGGCGCATGCGCTTCCGGCTCCCTACACCGACGATCGGGCCGGCTTCATCCGGGACGCGCGCGGCGCGCTTGACACGGTCACCGCGGAAAAGCTCGCCGAGGCGGTGGACGCCTTCGTTGAGAAGGGCGTCTTCGAGGTCGATGACGTGCGTCCGTTATTCGCCGCCGCGAAGAAGGCGGGCCTTGCCGTATCGCTGCACGCGGACCAGCTGAACGACGTCGGGGCCGCGGCGTTCGCCGCGCGGATCCATGCGCGGTCGGCCGACCACGTCGCCCATGCGTCAGCCGAGGGCATCCGCGCGCTCGCCCGCGCCGGCATTCCGGCTGTCCTGCTGCCGGGAAGCGCGTTCTTCGTCGGCTACGCGCCGCCTGAGGCGCGCCGGTTCATCGCGGCGCGGGTCCCCGTGGCGCTTGCGAGCGATCACAACCCCGGCACGTCGCCGCTCGAAGGGATGCCGACGGCGATCGCACTCGGCGTCACACTGTGCGGCCTCACGCCCCATGAAGCGATCGTCGCGGCGACGGTCAACGCTGCGCACGCGCTTGGTCGTGGAGACCGCACCGGTGCCCTGGTTGCCGGCCGTCGCGCCGACATCCTCGTGCTCGATACGGACGACGAGCGCGAGCTCGCCTACCGAATGGGTGCGCCACTCGTCGCGGAGGTCTACGCGTCGGGCAAGCGCGTGGCATGACCGCGCCGAGCGACGTCGACCGCGACACCCTCGTGCATGTGGCCGCGAGCGCTTCGGGGCGGGCGGTCGATGACGTTTCCGACACGACGGTCACACCGCTGGGCTACGTCGCCAATAATCCGACCTCCGAGGGCGTGTACCTGGTCCGGACGATGGCGCGGAGCGGGAACGTCAAGCATCCGGTGGCAGTGGTCCTCAAGGTATGTCGGGCCTGGCCGGCGGCTGACCGCGAGCCCATCGCGCACGAGCTCCGCGAAAGGTTGCTCGATGTCTTCCGCTTCGAGCGCGAGGCTGAGCTGTATGCCTCCGGCATCCTCGAGGCGCTGCCGCCGGGGCTGGCCGCGCCAGCGTGTTTCGGCATCGACCGCGACGAAGGTCGGGCGGCGCTCTGGCTGGAATACGTGGAGGAAGAGCGCGGCGATCGCTGGGATCTCGCGCGGTTCGCGCTGGCCGCGCGCCACCTCGGCCGATTCAACGGCGAGTATCTCGCCAGAAAACCGCTGCCGACATACCCGTGGCTCTCGCGGGACGCCGTCGCGACCTGGAGCGCCAGCTGGATCCGCCGTGTGCCGCAGCTCCTCGAAGATGAGGCGGTCTGGTCTCACCCGATGGTGAGGGAATCGTTCCCAGCGGCCTCGCGCGAGACGTTTCGCCGCCTCCTCTCCTCGCGCGAGCGGTGGATCGCGGCGATGGACCGGCTGCCCCAGACCCTCAGCCATCTCGACGCGTTCCGCGCGAATCTCCTGAGCCGGCATCGAGCTGGCACGACCGAGACCGTCGCCGTCGATTGGTCGTTCTTCGGGATCGCCGCGTTCGGCGCGGAGATCGCGCAGCTGGTGATGGCGACGCTCTTCTATCACGGCGAGCCGCTCGAGCCGACGGAACTCGCTGCGGCGAGCCTCGACGGATATGCCGCGGGTCTCGCCGACGCCGGCTATCACGTCGACCAAGCCGCGCTGGAACGCGCATACGCCGTGAACGCGATCGTGCGCTGGGCGCTCTTGCTGCATCCGCTCGCGGCCGTGACGCGTCCGGAGGAGATGGCGCGGCGCGCCGCGAGCCAGCGACGGCCGTTCGAGGAGATCATCGCGCTCATCGCGCGACGGACGCGCTATCTCTTCCCGCTCGTGACCGCGTGCGAACCGCTCTCGGTCGGTCGATGGACGAAATCTGCGCACTCTCCGGGCTAGACTCCCGCCGTGGCCGACCCACGCCTCGATCGCCTTCGCGCCGTCCCGCTCTTCGCTGGCTGCTCGGATCAGGAGATGCGGTTCATCGCGTCTCACGTTGAGGATGTCGACATCGAGTCCGGCAAGACGCTGTGCCGGAAAGGTGAGAGCGGTGGCGATTTCTTCGTGATCCTCGAGGGCAAGGCCGAGGTCGACACGGGAACGACAAAGAAAACGCTCGGTCCAGGCGACTTTTTCGGTGAGATCGCTCTTATCGACGACGGCCCGCGCACCGCGACCGTGCGTTCGGTGACGGCGATGCGGTCGCTCGTCCTGAGCCATGACCAATTCCGGGATGTCCTGCGCCAGAACGCCGACATCACGGTGAAGGTGCTCCGCGCGGTCACCGAACGACTCCGCGACGCCACCGCTCTGCCCAGCGGATAGCGTTAGCCTGCGCGTGCGGCGTGCACGCCAAGGAGGTATCGCGACCGCATGAGCGACCGCGTCGCCATCTATCCGGGCTCCTTCGATCCGCCCACGAACGGGCACCTCGACATCGTGGAGCGGTCAGCGCGGCTGTTCGACCGCGTCGTCGTGGGCGTCGGACGCAACCTCGCGAAGAAGACGGTCTTCACCGCGGACGAGCGCATCGCTCTCATGCGCGAGGCGTGCGCGAAGCATCCGAACGTGCAGGTGCAGGCGTTCGACGGTCTGCAGGTCGACTTTGCCAAATCGGTCGGGGCGGCGTTCATCATCCGCGGGATCCGCGCGCTGTCGGACTTCGAGTTCGAGTTCGAGATGGGCAACATGAACCGCCGTCTCGCCCCGGGAATCGAGATGGTCTACCTGATGACCGCCCCGGAGTACCTCTTCCTTTCGGCCTCGCGCGTCAAAGAGCTCGTCGCCTTCGGCGCGCCGGTCGACGCGTACGTTCCACCGAACGTCGCCAAGCGCCTGCGGGCGCAGATGGGAAAGCAGGGTCTGCGTACTGGCGCGACCGAGGCGAACGACTAGTGGCGACGCTCCTCGCGGCGGACGTCGGTAACACCAACGTCGTGCTCGGGGCGTACGACGGGGAAAAGCTCGTCGCGACCTGGCGGACGGCGACACGCGCGGATCAGACCGAGGACGAGCTCGCGGTCACGCTCGATGCGCTTCTCGAACGCGAGGAGCTCTCGCTAGACGACGTCGACGCGCTCGTGCTTGGATCCGTCGTCCCGCCACTGACCGCTTCGTTCACGCGTCTCGCGGAGCGCTACCTCGACCGGCCCGCGCTCGTGATCGGACCGGGCGTCAAGACCGGCGTGCGGCTTCGCGTCGACAACCCATCGGAGGTCGGAGCCGATCGCATCGCGAACACCCTCGCGGCCCACCGGCGGTACGGAGGGCCGGCCATCGTCGTGGACTTCGGCACGACGACGAACTTCGACATCGTGAGCGCCGAGGGCGACTTCCTCGGCGGGGCGTTCGCGCCAGGACTCGAGGTCTCGGCCGAGTCGCTCTTCTCCCGCGCGGCGCGGCTCTTTCGCGTCCCGCTCACGCCGCCGCCTGCGGCCATCGGCAAGAACACGGCCGATTGCCTTCGCTCGGGGATCGTGTTCGGCTACGTCGGTCTTGTCGAAGGGCTCCTCGCGCGGCTCGTCGGCGAGCTTCGGCCGACGACGCCGCGGATCGTCGCGACCGGCGGGCTGGCGGCGACGATCGCCCCTCTGGCAAAAGGCATCGAGCGGGTCGACGACGACCTCACGCTGGAAGGGCTTCGGATGCTCTGGGAGCTGAACGCGTGATGGAGCGCGTCCGCGGTCGTTTCATCGTCCTCGCGCTCACGGGTTCGATCGCCGTGTACAAGATGATCGAGCTCGCGCGCCGCCTGGTGCAGGCGGGCGCGACGGTCCAGGTCGTGATGTCCAAAGGCGCGACCGAGTTCGTGACTCCTCTCACCTTCCAGGCGCTCACATACCGGCCTGTGGAGGTCGAGATGTTCGCCATGCAGGACGAGCGCGCCGCCGGCCACGTCGCCATGGGCCGTCAAGCCGACGTCGTCGTCGTGGCGCCGGCGACCGCGCACGTCCTCGCGCGCCTCGCGCACGGTTTCTCGGACGACCTCATAGCGACGACGGTCCTCGCGACCTCGGCTCCCGTCGTCGTCGCGCCCGCGATGGAGACCCACATGTGGCTGAACGACGCGACGCAGGCCAACGTCCGCGCGCTCCGAGCCCGCGGTGTTCGCATCGTCGAGCCAGACACTGGCCCGCTCGCGTCGGGTGAGGTCGGTCCGGGCCGGCTCGCCGCGATCGAACGCATCGCGTCGGCGATCGACGACGCGCTGGCGGTCTCGCAGACGCTCGCCGGCCGGCGAATCGTCGTGACCGCAGGCCCAACGATCGAAGCCATCGACCCGGTCCGTTTCGTCTCGAACCGCTCGAGCGGCAAGATGGGTTACGCGATCGCCGCCGCCGCACGCGATGCCGGAGCCGAGGTGACCCTCATCACCGGACCGACGGCGCTCGCGGCGCCCGCGGGCGTGCGCACGTTCCCGGTAGAGAGCGCCGACGACATGAAGGAAGCGGTCCTCGCCCAGCTCCCTCGCGCGGACGCGGTCATCATGGCGGCGGCCATCGCGGACTATCGCCCGATCGAGCGGGTCACCAAGAAGCTGAAGAAGAAGGAGCTCGGCCGCGAGATGACGGTTCGCATGACCGAGAACCCCGACGTCCTCAAGGCCATCGTCGCGGCCCGGCGGCCAGGCACGGTCGTCGTCGGATTCAAGGCAGAGACCGGCGACGCGACCGCCGAGGCCAGCCGCATGCTCCGCGACAAGAATCTCGATCTGGTCGTCGCCAACGACGTCGCCGATCCACGCTCGGGATTCGGGTCGGATGAGGACCGCGTCGCGTTCGTGAGCGCGGACGGCATCGAGCAGCTGCCACTCCTCGCGAAGTCCGAGGTAGCGCGGCGGCTCGTCGACAAGCTCGCGGAACGCCTCGGTCAGTGACCGACGACCGTGATCTCGGCGCGCTCGAGCAGCGCCTCGCGAGCCTCAACGCACCGATCAAGCACTGGCGAGACACGCGCGAGCGCGCGTTCGCCGCGCAGTTCCGGCCGAAGGAAGGTCAGCTCTCGACGCTCATGTCCAAGCTGCCCAAGAGCGCCGCAGCCGCGAAGAACGTCGGCCCTGGCCCGCGTGAGGAGGTGTTCGCCTTGCTCGACGAGATCTGCGACCAGTACTTGCGATCTGATCCGATGCGCTGCGCGGTCATCCGCGGCATGGTCCACCAGCACGAAGCGGTTCATCTGATCGACGAGTACGTCGGTCATGCTTCGCGCATCCTTGAGCAGGGCGGGCTGCCGGTGTGGCTCGACCGCGCGCTGGCCGCGGCGTCGATCGACGATCAGCGCCGCGACTATCGCGACTGGATCATGTCGCTTGGCGACATCTACCTCTCCGCGCGCGCGCACGGTATCGACCCCGCGCCGGCGTTCAAGCGCGTGGCCGAGATCTCCAACGCTGAGCCGCATCGCGCCGCGCCGACGCCGACGAGGGACGCGATGTCGCGCTTCGAGAAGAGCGCGTATTTCGCCACGTCGATCCTGCCGCGCCTGCGCTGATGCCGCGCGAGACGAGCGGCTTCGTGCTCGTCATCGGAGCGATGGTCGGCTTGCTCTGGGGGATCTTTTCGCTGCAGTTCGGGTGGGACACGAACGTCTGGCC
>Ga0209806_1000145_pt1 | contig 42455 bp, 45 predicted proteins | sample GraSoiAngelo_152_FD_186166 | JGI IMG/M metagenome (GOLD analysis project Ga0209806, IMG submission 186166) | Grasslands soil microbial communities from the Angelo Coastal Reserve, California, USA - 14_1009_12_30cm (SPAdes) (version 2) | ecosystem: Environmental > Terrestrial > Soil > Grasslands ... | reverse complement strand
GGGCATGGGGGCCGCGATGAGATAGCCCTGGGCACTCGAAAACCCGAGCCCGGCCAGGAGATCCCAGGTGGCCTCGTCCTCGACGCCCACAGCCGTCGCGTGGATCTCACGCGCTCGCGCGGCGCTGACGACGGCACGGACGTAGTCGAGCGCGCGGTGGTCGCGGCCCATCCGCGAGACGAGCCCGCGGCTGACCTTCACGATGTCGACGGAGAGCTTCTCGACCAGATGCGCATCCTCCTCGGTGGCGTCGTCCAGCGTCACGCGGATGCCCCTATCGCGCATGAGCTCGAGAATCGGCACCGGCGGGTCCGGGTCGCGCGCGAGCGCGCGCGACGAGACCTCCATAACGAGGAGCTCCGGGCCGCCAGCGACCTTCAGTGTCAGCTCCATGAACCGCCGGAAGTGGGCGTCGTGGAGGTTCTCGACCGAGAGGTTCACCGCCACGGCCAACGGAGCACCGTCCCGACGCCACACGTTCGACTGAAGGAGCGCCTCGCGAAGGACCCAGAACGTGAGTTGCCGGCTGAGCCCGACCGCCTCGACTTCCGGCATGAACTCGAGCGGAGAAACGAGGCCGCGCTCAGGATGCCGCCAGCGGACCAGGGCCTCGACTCCAGTCAGGTGGCGGCTCGGCACATCCACGATCGGCTGGTAATGAAGGACGAGCTCGTTTTCGGCGATCGCGCGCTCCAGCTCGAAGCGCTTCACCCCTGCCCGTCCCAGAGCGTCCCGTTCTTCGGTACGTCCAGGCCGAGATGCCGGTAGGTGCGCTCCGTCGCGACACGGCCGCGCGGGGTGCGCTTCAGGTAGCCCTCCTGCAGCAGGTACGGCTCGTACACGTCCTCGATCGTCTCGGAGTCCTCGCTGACCGCCGCAGCAAGCGTTTCGAGGCCGACAGGACCACCGCCGAACTTGTCAGTGATCGCTCGAAGCAAGCTGCGGTCGCGGTCGTCGAGGCCGGCGTCGTCCACCTCGAGCGCGGCGAGAGCTTCACGCGCGACCGGTAGCGTGACGTTGCCGTCGTGGCGCACCTGCGCGTAATCCCGCACGCGCTTGAGCCAGCGATTCGCGATCCGGGGTGTGCCGCGAGCGCGAAGGGCGATCTCGCGCGCCGCAGCCGGGTCGATCTCGACCTTCAGGATGCGCGCCGAGCGGCGCACGACTTGCTCGAGGGCCTCCGGCTTGAACAGATCGAGGTGATAGATCGCACCGAACCGATCGCGGAGCGGAGCCGAGAGACGACCGATCCGTGTCGTCGCGCCCACGAGCGTGAAACGGGGCAGCGGGAGCCTGAGCGTGCGCGCGCCCGGACCTTTCCCGAGGACGATGTCGAGATTGAACTCTTCCATCGCCGGGTAGAGGACTTCCTCGACGATGCGAGGGAGACGATGGACCTCGTCGATGAACAGGACGGCGCCGTTCTCGAGGTTGGTGAGGATCGCGGCGAGATCGCCGGCGCGTTCGATCGCGGGGCCGCTCGTGATCTTTATCGGAACGCCGAGCTCGTGCGCGATCACGCCCGCGAGCGAGGTCTTCCCCACTCCGGGTGGGCCATAGAGCGCGACATGTTCGAGCGGCTCGCCCCGCGCTTTCGCGGCCTCGATGACGATCCGGAGCTGCCCTTTGACCTTGTCCTGGTTGATGTACTCGTCGTCAGAGAGTCGTTGTGGCCGGAGGGACGCCTCGAGCGAGCGTTCTTCGCCTGGCTGCGCGACCGGCGCCGCGTCGCGCGGCGTACGTTCGGCTTTCCTCAGCGTGGCCACGAGCCGACGATATCGGCAATGCGGTCGGCACCACCGGCGAGCGCGACCATCTCGGCGTCCGTTGCTGAACGCAGCTTCAGCTCCGCGAGGTTCTCTTTGAGGTTGCGTTTGCTGACCGTGACGCGGAGCGGGATGCCGATGAGGTCGGCGTCCGCGAACTTCACTCCGGCAGTCTCGTCGCGGTCGTCGTAGAGAACCTCGATCCCGCGCTTCTCGAGCTCGGCCACGAGCGATTCCGCCGTCGCCCGGACGTCCGCGTCGTTGACCGGCAGCGCGAGCACATGCGCGTGATACGGCGCGACCTGGGGCGGCCAGACGATGCCTTTTTCGTCATGGTGCGTCTCGATGATCGTCTGAACGGCACGCCCAACGCCGATGCCGTAGCTCCCACCGACGAACGGCTTCTGCGTCCCGTCCTCGGCGACGAATGTCGCGCGCATCTTGTCCGAGTAGTAGGTGCCGTAGGCGAAGATATTCCCCACCTCGACACCTCGTTTGATCGTGAGCGTGCCTGTCTTGCAGCGTGGGCAGTGGTCGCCTTCTCGGACATCGTGGACGTCGACCTCCTCGCCGCGGAAGTCACGGCCGATCACCACGTTCTGAAGGTGGGTGTCCTTCTTGTTCGCGCCGGCGATGAACGCCCTCCGGTCCAGCGAAGAATCAATGAGAACCCGCGCTTTCAGGCCTACCGGACCAACGAACCCTGGAACCCCACCGGCTGCCGCGAATTGCCCATCGTTCGCGAACTTGACCTCGCTCGTGCCGAGGATCTTTCGCAGCTTCGCCTCGTTGACCTCGCGGTCTCCGGGAAGTACGACAGCGACGACCGTACCTCTCGCATCCGTGAGTAATACCGTCTTGAGGAACGCCTCGGGGGGCCGCTTCAGAAGCGCCTGCAACGCTTCGATGCTCGTGGCTCCGGGTGTGCGGATCTCGCTCGGCTCGGGCGCCTTGTCCAGTGCCTCGAAGCCATCCCGCCGCACAGACCGCGTGGCCTTCTCGAGGTTCGCGCGGTAATCGCAGTTCGAGCAGACGGCGATGCGGTCCTCGCCGACCTCGGTGAGCACCTGGAACTCGTGGGCGACATCGCCGCCCATCGCGCCGGTGTCGGACTCCACGCTGATCGCGTCAAGGCCCATCCGCTGGAAGGTCCGCTCGTACGCGCCGAACTCGGCGGCGTAGCTCTTCTCCAGGCCGGCCTGATCGGCATCGAAGCTGTAGGCGTCCTTCATGACGAACTCGCGCACGCGCAGCAGGCCGGCGCGCGGCCGCGCCTCGTCCCGTCCTTTCGACTGGAAGTGGTAGACGATCTGTGGCAGCTGCTTGTAGCTCTGAATCTCTTGCATGGCGTGCAGATGCACGAACTCTTCGTGTGTGTAACTCACCATGAACTCGCGGCCGTTGTGATCCTTCGTCCGGAAGGTGATCGGCTCGAGCGCGTCCCAGCGCCCAGTCTGCTTCCACGTTTCCGCCGGCGTGAGGACCGGCATCTCCATCTCCTGCGCGCCGATGCGGTCCTGCTCCTCGCGGATGATCTGCTCGACCTTCTTCTGGACGCGGAATCCGAGCGGGAGCCAGGTGTAGAGCCCCGCCGCGAGGGGTCGCGCGATCGCGGCGCGCAGCATGAGGCGGTGCCCGGGGGTCTGTGCCTCCGCGGGGGCCTCGCGCAGGGTGCGGCCAAAGAGCTTGGACTGTCTCATCACTGAACTCCGAGGGTCATATTGAGGCGCGACAGCATCGCCGGCGCGCGATGGCGCGCCGGCTATCGCGGGGTTCGGTATGAGTACCCTCGGCGACCGATCACGAGGCGACCAGTTTAGGCGCTAGACCTTCGCGTGCTCGAGCGCGTCCCAGACGCGGATCTGCACGCGCGGAGCCGCCTTCACGGCGGGGCTGACGCGCATGCCGATGATCTCGCGCTGGTCCTGCCAGCGCTGCGCGAGCGACTGGAGCATGGCGAGCCCGGAGGTCCGCATCTCGCCGGTTTCCCATCCCAGGATGTCGGCGCGCGCGGCCTCGAGCCGCCGGTGGAACTTGTCGAGCCGCACGTAGTCGTCACCCGCCGGCCAGCGCTGCTGATCGAGATCGATCCCGAACACGAACACGGTGTCGATGAGCTGTGCGTCGCGGAAGTCGTTGCCCCGGAACTCGTTCTTGGATCGCACCGGATCGATCCGGGTGGAGCCGGGGCCCGCCGGCCGGCCGCTGAACGTGACGCTCACGACCTTCCCCGCGAAGCGGCACTCGACGAACTCGGCACGCGCCGGGGTCCAGCCGTCGAGACGTGCGTCGTCGAAGGAGCACTTCTCGAAACGGGTGCCTTCAGGGCTGATCTGCCGGAGGTCCGCGCCGTCGAACTTGCAGGACACGAACGTGCTGCGGGGCCGGGTCACGAAGAAGGGCGCGAATTTCTCATCGAGCCGAAGCCCGCGGAAGTCGCACGCCACGAAGTTCGCGACGGCGAGGTTGAACTTGTCGAAGCGCGCCTTCCGGAAATCGACGTTCGCGAGCCCGGCACGGCCCACCGAGACGACGCCGGGCTCTACGTCGTCCGGCTTAGGTGCGCTGTCCTGCTGGGACACTCCGCCCCGGTGTGAGCTGTCCTTCGTGCGAGAGCTTCGGCGCCTTCTGCGAGTAGGGCTCCTTGCCGTTCTCGACGAGGATCTTGTCGATCTCAGCGAGCAGGCCGTCCATGAGTCTGTCCTCAGGGAACGTGCCGACGATCTTGCCCTTGCGGAAGATCGCTCCCTTCCCCACTCCGCCTGCGATCCCGACGTCGGCGTCCTTCGCCTCGCCGGGCCCGTTCACCTCGCAGCCCATCACCGCGACCTTCATCGGCACGGGCAATGCGCGGAGCCTTTCCTCCGCGACCTTGGCGAGCGGGATCAGATCGATGTCCGCGCGGCCACACGACGGGCAGGCGACGAGCGTGAGCCCCTGGTCGCGAAGGCCGAGCGACTTCAAGAGATCGAACGCCGCCTTCACCTCGACGACGGGATCTTCGCTGAGCGACACGCGGATCGTGTCGCCGATGCCCTCGTAGAGGAGGACGCTCATCCCGGCCGCGGAACGGATGGAGCCCGCGAGCGCGGTACCGGCCTCGGTGACGCCGAGGTGGAGCGGGTACGGGACCGCCTTCGCGAGCCGACGGTACGCCGCGATCATCACCGGGACCTCGAACGCCTTCACGCTCACGACGATGTCGTCGAAGTCGAGGTCTTCGAGGATCCGGATCTCGCTGAGCGCGAGGTCGACCATCCGCTGGGCTTCGTCGCGAATATCCCCGGGCTGTCTGTCGCCGATCGAGCCGTGGTTCACACCGATGCGAATCGGCGTCTTCTGCTCCTTGGCCCGCTTCACGACCTCGCGCACCCCGTCCTTGTTGTGGATGTTCCCCGGGTTGAGACGCAGCTTGTGGACCTTCGCGTCGAGCGCCATGAGGGCGAGCTTGTAATCGAAGTGGATGTCGGCGACGACCGGCAGGATCGAGCGGCGAACGACCTCTTTCAGAGCCTCGCCGGCGCGCTTGTCCGGAACGGCGACGCGCGCGATCTCGCAGCCGGCCTCCTGCAGGAGCTCGATCTGGCGGATGGTCGCGTCGACATCGTGGGTGAGGGTCGTGCACATCGACTGCACCGCGACGGGAGCGCCGTCGCCGATCGCCGTGCCGCCGACCCAGACGCGCTTCGACTTCCGCCTGGGGCGTGGCGAAGCGCGGTCCTCCGGCAGGTTCAGGTCGACCTTCATTGGGGCATCCACGACATCAAGTCTAGACGCGGTGCAGGGTGTCTCCGAGCATCACCCAGGGGTCTTCCGGTTGCCATTTCTGGGCTTTTTTGAGGAAGCGCAAGAACCGTGGATCCTTGTCGAAGGCGTCGTGCTCGTCACGGCTCGGCGTCTCGATGACCAACAGATACCCCTTGGCGCCGGCCACCTCCTGATTGCCGTCGCCGATGCGCGCGAGCGACGCCAGGAGGAACTTCCCGCTCGTGCGAAACTCGTCCCAGAGCGGTCGCACCTCACGCGTGAAGGCTTCCTCGAACGCGGCCGCCTCCGCCTCGCGAAACCACAGGACGATCACGACTGTCTCAGACATGTCCTCCTCGATAGAACGACGCCATGCGCGCGAACTCAGCGTCTGGCCCGTCCTCGCGCAGAAAAGCCCTCGTGTGTCGGCACCCTGCTCTGGACGCTCTGAACGCTCACGCGCTCGCTCCGGTGTAGGACCGTAGGCCGAGCCGCCAGAACCGCGACGCGAGATAGAACGCCGTCGCGCTTCCGACGACAAGAAATCCAAGGCCGATCGCATCAAGACGCCCCGCGATCATCTGCGCGGGCACGGTGACGGCGACACCGATGGGCACGGCGCTCGACAGGGTGACGCGCAGCCATCCGGGATACACGTCGACCGGGAAACGTCCCGCGTCCATGAACGACCAGTACAGGGCCATGAGGTTGTCGACACGCACGAACCAGAAGGCAAAGGTCGAAAGCGCAAGCAGGAGCGCGTAGATGAGCGCGAAGCCGCACACGAGCGCGATCGGGAATCCAATTGCTTCGAACGCGCCGACGCTCGGGATTCGCCCGAGGCCGACGGCGACGACGATGGCGCCCAGCGCCATCTGCGCGAGCTGCACGACCTGGAAGTGGCGGAGCGTCACGAGGAACTGTGCCGACGCCGGCTTGAGGAGAGCGAAGTCCAACGTGCCGAGCCGGACGTGCTCCATGAACTTCTCGAAGCTCGGCTGGAGCACGAGCTCGCCGAAGCCCTGCACCAGGTAGAAGCATCCGAGCAGGACGAGCATCGCCCCGAGATCCCATCCGTTCAGGACGGTTGTGTAGCTGAAGAGGACGAGCACCGCGCCCACGCTCGTCGCGGTGACGACGACCGTCTGCAGGATCTCGAGGATGAGGTTGAGGCGGTACTCGAGCTCGTACTGGAGCTCGGTGCGAAAGAAGAGCCGCAGCAAGCGGGCGTAACGGATCATCAGGCACCCACCGCGCTGTACTGCCGGACCCCGACGCGCCAGACGCGCTGGAAGGCGACGTAGAAGACCACGACCCAGAAGACCTGGCCGACCATAAGCTCCAGCGCGGTCGTCACGCTCACGCCGCCCCGGAGGATCTCCGCCGGGACTCCGAGGATGTAGCCGAATGGCAGCGCGAGCGAGATCGCCTGCAGGGGCCCAGGGAGAAGGGCAAGCGGCGCGATCTGGCCCGCGAAGATGAACGCCGCGCGATCCCAGAACGTCGAGACCGCGTGCACCCGCGTGGTCCAGAACGCCAGCGTGGCGAGGACCCAGCCCGAGAGGAACGCGAGCGAACCGGCGAGGAGCACGCTCGGAACGAACAAGAGCAAATGCGTCGGTGTCGTGCGGAACCGCGCGTCGAACGTGAGCGCGATGAACACCAGCACGATCGAGAGCGGGATGATCGTCGTGAGCTTCCAGACGAGGTTCTCGACGACCGAGTAGTGGATGGGGTGCAGCGGGCGTAGGAGCTTGGGCGAGAGGCGGCCCATGCGCACCTCGAACTCGAATTCGTACGCGTTCCAGCTCGTCGCGAGGTTGCTCACAAGAGACAGCGCGATGTAGTAAGCGGCGAAGTCCCGCACGTCATAAGCGCCGATCTGGCCACCCTGCGAGTTGGCCACCGCGACCCACGCGGCGAGGAAGATGACCGGCCGGATGACCGAGAAGAGCATCCAGAGGATCGACTGGACCCGGTACTGCGCCGCCGACTGAATCTGCGCGACCAAAAGCGCCCGATACGTGCTGATCACGCACTCACCGTTGTCTGCTCCGACGTGAAGACGCGGTCGATGACCTCCTCGATCGGCGGGTCCTCTACCGAGATGTCCGCGAGGCGCTCGCGGAGGTCATTCACGAGACGGGCCGTGCGTTCCGGCGCGACCTGCCGGTCGACGCGCAAGGTGACACGACCCTCTTCGCGCGAGACAACGGTGCCGTAGGCGTCGAGGTCTGTCGATGCGGCAGCACCGTCGTGCAGCGTCGCGGTGATCACCTTGTATGGCGCCATCCGCTCGGCGAGATCCGCGAGGGGGCCGTCATAGAGGAGCCGCCCTCGGTGAATGACGATCACGCGCTTGCAGAGCGCCACGACGTCGTCCATGTAGTGGCTGGTGAGAAGAATCGTCGCACCGGTGCGGCGGTTGTACTCCGCGACGAAGCGACGGATTCGGACCTGCATCGAAACGTCGAGGCCGATCGTCGGCTCGTCGAGGAACGCGACCCGCGGCGAATGGATGAGGCCAGCCGCGAACTCGACCTTCATGCGCTCGCCCAGCGAGAGGTTACGTACCGGCTTGTGCACGAGCTCCTCGAGCTCGAGCAGCTCGGTGAGCTCCTTCACCGTGCCCTGGAACTCGGCTTCGGGGATCCGGTAGATCTCCTGGAGGACGCGCAAGCTGTCCGCGGCCGGGATGTCCCAAACCAGCTGTGTACGGTTGCCCATGAGCAGGGTCATCCGCTGCAGGTAGGCGTTCTCGCGTCGCCATGGCACATAGCCCAGCACACTCGCCTCGCCTGCGCTCGGGTGGAGAAGACCCGACAGCATCTTGAGCGTGGTGGTCTTCCCCGCCCCGTTCGGCCCGAGGAAACCGACGACCTCGCCCGCGTCGATCCGGAAGGTGATGCCGGCCACCGCGTTGACATCCTTGCGGTGGCGCCTCACGAACGAGCGCAGTGTCGCGGCGAGGCCTTCCTCGCGCTCGGTGACCTGGAACGTCTTGCGCAGTTCGCGGACGTCGACGACGACCTCGGTCATTCAGGCATGATGACCGCGTTCAACGGTGCGCGCGAGTGCATCATTTGTTGCGAACAAGAGGAGGCCGACCATGACAGAGCAGCGCGTCATCCCGATGCTCGCCTACGAAGATGCGAGCCTCGCTGCGGATTGGATTACCAAGGTGTTCGGCTTCCGCGAGGCTGAGCGCTTTCACGACAGCCTGGGCACGGTGACCGACGTCGTGCTCGAGCTCGATGGAGCGACCGTGCTCGTGGGTCATCCGAGCGATGCATACCAGGGCCCGCGTCGGCACGCCCAGGCCTGCGCGCTCGCCCGCCAGTGGCTCGAGAATCCGTACATCGTCGATGGCCTCGTCGTCTACATCGATGACGTCGACACCCACTTCGGCCGCGCCAAGCGCGGCGGCGCGAAGATCCTGAGCGAGCCGGAGACCAACGAACGGCAGCGTCAGTACCGCGTCGAGGACCTCGAGGGGCATCGCTGGATGTTCGCCCAGCGCCTCGGGAGCTAGCCTCCGGCGGCGCGGCGGATGTCGGCGACGCTTACGACGACGAGGAGGCCGAGGAGAAGAACGAAACCGACCGCGTGGATCGCGGCTTCGACCTGCGGTGAGATCCGCCGGCGAAGCGCGGCTGAGAGCAACACGAAGAAGAGGCGACCGCCGTCCAGTCCCGGGAACGGGACGATGTTGAGCACGCCGAGGTTCACCGAGATCACCCCGACGAGCTTCAAGAATGCCGAGAGGCCCGCCTGGCTCACGAGCGCGGTGACCCGGAGGATCTCGATCGGGCCACCGACGGGCGGCGGGCCCGGCTGACCCGCGGGACGCGCGAAGAGCTGCGCCGGAAGATCGGCGATCTGCGTGACGACGTCCCCGGTAAGTCGAACGGCCTGGCCGAACGCCTGCGGAAGCGGCAACGCGGTGGGCGGGCTGGTCACCTCGGTAAGTCGCACGCCGATCGGACCTTCGTCGGCCGGCGGTTGGGTGCGGGGGACGACCTTCAGCGGTCCGATCGTCTGTCCGCCGCGGCCCAGCACGATCGTTACCTCCTTGCCGGCATGGCTGTACACGTAGCTCTGCAGGTCAGTCGTCCGGGTGATCTCCTTCCCGTCGATCGTCCGGACGATGTCGCCCGGCTGGATCCCGGCCGCGGCGGCCGGCGAGCCCGCTGCGACCTCTTCCACGCGCACGACGCCGGTCGGGGCCTCGGTGCCGATCGCAAAGGCGGCCGTCAGCACCACGATCGCGAGAACGAAGTTCATCGTGACTCCCGCGGCGAGGACGATGGCCTGGGCCCACCACGGCTTCGAGGTGAACGAGCCAGGGTCACCGGCGCCTTGTTGCTCGATCGCGAAGTCGTCCTGACCGAGGATCCGGACAAAACCGCCGAAGGGGATCGCGTTGACGCTGTAATCGATCCCACCGCGCCGGATCGCGACGATGCGCGGTGGGAACCCGAAGGCGAACTCGAGCACGCGCATGCCCAGCAGGCGCGCCGTGATGTAGTGACCGAACTCGTGGACCGCGATGATCAAGGTGAACATCACGAGGAAGAGCGGGATCGCGAGTGGGTTCTGCGCGAAGAACTGGATGAGCCCGCCCATCAGGCGACCACCGCCGGCGCCGCGAGCGAGGCACGGACGGAGGCATCGATGGAGATGATCTCGTCGAGATCGGGCTCGCGCGACTGTTTCGCCCGCGCGCCGAGATCCGCGCCGCGGCGGAGCAGCTGTGCGATGTCGGTGAAGGGGATCTCCCCGCGCAGGAAGCGCTCGACCGCGATCTCGTCAGCCGCGGACAGGCCGATCATCGCCCCGAGGTCGGCTGACCGCGCCGTCTCGAGGACCACCCCGAAGGACGGATAGCGCTGCGCGTCGATCCTGCCGAAGTGAAATGTCCGCTCGGCGGTCCAGTCGAACCGCGGTGCCGGCGACGGCGCGCGGTCCCAGAGAAGCGCGTACTGGATGGGCAGGCGCATGTCCGGCTCCGCGAGCTGGGCCTTCACGCTGCCGTCGACGTACTCGACAAGGGCATGCACGACGCTCTCCGGGTGATAAACGACGTCGATGCGCTCGTAGTCGAGGCCGTAGAGCCACCGTGTCTCGACGACCTCGTAGCCCTTGTTCACCAGCGTGGCCGAGTCAATGGTCACCTTCCGACCCATCTTCCAGGTCGGATGGTGAAGAGCGTGTTGCGGGGTCACACCCGCAAGCGCCTCGAGGGGAACGTCGCGGAAGGCCCCGCCGGACGCGGTGAGCGCCACGCGACGGACCGTAGACAGATCCTCTCCGACGAGGCATTGCCAGAGCCCGTTGTGCTCGCTGTCGACCGGGCGAAGACGATGCCCCGCCCCGCCGGAAAGGCGCCGGATGAGATGACCAGCAGCGACGAGGACCTCCTTGTTCGCCAGGGCGACGGATTTGCCGTCCTCGAGCGCGGCGACGGTCGCGCGCAACGCGGCGACGCCCGGCGTCGCAACGAGGACGAGGTCCGCGTCGGAGTCGGTCGCGAGCGCGACGAGGGCGTTCGGGCCAAGCGCGGTGCGCGCGGTCGGAAACTCGACCGCAAGACGGCGGAGGTCATCGATGTTGCGGTTCGCGCCGAGCGCGACGACGCGCAGCCGGTCGGGATGGGCGCGGACGACGTCAAGCGCTTGCGTGCCGATGGAGCCGGTCGCCCCGAGGATGGCGACGCGGGTAGGTTCGCTCACTCCGTCCATGATCCCAGACGGGGTGGGCCGTACTCGGTTTGTGCTCAGAATCGTTCGAACATCCCGCCTTCGCCCCCGAGACCCGTGAGCAGCCACGCGATGAATACTGCGAACACGAACGGCGCGCCGGCCACCAGACTATCGAGTCGGTCGAGGAGGCCGCCGTGTCCGGGGAGGATCGCGCCCGAATCCTTCACACCGGCGCGCCGCTTGACGTACGACTCAAGCAGGTCGCCAGCCAGACCCACCGGGCCAAGTCCGAGCGCCACGATCAACACTGGAGTACGCGGCAGACCGAAAGTCACGCCGATCGCCACCGCGGCGAGCGCGCAGGCGACGAACCCCGCGGCTGTTCCCTCGCGTGTCTTCCCGGGGCTGATCGACGGCGCGATCCTGCGACGACCCACGGCGGACCCCACCAGATAGGCGGCGATGTCGCCGGCCCAGGTCGGGATGATGGTGAGCAGCAGCCACACCGGAACCCAGTCCGGTGTCCCAGCACGCGCGCCGAGCGCACCCGCCGCCCTGAGGAAACCGAGGCAGACGAGGCCGAGAACAAAAACCGCGCCAAAAGCCAGGGCGGGCCTTCCGACGCGAAGTCGTAGCAGCTCGGAGAAGCCGACCAGACCGGCGCCAACGAGCAGGATCCAGAGCACGATCGGCGGCCCACCGACCGCGAGAAGAACGATCGCGGCATAGATGAGCGCGGTGACCGTGCGACGGCGAAGCTCCCGCACTAACGTCCGAAGCGTCGTTCGCGCTTCGCGTACGAATCAAGAGCGGCGTCCAGGTCGGCAACGGAGAAATCTGGCCACAGCACCTGGGTCGCCCACATCTCCGCATACGCGACCTCCCAGAGGAGGAAGTTCGAAACGCGGAGCTCGCCGCCGGTCCGGATGAGGAGGTCCGGATCCGGATGGTCAGGCGCGTAGAGCCGCTTGGCGATGGCCGTTTCATCAACGGACTCGGGCGGCACTCCTTCCGCGACCAGCCGCCGCACCGCGTCCACGATCTCCGCTCGGCCGCCGTAGTTGAACGCGAGCGTCATGACGCCACGGGTTCCTGGTGAGGTCTCTTTGACGGCGCCCGCGATCGCCTTCTGGAGACGTTCGCTCAGCTCGTGCAGGCGCCCAATGACCATCAGGCGGACGCCGTCCTCGACGAGGGTCTTCGTCTCTCGGCGGATCGTCTCTTCCAGAAGGGCCATCAGCGCGCCGACCTCTTCCTCGTCGCGCGACCAGTTCTCGGTCGAGAAGCTGTAGAGCGTGAGGTACTCGACGCCACGTTCACGCGCCGCGCGCAGCGTGCGGCGGATGGTCTCGACGCCCGCGCGATGGCCGGCGATTGCCGGCAGGTGCCGTTTGCGCGCCCAACGCCGATTGCCGTCCATCACGATCGCGAGATGCCGCGGGACGGCCGAGGTCAAACCGCGAGGATCTCCTTCTCCTTGGCCGACCCGATCTCGTCACACGTGAGGATGTATCTGTCGGTGACCTTCTGGAGCTGCGCCTCGACGCGTTTCACCTCGTCGGTGGTTACGCCCGAGCTCTTCTCTTTCGACTTCAGCTCGTCGTGCGCGTGTCGGCGGAGAGTGCGGATCTCGACGCGCGCATCCTCGACCTTCTTGTGCAGCACCTTCACCAGATCCTTGCGGCGCTCCTCGTTGAGAGCTGGGATGTTGAGCCGGATCACTGCTCCGTCGTTCGACGGGGTGAGCCCGAGATCCGACGCGATGATCGCCTTCTCGATGGCCTTGATCAGGTTGCGGTCCCAGGGTTGTATGACGATCTGGCGTGCCTCCGGCGCGCTGATCGCGGCGAGCGAGACGAGTGGCGTCGCCGCGCCGTAGGCGTCGACCTCGAGCTCCTCGACGAGGCTCGGAGCGGCACGGCCGGTGCGCACACTCGCGAGCTCGTGCTTCAGGGCCTCGATCGCCTTCCGCATCCTCGTCTCCACCTGCGGGAGGATGTCCTCGAGCGCCACTATTTGCTGTGGACGAGCGTGCCGATGTGCTCGCCCTTGGCGGCGCGGACCATCGCGTCGGGCTGCGAGATGTCGAACACGATGATCGGGATACCGCGTTCCTCGGCGAGCGCGGCAGCCGTCGCGTCCATGACGCCGAGCCTCTTTTCGAGCAGGTCGCGGTAGGTCAGCTCGTCGTACTTCTTCGCACCGCGCACGACCTGCGGATCCGCGTCATAGACGCCGTCGACCCTGTTCTTTCCCATGAGGATCGCATCGGCGTTGATCTCCGCCGCGCGAAGGGCGGCCGCCGTATCGCTCGTGAAGAAGGGGTTGCCCGTGCCCGCGGCGAAGATCACGACGGACCCCTTCTCGAGCTGATGGATCGCGCGCCTGCGGATGTAGGGCTCGGCGACCTCCGCGATCGTGATCGCGGACTGCACTCGCACCGGCACCCCTACCGACTCGAGCTGGGATTGCAGCGCGAGCGCGTTGATGACCATGGCGAGCATCCCCATGTAGTGGCCCGTCGCCTCTTCGATGCCGTGCTCGGCGATCGTCGCGCCACGGATGATGTTGCCGCCGCCGATGACCACGGCCACCTGAACGCCGAGATCACGCACCTTCCGGATCTCCTCGGCGAGATAGCGCGTGTATTCGGGAGAGATGCCGAATTTTTGGTCTCCGAGCAGTGCCTCGCCCGAGAGCTTCAGCACCACCCGCCCGTACTTGGCCTTCGTCTGGACGGCCATCGGCGGCAGTCTAGGTCGGTTCGCCGTTTGACTGGCCGAGCTCGAACCTCTTGAACCGTCGAACGCGGACGTTCTCCCCCGTCGTGGCGGCGACGCCCGTGACGAGCTCGCCGATGGTCTTCGAAGCATCGCGGATGTAGGCCTGCTCGAGGAGATCGTCCAGATCTTTCGGGTCCATCGCCGCGACCTGCATGGCGATCTCTTTCGCAAGCTCCCGGAAATCGGGGTTGCGCGCCACGAAGTCCGTCTCGCTCGAGAGCTCGACCATCGCGCCAATACGGCCGCCGGCGTGCACGTAGGCCTCGACGACGCCCTCCTTGGCCTCACGGTCGGCCTTCTCCTTGGCCTTGGCGAGCCCGCGCTCCTTGATCAACGTTCTCGCCTTTACGAAATCGCCCTTCGCCTCGTCGAGCGCTCTCTTGCAGTCCATCACGCCGGCACCCGTCTCCTCGCGGAGGCGCTTGACGTCGTCCCTTGAGTTCGCCATCACTCGTCCTCTTTCTTGTCCACGGCGGCCTCGGCCTCTTCGGCCGGCTCTTCGTAGCGCTGCCCGCCGATCGGGTACTCCTCGTCCTCTTCCGGCTCGTACACACGCGGGGTGCGTTTCGCGCGCGGCACGCCGAGGCCACCCTCGTATTGCTCCGCGGTCGTCGACGGCGCGTACCCCATGTCCTCGGGCGTCGCTTCCTTACGTGCGGCGTCGAACTGCTGACGGCCCTCGAGGATCGCATCGGCCATCTTCTGGCAGATGAGCTTCACGGCGCGGATCGCGTCGTCGTTCGCCGGGATGATCACGTCGATCAGGTCGGGGTCGCAGTTCGTGTCGACCATCGCGATGATCGGGATTTCGAGCCGTCGCGCTTCCTCGACCGCGATGTGCTCGCGGTGCGGGTCGACGACGAAGATCGCGGTGGGCGGCCGGCGCAGCTCGCGCACGCCGGAGAAGTAGCGGTCCAGATGCGTGAGCTCATCATCGAGTCGCTGCGCGTCCTTCTTGGGCATCGTGGCGAAGTCGCCGCGCTCCTTGCGCTCCATCAGGTCGTTGAGGCGCTGGATGCGCTTTTGGATCGTGACGAAGTTCGTGAGGAATCCGCCGAGCCAGCGCTGATTCACGAAATGCATCCCGGCTCGCTTGGCTTCCTCGGAGATCGACTCCTGTGCCTGCTTCTTCGTACCGACGAAGAGGATCTGCCCGCCGTCGGCGGCGAGATCGCGCATGAACGTGTACGCCTCCTCCACGCGCGTGAGCGTCTGCTGGAGGTCGATGATGTGGATGCCATTCCGCTCCATGAAGATGAAGCGCTTCATCTTCGGGTTCCAGCGGCGCGCCTGGTGTCCGAAGTGGACTCCGGATTCCAGGAGCTGCTTCATGGTTACGACTGCCACGTGGGTCTCCCTTGTTCCTCCGCCTGCGAACCCGGGCTCTGCCGGAGGGTGGACAGCAGGCGTGCGAAGTACCGAGCTCGTGCTCGATCTTTGCTAATTGTAGCGTCGCCGGCCCGCATTTCTTAGCCGGCGTTCAAGACTCGGCACGGACTGTGCGGGGTAATAAGGGCCAAATGGCGAAATACGACGAGTCCCCTGTCCCGCGTGGCACCTCCCGCCGCTGGGAGGTCCTCATGTCAGACGGCGAGACGGCTCCGGAGGCAGGTCACGAGCGGCGAACGGCGAGGGATGTCCGCGCGGAGCACCGCGTTCTCCTGTCCTTCTCGGACGCCGACCTCGGTGCCATGCCCCTCGTCCCGGAGAACACGCGGCTCGCGCGGGCCGGTTGGTACCTCGACCTGCACGATCCCGGGCGGGCCGACTTCCGCGCCACCGGTGACGAGACCGTCGAGCCGGGACAGCACGTCCTCGCCCGGAAAGAAGTCTCGGCCGAGCTCTGGGACGAGCTCCGTCGCGCGTGCGACGGCGTCCTTGGCCGCCCTTCGATGCGGCATCTGCGCCCGGCCGTCTAGCGCGACCACTCCCAATGGAAAAACAGATCGGCCCGGCTTTCGCCGGGCCGATCGCCATTTCCAGCAGAGGGCGTCTTAGGTGAGGTTGTTGCCGATGTTGCTGAAGATGTTCTGAAGCTGACCGCGCAGGAAAATCATGGCGACGATGACAGCGATCGCGATGACAGCGATGATGAGAGCGTACTCCACGAGACCCTGGCCTTCGTCGTCACGGAAGAATGCGAGCACCCTAACAGTCCCTCCTTTCTTCCATGTTCGGCAGGCCACTGCCGGCCGATCTGAGCGCAACGATAGAAGGGGAGGGGTGGTGCGGTAGTCCCCCTCATGTACTCCCCCGATTTACTGATACCCAGCGGAAATCCGGATAGCCGCGCCGCCGCACGCGGTCGCGCAGGGCCTCCGGCGGGCTCGGAGCCCGCGCTGGTTTGACGACATCCGCGCCAAGTGTCGCTGCGAGAGCGTCCTTCAGCTGCTCCGCGAGCACCCGAAGCGGTCATCCACGATCGCACCACGCTGACACGCGGGCCGCTATGCGGTCGAGTGGTAGATGTTCAGTGCGCGCGTCCGGCAGCGAATCGAGCAGAACCTCTCCGTAGTCCTTCGTTACGACTCGGCGGTCGAGGAGCACGACGGCGCCATAGTCCGTCTTGGTGCGGATGAGCCGCCCGAACCCCTGGCGGAGCCGCAGCGCCGCCTGCGGCAGCTGGAACCCGGCAAACGGGTCTTCGTAGCGCTCGGCGCGCCCCTGGACAAGCGGATCGTCAGGCACGCTGAACGGAAGCCGCGCGATCACGACGCAGCGAAGGATGTCACCGGGCAGATCGACCCCTTCCCAAAATGACTGGGTCCCGAGGAGCACCGCCCGGCCCTGGGTGAAGCGCTCGAGCAAAGCGCGACGCGAGCCATCGATGCCCTGCGTGAGCACAGCGAGACCTTCACTTTCGAGCGCGCCGAGCCGGGCCGCCGCGTCGCGCAGGGTCGCGTGAGAGGTGAAGAGCACGAGCGTTCGTCCGTCCAGCGCCCGAGCGACGTCCTCGATCAGCCGTGCCGCCTCTTCGATGAACCGATCTTCGCCGGGGAGCTCGATGTCGATTGGGAGCAGCAGGAGCGCTTGGCGCTGATGGTCGAATGGCGAACCGACCGCGAGCGGCTCGGCTGCGACCTCGCGGATGCCGAACCGATCGAGGGCAAAGTCGAATGAGCCCGCGACCGCGAGCGTCGCCGAAGTGAAGACGACGGCGCGGTGCGCGTCTACCAGTTTCTCCTTGATGACACGGCCGAGATGCGTCTGCGCGACATGAAGTTCGAGCGCGCCGTCGTTGTCGCGCTCCAGCCACACGATGTCGCTCGAGCGGGGATCATGTATCCCCCGCGTGATCGCGCGGCGCGCACTCGCGAGCTCAGCCATCCCTGCCTCGAGCTCGGCGAGCTCATCTTCGTCACCGCCGAGGTTGCCGATACGCTCCGCCGCAAACGCGATGCCCGCGATCGCGTCCGCCAGCCGCTCACCGGCGAGCTCCACCGGGAGCCAGCGCTCGTCACTGGCGCGCAGCCCGGCCGTGATCCGCATGCGCTCCTCCGGTGGACCGGCATTCGGCACCAGCAGCGCGCCGAGCGCATCAAACACCTCGGTCGTCCGCTCGAGAGCGCGCTCGACCTCCCCGCGGATGCGCTCCGCGGGATCGGCGCGCGCCGGATCGCGGAGTGCCGAGGTCACCGCGACCGAATGCGCCACACGCTGCAGATCGCGGCGCAGGCGCGGCTCGTGGAGCTCGAGTCCAAATGCGTCGGTTGCGACGTCCTCGAGTCGGTGCGCCTCGTCGATGACGAGGTACTCGGCCTGCGGCAGGAGGGCGCCACGCATTCGGGCATCCTGCAAGAGAAGCGCGTGGTTCACGACGACGATCCCGGCGTCGACGGCGGCCTCGCGCGCGCGCTGCAGGTAGCAGTTCGTCCCCGGGGTCCGCTTGCAGCGCCGCTGGTCGCACGACTCGTCGTTCGCGGAGATTCTCGACCAGAGCTCGCCCTCTCCCCTCATGAGGTTCAGCTCGGCGCGATCGCCGCTCTCGGTGGCGGTGCGCCACACGAGAGTCTTGGACACGAGGCGTGCTTCCTCACGAGTCGTCACCGAGCCGCGCAGGATCTGCCAGCGACGGGGACACAGGTAATTCGAACGGCCTTTGAGCACGGCGACCGCGACGGCGCTTCCGAGCGCGAGCTGCAGAGCGGGCAGATCCTTCCGGACGAGCTGGTCTTGCAGCGGAAGCGTGTGCGTCGAGATGATCACGCGTTCTCCCAAAGCGGCCGCCGCGAGAGCCGGCACCGCGTACGCGATCGACTTCCCTACTCCGGTGCCCGCCTCGGCCACCAGCGCGCCACCGTCCGCGAATGTTCGCTCGATGGCCTCGGCGAGTTCGCGCTGCTGCGGACGATCCTCATATCCGACGAGCTTCGTCGCGAGCGGGCCGTCCGGCGCGAACACAGTCTCGACTGAAAGGCTCGACGGAAGCCGAGCAGCGCGGGACTCTTCCTCGCTCGGCCCCCCGTGGGATCGCGATGGACCGCCACCCAGGGGCCGCTCGCTCGGAAAAGTCCCACGCTGCTCGCTCTCGTCATTCCATGCGTCACGCGTCGCGGTGCCGGCCGCTTCGCGGAAGAACTCCGCGGTGTTCGGACCGAGCAACTCGGCGAGCGCGGCGATCTCGCTGAGCACCAAGGGCGGGAGCGCGCGCGCGACTGCGGCGAGGTGGCCAAGGACGAGCGCCGACGTGATCGCGTCGTCGAGCGCACGGTGAGCGGCGTCGGGAAGGATCGCGGCGTCGGCTGCGAGTCGTTGCAGGGCGTAGCTCGGCGCCGACGGCAGGATGATCGACGCGAGTTCCGCAGTGTCCAGCATCTCGGAGCCGGATGGCATCCCGGCGCGTTCCAGGAAAGAAACGTCGAAACCAACGTTGTGGCCGACGAAGCACGGCGCTCCGTCGCGGAACGCAAAGTCCACAAAGAGGGCGACTGCGTCTCGGGATGAGGGTGCGTCTCGAAGCTCATCGTCGCGGATGCCTGTGAGTCGCAGGATCGGAGGCGTCAGCGGACGCCCGGGGTTGGCGAAGCTCAGGAAACGCTCCCCGAGCGTCACGGCGCCGTCGGCGGACACGGTCAGGCGGATCGCGCCGATCTCGATGATCTCTTCGGTCTCCGCCTCGTAGCCCGTGGTCTCAAGGTCGACCGCGACCAGGATCCGGTCCAGGGCTCGCCCATCTAGCCGCCGCGGTGGGCGGGAGCTCGTCGCGCCCAATGGGGCGCGCGAGCCCCAACTCTAGGCCGCTGGCACCGACCGTGCGGGCGAGCGGTGGGCAATGCGCAGACAGGACGCCCACCCGCTCTTCTTTTGGATCGCGATCCTCGTCCTGGCCATTTTGTTAGCCGGCTTGGCAGGCAGCTCGATCGCGCTCCGCGGAGAGCCTGCGCCGAGTCCGACACCGATAGCCCCGACCAGCCCATCGGTGCCCGCGACCGCACCCGGCTCGCTCCTTTCGGATTCTCGCGGGTTCATCGCGCTTGCGGGAAGTGCCGCGCCCGCCGAGCTTCGCCGCGAGACCGACGCCGCCCCGATCAGCACGTTGCGCGGTCGTGGCTTCACCGGAGCCGTGTCCGGGACGGGAAGGCGCGTCGCCTACTGGGTATCGAGCACGGCCGACGGCGGCACGCGCGAGCTTCGGGTGTTCGACGTCACGGCTCCGGACCAGGACACGAGCCTTGCAACCGTCTTCGACACCGATCGCGGCGCCGCAGCGGTGTGGTCATCCGATCGAACCGGCATCCTCACGGTCGTGGAATCGAGCGCTCACCCCGGGACAGGTGAGGTTCCGGCGCCCTACTCCACCCTTCGTGTTGTGGACACTCCAACCCGATCGATCCGCGAGGTCGCCCGAGTCACTGACGGGACCCACTACTGGCCCGTTGGCTGGGACCGCGCCGCGCGTCTGGTGGATGCATGCGTCTATGGCCCGGATGGCATGGCGATTGAGTGGACCGTCATCGGAGAGGACACGGTGAGCAAGCGCCTGCCGATGGAGGGCGGTATCCCGGCGATCACGGTCCGCGCGAGCGGCGACGACGTGCTCGGCGTGCTGAACAAGAGCGTCATCCGCGTCTGGACCCTCGCTTCGTACAGCGAGCACCGGGAGTTCGGAGCCACGTCGGGCGAGCGCATCGCGTTCGCCCGCTGGAAGCCCGGCGCCGACGAGATCGTTGTCCTCGTTGCCGACCGCTTGGAGCTCTGGCCGAAGGCCGGCGGCGAACGCCGAGTGGTCGCGCGGGCGTTGCCTCTCGCCACCGACCTCCTCGTCAGCTCGGATGGCGCGCTTGCGTTCGTGACCTTCGACGGGGGGCAGAGCGCGATGGCTGTCGATCTCGCGACCGGCCGGACCGCGGCAGTTCCAATGTCGGGCTCGCAGCTCGTCGCGTCCGTCTCGTTCCGTTAGCGGCTTAGGGGTAGATCCCTCTCGTGAGCGTCGCCTCGGCGACGCGACCGACCGCGACCATGTACGCGGCGGTGCGCATGTCGACCTTGTGCTTCTTTGACATCTCCAGGACGTCGTTGAAGGACTTCACCATGACCTCTTTGAGCCGCGCGTTGATCGTCGCCTCGCGCCAGAAGAGGTTCTGCAGGTCCTGCACCCACTCGAAGTAACTCACGGTCACGCCGCCGGCGTTGCAAAGGATGTCAGGGATGAGGAAAGCCCCCTTGTCGAAGAGGATGCGGTCCGCTTCGGGGCTGGTCGGCCCGTTCGCGGCCTCGGCGATGACCTTCGCCTTGATCCGCGGCGCGTTGTGTTCGCCGATCTGGTTCTCGATCGCGGCCGGGATGAGGATGTCGCAGTCGAGCTCGAGCAGCTGGGCATTCGAGATCCGTTCGGCCCCCGGGAACCCCGTGACAGCTCCCGTTTCCCTCTTGTACGCGTCGACGCGGTTCGGATCGAGCCCCTTCGGGTTCGCGATCGCCCCGCTCGTATCGGACAGCCCGACAATGACGGCGCCGAGCTCGTGCATGAGCTTCGCCGAGAAGCTGCCCGCGTTGCCGAACCCCTGGACCACGACTCGTGCGCCCTCGAGGTCCATGCCCAGGTGCTTCGCCGCCTCGATGATCGTGTAGACGGCGCCGCGTGCCGTCGCCTCGTTGCGGCCCTCGCTTCCTCCGATGGAGAGCGGTTTCCCGGTCACGACGGCGAGCGCCGTATAGCCGTGATGCATCGAGTACGTGTCCATGATCCAGGCCATCGTCTGAGCGTTGGTGTTGACGTCGGGAGCCGGGATGTCGCGATCGGGACCGATCAGCAGCTCGATCTCGGTGGTGTAGCGGCGCGTGAGCGTCTCCAGCTGTTGCGCGCTCATGCCCTTCGGATCGCAGACGACGCCGCCTTTCGCCCCGCCATAGGGGATGCCGACGACGGCGCACTTCCACGTCATCCACATCGCCAGCGCCTTGACCTCGTTCAGGGACACCGACGGGTGGTAGCGGATGCCACCCTTGCCCGGACCGCGTGTCGTGTTGTGTTGCACGCGGTAGCCCGTGAAGACCTGCACGACGCCGTCGGCCATGCGCACCGGGAAATGCACCGTCAGCTCACGCTGCGTCGTGCTGAGGATCCGCCGCATGTTCGGGTCGAGATGGAGCTTGTCCGCCGCGATGCTGAACTGCTCGAGCGCGATCTCCCACGGATCGCGCTGGGTGTGGTCGATGACCGCCGCATTAGCCTTCACGAGTACCTCCGACGCGTCATGGAGCCGCCGCCTTCAACTTTTCGATCACGAGCCAATCATCGGTCGTCTTGCCCGGCGTGTACGCGCTGTTCCAATTCTTGAGCACAACCCGGCGAAAGCCCTGCGCCTGCAGCGTGTCACGCCAGGCCCGCAGCCCCCGCGTGACATACGGCGTGAGCCGGACGTTCGGGCTTGGCGCGAGGACCCCTTCGAGGTGCCGCCGCCGCTCCAGGAGTGGGATCTCGAGGAGGGACTCGCCGTCGACCTCCAGGAGATCGAACGCGGCGAAGATCTGGCGACCCCCGAATTGCCGCGTGTACGCGTTTCCCTGGTCGTCGACCTCGAGTTCGCTTTCATCCTTCCAATCGTTGACCAGGACGCCGTCGATGATGGCGGTGTTGCACTGGGTTTCGGCGACGATCGCGTCGTAGAGCTCGCGCGGCCCGGCGACCACGCCGCCGTAGCCGAGAAAATGGGGCTCCGGGTGACCCACGCGGACGAGGACCCTCATGCCCGTCCATGCCGGCTCGAGGATGTGACCGTGCCGCTCCGCTCGTTCGCGGACCGACCGGGGCCGTTGGGGCAGCAGATCCGCCCCGAGGACGGTGCTCAGGCCTCGAGTATCCCCGCTCTTGACATGGCGAACGTTCGTTCTATTATGCGAACGCCTGTTCGAAACTCGTTTCTAGGGGTGCACCGTGGCAGCCGCATCTGCGCTTCTTCTGTCCTTCCGTCCAGGGGAGTCCCCCTCCCCTTCACCACAGCACGTCGAGGTGGCATCCGCATCCTGGCGGGTGCCGCCTCGCGTGTACTCACCCTTCGCCGCGCGACCACGGGCACGGCCAATGGCCGTCCCGGCACGCGCTGAAGAGGCGGACGCCACGCGTTCTGGCCGAGCGTGGCGCCGCATCTTCCGCGCACATCGATCCCGCTAGGCGGTTACTTCTTCTCGCCGTCGCTCCGGGCTGCCATCAGGCCCGCAATCGGCCCCGCGAGGCTCGTGAACTCGGTCGGGATGATGAACTTCGTCGCCGGCGACGAGCCAAGCTGGTTGAGCGTGTTGAAGTACTGAAGGGTCATCGTGCGGGCGTCGGCGTTCATGGCCTGCGCGTTGATCGTCGATAGCGCGAGGGCGAACCCCTCGGCACGAAGGATCGCCGCTTGCCGCGCGCCCTCGGCCTCGAGGATCGCGGCCTGCTTGGCGCCGTCCGCCACCAGGATCGCGGAGGCCTTCTTGCCCTCGGCCTCGGTCACTGAGGCGCGGCGGGTCCGCTCGGCGGTGAGCTGACGGTTCATGGCCTCCTGAACGTCACGCGGCGGGGTGAGCTCCTTGATCTCCACGTTCGTCACCTTTACGCCCCACCGGTGGGTGATGTCGTCGAGTTTCACCCGAAGCTCCTCGTTGATCTGCTCGCGCTTCGCGAGCACGTCGTCCAGCGGGATGTTGCCGACGACGGCACGCAACGTGGTCGTCGCGATGCCCTGGATGGCCTGGCGGAAGTTCTGGATGTTCAGGAAGGAGTCCTTCGGCTCGACGACCTTCTGGTAGATGAGGAAGTCGATCGAGATCGGCGCGTTGTCCTTCGTGATGCACGTCTGCTGCGGGATCTCCACCACGAATTCCCGCAGGTCCACCGTCTGCGCGACGCTCTGGATCGGGGGCGGCAGAAGCAGAACGATGCCCGGCCCGGCGGTCTTCTCGAAGCTTCCAAGCCGGAAGACGATGAGCCGCTGGTACTCCGGAACAATGTGGATGATCGCGCGAAGCGCGAGGATCGCGATGACGATGAGTACGCCGAGAGTGATGAGGCTGAGATCCATCAGGCAGCTCCCTTTCCTTCGGCGCCCCGCGCCGGTTCGACGATAAGCCGCACGCTGTCGACGCGCTTGACGCGCACCGCACCACCCTTCGGAATGTCTCCCCCTTCGCTCAGTACGGTCCAATCCTCACCGGCGACGTGCGCGATCCCGCGCGGCGCAATGTCGGTTTTGGCCACGCCCACCGCGCCGAGCAGGAGCGAAGCGCCGCTCGCGACCGGTAGCGGACGCAGCGCGGTGCGCAGTGCGACCCCGAAGAAGATGGCCGTGAGGCCCACCACGAACGCCACGATGAGCGGGTCGACGGACTGGCGGACTCCTGGGAATGTCGGGCGGAACGGGGGAAACAGGATGATCAGGCCGATAACGAGAGAGGCGATCCCGCCCGCGGTCAGAAGCCCATGCGCCGGCACCTTGATCTCGGCGACGAACAGGAGGACCGCGAAGACCATAAGCGCCACCCCGGCGCCGTTCGCGTCGAGCGTTCCGAATGAGAAGAGCGCCAGGATGATCGCGATCACGCCGACGATGCCCGGAAAGATGAGCCCCGGGTTCGAGAGCTCGAAGATGAGCCCGTACGTGCCGAGGGTGAAGAGCAGGACCGCGATCTGTGGGTCCACCACGAAGTGCAGGAGCGTCTCGATTGGATTCTGGCCATCCTGAATGATCGGCGCGCTATTCGTTGCGAGCCGGACATCTCCGGCCGTCGTGCTGATCGTGCGGCCATCGATCTTCGCGAGGAGATCAGCGACGTCGGTCGCCTGAAGATCGACGATCTTCATGGCCACGGCATCATCGGCTCGCGCGCTGACGCTCTTCCGGACCGCGTCCTCGGCCCATTGCTGGTTGCGCCCCCGGGCTTTCGCGATGTTGACGATGTGATCCACCGCGTCGTTCTCGGCCTTGAGGCGCAGGTCGCCCTGAATATCGCCGCCGCTCGAATCCACCGGGTGGGCGGCGCCGATGCTGGTCGAGGGCGCCATGGCGGCGACGTGGCCGGCCATCGTGATGAACGTGCCGGCGGACGCTGCGCGGGCCCCGGTCGGCGCGACGAAGGTCACGATGGGGACCCGTGACGCCAGGAACCGCGCGGTGATCTGGTAGGTCGACGTGATGAGCCCTCCAGGGGTGTCGATCACGAAGACCACGGCCGCCGCGTTGTCCGCCTCGCCGTCACCGATCACCCGGTCGACGTATCGCGCCGTGATCGGGTTGATCTCATCTTTGATGTAGCCGACGACCACGGGAGCGGGACCATCCGTTGCGAGCGCGCTCCCAGCAAGGCCGAAGGTCCCAAGGGCGAGTGAGAGTGCGGCCGCTCCCCTGACCGCGAGATGAAGGCGGGTCATCCCCACCATTGTCGACCCTCCCTAAAAGCCTGCTCAGGCGCCCAAACGCAGCTTCACCGGGATGCGTCCGACGTCGAGGTACCAGTCGGCAACCCACTCGGGCCCGTATTTCCCGCGCAGGAGCTCGACGGCGCGGCGCAGGTCCGCGGCTCGATCCGCGGACGGTTCGTATCTCGCCTCCAGGTCGGCATCGCCGATGCGGACTCGGGCACGAGGGTCGTGCTCGAGGTTGCGTAGCCAGTCGCTGGCGCGGTCGAGCTCGGTGCGGCGGCGAACGCCGCTCGCATCCGGGGCGGACGGCCGCTCCCCGCCGCGCACCCACACGACGCCATCGTCGTGTACGAACCGAAGGCGGACCCTGTGGGGGCGTCCGCTCACACGGCCGATCGTGACGAGCTCGAGTTCGTCCGCCTCGGCTAGGGCCCGTGCGGTGGCCTCGTCCACGGCCCGCGTAGCGTAGCCGCGCGATGGACTGGCTCGATGCTCCCGACTACTGGCTGACGCGCTTCGTCTTCGAACGCGCGCTCGGCGGCATCTACCTCGTCGCGTTCCTCGTCGCGGTGAATCAGTTCCGGCCGCTGCTCGGCGAACGCGGCCTGCTGCCGGCACCCGAGTTCATCCGCGCGGTCCCCTTTCGTGCATCGCCGACGCTGTTCCATCTCATCGGCTACTCCGATCGGCGGCTTGTTGTGATCACGTGGGCCGGCGCGGCCCTATCGGTCGTCGCGACGCTCGGTCTCCTCGACGGAGTTGGCTACACCATTCCGTTCGCGTCGATGGCCATCTTCGCTTTGCTCTGGATCCTCTACCTCTCGATCGTCAACGTCGGCCAGACCTTCTACTCCTTCGGTTGGGAGTCCCTCCTTCTGGAGACCGGCTTCCTCGCGATCTTCCTCGGCCCGGCCACGACCGCTCCGCAGTTCAGCCTCATCGTGCTGATGCGTTGGCTCCTGTTCCGCGTCGAGTTCGGCGCCGGGCTGATCAAGATGCGCGGCGACCGCTGCTGGCGCGACCTGACCTGCCTCTACTACCACCACGAAACGCAACCAATGCCGAACCCGCTCAGCTGGTACTTCCATCACCTGCCCAAGCGACTTCATCGGATGGAGGTCCTCGGCAATCACTTCGCGCAGCTTGTCGTGCCGTGGTTCCTCTTCTTCCCGCAGCCGGTCGCAACGCTCGCCGGGGTCGTCATCGTTGCCACCCAATCGTGGCTCGTGCTCTCGGGAAACTTCGCCTGGCTGAACTTTGTCACCATCGCACTCGCGATCTCGGCGTTCGACAACGCGGCGCTCGCTCGTCTCTTCCCGGTCGCTCCTTCTGACGCGCTGACGACGCCGCTCCCCTATCTCGCACTCGCGCTCGCCTACACGGCTCTCATCGTCGTTCTCAGCTACCGGCCCGCGCGCAACCTGCTCTCGAGGCGGCAGATCATGAACGCGAGCTTCGATCCGTTTCACATCGTGGGGACTTACGGCGCTTTCGGATCGGTCACCAAGGAGCGGTTCGAGATCGTGATTGAAGGGACGGCCGAGCCGGTGCTGACGCCCCAGACAGTGTGGCGCGAGTACGAGTTCAAGGGAAAGCCTGGAGACATCAAGCGTCGACCGCCGCAGGTGGCGCCATACCACCTGCGCCTCGACTGGCTGATGTGGTTCGCGGCGATGTCCTCACCCATGTACCACGAGTGGTTCGTGCCGTTCCTCGTCAAGCTGCTCCAAGCCGACCGGCCGACGCTGGGGCTCCTGCGAAACGATCCCTTCGACGGAAAGTCGCCGCGTTTCGTGCGCGCGCTCCTTTACCTCTACCGCTTCACGACGCGGATGGAGCGCCGCGAGACCGGTGCGTGGTGGCACCGCGAGCTGGTCGCCGATTACGTTCCGCCGGTCTCGCTTCGCGGGGCTGGTTCGTCATGAGGCACCGAATCCCGCTCGTCGGCGTGCTCTTCCTCGTCCTTCTGGCGTCCTGCGCGGTTCCGCGGCCGACGGTCGGACTCACGATCGCCGGAACGAACGTCGCCGGGTCGCGCGAGGGCAGCTTCTGCCAGACGGGCGGGTGCAGCAGCCACTGCGCCGACGGACCGGCGCCCGTCGCACCGCTCACGGTCGTCCGTGCGGCGACGCCCGTCCGCCTCGACTTCTCGGCCGGCGACGAAGTCACGAAGATCCACGGCGACATCTGGGCGGGCGAGTCGCTGTCGGGTCAACCCATCGAGTCATTCGACCTTGGGAATGGCGCGCGCGCATACACCTCGAAGGCCATGGCCGCCGGTCGTTACTACATGCTCGTCAGCCTCCAGTGGTCACGCCCGCTGGACAGCGGGGACACCGGGCTCGCGTTCCACGTTGAGATCGTCCCGCCCTAGTCGATCACTCGCGCTGGTCCACGAGGGGTTCTTGCGCGCAGGCTTCTTCTGTCGCGCTCTAGCGGAACTTGACGCGGCCTTCGCGATCCGGCGGATTCTCCGCGTCACCATCGTCGACCAGTATCACGAACTTCTTTTCCCAGTGCGGCGTCGGATACGCGCCATCGTTGCGCTCGATGTTCAGGAACGACCCGTCCGGCATCTTGATCGTGGCGGGGTACGCGAAGCGGAGCCACCATTCTTCGCCGTACCACGCGTCGAGGCCGATGGGCTGCCCGCTCTGAAACCCGGCTGCGCGGGATATGTCGGGCCTGTGATTCTGCGTCTGCGGGTTCAGATCACCGCGCTGCGGATCCTCGACCACGACCGCGGTGATGCGGTTGCTTGGGTCGTCGTAATAGGTGCCGTACGTGCCCTGGAACCCGATGACCACGGGCCCGTGCTGTCCGGCGAGGCTGATGACCATGACCGGCTTCCCACTGCGCACGAGCCAGTACACCGCGGCGCCGGTGGCATCCTCGCGCGTGTCGTAGCGGTAGTAGTGGTAGTGATTGCTCGCGTCCATGCGCTGCAGGACGGTCGCGATCGCGACGGGGTCGAGCCCGGGATCCTTGCTCCTGTTGAACTGGCGGCCGAGATCGAGGATCGCCTGCGCGGTGAGCGGGTCCTTGCCGGTCGTGTAGTTCTGGATGATCCGGCAGCTGGCCGCGGCGCACGAAAGCGGCTCGCCCTTCGGGTCCTCGAACTCGGTGAACCATTTCACATCGGTGAGACGATCGCCCATCGTTTTGAAGCGGTGCTCGAACGGGAACGTGCCCACGGGAGTGGTGAGCTGGAGGCTGGCGACGTAGCTGGTCGCGCCCTTGAGGAGGCCGCGGCAGCTGAACGTTCCCTTGAGGCCATTGGCGTCGATGCTCGCGCTGCAATCGAATCCGGGATCCGGTGTGAGCACGACCTTGGCCGCGGTGATGTGAGCAGTGGCCTCCCAGGTCGCCAGAAGCGCTCGCGCGGTCTGCGAGCAGCACGTGGCCTGCGTGATCTTGACCTCGGGTGCTCTGGACGCCCCCGTTCCCGTCGGGCTCGGGTTCGCTCCGGGCGCGGCCTCGCCACCGCGGAAGAGGACCCCGAACGCGACCAGCGCAAAGACGAGCGCGAACGCGACCACACCGGCCTGCCCCGCTCGCTCCGCACCTGTGTAACGCATCGCGGTGATAATCCTCGCATCCCGATGGACGACCTTCGCCCCATCACGCCCATCCGCCGGCCGCTGGCCGACAAGCGCGTCCGGGTCCCGGCGTCAAAGAGCATCGCCAATCGCGAGATCGTGCTTTCAGCGATCGCGGACGGGCGTTCGCGGCTGCGCGTCGGTCCACTTGATCCAGGCGAGGACGTTCACGCCATGATCGACGCGGTCGTCGCCCTGGACTACCGCGTCGAACGGGACCTTGAAGAGCTTGTCGTCCATGGCACCGGGGCGGGCCACCGCGCTGGCGGTGCCATCGACGCGCGGGACGCGGGGACGGTCGCGCGGTTCGGCGCCGCGCTTGGGGCGCTCGGCAGCGGGTACGTCACGATCACGGGCTCGCCGCGCCTGCGTGAACGTCCGATCGCGCCGCTGGTCGACGCGCTTCGCCGGCTCGGTGCCACCATCACGGGGGATCGCCTTCCCGTGACGATCCTCGGGCCGATCCGGGGCGGCGAGATCGAGATCGCCGGGAACGAGTCGAGCCAGTTCGCGTCCGCCCTGCTGCTCGTCGCGCCGCGGCTCGACGGCGGCCTCAAGCTGCATATCGCGGGCATGCTCGTGTCGGCGCCCTTCGTCGACCTCACCATCGCGTCGCTTCGGCAGCGCGGAGTGAAGGTCACAAAAGAGGGCAACCTGATCACGGTCGACGAGGGCAAGGTCCGCCCACGAGACCTTCGGATTCCAGCGGACGTGACGGCGGCGACCTACCCGGCCGCGGCGGCGGCCGTGCTGGGCGGTTCGGTGACTGTGGAAGGCGTCGATGCGCGCGTGCGCGAGGGCGGTCAGGGCGACGCGCGCTTTTTTGAGCTCCTCCAGTCGATGGGGTGCGGCGTGTCCCATCGCGGAGGCGCCGTCACGATCCGTCGGATCGGCGAGCTCTACGGCATCCGCGCCAACGTGAGGGACTGCTCCGACGCCTTTCCCACTCTGGCGATCGTCGCGACGCAGGCATCCGAGGCCACCGAGCTCACCGGCATCGGCCACACCAGAAAGCAGGAGAGCGACCGGGTAAAGGTGGTCGCCGACGGCATCAACGCTCTCGGCGGCCGCGCGCAGGCGTTCGCCGATGCCATCCGCGTGGAACCGGCGCCGCTGCACGACGGGATCGTCGACGCCTGCGGCGACCATCGGGTCGCGATGGCCTTCTCGGTGCTCGGTCTGCAGGTGCCGGGCGTCGCGATCAAGGGTTCGGGCTCTGTCGCGAAGACGTTCCCGCAGTTTTACGAGCTGCTCGCCGAGCTATCGCGATGAGCGACGAGCCCCAGCCGACGGGTGAGTCGTGCCTGCGGTGCCACGGCGCGCTGCATACGCTCGGTGAGACCGACCTCCGGACCGGTGGAAGCCGCGGCGCGTGGAAGCTGATCTTTGGCGAGTGGGCGGAGCTTGGCGAGGGAACGATGAGGGTCGAGCTACTCGCTTGCCCGCGCTGCCGGCGCCTCGAGCTCAAGCTCCCGGATCGGAGCTGATCAGCCCGAGCGGCGCGACCTTTGCCAGATCCAGAGCAGCAGAATGACGGGCGCGGCAAGCACGGACCTCCTGGATGCCTCTTCCGAGAACCGTCGATGAGCTCGGCCGGCGTGTCGCGTCGACTCGGTCTAGCGCGCTTCGAGGTGGCGCCGCCGATGCGCCTCCGAGTGCGGGACGAGGTCATGCGGCCACTGGTCCCGGTGCTTCGTCGCGAAGACCTGCGGTCCGACGGTGCGAAGCGTGCCCATGACCTCGCGATGCAGCCGGCGATGCCACGCGACCACGTCTCGAGCCCGCCTCTGATGCCACTGGTCGTAAATCCAGCGGTTCTCTTGATGCACGGTCCGACCGGTGGGCCTCACCACGTGCGGTCGGCCCGCGATCGTCTCCATCTGCCACTGCTTCCAGAACAGGATGTGCGCGAGAGCGTCCTTGTAGGTCCAGTGTTCGCGAGACCCCCGGGCGCCCTTTCCGAAACCCGGCACGGGACGGTCGAGCCCGCCGCGCGATAGCGTGCGCACCGCCCGGTCGAGGGCGTGGTATTCCTCCTCCACGCGGCGCATGACGCCCCGGCGCGTATGCCTGATCGTCGTCACGGCAGCGTCACCGAAAGCTCCTGCACGCTGCGATCGACGCGGAAGGCGTGGTCAGAGGCCCGAATGATGGGCCGCTTTCGCTTTGACTCGGTGGCACTGCGGGCTAGCCGAGCTCGCGGCGCACCGAACGTGCCGTTTGAAGGAAGCTTCGCGCGTAATCCCGGTCTCCGCGCTCGAGCGCGTCTCGCAGCTGTGTAAGGCCCTCGATGATCGAGCCGATCGCCGCCCGCGAGTCCGCGGCATTCCCGAAGAGCAGCTCGGTCGCCAGATCCGCCGGTGTATCGGCGAGCCGCGTCGAGTCACGGAACCCGGGGCCGGCGGCAGCGACGAGCGGTTCGGCCTGAGCGCCGGCGACGGCGAGCGCCGCCGCGGTCGCGAGCGGGCCCGCAACGAGACGGGCCATCGCGCGATCGTGCACGTCCGCCGAGCAGACCGCGACGGTCGCCCCCACCTCGCGGACGATCGCGCCCGCGACGGCCATCGCGTGGTCGTCGGATCGCGCGGTCGGCACCAGTAGGAACGCACGACCGCGAAACAGCCCCGGATCGGCGGCGCTGAATCCCGCTGACGTCGTCCCCGCCATGGGATGGCCGCCGACGATGCGTGCGCCGGTCGGCGCCCGGTCGGCATAGTCCGCGACAGCACGCTTCAGCGAACCAGTGTCGACGAGCACCGCGCCGTCCGAGCGCGCCGCGAGCTGCTCGAGCGCCGGCACGATCGCGGAGATCGGTGTCGCCACCAGCACCGCATCCGCGGGCAGAAGGTCCTCGAGGCGGGATGCGATCCGTATGCCGTCGGCCTTCGCAGCCGAACGCGCGCGCTCGTCGGTGTCGTACCCCGTGACGTCGTGCCCGTCACGAAGCGCGAGGGCCAGCGAGCCACCGATGAGGCCGAGCCCAACGATGCCGATCTTCACGGTGCCGCCACCCCCTCGGTTCGCCCGACCGCGCGCGCGACATGCGGCACGGCGGCCATGAGCGCGCGGAAGTTGTCGAACGTCAAGGACTGAAATCCATCGGAAAGCGCATGGTCCGGACTCGGGTGCACCTCGACCAGGAGACCGTCGGCGCCGGCGGCGACCGCGGCGAGCGCGACCGGCGCGACGAGATACCACTTGCCCGTTCCGTGCGAAGGGTCCGCGATCACCGGTAGGTGGGTGAGACGCTTGAGGAGCGGGATCGCGTTCACGTCGAACGTGTTCCGGGTGTACCGCTCGAACGTGCGGATGCCGCGCTCGCAGAGGATGACGTTGCGGTTGCCGCGCGCGAGTACGTATTCGGCCGAGAGCAAGAGCTCCTCCACGGTCGCCGACATGCCGCGTTTCAAGAGGACCGGCTTCGCCTGCTCGCCGACCGCGTCCAGCAGCGAGTAGTTCTGCATGTTCCGCGCGCCGATCTGGAGGCAATCGGCGACGGTGGCGACCGCCTCGACGTCGCCCGGCGCAAGTACCTCGGTGACGACGGGAAGCCCACTGACCGCTCGCGCCTCGGCGAGGATCTCGAGGCCCTCCTCCCCCATGCCGCGGAACGTGTACGGCGAGCTCCGCGGTTTGAACGCGCCTCCGCGCAGCGCCGCGCCGCCCGCGGCGCGTACCGCGCGCGCGGTCTCGAGCGTGACCTCGCGGGACTCGACGGCGCACGGGCCCGCGATGACGGCCAGCGGATGGCCGTGTCCGACCGGGACGTCGCCGATGTGCACGACCGTGTCCTCGCCGATGACCTCGCGCGACGCGAGCTTGAAGGGTCGGCTGACCGGAACGACTTCGGCGACGCCGGGGAGCGACTCCACGGCCTCCGCGGCGGCGCGCGAGGTGCTGCCGAACGTCCCGATCGCGGTGCGCTCCGCGCCGGGCAGCGGCACCGGCGTGATCCCGAACTCTTTGATGCGCTCCACGACCGCATCGATCTCGTCTTTCGTCGCATCACGTTTCATGACGACGAGCAACTAGGGCACCTTGCTCGGCGCGTCGCCTGGGAGGTCGACGGCCCACGACGGACGGAGCGAGCGGGCGCCGTGAAGGAAAACGTGTCGCACGTCGGCCTGCGTCTTCGGCGTATTCCACGCCATGAGCACGCGGACGCAACGCTCGAGCGACCCCGGCACGGGTATCTCGCGCCCGCAGATCAGCGGCACCTCCGTCCATCCCAGGCCGGCACGCGCGGCATCCGCCGGGAAGGCCGCGTTCAGGTCGTCGGTCACCGTGAACCAGATGTAACCGACGTCTTCAGGTCGCACCCCGTTGAGCCTGACGATGATGTTGAGCAGCTCGATGGTCGCGTCGTAGATCGTGCTGGCGTCGTTCCGGCGTGCGGTCGTCGCTCCGCGGATGCCGCGCACCGGCATCAGGCTCTCCCCGCGGCCGCGAGAGCGGCGACGAATCCGCGAAGCGCGTCCGGCCGTCCGTCCGCCGGTGCCGCAGACACCGCATCGAGCGCGGCGCTCCCGACGATGACCGCGTCGGCGACGCCCCGCAGCGAGGCGACGTGCTCCGGCGCGCTGATCCCAAACCCGACCGCGATAGGAAGCGACGTGTGACGGCGGACCCGGGCAACGAACTCCGCGACATCCGCGCCGAGCCCGCGACGCGCGCCGGTCACACCGGTGAGCGAGACGCAATAGATGAAGCCGCGTGCCCGCGGCACGAGTCGCGCGAGCCGCGCGTCAGGGGTCGTCGGCGCATAGAGGTCGATGCGGGTGAGTCCTTCCGGATCGAGCGCCGAGTCGAACTCCGCCGACTCTTCCGACGGCAGATCCGGAACGATGATCCCGGCTACGCCGGCCTGGGCCGCGTCCGTGGCGAAGCCGGCGAGCCCGCCGCGATGCCTAAAAAAAGGATTCGCGTAGCCCATGAGGAGCACAGTCGCGTCGCGCTCGCGCACGATCGTCGACGCCTCCGCGAGGCAGTCCGCGAGGCCGACCCCCTGGCGAAGGGCGGTCTCGCTGGCGCGCTGCACCGTCGCTCCGTCGGCGAGGGGATCGCTGAACGGCACGCCGAGCTCGAGGACGTCAGCCCCACCGTCGAGCGCGGCGCGCAGAAGGCCGGCCGTCGCGGCCCGGTCGGGATACCCGACCGTGAGATACACGGCGATCGCGAGTCGATTCGCGTCACGGGCTCGCGCGAACGCGCGGGCGATGCGCGCGCTGCCGGTCAGCGCCGTCGAGATGGTCACCGAAACGGACCCTCCCGCATCACGATCTCGAGATCCTTGTCTCCCCGGCCGGAGAGGCAGACCAGCACGGTCTGCTCGGCTCCTTCGCGTGCGATCGCCGGAAGCTCGGCGATGGCGTGGGCCGGCTCGAGCGCCGGGATGATGCCCTCGCTGCGCGAGAGAAGCGCGAACGCGTCGAGTGCCTCGCGATCGGTGCGCGCGACGTAGCGCACGCGTCCAGCCTGCGCGAGCGCCGCGTGTTCCGGGCCCACGCCCGGATAGTCGAGCCCCGCCGACACGGAGTGCGTCTCGCGGATCTGTCCCTGGTCGTCCTGGAGGACGAGCGTGCGCGAGCCGTGAAGAATCCCGACGGTCCCGCCGACGATGGATGCCGCGTGCTTCCCGCTCGCGATCCCTTCCCCACCGGCTTCGACACCGACGAGCTTTACGGACTCGTCGTCGAGAAAGGCGCTGAAGATACCGATCGCGTTCGAGCCTCCCCCGACGCATGCAACCACGACGTCGGGCAGGCCGTCGACCATCGCGAGGGTTTGTTCGCGCGCTTCGCGGCCGATGACCGCCTGGAAGTCACGCACGATCGCCGGGTACGGGTGCGGGCCGATCGCGGACCCGAGCAGGTAATACGTGGTGCGCACGTTGGTCACCCAATCGCGGATCGCCTCGTTCACCGCGTCCTTCAACGTTCGGCTGCCCGCGTCGACCTCGCGGACCTCGGCGCCCAGCAGTTTCATGCGGAACACGTTCGCCTGCTGCCGGCGCACGTCGACACTGCCCATGTACACGACGCATTCGAGCCCGAGCAGCGCGCACGCGGCCGCGCTCGCGACGCCGTGCTGACCGGCCCCGGTCTCGGCGACGATGCGTCGCTTGCCCATGCGCTTGGCGAGGAGGGCCTGACCGACCGCGCTGTTGATCTTGTGCGCGCCGGTGTGCGCGAGGTCCTCTCTCTTGAGGAGGACGCGCGCGAGGCCGACCGCCGTTGCGAGGCGCGGGGCGTCGGTGAGCGGCGTGGGCCGACCGACCCAGTCGCGCAGCACTCGCGCCAGCTCGGCCTGAAATTCCGCATCCGCACGGGCCTCGAGCCATGCCGCTTCGAGCTCGGCCACGGCGGGCATGAGCGTCTCGGGCAGGTACTGCCCGCCGAACTCGCCGTAGCGCCCGGGCCTCGTCTTCGTGATCACGCGTGCACCGCCCGTTTGATCGACGCGATGCTCTGGATGAGCGGCGACGGGTCATCGGCCCGCATCAGCGCGGTGCCCATGAGCACCGCGTCGACCCGGGCGGGGAGCATGCGCGCGTCGTCGACCGAGGCAATGCCGGACTCCGCGACCAGGATCTGGTCGCGACGCACGAAGGCGCTGAGCTGCCGGACGCGTCCGATGTCGATCTCGATCGGGCGGCGCAGGTTGCGCGCATTCACGCCGACGACCGCGGCGCCGCTGGCCACGGCCCGGCCGAACGCCGCGGGCTCGTGTGCCTCCACGAGGACTCCAAGACCGAGCGCGCGCGCCCGGTCGATCATCCGGCGAAGGGTCGCGTCGTCCAGCGCCTCCGCGATGAGCAGCACGGCGTCGGCGCCGGCCGCGTGAGCCTCAACGAGCTGATATTCATCGACGATCACGTCCTTGCACAGGACCGGCACGTCGACGGCCTCCCGCACGGCGACCAGGTCCTCCATGGATCCTCCCCAGTGCCGGGGCTCGGTCAGGACCGAGATCGCGGACGCGCCCGCGCGCACATAGCCGCGTGCGACCGCGGCGGCGTCGGCGGCCTCGCCGAGAGCGCCGAGTGCGGGCGAGCGGCGCTTCACCTCCGCGATCACGGCGATACGATCTCGCCGCAGGCCGAGTGCCCACGCGAACGCCCGGACACGCTGGCCCTCATCGACGAAAAGCGTCCGGCGCTCGCTCGATCCATTCGCGAAGACGGGCATCCGCACCGCACGCCTCGCGTGGACGACCAACTCATCTTCTGGCACGCGCGCCTTCGCAGCCGCGACGTCAGCGCGGCGTTCCGCGATGACCTGCTCGAGAAAGTCACTCATGCCGTCGCGGCCTCCGCCGCGCCGACACGCTGGCTCACCGCGACGAAGCGAACGAGCGCATCGTTGGCCTCGCCGCTGTCGATTGCCTGAGCGGCGAGCCGCGCACCCTCGCGCATATCCCGAGCGAGTCCCGCGACATAGCAGGCGGCCCCGGCGTTCAGGAGGATCGCACCACGGGTGCCATCCTTCGCGCCGTCGAGGACACCCCGAGCCATCGCCGCGTTCCGCGCGGGGTCGCCACCGGTGATCTCGGCCCGCCCGACCGGCTTCACGCCGAGGTCTTCGGGCTCGATCCGTCCCTCGCGGACCGAACCGTCCCGGACCTCCCATGTCCGCGTCGGCAGCGAGGGGCTGATCTCGTCGAGACCGTCCTCGCCGTGAACGACGAGCGCGTGATCCGTACCGAGCTCGGCCAGCACGAGGGCGATCTTCTCACCGAGCGCGGGCGACGGAACGCCGAGCAAGATGCGGCGGACGCCGGCGGGATTCGCGAGGGGGCCCAGCACGTTGAACACGGTACGGATGCCGATCTCGCGTCGCACCGGCCCCGCGTGACGCATCGCCGGGTGATAACGCGGGGCGAACATGAAGCCGATGCCGGCCTCGTTGACGCAGCGCGCGACCCCTTCAGGGCCAAGATCGATCTTCACGCCGAGCGCCTCGAGCACGTCGGCGCTGCCGCAGGCGCTCGTTGCCGCGCGATTCCCATGCTTCGCCACGCGTCCGCCCGCGGCCGCCGTCACGATCGAGCTGACCGTTGAGATGTTGAAGCTATTGGAGCGATCGCCGCCGGTTCCGACGATGTCGATCGCGTCGGCCGTCACGCTCACGCGCACGGCGACCTCGCGAAGCGCCGCGGCGCACCCCGCGATCTCGTCGACGGTCTCGCCACGGATGTGAAGTGCCGCGAGCAAGGCCCCGAGCTGCGCCGGGGTGGCTTCGCCCGCCATCACTGACGCCATGGCCGAGCGCGCCTCGTCGCGGGTCAGCGTTCGACCGGCCGCGACGGCCCCGAGCGCTTCACGCGCGTCCAACGAAGTTCTCCAGCATCCGCATCCCGTCGGCGGTCATCACCGATTCCGGGTGGAACTGCACCGCCTCGAGCGGAAGCGTCAAATGCCGAAGCGCCATGACGACCCCGTCATCGCTGCGGGCTGTGACGACGAGGTCCGCCGGGAGCGTTTTCTCGTCGACCATCAAGGAGTGGTACCGCGTCGCCTCGGTGGGCTCGGGGATCCCCGCGAAGATTCCCTGGCCGTCGTGCCGCACGAGCGAGGTCTTTCCATGGCGCGGCTCGGGAGCACGCACCACCGACGCCCCGAACGCGACCGCCGCGCACTGCAGTCCGAGGCATACCCCGAGCGTAGGAATCCCCCGCTCCGGGCCCTCTCGCACGAGCTCGGGCGAGCGGCCGGCGGCCTCGGGTCGCCCTGGCCCGGGCGAGATGACCAGTCGGTCTGGGCGGGCGTCGAGCGCCGCGGGGAGCGCCGGATCGTCGGCGCGAAGCACCGTCACCTCCGCGCCGAGCGCACCGAACGCCTGCGCGAGGTTGTAGGTGAACGAGTCGTAGTTATCGACGAGCAGGACCTTGATCGTCATCGCAGAGCCTCAGCGCCGTCCACGAGCTCGACCGCGCGCAGGAGCGCCCGCGCTTTCGCCCGCGTCTCGAGCTCTTCCGCGGCCGGGTCGGAGTCGGCGACGATCCCCGCTCCCGCCTCGATGCGGCAGACGCCGTCCGCGATCACGGCGGTGCGGATGCCGATGCACGTGTCCATCCGGCCGTCGAATCCTAGATACCCGACCGCGCCGGCGTACGGCCCGCGACGATCGGTCTCGAGCTCGGCGATGCGCTCCATGGCGCGGATCTTCGGCGCGCCGGACACCGTTCCCGCCGGGAAGCAGGCCCGGAACGCATCCAGCGCGTCGAGACCGGCCGCGAGCTCGCCGTCCACGACGGACGTGAGATGCATGACGTGCGAGAAGCGGTCGACGCGCATGAGCTCGCGCACGCGCACGGTTCCCGCGCGCGAGACGCGACCGATGTCGTTGCGCGCGAGGTCGACGAGCATGACGTGCTCGGCGCGCTCCTTCTCGGATGCGCGAAGCTCGGCCTCCATGGCGGCGTCCTCGGTCTCGTCGCGGCCACGGGGCCGCGTCCCGGCGATCGGATACATGACGACGCGTCCGTCCTCGACACGCACGAACGGCTCCGGCGATGCACCGACCAGTGCCGCCCCGGCGACGTCGATGAGGAACATGTAGGGGGACGGGTTGACGTGGCGGAGCGCGCGGTAGAGCGCGAGCGGTTCAGGCGACGGGCGCACGTCGAATCGCTGCGCGACGACGATCTGGATGCAGTCACCCTCCTGGATCAGCTGGCGGGCCTTCGCCACGCGTGCGCGGTATTCGTCGGCCGTTCCGTTCGCGGTCACCGTGCGCAGGGCATGCTCGGTCTGTGTCGGCAGCGAGATCGGCGCGTCGAGCGCGGCAAAGACACGAGCGATCCGACTGGCGGCACCCTCCCGCTCACCTTCGAGCTCGTGCGCGATGACGAGGAGCGAGTGCCGGACGTGGTCGAAACAGACGACCGTGTCGTAGATGGAGAACGCGGCCTCGGGCAGGCGAAGGACGTCGCGCGGCGCCACCGGAAGCCGCTCGAAGCGGCGAGCCGCCTCGTAGCTGACGTACCCGACGGCTCCGCCCGAGAAGCGCGGAAGCTCCTTCGCACCGCTCCGGTGGTAGCGCGCGGTCTCGCTGCGCAGGAGCGCCAGCGGATCGGTGTACGGGACGGCGCGTACGCCGCCGTCCTCAAGTATTGAAGCCACGCCGTCGCGAAACACGAGCGTCGCACGAGGAAGCACGCCGATGAATGAGTAGCGGCCCATCCGCTCACCGCCCTCGACGCTCTCGAGGAGGAAGGCGCCGCCGAGTGGGCGAAGCTTCGCGAACGCCGATACCGGCGTCTCGAGATCCGCGAGCCGTTCGCGCACCACCGGTACCAGTTCGCGCGCCTTGGTCGCCGCTGTCGTCACCGTCAGCACCACACGCCTCCAAACAAAAACCCTCGCCCGATCACGGGACGAGGGCTCGTGGTGCCACCCGATCTTGGTCCGCCATCGCTGGCGGACCCTCTGCCTCCGCAGTCACGGAGCGCCCGTTGATAACGGCGGGCTTCCGGGCACCCCTAATAACAATTCAGGGTGCCGTCTCACGGGATCCATTCGCGCCGCTTCCGCCGCCCGGGCTTCCACCTCTCCCCGGTTCTCTATCGGTTTCCGCTGCCTAATCGCTCCCGCTCGAGCGACGTTCGCTCGAAACTGTAGCACCGGGGGTAGGGTTCCCGGGGGTAGGGGCCCCCCGACGGGGCAGGGGCCGCAGCATCCGGCTTTGGGCTCAAGCGGCCGCCGCTAGATTGAAAGGCGTGAGATCCGTTCGCGGCGGCGGCCGTCCCGCCGGGCCCATGGCGGTGCGCTCTAAGCTTCCGACCCACAGCGCCGCCGAGATCCGGGAGGTCCTCGCAGGCCTGCCTACGGCGACGGGCTACCGGGTTACGGTGAAGCCGCTCCGGTACCGGACGGCCCCGCATCTTCAGGCCTTCACGTACTGGGACGAGCCCGAGATCGTGCTGCAAGTTCCCGAACCCTTCCGGCCGTTCCGGGAAATGGTCGACCTCGGCGCAGACGGGACGCCGATCGTCCTCTTCCGTACGCGACGAGAGGTCATCCGGTTTCTCTACCTCCACGAGTTCTGCCACTGGTGGCTCTATCTGACGCACGGATGGGGCTCAAGCGCCGAGATCGCCTGTGACCGCTACGCCCTCGCGAACTACCGGCGGCGCGGGCCGGTGCGACCGCCCGCTGTTCGCTCCCGTGGTGATCGCGCCGCGTAGCTAACGCCGCGGGGCGCTCGCGATCTCAATGAGCCCCTCCAGGCTGGCGGCCGGGACATGAAGGCTGGCCGCTGTGACGACGAGGTTGTGATGTCTCACCAAGGCGTTGAGCTCCGCGATCGCGGCGAGGACCTCGGCGCGCACGCGACCGTCGGCTTCCTTCGTGAGCGCGACCTCCGGCACGATGCGTTCGGCAGGAAGGTGCTCGAGCAGCGCCTGACGTCGCGCCAGCCAGGCGAGATGCGCTCGAAGGCGCGTCACGATTCGGACGCGCCGCGCTGTGATCTCGCGCCGGAGGTCCGACCACAGCGGACGGGCGCCAGACGTCCGAAGGACGTGACGCGAAGCCCAGGCCTCGCCGGCCACGTCATCTGGATCAGGCGGGAGCGGCTGGCCTTCGCCGGGTAGTCCCGATAGCTCGCCCGCGTCGCGCAGCTCGCGGATCCGAGCTTCCACTCCTCGCTCGTTGCGGCGGAGCTTCGACTCGGTCGTTTCGTCCGTCAGGCGAGGCGCTCCACGACGGCGCCGGAGGAGGTCACCGCGACGGCGGTCGGCACGAGCACGACCCCGTACTTGCGCGCGAGCTCCGGACGCCGCGACACGTCGACCGTCACGACGGTGCGCCCGGACGCCCGAAGCTCGGCCTCGAGCGAACGGCAGTCCGTGCACAGCGGGTGCGTGAACTCCACGACGATCTCACCGCTGGCAGCCGAGGCGCCGAGCTCCGCGAGGTCCACGGAGTCGATCTGTCGCGCGCGAACACCACGGACGCGCGCCGCAAAGCGGTAAATCTCGCACCCGACGCAGAGACCGGTGATCGCGGCAAGGAGCGCGAGCGCGGCGACGATGAGACCGAGCGCGAGGCCGAGCACGTCCAGGCGGACGAGGTACGAGATCGTGGCGGCGCTCAGGAATACCGCTCCGACGACGTTAGCGAACCGGGGCGGACGGCTGTCCTCGATCGGTCCCTCGCCGATGCGCGGCTGGATCACCTCGAAGTACAGAAGACAGGGGATGCAGTAGCGGCGCCCGAAGGCGAGACCAATCGCGAGCTGACCCGCGAGCACGCCGAAGATCGGCCACCAGCCGGTGATCGCCGCGAGAAGGGAGAGCGTCCCCACGATCGCCTGATTCGTCCGCGGCGCGCGCGCGTCGATCACGTCGGTGTCGCGATACGGGTCGGCTTTTCGGATCATGCTTCTGCGGTCCCCCTTGAATTCCGAGTTTAGCCCTCGGAATTCGCGGGGGCGCTAATTGTGTGCGAGAGGCACAGTCGCCAGAGCCGTGTAGCGGGGGCCTTTTGGCGACAGGACGCTCTGGACCACCGCGATCTCCTCGACCTCGAACCGGAGGCTCGGGATCGAAAGTTCGTCGAGCACGGCGGCGACCGTCTTTGCCTCCGCGGCGCTCGCGTCCTCGGTGATGCGGGCCAGCGTCAAATGCGGCGCGAGGGGCCGGTCGTCGAAGCGGAGGCCCCGGCTCCGTAGACCTGCGGACACGCCCGCGCCGAGTTCGAGCACGCTCGGCGCGCCCTCGGCGATCCCGATCCAGGCTACGCGCGGACGACCTCGCTCCGGAAATCGGCCGGCGCGGTCAAACGCCAGCGTGAACCGTGAGACGGGTGCCGCGGCCTCCCTCGCGGCGGCGGTGACATCGTCGAGCCGCTCATCAGGAGTCTGGCCGAGGAACGCGAGGGTCAGATGCAGGTTCTCGGGTTTCACGCGGCGCAGCGCGGGGAGCGACGTCGGCAGGATCTCGAACGCGCGCGCCGCGAGGTCAAGCGGCAGCGGTATGGCGACGAAGAGGCGCACGCCGGCGACGGTACTGCGGGCGTTAGTTAGAAGGAGGCGGCTCGGACCTGGTCACCGACGAGGAGAGCCAGGAAGGCGACCGCGAGTACGGCCGTGAACGCCCACAGGGCCGCGACGCGCGCGGGCTCACTGCGCTCGACACGGGCAAGTGTTGTAGCAAGAAGGTCGGCCATCGCCACGTGTTACAAGCAATTGGCGTGCCGAATGTTGCGGGTGAGCGCTTGCTAAGCCGGTGTCGGTGCTGGCGCGGGCCCTTTGCCCTTTTCACCCTTTTCACGGCGGCGCTCTTCTCCGGCCGGGGCGCCCGGCGGCGTCTGGTCCGGTGTCGAAGCGGCGACAGGTACGCCCGTGTCCGTATCACCGTCGAAGAGCTTGTTGAACTCATCTGACTCGAGCGTTTCCTGCTCGATGAGCTTGCTGACGACGAGGTCCAGCTTGTCGCGGTTGTTGGTCAGGACTTCGTACGCGCGCTGACGGGCGCGGTCGACGATGTCGTGGACCTCGGAGTCGATGATCTTCGCGACGTCCTCGGAGTAATTGCGCTCCTCCTGGATCTGCCGGCCAAGGAAGATGAGCTCGTCGGTCTTCCCGTACTGGAGCGGCCCGAGCTTCTCGCTCATGCCGAACTTCGTGACCATCTGGCGGGCCATCTCGGTCGCCTTCTCGATGTCGTTCGAGGCGCCGGTGGTGGCGTCTCCGCCCAGGTGCAGCTGCTCGGCCACCCAGCCGCCCAGAGCCGCGGCGATGTCGTCCTCGAATTCCTTGCGCGTGCGGAAGTAGCGGTCCTCCTGGGGGAGCGACCAGGTGACGCCCATGGCCATGCCCCGCGCCACGACGGAGATCTTGTGCACCGGGTTGGTGTGCTTCAGGAGCTTGAAGCAGAGCGCGTGGCCGGCCTCGTGGTAGGCCACGATCCACTTTTCTTTCTCCGTGATGACGCGCGAGCGTCGCTCCGGCCCCAGCGCGACCTTCTCGAGAGCTTCCTCGAAGTCGATCTGGCCAATCTGCTTCTTGTTCCGCCGG
>Ga0209806_1000139_pt1 | contig 43135 bp, 39 predicted proteins | sample GraSoiAngelo_152_FD_186166 | JGI IMG/M metagenome (GOLD analysis project Ga0209806, IMG submission 186166) | Grasslands soil microbial communities from the Angelo Coastal Reserve, California, USA - 14_1009_12_30cm (SPAdes) (version 2) | ecosystem: Environmental > Terrestrial > Soil > Grasslands ... | reverse complement strand
GCCCAGGAGCTGCGCCGCAACCGGCGCTACGGCCGGCCCTTGAGCCTGTTGTACTTGGACCTCGACGATTTCAAGATCGTCAACGATTCCCACGGGCATCAGACGGGCAACGCGGTGCTGCGCCTCGTGGCGGAGGCGATCCGCGGCGCCGTGCGCCAGGCGGACATTGTGGGTCGCATGGGCGGCGATGAATTCGCCGTGCTGATGCCGGAAACGGCCTCCGACGTCGCCGAAGCGGCGGCGGGACGGCTGGCCAAGAGCCTCCGCGAGGCGTTCCACGGCAACCCGTCGGTGACGGCGAGCATCGGCATCGTCTCGTGCACGGACGCCGCGGTGGGGCCGGACGACGTGCTGCACAAGGCCGACCGCGCCATGTACGAGGCGAAGAGCAAGGGAAAGGACCAGGCGGTGAAGGTGGCGATGTGAGGTACCAGGAGCTGCTGCTCGTCTTCACGTCCGTCCTCTTCATCGTCGATCCCTTCGCGGTCATCCCCAGTTTTCTCGCCATGACCGAGCGGGACAGCCCCGCGATGCGGCGCGTGCTCGCGCGCCGCGGGGCGTGGACGTGCGCGATCACGCTCACGCTGTTCGCGCTGGGCGGCAGCCTCATCTTCAAGCTGTTCGGCATCACCATCGGCGCGTTCAAGATCGCCGGCGGCGTGCTCATCGGCCTCAATGCCCTCGACATGGTGCAGGCGCGGCGCAGCAGCCAGCGCGAGACCCCCGCCGAGAAGGCCGAGGGCACCGCGAAGGAGGACATCGGCATCCTGCCGCTCGGCGTCCCGATGCTGGCGGGGCCCGGCGCCATCTCCACGGTGATGGTGCTCGCCCTGGGCTCGAAGAACTGGGAAACGACGGCGACCCTCTACTTCTCCATCGCCCTCACCGCGTTCATCTCGTTCCTCACGCTCTCGGCGGCGTCGATGCTCGAGCGCCGGCTGGGGCAGACGGGGATGCGCATCCTCACCCGCCTGATGGGCCTCGTGTTGTGCGCGATCGCCGTGCAATTCATCATCGACGGCCTGAAGATGTCGGGCGTGGTGGCACACGGAACCTGAGGTGCCGGGGCGGGTCTCAAGGAGCCGCATGGTGCGCCGCCTCGCCGTTCTATGCCTCTCAGTCGCTGCGCCCCTAGGCCTCTGCGCCCAAAGTCCCTCGCTCCACTTTTCCGGTCAGGCCATCCCGCTGCTCACCACCACCAACGCCGTTCCCGGCGGCGCCACGCTGACTGAGGGCCGGCTCGTCCTGCCGGTGCTGATGCTCGAAGGCGCTGCGCTCGGCGACCACCTGCAGCTGCACGCGATGGGGGACTTCGAGGGTTGGACCATCCCCCACGGCCAGCTCGCCACCGGCGCCTACGGCGAGGGGTACTATGACCGCCGTCATCCACACACCTACGTGCACGAACTGATGCTCACCGGCGCGGATGTGCTGGGGCCCTTGGGCAGCCGGATCGTGGTGTCCGTCAGCGCGGGCAAAGGGTTCGCGCCCTTCGGCACCGATGACCCGATGAGCCGTCCTCCCATGCTGTATCCCGCGAACCATCACCTGGCGCAGATTCTCGAGCGCGCCGTGGCGGTCGCGGCCATCACCGCCGGCAAGGTCACGCTCGAGGGCGGGACGTTCAACGGCGACGAGCCGGAGTACCCTTCCCAGTGGCCCAAGTGGAACCGGTTCGGCGACTCGTGGGCGCTGCGCGCGTCCGGGCGGCCCGTGTCCGGGCTGGAGGCGCAGGTCTCCCGCGCCCACGTCCACTCCCCCGAGCACCGCCAGGGCGCGGGCACCGACCAGGAGAAGTGGAGCGCGTCGGCCCGCTGGGAGAGTGCCGTCGCCGGCCGCCCGGCGTACGCGCTCGCCGAGTGGGCCCGGACCGCCGAGGCCGGCGGCGCGTACCTGCTGCACTCGGCGCTCGTGGAGGGCGCGTACGGGTTGGGGCGCTACCGTCCGTACTTTCGTCTGGAGCGTACCGACCGCACGGAAGACCAGCGCGTGTTCGGCGAACCGTTCCGATCGGTGCGGCCGCATCTGGATTCCAGCATTCTGGGGATGACCCGTTGGACCATCTCCACGCTCGGGGCTCAGGTCCGCGCGTGGCGCCGCGGCGCGGTCGCCTTCAGCCCCACAGCGGAGGTCGCGTTCGCGAGCGTCGCCAAGGTCGGGGGTGGCGTGTTCGATCCGCGGGTGTTCTACGGGCGGACCTCGTTCACCACACTCACGGTGGGGATACGGGCGGACTGGGGGATGGGCGGGCACCGAATGGGGTATTACCGGGGGACGCCGATGGCTGAACCCATGACCATGCCGATGGATCACCAACACCCGGAGCCGTGATGTCCCGTCGCGTTCTGCCGTTCCTGCTTGGGGCCCTGCTCGCCGGGTGCGATCATACCACACCGCTCGTTCCCACCAACGTCGCGGCCGCGAGCGGCGATGCGCAGACTGATACGGTCGCGCGCGTCCTGCCCGCGCCCCTCGTCGTGACGGTGATGGTGGAAGGCGGCAACCCTGTCGTCGGCGCGCCGGTGGTGTGGGCCGTGCAGAGCGGCGGCGGCAGCGTCACCGCAGCGACCGTCACGGACGCGGCCGGCCAGGCGAGCGCCACGTGGACGCTCGGCCCAATCGCCGGAGCGCAGTTGGTCCACGTGACCGCCAGCGGTCGGAGCGTCACATTCACCGCCACCGCGCTCCCCGATGCGCCCACCCAGGCGTCCAAGAACGCCGGCGACAAGCAGAATGCGGCGCCGGGCGCCGCGCTGCCGGTGCCGTACGCCGTCCTGGTGCAAGACCAATTCGGCAACCCCGTGCCGGGGGTCACGGTGAACTGGGCCGCGGCCGCGGGTCAAGGATCGGTCTCCCCGGCGGCGGGCGTGACCGGGGCCAGCGGCGTCGCGACGACCGTCCACACGCTCGGCCCCACATTGGGCGCCGACACCGTCACCGCAACGGTGCCCGTGCTCGCCGTCACGCTCACGTTCGTGTCCACCGGTCTGCGGCAGGCGATCCTCGTGGCGACGGTGCCGATTCCCGCCAACTACGGCATCCACGACACGTTCGTCCGCGACGGCATCGCGTTCGTGTTCGCGTGGAACAGCGGCGTCTTGATTTACGACGTCGGCAATGGGGCGTACGGCGGCAGCCCCTCCAGTCCGCAATACATCGGCGGCGTCATCACCAACGCCAGCGGCATTTCAGCCGGTCCCGACGTTCACAACGGCTGGTGGTTCTGGAACCCCAACACCGGCGAGAAAAAATATCTCTTCATCGGGCAGGAGGGACCGGCGTTCGGCGGCATCGGCAACGGCTCGTCGGGGTTAATTCACGTCGTCGATGTCCACGATCTCGCCCATCCGGTGGAAGTGGCCTACTTCCACAAGGCCGGCCCAGATAGTACCGGGACCCACAACTTCTGGGTGGATGAGCCCAATCAGATTTTGTACGCAGCGTACTACAACGGCGGCGTGGTCGCGTTGAACGTTTCAGGAACGCTCTCGGGCGATCTCTCCTCCCGACTCATCGACTCGCTACGCATCGGCGGTGTCGGCAACACCTACACCTGGGGCGTCCAGCTGTACAACGGATCGCTGTACGCGGTCGATATGCTCTCCGGCTTCTGGCAGCTGAACACGTCGGCGGGCCACTTGAGCTTCGCGGCGGGCGGGAACAACGTCCCCGAGCGGTTTGGCTCAGACCTCTGGGTCGCGAACGGGTACGCCTACACCGGGACGTGGGGTGGCTTCTACCGGACAAGCGGCGTCCCCGGGAACGCCATTAAAGTCTGGCAGCTCGTGAGCGGCGCGCCCACTCTCGTCGACTCGATCATCACCACCGGCATCGCCACAGTCAGTGACGTCGAGGTGAGCAGCAACGGGAAGTTGTTGATGTTCAGCACGGAGAACGGCCCCAACGCCGGCTTCCACTTCTACAGCCTCGCCGACCCGGCGCACCCGGCCTTCTTACTCAAGTATCTGGTGGGCACCGGCGTCCACACGGCAACGCTGGGCTACATCGGCGGGAGAGTGTACGCTTTCGGGGCGAAAGACCCGGGGAGCCCGGCGCTGATCATCCTGGATGTGACGAGTTTGACGCAATAACGATCACGCTACCAAGCTTCGCAGCTTCAAGAACGCATCCTTCGAGCTCTTCTTCGCCCGCCGCAGCTGGCGGCGCGCGTTGGTCGTGTCGCCGATCCCCACGCGCCAGCGCGCCATCGCGATCGGCAGCCGCTCGTGCGCCATCAGCTGCTCGAACGCCACCATGCGCACGCACACGATGAAGTGCTCGACGCGGTGAAACCCCAGCTCCGCGAGCTGCCGCTTGAGCGGCCCGATACCCATCCCCGTGTGCAGCGCCAGATCGCGCGGCCGGCGGATGCGCCACGGGTGCTGGCAGATCAGCTCGACCAGCGGCTCCACGGGCCGGAACACCGGCTCCTGATCCAGGACCAGCCGCGACAGCTGGCGCCCCGACTGGCGGCCCAGCGCGTCCTGCAAGGCGTCCACGAGGTGCGGCACCCCGCGCGAGCGGGCCTCGGCGTCGCACGGCACCACCCGCGTCCCCGAGCGCGACGCCAGCTCCAGCCAATAGGGGTGCACCGCCTCACCGCCCGGCACCAGCCACAGTCCGCCGTGATCCAGCAGCGGCGCCACGTCGTCGGGCTTCAGGTGGGGCGGCAGCTCCGCGAGGTCCACGACGAAGATGTCCCCCGTCTCGAGGCGATCGACGGCCGGGACACGCTCCGACCAGCGCACCTGGACGAAGCCGCGCAGCGATAGCGACAGCTGCGCGATGAGCGGGCTGCCTTTGCGGGCGAAGAGGTGAACGGCCGGGCCGCGGTCCATACGCGGTGTAGAGTATGGAGCGCGGCGCTCCGGTTCGGAAGACGGGGCCCGTCAACCGGGCGTAACCCGGTCTCCCCCAGCGAGCTTCGCGGCGTACAGGGCGCGATCGGCCGCCTGCAGCAGCGCCTCGGCCGATGTCCCCTGCTCGCCATAGGTCGCGACCCCCACACTCAATGTGAGGCCCAGCGTCGCCCCGGCGATTTTCCGCTCCATGAACGTGCAGCCCACGTCCACGCGGATCCGCTCGGCCGCCAGCCAGGCGTTGCCGCGATCCGAGTCCGGCAGCACCACGGCGAACTCGTCGCCCCCGTAGCGGCAGGGGATGTCGACCGCCCGCAGGTGCTGGGCGATGAGCTCGCCCAGCGTCTTGAGCACGAGGTCACCGGTGTGGTGGCCGTAGCGGTCGTTCGTCGCCTTGAAATGGTCGAGATCGAACATCAGCACCGACGTCGTGGCGCGGTAGCGCCGGCAGCGCTCCACCTCGCGCCGCAACCCGGCCTCGAGATAGCGGCGGTTGAACAGCCCCGTGAGCGCGTCGGTCATCGCGTCGCGCTCGAAGGCGAGCAGGGCCGAGGACTCGATCACCGCCGGTTGCGTCAGGCGGGGGTTGATGTTGAGGAAGTAATCGAGGGCGGCGACCTCCTGCCCGGCGTCGCGGCCGAGTCGCTCGGTGAGGATCTTGCGATTCCTGGCGATCGCCTTCCAGTGTCGCTCCGCCTCGGCCTCGCGCAGGTCGAGGCGCGTCAGCTCGCGCAGCCGCGCGGCGAACCCTTCTTTTTCCGCCGCAGAAACCCCCCGCTCGCGCGACTCCACCGGCGGGCCCAAGCCGAGCTGCGGGTCCTCCCGCCGATTGGGGCCCGCGCGCCGCTCGCGCATCGCGCGCCGGTCGAACCCGATGCGTTGTTCGGCCGGGACGTGCTCGTTCTCTTGCCGCCGATCCGGCCCGTGACGCCGGTCGGGCTGGCCACGGCGGTCCTGCCCGGAGCGCCCACCTTCGATCGCCGGGAATTCCCCGGCCCTGCGGTCCCCGATCACCATGGTACCCTGGGAGCGAGTGAGTCTAGAGCGCTACCGCGGGAATCGAGGGCATAAACCGCACCGCGTCGCGGCGGGGCATCAACGGCGCTAGCTCATTGCATGGCAAATGGTTGTCATCTGCCCCAACTGGACGGGTATCCTGCGAATGCTTGCTTCCGAGGCGGGGACTCCCCGGTTTCGCTTCAAAACGCTGCGTCGGCGCTACACCTCAATCACATTCGCTTGTATTTCGTACCGCTCCCCCCTTCCCGGGGCGTCCAGCGAGGACCCAGAACATCGGTCGCCTTACAATCGACACAGTTGGGGGCGTTCACCCGGAGCCTGCCCTCCCCCACCTCGTACACGCCCGCCGGGCACACGTGGGAATAGAACGCGGCGACCTCCGGGGGTACGTCCCGCCCGATCACGAGGTGCGTGGGAATCGTATCCCGCGTCGCATTCCCCGACTTGAACACGGCGTCCACCTTGCTGAACGTGAGCTTGCCGTCGGGTACCATTGATCCCGGGCGCAAGCCGGCGGTGACCCGTCGCTCGACGTTGGCATCAGCTTCCACCGTGATTTTCCCACCCGGAAACCGCCCCCCGGTCACCGTCATCAGCGCCGCCTTCAGCCCGCCAAGGTAGAACCCGTCTTTGAAGGCGAGGCGCATGTTGCGGGTGCGGTGCAAGTCGTGCGCGATGTACGAGCTGTTCACGAGACGGTCGTACTCGGCGAGTCTCGCCGCCGACGCGTCGCCGGACGTAAGCGCCTGGAAGATCGCCCGCGCCGCGAAGATCCCCGACTGCATGGCGTAGTGGATCCCCTTGAGCGAGGGCACGTCCACGAAGCCGGCCGCGTCTCCCAGCAGCACCACGCCGTCGCCCGAGCGCCGCTCCGGCAGCGCGTAGAAGCCGCCTTCGGGGATTGTCTTGGCGCCCCACTCGAGCATCTCCCCGCCCTCGAGGACGCGACGGAACAGCGGGTGGAGCTTCATGCGCTGGAACGCGCCGTGCACATCGAGCGCGGCGTCCCGGTAGTCCAGTCCGACCACCAGCCCCAGGGCCACGAGGTTCGGCTCGAGCGGATACATGAAGCTGCCGCCAAAGGCGTCGTTGGGGAGCGGCCAGCCGAGCGTGTGCACCACGCGGTCGAGGGGCTGCTTGGTCTCCCAGATCTCCTTCACACCGAGGGCGAAGATCTGCGGGTTGGGGGACGACACCCGCTCCCACTCAAGCCAGGCCTGCGCCAGCAGCCCGCGGGTCCCCTCGGCAAGCGCGACGACCCTGGCACTAAGGTCGTTGGGCGCCTGGAACGACGACCCCGGTGTGCCGTCGCGGTTCAGCCCGGACGCTGCCGTGCGCACGCCCACGACGCGGCGCCCCTCGGCGAGCAGGTGCGCCGCCGGGAAGCCCGTGAACACGTTGACGCCGAGCGCCTCCGCCTTGGCGCCGAGCCAGCGCACGATCTCGCAGAGCGACGCGACGTAGTTGCCGCGGTTGTGCATCGTGGGTGGCGTCGGCAGCCGCAGCGCGCTCCCGGGGGTCAGAACGTAGACGGCCTCCTTGCCGACGGGCCGGCGGAACGGCAGCTCGGCATCGGGAAGATCGGGGAACAGCTCGCGGAACGGTCGGGGGTTGACGATGGCGCCGGAGAGGGAATGCTCGCCCAGCGCTTCGGCCTTCTCCAGAACGCCGACGTTGATCTCGGTCCCTCGCCGTTGCGCGAGGTTCGCCAGCTCGATGGCGCACGCGAGTCCCGCCGGCCCCGCCCCGACAATCAGGACATCGAGCTCCATGCGGTCGCCGGCGCCGGGGGCGCCTTCCTGGAGGATCAGCCGATCAAGCGGCAGCGGCGGCTGGTACTGCGCCGGAACGAACCGCTCCCCGCTCTCTGCTCCCTCAGCCATGGAGCTTCCTGATCTCCTCGGCGAGCTTCGGCACGATCTCGAACAGATCCCCCACGATCCCGTAATCCGCGACCTTGAAGATCGGCGCGTCCTTGTCCTTGTTGATGGCGACGATCGTCTTCGACGTGCGCATCCCGGCGAGGTGCTGAATCGCGCCCGAGATGCCGACCGCGATGTAGAGCGACGGGCTCACCGTCTTGCCGGTCTGGCCCACCTGGTCGGCGTGGGGGCGCCACCCCGCGTCCACGACGGCCCGCGACGCGCCGACGGCAGCCTTGCCGCCGAATGCGCGGGCCAGCTCCTCAAGCAGCTTGAAGTTCGCGGGCTCTTTGAGCCCGCGGCCGCCCGAGATCACGATCGGCGCCTCCGCCACGTCGAGGGCACCGGCCTCGGCCGCCTTGATCTCCTTCACGACGACCCGGCCGGCCGGGGCGCTGACGCTCACCGACTGCGCCGCGCCCGCCTTGGGCCGCTCGACCGGAGTGAACACATTGGGTCGCAGCGACACGACGGCAGGCTGCGTCGTCAGCTTCACCTTCAGCAACGCCTTCCCCGCATAGATCGGCCTTGTGACCACGACCTTGCCCCCTTCGACCGCCACGTCCGTCGCGTCCGCCGCCAGGGCGGCGCCCAGCTTCGCGGCCACGCGCGGCGCCAGGTCCTTGCCGGTCGCGCTCGCCGCAAACACCACGGCGTCAAACCCGCCAGCCTTCGCCCGTTCCGCCACCGCCTGGGCGAAGCCCTCCGGGGCGTAGCGCGCGAACGCCGGGTTGGTGCCGGTGACCACCGTGTCGGCCCCGAATGCGCCGAGCGCGTCCGTGCCCCGCACCGGGCCCGCGCCCAGGACCAGCGCCTCCACCGCCCCGCCGAGCCCGTCGGCGAGCCGTCGCGCGCCGGTCACGACCTCATGGGACACTTTGCGCAGCGTGCCGTCGCGCTGCTCCAGGACCGCGAGCACGTTGCTCACAGGACCTTGGCCTCCTCGCGCAACAGGCGGATCAGCTCCGGGATCGCCGCCGCGCCCTCGCCCACGATGCGCCCTTCCTGGCGCGCGGGCGGCGGCAACATCGCCAGCACCTCGACCCCGCCCCGACCGAACGCGGCGGGCTTCACCTCCAGCGGCTTCTTCTTCGCCGCCATGATGCCCTTCAAGGCCGGATAGCGCGGCTCGTTGAGCCCCTTGTCGGCGGTCAGTACGACGGGCAAGGGGAACTCGACCACCTCGAGCCCGCCTTCGATCTCCCGTTCGGCGGTGCCCTTCCCTTCGACGAGGTCGAGATGGGCGACGCAGGTGACGCATGGCAGCCCCAGCAGCTCGGCCACCATTGGCCCGACCTGCTGGTTGTAGTCGTCGATCGCCATCTTGCCGAAGAGGATCAAGTCCCAGCCGCCGGCCTTGAGCTCGGCGGCGAGGGCCTTCGCGGTCTCGAGGCCGTCGGCGGGAACGCGGTCAGCCTGGAGCAGCACGCCGCGGTCGGCGCCCATGGCGAGCGCGGTGCGGATCGTCTCCTGCGCGGCAGCCGGGCCTACCGCGATGATCGCGACTTCCCCCGCGCCGGCGGCTTCCTTGCGGCGCAGCGCTTCTTCGACCGCGAATTCGTCGTAGGGGTTCAGCACGAACTTGACGCCGGCCTCGTCGAGCGACTTGCCATCGGGGCCGATCTTGACGCGGGTCTCGCTGTCAGCCACGCGTTTGATGCAGACGGCGATTCTCATAGTGGCACAGAGGCTCTTGGCCAGACCTAGTTGAACGCGCTGAGCCCCGTGATCTCCTGGCCCAGGATCAGCGTGTGGATGTCGTGGGTCCCCTCGTAGGTGTACACCGACTCCAAATTGGCGAGGTGGCGCATCGCCTGATACTCGGCGAGGATGCCGTTGGCGCCGAGGAGGCGCCGCGTCTCGCGCGCGATGTCGGTCGCCATGCTGACGTTGTTGCGCTTGGCGAGGGAAACCTGCTGCGGGGTCATCGTGCCGCGGTCCTTCAAGCGGCCGAGCTGGACGCAGAGGAGCTGCGCCTTGGTGATCTCGGTGAGCATCTCGGCGAGCCGGGCCTGCTGCAGCTGGAAGCCGCCGATCGGCCTGTCGAACATCACGCGGGTTTTGGCGTAGCTCACGGCTTCGTCATAGCACGCCATCGCGGCGCCGACCGCCCCCCACGCGATCCCGTACCGCGCCTGGGTCAGGCACGACAGCGGCGACTTCAAGCCCCCCGACTTGGGCAACAGCGCCTCCTTGGGCACGTGCACGTCCTGCAGCACGAGCTCGCTGGTGTCGCTGGCGCGCAGCGACAGCTTGCCCTTCTGGTCCTTCGCGGTGAAGCCCTTGGCCTTCGTCGGCACGATGAACCCGCGGATGCCGTTCAGGTCCTCGAGCGGACCGGTCTTGGCCCACACGATCGCGACCTGCGCGGTCGAGCCGTTGGTGATCCACATCTTGGCGCCGTTCAAGACCCAGCCGTCCTTCGTCTCCTTCGCCGTCGTGATCATCCCCCCCGGGTTGGAGCCGAAGTCGGGCTCGGTCAGGCCGAAGCAGCCGATCGCGGCGCCGCTGGCCAGCTTGGGGAGCCATTCCTTCTTTTGCTCCTCGGAGCCGAACGCGTAGATGGGGTACATCACGAGCGACCCCTGCACCGACGCGAAGGAGCGCAGCCCCGAGTCGCCGCGCTCGAGCTCCTGCATGATCAGGCCGTAGGCGACGTTGTTCAGCCCCGCGCAGCCGTACTCCTCGGGGAGGTTGGCGCCGAAGAGGCCGAGGTCCGCCATGCCGGGAATGAGATGTTTGGGGAACTTGCCCTCGACGTAGTGCTCACCGATCACCGGCATCAGATGTTCGTCCACCCACGCCCGGACGGTATCGCGGACGGCGCGCTCTTCTTCGTTCAGGAGGTTGTCGACGTCGTAGAAATCGACGCCCTGGAACTTCGGTGCCATGCAGCCCTCGGGCTGGATCGGGTGGGTTAACCCCGGGGCCACGCCCCGGGGCACCCCAAACCTAACCCCGCGACTGGGCTACCTGCATGGCGGCGGAATCCGTCCGTCCCGCCGGCCCCTGGCGCGCGAACGCAAACGTGTCGCTCGCCCGGAAGCGGCCGCGCTCGGCTTCCCAGCGGAAGAACGTCACCTGCACGGCGGCGGGCTCGATGGTCACGAAGTTGAAGCAGGAGGGCCGGCCGCCGCGCGAGCGGGTCGAGAGCGTGCCGGTCGTGGACACGACGACCCGGCCGCCCAGCTGATCCGCCCCCTCCTGGTGGTCGTGGCCGCAGAGCACGACGTCGGCCCCCGACTCGAGGATACGGCGCTGCGCCTGGCGCCAGCGCGCCAGCCCCATGCGGCGGCTGATCTCGCCGCGCAGCACGTTATGGTGCAGCACCAGCACGCGCGCGAGGCCCGGCTCCGCCGCGGCGAACACGCGCCGCACGCGCAGGATCTCGCGCTTGGGAAGGTGACCTTTCACGGCGATGTCGCGGAGCGCCGTGGTGAGTGAGCCCCACGCCACGCCGTGCGAGGTCAGCGCGCCCGCGAGAATCGCGCCGGGCACGGTGAGGGTGGGCGCGAGGTCGTTCCCGAAGTAGCGCCGGTACTTGCCGTAGAGCACGTTCTTGCCGAACGGGATGAAGGGCCGCCACCACCACTGCACGTCGTGGTTGCCCGGGAGGACGAAGACCGGAGCGGTCCGGGCGGCCAGGGCGGCGAATGCCCGCGCCCGCTGGAACTCCCCATGGCGGGCACGCTGCGAGAGGTCGCCCGCGAGCACGACGGCGTCGGGCCGCAGGTCCGGCAGCATCTCCTCGAGCGCCTCGATCTGGCGCACGTCGGCGAGCCCGCCGAAATGCAGGTCCGCCACATGCAGGAGCTGGACGGTCACGACTCGATCTGCACGGTGTAGGTCAGCACGACCTCCCCATTCGCCGGCACCGAGACCCGGAAGCGCGTTTCCGTCGCGGAAATCTTCTCCGGCGGCGCGCTGCTGTCCACGATCCGCCACACCCCGAACCGCGACTCGCGCACGTCCACCGCGACGCTCTCCGGCTTCGCGTTGGTGATCGTGACGCGGTACGTCGCCGTCACGCGCTGCTTCGCCGGGACGCCACGCCGGGCCGGCGGAATGGCCTCCTGAGTGTAGTCAGTCTGCACGCGCTCCGCGGTGACGTCGAAGGCGTCGCCCGACTGCACCCGGACGTCGCGACCGGGCGCCGTGTGGTCGATGGTCGCCTCGCCGATGAGCTGCACGCGGCCCGTCGAATCCGGCTCGTACAGCTGCACCGTCCCGCCGGGCAGCGGGCGGTCGCCGAAGGCGGTGCCGCGGACCCGCTTCAGCGTGTACCACACCTGCACCGGCACCCGGTTCGGCTCGACGGGCATCTGGCCCAGCCAGCCCCGCCAGGGCAGCACCCCCGGCACCACAAACTCTTTCGTCACCGCGACGCTCGCTCGCGGGAAGATCGCGGTGGCGACGGGCACGCCGGGCTCCAGCGCGAGGCGGCCGGGCAGCTCGTAGACGTGCGTCTCCCCGACGGCCTCTTCGGCGGCGTACGGCGCTGGCGCCGCGGGCGCCCCAACCACGGCCGCCTCGAGTCGCAGCGCCCGTTCTTCCGGAGCCGCGCTCACCCGCGCGCGATTGATCTGCCCGGCCACCAGCTGCACCGCCGCGCTGTCGCTGCGCAGAGCCTGCGGGGTGACGGTGACGGTCCCCGACACCTGCCCCCTCGCCCCCGACACCTGGATCTGGTACAACGCCTCCCACGTCGCCCCCTGCGCGACGTAGGCGAGATCGGTCCGCGGCCGGTCCCGCGCGGCGTCCACGGCGATCTCCGCCTCGGCGCCGGTCCGGACCAGGTCACCGGGAACCAGCGGTGTCCCGGGCTGCTCGAGCAGGTACCGGCCGTCCGACAACCGGTACTGCGGAGGCTCGGCCCGCACCACCGTAGCCTTGACCGTATCCCCTTTGGATCGGACGAACGACAGCGTCTGCCCCGCCGCCCGGGCGAGCGCGTCGGCCGCGGTAGTGGGGTAGCGCACGCGCGCCGACAGCACCGTGACGGCGGAATCGGGGGAGAACAGCGTGGCGGGATCGAGCCCGGCGAGTCGCAGCGTGAGCGTGTTGCGACCCTTGGTGAGGGGCTGCGGGATCGTCTGTCGCACCACCACCCGGCCGTCCTTGTAGATGGACAGCGACGTCTGGGCAACCACCGGCGTGGCGGTCAGGGCGGTCAGGGCGGTCAGGGCGGCCAGGGCGGCCAGGGCGGTCAGCACCCTAGGCTGACGTCTGACGTCCGATGTCTGATGTCTCATTTCATCCACTCCCAGGCGACGCGTCTCCCGATGAGAGACGCCAACACGTACCACACCAGCACAGTGGCGGCCCCGACGAGGCGCGCCGTCGGGTCTCGTGGCAGGCTCAGGGCGACGTACCCCGCGAGGGGCAGCGTGGTACCCATCCCCACCCAGCGCCCGATCCGCGCCGCGCGGCGCCGCAGCTCCTGCGTACACGCCGCGCACAGCCCCCCGACCGCGATCCCCGGGGTCATCTCCCCGCAGCGCTTGCACGGGTGGCTAGGCCCGACGGGCCACGGCGCTCGCAAACTCGGCGGTCGAAGCATGCCCGCCCAGGTCCCGGGTGCGGATCCTCTCCGCGACGATGGTCGTCTCGATGGCGCGACGCAGCCGTTCGCCGACGTCCCGCTCCCCCACGTGGTCCAGCATCATCGCCGCGGCGAGCATCAACGCCGTGGGGTTCGCGATGCCCCGCCCCGCGATGTCCGGCGCCGACCCATGCACCGCCTCGAAGATCGCCGCGTGCACGCCGATGTTGGCGCCCGGCGCGAGCCCCAGCCCCCCGATGAGCCCCGCGGCGAGGTCGGAGAGAATGTCGCCGAACAGGTTCGTGGTCACGAGGACGTCGAACTGCTCCGGCTTCAGCACCAGCTGCATCGCGCAGTTGTCCACGATCTTGTCGTCCGCGGCGACGACGCCCTCATAGTCCTTCGCCACCATCCGGCCCGACTCGAGGAACAGCCCCGAGGTGGCTTTGAGGATGTTGGCCTTATGGACGATCGTCACCTTCTTGCGGCCGTGAGTCTTGGCATACTCGAACGCGTAGCGGCACACGCGCAGGCACCCCTCGCGGGTCATCACCGACATCGCCTGGGCGAGCGCTTTGGGATCGTCGCCCACGCGGAAGACGTGGTCCAGCCCCACGTACAGCCCCTCGGTGTTCTCGCGGATGATGACGAGGTCGACGCCCTCGTAGCGCCCCCCGGGCACCATCGTCTTGGCGGGCCGGACGTTGGCATACAGCTCGAACACCTGGCGCAGGGAGACATTGACGGAGCGATACCCGTCGCCCACCGGCGTCGTGAGGGGGCCCTTGAGGCACAGCTTGGTGCGGCGGATCGAGTCCAGCGTCGCGTTGGGCAGCGGCGAGCCGGCGTGCTCGACCCCGGCCATGCCGCCCAGCTGCTCGTCCCAGTCGAACGCCACGCCGAACGCGCTCAAGACATCGAGCGTCGCCTCGGTGATTTCGGGTCCGATGCCGTCGCCGCGGATCAGGGTCGCCGCGCGCCGGCTCACGGCAGCCCCGGCGTCAGCGCCTTGACCGCGCGGGTCAGCGCGGTCCACGGGTCGTCCGCCTCGCCGCGCGCGACGGTCCGCCACGCGACGCGGCCCAACCGCACGTCCACCAGCACCACCGTCAGCTCCGCTGTCGCCGTACCGCCATATGGCCGTGATGAGGCCGTATCGCCGTATGGCCGAATGGCCGTATGGCGATATACCAGCCCGGCTGGGGCGAGCACGTAGCGCAGGCCGCCCGCGATCGCGGCGAGCGTGCGCAACTGGTTGCGCAGGGGGTCGATCACCTGCACCATCCTGGGGTCGCGCAGCAGCGGGGTTGCCATCTGCTCGGGATCGGTCGCGATGCCGGGCGCGCGCCGCGCCATGCGCCGCAGCTCCTGGGGCGAGACCCACCCGACTTCGGGCGCCCGCGCCTTGAGCAGCGTCGTGAGCACGCTGTCGGCCTTGTCGCGCTCGCTCACGACCGTGTCCCAATGCAGCGTATCCTCGGCGGCGATCAGCGTGATCGGCAGGATGCCGACTTGTTGTCCGGAGATCCCGGCGGTGGGCAGCGGCGCCGTGGGCGCGGGCGTTGGGTTCTGGACCGGCGGATGGCCGCACGCCAGGACCGCCCACGTCCCCAGCCCCCACATCCCACGTTTCAAGTCTTTAGTCGTCAAGGAGCCGCAATATCGCCGCGCCCGGTGGCCTTTTCAAGAAGCGAGCGTCAGGCCGCCGTCGACGATGATGGTCTGGCCGGTGATATGTCGCGCGGCCTCGCTGCACAGGAAGGCGACGACGTGGGCCACATCCTCCGGCTCGGCGACCCGGCCGAGAATCGACTCGCGCTCGGCGCGCTCGAGCACCTCGCGCGGCAGTTTGGTGAGCAGCTCGGTCTTGACGAACCCGGGCGCGACGGCGTTGACGTTGATGTTGGAGGAGCCGAGGTCCACGGCGGCGGACTTGGTGAGGCCGATCAAGGCGGCCTTGCTGGCCGCGTAGTTGGCGATCCCGAAGCCGGGGCGGAACGCCTGATGGCTCGCGATGTTGACGATCTTGCCGTAGCGCTGGGCGCGCATCGTGGGCGCCGCGGCCTGGATGCAGTTGAAGGCGCCGGTCACGTTGGTCTCCATCACCTCGCGCCACGCCTCGGGGGGGAGCCGCCACAGCGCGCCGTCGTGTGTGACGCCGGCGTTGTTGACGAGGCAGTGGACGCCGCCGAGCCGCTCCTTGACCTCGGTCATGAAGCGCTCGACTTCGTCGTGGTCGCGGACGTCGCAGCGCGCCGAGTAGACGCCGACGCCGAGCGCTTTGATCGCCGTCTCGGTCAGCAGCGCCTGGGCGGTGACGTCGCGCCCGGCCATTTCCACGAAGTTGAAGGCGACGCTGGCGCCGCGCTGGGCGAACTCGAGGCAGATGGCGCGCCCCAACCCCGTCGCTCCGCCCGTGACGACGACCACGCGGCCCGACAGGTTCTCCCCCGCGCGCTGCAGCTCGGGACGCTCCTGCACGACCGCCGCCCCGGCGGGGGCCGGCGCCTCCCGCGAGGCCAGTGTCCACGAATACGGTGCCAAGGAATTCGAACCTATGTTCGAGTTTGAAGCCCGGCAAGGCGAGCCGTAGCTTCCCCCCATGCGACGACTCGGCTCGGTGCTCCTCTGGGGCGCGATCGCCGCACTGGGCGCGCTCGGCTTCGCGGTCCTCGCCCTCTCGCGCGGAGAGACTGTCAACGCCGCGTGGCTGCTCATCGCGGCCGTCTGCACCTACGTCGTCGGCTATCGCTTCTATTCAAAGTTCATCGCCACGCGCGTGTTCGCGCTCGACGACCGCCGTGCCACGCCCGCCGAGCGGCTCTCGAACGGCCGCGACTACGTGCCCACCAACAAGTGGGTGCTCTACGGCCACCACTTCGCGGCGATCGCCGGTCCGGGGCCCTTGGTCGGGCCGGTGCTCGCCGCGCAGTTCGGCTTCCTCCCCGGGACCCTGTGGCTGGTGATCGGGGTGGTGCTCGGCGGCGCGGTGCAGGACTTCACGATCCTGTGCTGCTCGCTGCGCCGTGACGGCAAGTCGCTGGGGCAGATGGCGAAGGAGGAGATCAACGCCACGGCGGGGGTGACCGCGATGCTCGCCGTGCTGTTCATCATGATCATCCTGCTCGCGGTGGTGGCGTTGATCGTCGTGAACGCGCTCAAGGCGTCGCCGTGGGGGCTGTTTACGATCGCCTGCACGATCCCCATCGCCCTCTTGATGGGCTGGTGGATGCGGACGTGGCGGCCGGGCAAGGTGGGCGAGGCCTCGCTCGTCGGCGCCGCCCTGCTGCTGCTGGCCCTCGTGGGCGGGGGCTACGTCGCCGGCCACCCGGGGCTGGCGGCGGCGTTCACGCACTCGGGGCCGGCGCTCACCGCGATGATCATCGGCTACGGGTTTGTCGCGTCGGTGCTGCCGGTGTGGATGCTGCTCACCCCGCGCGACTACCTGTCCACGTTCCTCAAGATCTCGACCGTCCTGATCCTCGCCGTCGCCATCCTCATCCTCCTCCCCCCGCTCAAGATGCCGGCCGTGACCCCGTTCGCGACGCTGGGCGAAGGGCCGGTGCTGGCGGGCAAGCTGTTTCCCTTCGCGTTCATCACGATCGCCTGTGGGGCGATCTCCGGGTTCCACTCGCTCGTCGCCTCGGGCACCACGCCGAAGATGCTCGCCCGGGAGCGCGACGCCCGGCTCATCGGCTACGGCGGCATGCTGATGGAGTCGTTCGTCGGCGTGATGGCGATGATCGCGGCGTGCACGCTGGATCCCGGGGTGTACTTCGCCATGAACACGACGCCCGCCGCGCTGGCGCAGGCCTCCCACGTCCTGAACTCGGCTGGGTTCGTCGTCACCCCCGACGCGATGCAGCAGCTCGCCCAGGCGATGGGCGAGCAGACCCTGATCGCCCGCACCGGCGGGGCGCCGTCCCTTGCCGTGGGCATGGCCCACATCTTCGCGAGCGTCACCGGCGTCCTGGGCGGCAAGGCGCTCACAGCCCTGTGGTACCACTTCGCGATCATGTTCGAGGCGCTGTTCATCCTCACGACCCTCGATGCCGGGACGCGTGTCGGCCGTTTCATGCTCCAGGAGATCCTGGGGCACGTCTGGCCCAGGTTCGGCCGGACGTCGTGGTACCCGAGTGTGATCGTGGCGAGCGGCGCGATCGTGGCGGGGTGGGGGTACTTTCTCTATCAGGGGGTGGTCGATCCGCTGGGCGGGATCAACTCGCTGTGGCCGCTGTTCGGCATCGCCAACCAGCTGCTCGCGGCGGTAGCGCTGTGCGTGGCGACCACGATCATCATCAAGATGGGCAAGGCGCGCTACGCCTGGGTCACGCTCGCACCGCTCGCGTGGCTCGTCACGGTGACGATGACGGCCGGGTGGCAGCTGGTCTTCTCCCCGAACCCGACCCTCGGGCTGCTGGCCCGCGCCGCGGCCGTCGATCCGGGCGATTTCAGGGCCGCACAGCGCATCTTCAATTACCGCCTCGACGTCTTCGTCGCCTTGCTGTTCATGGCGGTCGTGGTGATGCTGCTCGCCGTATCGATCCGGGAGTGGTGCCTGGTGTTGAGCAAGCGGAAGGCGGCGGTCGTGCACGAGACACCGTTCGTGGAGAGTGTGTATGCTGGGGACTGAAGGAAGTCGGCTGGCGCGCGTTGCACGCGTCCTGCGCCGCATCGTAGGCGCACCCGACTACGCCGCGTACCTCGAGCATTGCCGAGATCGCCAGCACCCGCCACGGTTGACGGAACGCGAGTACGTCCGGGAGTTCTTCGAGAACAAGGGGAAGGCGCCGAGGTGCTGCTGACGCTTTACCCCACCGTGGCCAGACACTCGATCTCCACCCGCGCCCCCAGCGCCAGACCGCTCCCCGCCACCGTCGAGCGCGCCGGCGGGTCCTTGGGGAAGTACGTCGCGTACACCGCGTTCATCGCCGCGTAGTCCCGGATGTCCGACAGAAACACCGTGCACTTGACCACCCGCTCCAACGAGCTGCCCGCCGCGGCGAGCACCGCCTTCACGTTCTCGAGCGCCTGCCTGGTCTGACCCGCCAGCCCCGTGTCGGCGAGCTGGCGCGTGCCGGGCACGTTGCCGATCTGTCCCGACAGATAGAGCACGTTCCCCACCCGCACCGCCGCCGAGAACGGCAGGTTCAATGACGCCCCCGGCGGATTGATGACCTGCTTGTCCTGGGCGCGAAGTCCGGCGGCGGGTGCCCAAGCCATGAGCAGCAGCGCGATCGCTCGCATCGCCTCCCCCTTTCTATGCCTCTCGGCCTCTGAGCTTCTCGGCGTCTAGAGCTCGACCTGGGTTCCTACCTCGAACACCTGGTTGGGCGGAATCTTGAAGAACGCCGTGGCGCGCAGGGCGTTGCGGGACATGAAGCTGAACAGGCGCTCGCGCCATACCGCCATGCCGGGACGGTCGGCGGCGATGAGGGTCTCGCGCCCCAGGAAGAACGTGGTCCCCTCGATGCGCACGTCGAGGCCCTTGGTCCGGCACGCATCCAGGATCTCCTCGATCTCCGGGTCCTCCATGAAACCGTAGCGCGACGTCACCGTGTGGAACCCCTTGCCGCTGCGCTTGACGGTGACCCGCTCCTCGCCCGGCACGTGGGGCACGTCCTCGGTGATCACGGTCAGGAACACCACCTTCTCGTGCAGGACTTTGTTGTGCACCAGGTTGTGGACGAGGGCGGGCGGCGTGCCGTCCGCGGTGCCGTACATGAACACGGCCGTCCCCGGCACGCGGATCGGCGGCTCGGCGGCGAGGTCGGCGAGCAGCATCTTGAGCGGCACCGTCTTCTCGAGCATGCGCTTGGCGAGGATCTCGCGCCCGCGCTTCCAGGTCGTCATCAGCAGGTAAATGCCGATCGCCATCGCCAGCGGCACCCAGCCGCCGTTCTGGATCTTGAGCGCGTTGGCCATCAGGAACGGGATGTCCATGGCGAGGAACAGCCCCACCACCAGGACGGCTTTCGCCCGGCTCCACTGCCAGACCTCGCGGCACATCACGTAGAACATGCACGTCGTGATCACCATCAGCGTGGACAGCGCCACGCCGTACGCCCCGGCGATATGGCTCGACGTCTCGAAGCCGAGCACCAGCGCGCACGTCACCAGCATCAGGCCCCAGTTGACGGTGGGGACATAGATCTGGCCGATCTCGCGCGACGAGGTGTGCTCGATCTTCAGGCGCGGGCTGTAGCCGAGCTGCACGGCCTGCCGCGTCAGGGAGAACGCGCCCGAGATGACGGCCTGCGAAGCGATGATGGCCGCCGCCGTGGCGAGGATGATGAGCGGATACAGTGCCCACGAGGGGGCCGAGTGATAGAACGGATTCACGGCCGTGGAGGGATCGCGCAACAACAGCGCCCCCTGGCCGAAGTAGTTGAGGAGCAGCGCCGGCAGCCCGACACTGAACCAGGCGACTTGAATCGCCCGGTGGCCGAAATGTCCGAGGTCGGCGTACAACGCTTCCCCGCCAGTCACGACCAGGAACACCGCCCCCAGGACGATGAACCCCCGTCCCACGTTGTCGGCGAAGAAACGCGCGGCGTGGGTCGGAAGCACGGCGGCGAGCACGCCCGGCTGCCGCACGATCTGGCTCAAGCCCAGCACCGCGATCGTGACGAACCAGACCAGCATCACCGGGCCGAACATCGCGCCGATGCGCGCGGTGCCGCGGCTCTGAATGAGAAACAGCCCGACCAGGATGATGAGGGTGAGCGGCACGACCCAGTGGACGAGGGCCGGGGTGGCCACCTCAAGGCCTTCCACGGCGCTCATCACCGAGATCGCCGGGGTCAGCGCGCCGTCGGCGTACATGAGCGCCGCGCCGAAGATCCCCAACACGACCATGATGTGGCGCGGGGACAGGCCCCGGGCCAGCCGGCTGCCGTTCACGAGGGCCATCAGCGCGACCACGCCGCCTTCGCCCTTGTTGTCGGCGCGGATGATCACCACGTGGTACTTGATCGTCACCACGAGGATCAGGGACCAGAAGACCAGAGACAGCACGCCGAGGACGTTCAGCGGCGTGACGGGGATGCCGTGCGCGCCATAGAACGACTCGCGGATGGCGTACAACGGGCTCGTGCCGATGTCCCCGTACACGACGCCGAGCGCCGTAACCGCGAGCAACGCCAAGTAACGGCCGCGCGGAGCGCTGCGGCCGGAAGCGTGCTGCACAGGCTGTGTCATAGGGGCTGAATATTAGCGAGGAGCGGTTTCCCGTGCGGCGAGCGGCCACAGCAGCGCCAGCGCGCCGGCGCCCGCGGCGCTCGCCGCGAAGGCAACTCCCGCGCCGTGGCCCTGATACAACACGCCCAGCGCGACCCCGCCCACGAGCGCCGCCAGCCCCGTCACACCGTGATACGATCCAAAACCGCTGCCCTGCCGGCTGCCCGCCAACCGCGCCACCAGCGCCCGCTCGGGACTCTCGGTCAGCCCCGCGACGCTCCCCAGGGCGAGGAACAGCGCCCACGCCTGTCCCGCCGTCTGCGCCAGCGCCAGTCCCACGGCGAGCGCCGCGTAGCACACCCACCCGATCCACATGGTGCGGCCGGCGCCGAGCCGGTCGCTCCACGCGCCGCCGACGAAACTGGTCGCCGACTTCACGACGTGCACCGCCGCCCACAGCAGCGGCACCGTCGCCACCGCGACGCCGAGCTGCTGGGAGCGGAGGATGACAAGCGTCTCGGGCATGCGGAGGAGATAGAAGAGGGAGATCAACAAGACCGACGGAGGAGGTCGGAGTAGGACGGAGGAGGACGGAGGAGGTGTGTTGTTACTTTCTCCGACCTTCTCCGACTTTCTCCGACCTCCTCCGTCCTTCACAGCCCAAGCGGCGAGCCCAAGGACGAGCGTACCGGGAATTAGGCTGGCGGCTATCACCGTGCGCAGTGCCGCGACGTGCATCGTGAGCAGCCACCACGCGACCAGGGGCCCGAGCACCGCGCCCGCGTGGTCCATGCCGCGCTGCAGGCCGAAGGCCCGGCCGCGCAGCTCGGCCGGGGTCACGTCCGCGATCAGGGCGTCGCGCGGCGGGGTGCGCAGCCCCTTGCCGATCCGGTCCACGACGCGCAGGGCGATCACCTGCCACGCCGCCGCGGTCGCCGCGATCACGGGACGGACCAGGACCGCGATGGCGTAGCCCAACACGATCAGCGGCCCCCGCCGCTTGGCCCGGTCGGCGAGGCGGCCGGCGGCGAACTTGACGAACGCCGCGGCGAATTCGGCCGCGCCGTCCAGGGCGCCGAGCGCCGCGGCGCCCCCGCCCAAGACGCCGGTCACGAACGCCGGCAGCAGGGGATAGATCATCTCGCTGGCGAAGTCGTTGAGCAGCGAGACCGCGCCAAGCAGCCGGACTTCTCTGGGAAGCCTATTCACCCAGATCGAGGCCCCAACGGATCAGCGATACCGGCAGGCCGCCGTACGGCAGGATCGCGTCGTGAAACGCGCGCAGGGAGAATCTCTTGCCGCGTGCAGCCTTGAACGCGTCGCGCAGCCGCAGCAGCTCGCGACGGCCGACGGCGTAGCTCAGAGGATAGGCCGGCTCCGCGCAGTAGCGCCGCACTTCGGCCTCGGCGTTGGCGCGGTCCACGTGCAGCTCGTCCACCATCGTCTGCACGCCCTGCTCGTAGGTCATGCCGCGCGTGTGCAGACCGACGTCGAGGAGCACGCGCACCGCGCGCCACAGGAGGTGCACGCGCTGGAAGAAGCGCTCCTCTTCGGTGGCGTAGAAGCCCTCCTCCCCCATCATATCCTCGCAGTACAGCGCCCACCCCTCGACGGTGAGGGGCGTCCACAGGTTCTTGCGGACGTCGCTCGCCTGCTCCTGGGCGGTCACGAGCTGGAGATGGTGGCCGGGATAGCCTTCGTGCAGCGCGGTCGCCGCCAGCTCGTGGCGACAGTGATCGCGGAGCATGCGCTCGCGCTGCTCGGCGGGCAGCTCCGGGCTGGGGATCGTCACGTAGAACCACCCGTTGCGGTCCGTCGAGTATGCCCCCGGGCTGTCGTAGGCGGCGAACGGGATGATGGGCCGCAGGAAGGCGGGGGTCGGCACCACGTTCAACGGGGCGTCGGGGATGGGCGCGAGTCGCCGCGCGGCCACGAACTCGCGGGCCCGTTCCATCTCGCGCGCGTACGCGGCGACGAGCCCGTCGGCCGGGGGATGGTCCTGCCGCAGCTGATCGGCGACGTCCGGCCACGCGCGGCGACCGTCGAGCCGCTTCGCCAGCCCGGCGAGGTCGGCGAGGATCTCTTCCTTCAGGCCGTGCCCGTAGCGCCACAGCTCCGGCGCCGTGTCGCGGAGCGCGTGGTCGTAATGCAGCCGGAAGTTGAATGCGTCCTCGCCCACGGCGAAAAGGTCCGAGCCGGTCTCCGACCAGCGCTCCAGGCTGTGCGTGAAGTCGGTGAGCGCGGCCGCCGCCGCATCGGCGGCAGCGACGATCCGCTCCGCCAGGGCCGGCACCTCGGCCCCGACCGCGGCAGGGATTTCCCGGATGAGCACGAGTCCCGCTTCGGCCATCCGCAGCGCCGTTTCGGCGTGCAGGCGCACCGGCTCGCTGAGCGTGGCGCGCGCGTCGGTAAGCAGGCCCGCCACGTCTTCCAGCCGCCCGCACAGCGCGGCGGCCCGCGCCTCGGGTGCGCGATCACGGCGCAGCAGCAGGTGGTGCAGGCCGCCCAGCAGGTGGCTGATCCAGAATTCCGGATTCTTCGCCTGCGGCCGCTCTTTCTCGAAGCGGTGCAGCGACAGCCGCACCTCGTTGAGCAGCGCGGTGCGGTCGATCTCGTCCTGGAGCGCGTCGGCGCCGGCTTCCTCGAGCGCGCTGCCAAGCGCTTTCAGCGCGACGAGGTGGGGGCGCAGCGCGTCAGGACTGTAGCGGCCATAGCGCTGATCGTGGGCGAACACACCCGCCTGGGAGGCGGCGACGGGGTCCAGGTGCCAGCGCAGGTCGAAATACGACCGCTCGACCGCGCGAAAATTCCCGCTCGCTACCGCCATGCCGCCTGCTTGAGGAGGCGACGACACTCGTCGTCGGTAAGCACGCGGTCGGTCCGTTTCGCGGCGTCGAACAACGCCCGGCACGACGCCTCGTCCTCGGGGTCGTACCCGTGGGTCTCGAGCCAGTATTTCACGTTGGAGAGGCCCGAGACGGGAGAGATCTCGATCTTCTGCACGAGTCCGAACTCGGCCGCGGGCACCGAACTGTAGACGCGGTCGGCCAGCCAGTCGTGGCCCTTTTTCTTCGCCTTGATGATCGCCGCCGCGTGGACGCCCGTGCCCGTGCGGAACGCGTCGGTGCCGAGGACCGGATAGTTCACCGGGATCGGCACGCCGACCGCCTCGGCGGCCGTGTGGCAGTACTCGGGCAGCTTGGACAGGTCCCCCCCTCCCCGGTGGGCGCCGAGCAGCCTCAGGTTCACGATCAGGAGATCCATCTCGGCATTACCTACGCGCTCCCCCACCCCCAGCGCTGTGGCGTGCACGCGGTCCACGCCGGCCTCGATCGCGGCGAGGCAGTTGATCAGCCCCATGCCGCGGTCGCGGTGCCCGTGCCAGTCGACCCGCACGTCTTTCTTCCCTACGATGTCTGACTTTACGAATTTGACTAAGGATCTCACCCCATCAGGGGTGGCGTGTCCCACCGTATCGGCGAGGCAGATCCGGGTCGCCCCACAGTCGATCGCCGCGCCGTACAACGCTTTGAGCGTCTCGGGCCGGGCGCGCGTCGTGTCCTCGGTCACGTACATGACCGGCAGCCCGGCCTTCACCGCGAACGTCACCGCCTCCTCGCTGGACTTGAGGATGCGGTCCAGCGTCCAGTCCTCGGTGTACTGGCGGATCGGCGAGGACCCGATGAACGTGGCCGCCTCGATCTTGATGCCCACCTCATCGGCGATGCGCACGATCGGCTCGATGTCGCTGATGACCGTCCGCGCGGCGCAGTTGGGGAAGATGGGGAGCCGGCGGTCGCGGATCTCCTGGGCGAGGGCGCGCACCTGCTCCACCACCCGCGGGCCGGCGCCAGGCAGGCCGATGTCGGCCGCGACGATCCCCAGGTCGGCCATGAGGTGCAGCAACCGCCGCTTGACCTCGAGCGTCGGGTCCTTGACCGAGGGCGACTGCAGCCCGTCGCGCAGGGTCTCGTCGTTGAGATCCACGCGGGCGCGGGACCAGTCGAAGGCGGCCGAGCCCTGAGCCTGGTTCCAGTCGTAGATCAGGTCGCGCTCGTCCATAGGCAAGAACATACGGGCTTAGAGGCATAGAGGCGAAGGGGGCGCTATCTTAGCTACAAAGCCACTACGCCCCTATGCCTCAAGTTCCCTCGCATCCCAGTCTTCAAGCGGCGATCCGTCACCTCGAGCGCACGGACTCCGTCACCCTCGCCCGGCAAGCCGAGTTGTCCGCCCTGGCCGCCCCGACCGGATCGGAGGGCCGTCGCGCCGCGCGCGTCGCCGAGCTGTTCCGCGGCGCCGGATTACGGGACGTGTTCGTGGATGAGGTCGGCAACGTGCACGGCTGGCATGGCGAAGGCGAGTCCGGGGCCGCCATCGTTCTAGTCGCTCACCTCGACACAGCGTTCAGTGGCGACGTCGATGTCCGAGTTCGGCGCAGCGGCGACCGGCTGGAGGGACCCGGGATCAGCGACAACGCGCGCGGGCTGGCCGCGCTGGTGGCGGTGGCGGAAGCGCTGGGGATTGCCGGGATCCCCCTACCACGGCCCGTGCTGTTCGCCGCGACGGTGGGCGAGGAGGGCGCCGGAGACTTGAAGGGGATGCGCCACCTGTTCGCGCGTGACGGGCTGAAGGCGCACGCGGTGATCGCCCTGGACGGCGCCGGGTTGGAGCGGATCGTGCACCGCGCGCTGGGGTCGCGACGGTACCGCGTCACCTACCGCGGCCCGGGCGGCCACTCGTGGGCGGCGTTCGGAGTCGCGAATCCGGCCACCGCGGTGGGGCGCGCCGTGCAGCGGCTCGCGGAGCTGCCGCTCGCTGCCGAGCCGCGGACCACGTGTGCCGTGGTGCGGCTGGGAGGGGGGACGGGGCTCAACTCCATCCCACAGGAAGCCTGGCTGGATCTGGACCTCCGCAGCGAGGACCCCGATGCGCTGACCCACCTCGACGCGGCCGTGCAACTGGCTCTGACGCGAGCGCGCGACGAGGAGAACGCGCGCCGCGCGCAGGGGACCATGCCGCTGGCGCTGGACTGCCGCATCGTCGGCGACCGGCCGTGCGGCCTGACGCGCGCCGATCACCCGCTCGTCAAGGCGGCGGTGGCGGCGACCCGGGCGCTGGGCAAGGTCCCCGAGCTGGCGGCGGCGTCGACCGACGCCAACGTGCCGATCGCCCGTCGCATCCCGGCCATCGCACTCGGCGCGGGCGGCCGCTCCGGCGACGCTCATTTGCCCAGCGAGTGGTACGAAAATGAGGAAGGAGTGTTGGGCTTGGTGCGGGCGGTGCTCGTCTTGGCCGCTATTGCCGGAGTGCCTCCGTCTCCCTGAGCAGCCTCGCCAGCTCCTCCTTCCACAGCGCCGCCAGCGTGTGCGTCCCGTGTCCGCGCGTCCGGTCGCTGATCGCGATCAGCACGTACCGACCCCGCTTCACCCGCCCAATCTCCCGCTCCATGATCCCCAGCTCCGGCGGGTTGATCTGGTCATCCGCCGAGTTGATGGCGAGGAGCGGCGCGACGATGCGCTCGAGGTTGGGCGCGGGATTGTAGAACCGCGACGCGTCGAACTGATACAGCATGTCGTTGGCGTCGGTCTGCGGTAGCCGCCCGCGCACGTACGTCTCGACGAAGCTGTCCGCCGCGAGCCTCGTCGGGGCCTCCTTCTGCCACTCGAGCGGCGCGCTCCCCATGATCATCAGGATGTAGAGCGCCGTCACCACGCCCGGCGGCTCGGTCGCGTACTCCCCACCCTGCCACGCGGGGTCGGTGCGGATCGCGTCGAGGATCATCTTGCGCAGCATGCGGTTTCGGCCCGCGATCTCGACCGGCAGGCTCGCGAGCGGCATCAGTGCGTCCATGAAGTCGGGGTACGTCTCTCCCCACACCCACGTCTGCATCCCGCCCATCGACGTCCCCATCACCAGCCGCAGATGGTTCACACCCAGATGCTCGGTCAGCAGCCGATAGTGCGCTCGCACCATGTCGTCGTAGGTGTAGTGGGGAAACCGCGCGTGCAGGCCGTCGCTCGGCTTACTCGAGCGGCCGTGGCCGATGCCGTCGGGGAGGATGATGTAGTAACGGGCGCTGTCGAGCAGCTGCCCCGGGCCGAACAGCACGCCGGCGAACACGTCGCGCAGGAACTGGCGCCCGCTGCCGCCGGTGCCGTGGAGGATCAGCACGGCGTTCTTGACCACGCCTCGCGCGTCGCGCTCGGGGCGACCGAACGTCGCGTAGTGCAGGCGCAGGTCTGGAAGCGATTCCCCGCTTGCGAACCGGAAGTCCTTGATGACGTAGTCGCCCTCGACGGGCGTGAACGCGGGGTTTTGCGGGGCGGCGCTCAACAACGCGAGCGCCAGTGCTGTGATAGGCGTCATGCCCGGAGAATCTACGCCCGGCGCCGTCCGATCGTATAGCTCAGGAGCCCCAGCCCCACCGCGGCGTACAACACGCGTCCGTCGAACGTCACGGCGAACGCCGTGAGTCCCACCGCCATCGCCCACATCATCGCCTCGCCCGCGAACGCCTGTCCCCAGCGCGGTACGCCACCGCCGCGCGGCACCCTCGGGCGCAGCGCCGGCACCAGCCGCGGCACGGCCGCCAGGTACGCCCGATACGCCTCACCCTGCGTCGCGAGCAACGCCTGTTCCTCCCGCCCGATCAGGCGCAGGACGATCGTCGCCATCCCGACGACCAGCACCACCGCGCCGAGCCGGCTGGCCAGCGGCGCGAAGGCGACCGCCAGGAGCCAGGTGCCCAGATACAAGGGATTGCGGACGTGCCGGTACGGTCCGTCGGCGACGAGCCGCTCGGTGCGCACGGCGGGATCCTTCACCACCTCGCTGCGCAGATACGCGCTGGCCCACGTGCGGATCGCCGCCGCCGTAAACGCCACCACCGCCGCCGCAGCGAAGGCCGCACGGTAGACGGCGTCGGCCCCATCCAACGTCGCGGCGATGACGTTGGTGCGGTCCACGAAGTAACAGCTGAAGGCGACGGCGAACAGCGCGAAGATGATCCAGAAGCGGCGGCGGAACTCGAACGCGGTGGCGATCAACTCGTCGCCGCGGCCGTCAGCTCGATCAGCGTGATTTCCGCGGGCGCCAAGAGCCGCAGCGGCGGCCCCCAGTAGCCCGTCCCGCGACTCACGTACAGCCACATCGCTTCCAACCGGTGCAGCCCTGCGACGAACGGCTGGAACAGCCGCACCAGCAGGTTGAACGGGAAGTACTGGCCGCCGTGGGTGTGGCCGGAGAGCTGGAGATCGAACCCGGCGTCGCGCGCCGCGAAGGCGCTCCGCGGTTGGTGGGCGAGCAGGACCCGGACGTCGCTCGCGGGGGCGCCGCGCAGCGCCGCCGCCGGGTCGGACGGGACCGACAGGTCCGGCACGCCCGCGAACAGCAGCCGGCCGTTGCCGCGCCGCACCATCTGATGCGAGTTCTGCAGCACCGACAGCCCCAACCGCTCCACCTCGCGACCCCAGCCCGCGGCGTCCCAATAGTACTCGTGGTTCCCCGTCACGTAGAACTTGCCGAGCCGCGCGGCGAGCCGGCCGAGCGGCGCGACTTCGTCCCTGAGGTCGGGGACGAACCCGTCGGCTACGTCCCCCGTGAACGCCACCACATCCGGGTCGAGCGCGTTGGCTGTCGTCACCACCCGCTCCACGAAGCGGCGCTTCAGCGTTGGGCCGATGTGCAGATCCGACAGCTGCACGATGCGGAACCCTTCGAGGTCCGGCGGCAGGTCCGCGATGGGCACGCTCACCCGCACCACGTGCGGCCGGCGCGCGCCGAACACGCCGATGACGGTCAGCGCAGCGGCGACGCCGAGCAACGTGTACGGTCCGACGTGCAGGCGGAGCAGATCCACGATCGCGAACCCGACGACCAGTAGCGTAGAAAGACCCAGCACCGTGAACCCGATCCACCCCAGCGCCGGCCGCAGCGGCCCGCGCCGCCCCAGGACGAGGGTCGCGATCGGCAGTCCCGCCAGCGCCAGCGCGCCGGCCCAGGCGAGGACCCGGGCGACCCCGACGGCGCCGGCGGCGAGGTGCGCACCGACGTAGACGTTCAGCAGCGTCCAGACGCTGAACACGATGGCCACACGCACCCGCATTTGACGAGCCGTCACTTGTCATCCCGAGCTGCGCGAGGACCCTCGCGAAGCGAGGGCCCGAGCGCGGCGAGGGACGTGAGGGCCTCATCGACGTGCCGGGTCGCTTCGAGCTGCGACGCGAACACGTGGCGCACGATCCCGTCACCGTCGATCACGAACGTGGCGCGCCCGGGAATCAACCCTAGCGTCTTCTCGACACCGAACAACTTGCGGACTGCCCCGCCCGCGTCGCTGAGCAGCGCGAACGGCAGTCGGTGCTTGCCGGCGAAGCGCTGGTGCGATTCGATCGAATCGGAGCTCACCCCCACCACGTCGGCGCCCGCCGCGGCGAACGTCTCGTAGCGGTCGCGGAACGCTCTCGCCTCGGCCGTGCAGCCGGGCGTGTGGTCCTTGGGATAGAAGTACAACACGACCGGCCGCCCCCGCCGCTCGCCGAGCCGAAAGGTGCTCCCGTCCAATGCCGGAAGCGCGAAATCCGGAGCAACATCACCGTTCTTGATCATTAATGCGCGGCCCCCCCGCCGCCCGGCATCCCCTTGCTCTTGTGCATCAACAGGAGCAGCGGCAACGACAGCACGAACACCGCCGCGAACAACAGGAATAACTGCTCGAACGACAGCATCATCGCCTGCTTGGTGACCTGCAGGTCCAGGATCTTGAGCGCCTTGGCCTCCACCAGACCGGGCGGCGTGCCGACGGCGGCGAGGCGCCCCTGGATCAGCGCCAGCCGCTCGCGCGCGGCCTCCGCGTATGGCGTCACGTAGGCGATCAGGTCCACCCGGTGGATCGCCTGGAAGCGCTGCAGCAGCGTGGCCGACAGGGCGATCCCCACGCTGCCGCCGAGCTGCCGCATCAGGTTGAACAGGCCGGTGCCGTTGGGGATCTTGCTCATCGGCAGGTCGGCGAGCGCCAGGTTCGTCAGCGGCACGAAGATCAACCCCAGCCCCACGCCGCGGAAGATCAGCGGCCAGAAAAAGTCCGGCATGCCGCTGTCGGTGGTGAAGTGCGCGTGCTTCCACATCGAGAGCGCGAACAGCCCCACGCCCGCCACGATCGACAGCCGCCCGTCGAACTTGCCCGCCGTGCGCCCCATGACCGCCATCGTGAACGCGCTCGCCAACGCCCCCGGCAGGATCACGAAGCCGGTTTGCTCGGCGGTGAAGCCCTGGAGGCTCTGCAGGTACACCGGCAGCACGAAGATCGTTGCGTACAGACAGATCCCCAGCGTCATCCCGAACACCACGCCGACCGCGAGCTGCCTGCTCTTCAAGATCCGGAGGTCCACCACCGGGTGCTCGGTGGTCAACTCGTGCCAGATGAACGACACCAGCGAGACCACGCTGATCACCGCCAGGGTCGTCACTTCGCGCGACTCGAACCAGCTGAGTCGCTCGCCGCGCTCCAGCATCGTCTGCAGCGTGCCGATGCCGATCGCGAGCAAGGCGAGGCCCAGGTAGTCGACCTTCTCGGCCTTCTCCTGGTGGCGCGAATCGTTGATGAACGACAGCGTCAGCGCCAGCGCCAGCATCCCGAACGGGATGTTGATGTAGAAGATCCACGGCCAGCCGAACGCGTCGGTGATGTAGCCGCCCAGGGTCGGACCGAGCGTGGGGCCGACCATCACGCCCACGCCGAAGATCGCCATCGCGGTGCCGTACTCCGAGCGCGGGAACTCCTCGTAGAGGATCGCCTGCGAGGTGGACAACAGCGCGCCGCCGCCCAGCCCCTGCACGATGCGCCAGAACACCAGCGTCTCGAGCGAGTGGGCGTTGCCGCAGAAAAAGGAAGCGATGGTGAACAGCGTGATCGACGCCGCGAAGTAGCGGCGCCGCCCGAAATACGCCGACAGCCACCCGGTGATCGGCAGCACGATCACGTTGGCGACGATGTAGCCGGTGGACACCCAGGCGATCTGGTCCAGCGTCGCGCCCAGGTTCCCCATCATGTGCGGAATCGCCACGTTCACGATGCTGGTGTCCAGCAGCTCCAGCACCGACGCCAGCGACACGGTGATGGCGATGATGTACTTGTACTTGTAGCGGTCCCCCCCCTCCGGGACCGCCGCCGGCAGGGGCAGCGTCGCGGCCGTCATCGCCTCACCGCTTCGTCGTGATGGTGACTTCGACGTTCATCCCCGGGCGCAGCGGGTGCGCCGGGTCCACCGGCCCATCGGGACGGATCCGCACCGGAATGCGCTGCACCACCTTGGTGAAGTTGCCGGTGGCGTTGTCGGCCGGCAGCAGCGAGAACTTCGCCCCGGTGGCGGGTGAGAGGCTCTCGACGTGCCCGCGGAAGTGCTGACCGGGGTAGGCGTCCACGGTGATGTCCACCGGGTCCCCGACCGCGACGTCCGCGGTCTGAGTCTCCTTCAAGTTCGCCACGACCCACGCGTCATCCAGCGACACCAGGCTCATGAGTGGCTGCCCCTGCTGCACCAGCTGGCCCGCCTCGACACTCTTCTTGCTCACCACGCCCGCCATCGGCGCGGTGACGCGCGTGTAGGAGAGCTGCAGCCCCGCGAGGTCGCGCGCCGCGCGGGCCGCCGCCACGCGAGCGTCGGCGCCGACGAGCGCCGCCTGCGCCGCCGCGAGCTGCGCGTCCGCCGCCGCGACCGCCGTCTGCGCCGCATCGAGCTGCTGCTTGCTCACGATGTCCTGCTGAGCGAGGGGCAGCAATCTCTCCAGGTCGGCGTGCGCCTTGCGCGCCGTGGCTTCGGCCTGGCGCACCAGCGCCTCGGCCTGCCCCACGCGGGAGCGCGAGCTCACCGTCGCGAGCAACGCGGCGTAGTCGGCATCGGTCTGCGCTAGCCGCGCCCGGAAGTCACGGTCGTCGAGCACGACGAGCGTGTCGCCCGCCTTGACCCGTTGGTTGTCCACGATGCGGACTTCCGCCACGAACCCGCCCACTTTCGGCGAGATCGGCAGCATGTGGCCGTCCACCTGGGCGTTGTCGGTGGTCTCGTGCGTGCGGCTCCAGATGAGCTTGCGCACGCCGCCCGCGATGAGGAGCAGCAGCACCACGCCGAGCGCCAGGAACACGATGCGCCGCCGGCCGCCCGGCACCGCCGTGGTGTCCCCGTTGGTCGGGGCAGCGGTCCGCGACTCGCGCAAGGGGGATTCGGTCTTCGTCACGTCTCGTTCGATAGTCGTCGCCATAGGTCCGGTATTCGTGAGTGCTGCCGGTTAGTGCAGGTCTCGCGCCAGGCCGACCGCCCGCGCGAGGTTGACGCGTGCGGCCGCGGCCGCGAAGCGCGCGTCGATGTCGGTGTCGCGGGCCCGGATCAGGGAGGCCTGCGCGTCGATCACTTCGATGTTCCCCGCCACGCCCGCCTTGAACCGCTCGCGGGCCTGGGCCAGCTCGTCCTGAGCGAGCCGCAGCCGCTCGGCCGCGATCGTCTGCTGCGCCCCCGCGGCGCCGAGGTCCAGGAACGCTCCCGTCACATCGGCGGCGATCTGCTGCTTCAGGTCACGGGTGCGCACATCGCTCTCGCGCACCACCGCCTGCTGCTCCGCGGCCCGCCCCTCGCGTCGGAAGCCGTCGAGGATAGGGAGGGTCACCTGCACGGCGATCTGTCCCGTCCCGATCGAGGACCCGACCGTCGGCCCATTGCTGCCGTAGTCGGCCTCGAGGCCCACGCGCGGCAGCCGCTCCGCCGTGATCGCCGCCGCCGACCGCCGCGCCGCCTCCGCGCGGGCCGCTTCGGCCGCGAGGTCGGGCCGGCGTGCCAGCGCGAGGGTGATGGCGCTGTCCGCCGTCGCCGGCGCGTCGGCGGCGCCCAGCCTTGCCGTGAGCGTGTCGGTCAGCGCGAGCGGCGTCGCGGGGTCGATGCCCAGCGCGCGCGCCAGGTCGATGCGCGCCCGGTCCCGCTGGTTGCGCGCCACGACGAGCGCCCCCGCCGCCACCACCAGCTGCGTGCGGGCCCGCGTCACGTCGATCGCGGCGCTCACCCCCGCCCGGCGCTGCGCTTCGGCCAGAATCACCAGCTCGGCGGCGATCGTCGAGTCGGCCTGCCGCGCCCCGACTACCGCGTCCGCGCGCGCGGCCCGCAGATAGGCGAGCGCCGTCGCCCCGGCGGACGCCTCGCTCGCCGCCCCGCCCTCGGCCCGCGCGCCCGCGGCCTGCGCGCGCGCCGCCCGCACCCGGCCCACGCTCGAGAAATCCACCAGGGTCTGCGTGACCTGGAGGCGCGAGTCGTAGGTGTTGAACGGCCGGATGAGGGTCGGCAACCCCGCCCCGGGAAACGAGAGCTTGATGCCCAGGGAGTTCTTGTTGAAGTCGCGGTTCACCCACGCGGCGGTCGCCGTGAGATTCGGCAGCAGCGTGGCGCGCGCCTGGCGCACCCGCGCCTGCGCCTCGTCGCTGCGCAGCCCGGCGAGCTCCACGACCGGCGCGGTGCCGGCGGCGCGGCGCACCGCCTCCGCGAAGGAGAGCCGCAGCGGGGCCGGCGCCTGCGCCGCCGCGCCGCTCCCCACGGCGAGCGCCACCAGGATGAGACTAGCGGGTGTTCGTGATGCCATGGAGATATAGGTCGATGTGAGTGTCGAGATACTTGGCGACGTCGAAGCCCTCGGGCATGCAGGACGCGAACGCCCGGCGCGCCACGGTCGCGTGCATCAGCGGCGACATGGCGAGCTTAGCGGCGGTGGCGACGTCCACCTTGCGGAACTCCCCGCTCTTGATGCCGCGCTCGATCACGCCGGCCATGAGCCGGTGGCCGCGGGTCACCACTTCCTCGTAGTAGAACCGGGTCAGCTGCGGGAACGTGGCGGCTTCCGCCATCATCAGCTTCGGGATACCGGCCAGCTCGGTCTCGCCGACGAGCCGCCAGTACTCGCGCACCAGCCGCTCGACCAGCTCGCGGGCCGTCCCGGTGAACGACTGCGCCAAGGCCTCGCCTTGGGCGATGACGGGCACGATCGTCTCGCGGACGACGGCCTTGAACAGCGCTTCCTTGCTCTTGAAGTAGAGGTAGAGTGTGCCCTTGGTGACCCCGGCGCGCCGCGCCACTTCCTCGAGCCGGGCGGCGGCGAAGCCGCGTTGGACGAAGACCTCGAGCGCGGCGGTGACGATTTCCGCGGGACGGGCCGCCTTGCGGCGCTGCCAGCGGGGGCGGGCTTTACGCGAACGTCGGGCGACAGCGGGCATCGGGATCCTCAGAGTTAGTTACTGAACGGTCAGTAATTAAACCGGGTTCCCGCCGTGCCGTCAACCTTCTGTTAAGCCCTTTCTCGCATTGGAGTTACGATAATAGTAGATGAGCCCCGTGGTCGGCGGCACCACCCCCACCTGCCGCAGCATCGTCACCACTTGCCCGCGATGATAGCTGGAGTGGTCCACCACATGGCGGAGCATCTCCCCGAAGCTGTGGCGGAACTCTCCGCCCGTCGACGGCCGTACGGCCCGCGTCTCAGTGAGCTGCGCGTCGGTGAACCCCGACAGAAACGCCCGCCGCTCTGCTTCGATTTCCTTCCAGCGCGCGCGCACCGCCGCCAGGGAGGTCAGGTCCCTCCCCTGCGGCACCGCCGGGTTCGGCCGCCCCAGCCACCGGCACAGCCACAGCTGCTCCGCCCAGACGATATGGGCCAGGGTCCCGTGGATCCCGCCGAAGCTGCTCTTCAGATCGCGCTGGTACACCTCGTCGGAGAGCGCGGCCGCCGCGTCGAACAGCAGGCGGTTGGCCCACGCGTTGTAGCCAAACAGCTCGCGCGTCTCGTCGGCAGTCATGAGGCCCACTCGGTGGTAGTATTATGTAACAGTCTACCTGAACCCGAAGCCTACGGAAGCGCTATGCCGGGCTCCCCCCTCCGCTCCAGGCAGTCGGCCGCGTACGCGCGCGCGCTGCAGGTCGTCGCGCTCGTCATCGCGGGGGTGATCCTCGGCCGTCAAGCTGCCGGGGGATTCCCCACGGTCGAGATCGGCCGGCGCTTGCTGCTGGTGCGCGTCACCGGCGCCGCCGTCGAGCTGACGCTCGCCGCCCTGTGCCGTCCTCGCCGCCCGGTGGCGACGCTGCGCTGGTTCGCCTACCTGATCGGTATCGTCACCGCGGCCACGATCCTCGCGGTCATCGCGGTGCAGCCGTCCCTCCTGTGGGAGGAGGGCTCCGCCCTCGTCGCCCTGTTCCTCGGCGCATCGGTCTTCATGCCTTGGTCGTGGCGCTGGCAAGCGACCTTTGTCGGCGTGGTGCTCGTGGGGAGCATCGTCGTGATCGCCACATTCGAGTCCCCCGGCGACCTCGCGCCCGGCAGTGCCGCCCGATTGTTCGTCACCCTCGTCGGCATCGGCGCGGCGAGCGTGGCGGGCACCGTCCTGCAGCAACGCGCCCGGCGCCAGGTCGCCGCGTCGGAAGCGCGCTACCGGAGTTTGTTCGAGAGCGCCGGGGATGGCATCGCGGTCCTGGACGAGGCTGGGGGGATCCTCGAGGCCAACGCCCGCCTCGCGGACCTGCTCGGCGCTCCCCAGGACCGCATTCTGCGAAGCCGGCTCGGCGAATTCTATGCGGACGCACCGGGCGCCGGCGACGCCAGCGTGAGCCGGGAGTACGCCGCCGCGATGGGGGGCGCGCTGCGGCAGCTCTCGCAGCGGCTCCGCGCCGTCGACGGCCGCGCGGTGGACGTGAACATCACGTTCGCGCGCATCGATGCGCCGCAGGGACCGGTGGTCCAGGCGATCCTCCGGGACCTGACCGAGCACCGGGCGCTCGAGCGGCACCGCGTCCAGGAACAGCGCGTCGACGCGATGGCCCGCCTGGCGGGCGGCCTCGCCCACCAGTTCAACAACCTGCTCGGCGGCATCCTCACCCACGCCTCGCTGCTGCGCGAAGATGCGAGCACGGCAGGCGTCGCCAAGGAGCTCGATCAGATCCTCGAGGCCGCGCGCCGCGGGCGCGAGCTCACCAACGAGCTGCTCCGCTTCGGGGAGCACGACGTCGTCACACTGCAGCCGACGCCCGCCGTCCAGATCCTCGACAGTCTCGCCGCGCTCGCGCGCACGACCTTCCCCGCCGAGGTCGCGATCGAGGTCAAGGCCCCCAACGATCTCCCCCCGATCCTCGGCGACGCCGAGTACCTCGTGCACGCGGGCGTCCAGCTCCTCCTCAACGCCCGCCAGGCGATGCGCGGCGAGCCCGGAGATCGGTTGGTATTGTCGGCCGCCGCGGAGGTCGTGCACACACCGGACAAGCCCTGGGCGGGGGCCCGGCCCGGCCGCTATGTCCGCTTCTCCGTCTCGGACACCGGCCAGGGCATGGACGCGGGCACCGTGGAGCGGGTATTCGAGCCGTTTTTCACCACCAAGCCGTTGCACGAGGCCACCGGGCTGGGGCTCGCGACTGTGTACCGGGCGGTCAAAGCACACGGCGGGGCGATCGGCATCGAGAGCGCGCCGGGCCGAGGGACGACCGTCCACCTCCTGATCCCCGTCGCGCCACCGGCCGCCGCTCCCGCGGCGATCGCCGCCACCGCGCCCCCTGGCGGCACCGTCCTCATCGTCGACGACGAGGAGATCGTGCGCACCGCCCTGAAGCGGGCCCTCACCCGGTTCGGCTACCGGGTGCTCGAGGCCGTGGACGGACCGACGGCGATGGCGGCGCTGCAAGGGGCCGATCCCGCGGTGGATCTCGTGATCCTCGACATGGTGCTGCCCGGCGGGGGCGCGGGCGTGTTCGAGCTGCTGAAGGCAGTGCGGCCGGACTTGAAAGTCCTCGTGTCCTCCGGCTACAGCCCCGACGCCGAGGCGGTGCAGGGCCTGGCGGCGCGGGCGGACGGGTTCCTCCCCAAGCCGTACGAGATCCCCGAGCTCAAGGCCGCGGTGAGCAAAGCGCTCCGCGGAGCGGCCTAAGCCCGGCTCATTGCGCCGGTGCGATCTCGCCGGCGTCCGCCACGCTGCGCAGCAGCTCCCGGTCCGCGATGACCTGGTCGTCCCCGACCAGCGAGTCGCGCACGGTGGCCCGCGTCACCCGGACGTTGCGGCCCAGGATGCTGTTCGCGACGGTGCTGTCTTCGATGGTGCTCCCCGACTCGATCGTCACGTTGGGCCCGACAGTGGCGCCGCGCAGTGTCACGCCCTCTTCGATGCGCACCGGAGGGATGATGGTGCAGCCGCGAGCCGCGGCCGCAGCGGGCGCAAGGGCGCGGCCCCGTTGCAGCAGGTGGCGGTTGGTCTCGAGCAGCGTGTCCACTTTCCCGCAGTCGTACCACCCCGCGACCCGCGACGTGAGCAGGCGCCGGCCGCGCTCCACCATGTACTGGAAGGCGTCGGTCAAGTAGTACTCGCCCTTGTTGGGCGGCTGGGCGAGCACGTGCGCGATGCCCTCGAACAGCGTGCGCCAGTCGCGCACATAGTACAGCCCGATATTGGCGAGCTTCGAGACCGGCGTCTCCGGCTTCTCGACGATCCTCGTCATGTAGCCGCCACCGTCGGTGACGATCACGCCGAAGCGCCGATAGTCCTCGACCTCTTTCGCCCACAGGATGCCGTCGGCGTCGGCCGTGCGCACCAGGGACAGATCGGCCTCGAACAGCGTATCGACGAAGACGATGAGCACCGGGCCGTCGACGTAGGGGCGCGCGAGGTTGATTGCGCCCGCGGTGCCGTCCAACGTCTTCTGCTCCACGAAACGCGCCCGTACGTCGTAATTCCCCACGATGTGCTTCTGAATCTCTTCCTTGAGGTGGCCGGTGATGACGATCAGCTCTTCGACATCCAGGCCCCCCCCCGTGATCGCGTCCATCACGTAATCCATCACCGGCCGGCCGGCGACGTGGACCAGCGGCTTGGGCACGCGGCGGGTGAGGGGGAGCAGGCGCGTGCCCTTCCCCGCCAACGGGACGATGACCTTCACCTAGGCCCTCCCGTAGCGGTCCTTGAGCCGCACCACGTCCTCGATCTCGGGGGTCGACGCCTCGAGCAGGTCGCTCGTCACCACCGCCTCGAACTGATGGACCGTCTTGGGAGTGATGTGGAACGCCTCGCCCTCCTCCATCCGCCGCTCAATCAGCGTCTCGCCCTGCTGCAGCCGCAGGATGATCTCGCCGTGCAGCACGTAGATCGACTCGTCCTTCTTGTTGTGGTACTGCAGGCTCAGGACGTGCCCCGCCTCGATATGCAGGATCTTGCCGGCGTAGCGGTCGGTCCTGGCCCAGATGAGCTCGTGGCCCCAGGGCTTGTCGACGCGATAGGGGAGGTCGCCCTTCACAGCAGCTCCAGTTTGAGCGAGGACGGTGCCGTCACGCACACGTTGACGCACACCCCGCAGCCGACGCAGCCCTCGGGCTTGAGGATCGGCCGGCCCTGCGCGTCGAGCGCCAGTGCCGCCTCGCCCACCGGGCAGGCCCGCGCGCACACCCCGCACGATACCCCCTGGAATGTGATGCAGCGCTGCGGGTCCAGCTCGAGCCGCCCCATATGGATCGACGCCCAGCCGTCCGCCGGCGGCACCAGGGCGCGCGGCTCGCAGGCATGGGCGCACGGCATATCCGCACAGACTACGCACGCCTGGCGCGCCATGTCGATGATCGGCGTTCCCGCCGACAGCCCGGCGCCGGCCGGCGCCGTCACGATCGCATGCACCGGGCAGACGTCGACGCACGCCCCGCAGCGCGTGCACGCGGCGACGAACGCCACCTCGGGGAGGGCGCCCGGCGGGCGGAAGTAGCGCCGCGGCGCCACCCGCTCCTCGGTGCGCGCCACCACCTCGCGCAACAGGCGGCCCAGCGTGTCGCGGAAGAAGCCGCGGCGGTCGCTCTCGCCCCCGGGCCCGATCAGAAGCTCGGCTCCAGGCTGACCTGCCACCGGAACGCCGCCCGGGTCTGGCTCCCTCCGAGCCGCGGGTCCCGGGCGAAGTCCCAGCGGTTCACGATCACGGGCAGCTCCAGCCGGAAGCTCCATTCGAGGTCGCCTACATGCTGGCGCGTGGCCAGTCCCACGCCGCCGTCGTAGAGCGTCGTCGCCGCCCGCCCCGCGGGTGAGGACGGGATCGCCATGGAGTCCACGAGCCCTCCGTCGGCGAACCCGTAGACGGCGACCTGGCGCAGCGGGCCCTGTTCCCGGCTGAGCAGGGGCCTTGTTACCTCCACATTTACCGCCACCGCCCAGCGACCGCCGACATCGTCCGCGAAGCCCCGCAGGTTGGGCCCGCCCGGCGCGTGATAATAGAATCCCGGCCGCGCGAGCAGCGCCCCGCGGCTGCGCAGCAGCGGATTGACGAACGTCGCGTACGGGTCCGCGCCGGCCAGCGCGATGCGCCGCTGGCGCACCGGCGGCGACGCCCCCCCATAACCCCCCGCGTACAGTCGCACGCCGAGGCGCGTCCCCGCCACGAACGGGCGCCGCACGCTCGCCTCGGCGCTGCCGCGCACGTAGCCCTCGAAGTCGTAGGCGTTCGTCGCAACCACGCCGCCCCGGGGGTTCCAGTACACCACGCCGCCGCGCAGCGACGCCGCGGCCCGCCACAGCGCGCCTCCTGCGGTAATCGTCGTCGCGACCCAGGGCCCCGCCTCGAAGGTTCCGGCGTCGTCCCACAGCCGCCGGTCCAGGTAGCCGAGGTCGGTCGTGGCCATCCACAGCACGTCGAAGCCGGCGTGCGGGTCGCTGCGCTGGACGAAAGTGCGGCGCAGTGCCCGGTCGGCACGCAGAGCGGCCCCGGTGCGACCCTCCACGCTCCAGGCGGCAACGCTCGTCGTGGTACGCGGCACCGGGTGCGCGATGGGGTTCGCCCAGCGGAAGTAGACCCCGCCGCGGTGCGTCGCCCCGCCGTCCGTCGCTACGGAGCCGAGACCGAGGTTCTGCTCGAAGCGGCCGAGGTAGTTCTGCCGCGTGCGCAGCCCCACCGTGAGCCCGCCGTAATCGTTGAACCACGCGACGGGCAGGATCGCGGTCACCAGCTTGTCGCGGCGCACCGTCTCACGCGTGGGATTGTCGAGTCGCAGGATGCCCACATCCCCACGCCCCCACATCCCCCGCTTTTCCGTATTGTTGAGCGCATTCCAATCGTGCGACCTGAGCCGCGGATCGAGCCGCAACCGTCCCGGCCGCCGTGCGGTCGTGAACTCCACGCGCTCGGTCTCCGGCTGGCCGGTCGCGCGCGCGTAGATCGTGTCCTTGTCGCCAATCTCCACCGGCATCCAGCCGTCGCCGAGGCGCCGGATGGTCACCGTCGTCCGCCACCTGCCGTCCGGCAGCCGGGAACGCTTCACTTTGTCGAGTCGATAGTCGATCAACACAGTGCCGTGCAGCCACTGGCCGAACAGCCAGCCCAGGTCCTGGCCCGACACCTCCTCGCACACCGCACGGAACTTCGCCTCATCGACGTGCTTGAGCTTCCAGCGGCCATAGTAGGTGCGCAGGATGCGGCGCATCGTGTCGTCGCCCACGACGTAGCGCAGCTGCTCGTAGAACAGCTGTGCTTTGTCGTAGACCATCGCGTTGTAGGTGGGGAAGTCGCGATACCGCTCGCTCATAAGCGACACCGGCTCGCTCCAGCGGTCCAGATCGAGGAACAGCACGTCGGGCTCCAGGCCGGGGTACGCCGCTCCCGCGCCGTGCGCCTCAAAGAACCACGACGTCTGGAAGCTGGTGAACCCCTCGTCGAGAAACGCCTCGCGCCACTCGTTGTTGGCGAGCACGCCCATCGTGTAGTTGTGGCCGACCTCGTGGAGGATGAGCCCCAGCCCCGCGCTCCCGTCCATCACCATCATCGGGAACTCGGTGCCGCCGCCCTCGATGCGATGCACGTTGGTCAGCTGCGGCCAGGCGAACCGGCCGTAGAGGCTGTCGAGCCACGCGAGCGCCGTCTCGGTATTGCGCACGGCGATGCCGCCGCCCCACGTGGCGCGGTCCTCGGGCAGGTACAGCACGCGCACCGCCACCCCGCTGTACCGCCCTTCCTCGTAGACGTACTGCGGATTGAGCGAGAAGGCGAAGTGGTGGACGTCCTCGGCCCGGAAGCGCACCGTCTTGCGACCCGCCGCGGCCGCCGGGCAGTCCGACAGCGCGGGCCCCTGATGATAGAAGTCGCGCTGATACGTCACCGCCGTCAGCAGGTTCGCCCGCTCGGGGCGCCATCCCGGGTCCCCGCACACCGGCACGCCCGTGGCGCCGATCACCTGGTCCGCCGCGAGGTCCAGCGTCACGTCGTAGGTTGCGAACTCGCCGTAGAACTCCCCCGCCGGATACAGCGGGTGCGCCTCCCAGCCGTAGCGGTCGTACACCACGACCTTGGGATACCACTGCGCGAAGTCGAAGCGCCGCCCCCGCCGCCCCTGGCGGCGCGGCAGCGTCGAGGGCCGCGCCTGCCACGCGATGTCGGCGACGAGCGAATCCCCCGGCGCGAGCGGCTGCGGCAGCGTCCAGTGCGCCACCGTCGAGTCCGGCGCGAACGGGTAATCGGGCTTCAAGGCCGCGCCCATCAGCGTCGCGGCGCTGATGCGCTCGAACGCGTAATCGGGGTCCTTCATGTGCTGGAACCGCTCGCGTCCCTCCGCCGAGTCCACCGCCGCCCAGCGCGAGTGCGGCCGGAACGCGTTCAGGTACTGGTGCACGTAGAAGTCGTGCAGCGCGTCGGGCGAGCGGTTGACGTAGGTGATGCGCGCGCGGCCGGTCAGCACGCCGCTGGACTCGTCGAGCGCCGCCGTGATGCGGTAGGCGACCCGCTGCTGCCAGTAGCCCCCGGTGTCGGCTGGGACCTGGGCGGCGCCAACAAGAAGAAGGAAAGCGAGCATGGGAGAGGGGAAGCTACACCGGCCTCTCCGGCTCGGGGAGTGACGCGCGGGTTTTTGGTGTCACGCGCGCGAATCGGATGACGGCGCCGTAGCCCCTGGCGATAGGTTGGGCGTCCCGGCGGCTCGAACCGCCGGCTCACCCTGAACCAGGAGACGTCATGAAAACCCTATTGCTCCTCGCCGCGCTTGCGGCCGTCACCGCAGTCACCGCGGTGACCGCCTGCGACCGGCGCACTAGCCCCACCGAGAACGGCGCCCGCGCGGTCACCGGGATCGTGGAGCTGCGCTTCGGCACCCTCGCCGAGCGCTACGACCTCCGCGTCGAGCGCACCGACCAAGGCTTCGCCTCGTCGCTCACCCCCATCGGCGGCGGCCATCCCCCGGGCCGCGGTCTCCTCGGGCTCGCGTTCGTGCGCCCCGACGCCGGGGCCGGTGACCCCATCGTGATCCCCACGCCGCAGGGGACCGTGACTACCCGGCTCACGTACCGGCCCCTCGGACCCTGGCACGTGCTCGATCGCGCTGCCGTGTCCGTCGCGGTGCCGCAGCTCGGCGCCGGTCCGGAGTTCACCGTCGCGGTGCTCGAGCCGCGCCTCGTGCGCTAGGCGGTGCCCCATGAACACCCACTTCAACACTCTGCGCGTCCGCTGGGCCGGACCCGCCGTCTTGAGCGTCCTGCTGGGCCTCGCCGTCACGCCCCGGACCGCCGTCGCGGCGGTGACGGAACCGCCGTCCGCAGCCACCGCCGCCACGCGGACGATGGCCGTCGCGTGCTATCAGGAAGCCATCGCGTATATCGACGCCTGGATCGCCTACATCGAGGCGTGGCGGGACTATGAGAACACCTTGCCCGGCGGCACCGAGCAGGAGATCATGGATGCCGCGCGGCGGCTCGACCAAGCCGCAAGCGCGGTCGGCACAGCCGGCTGGAGGCTGGTCAAATGCCTCGCGCCCTTCGCTTCCAGTGGTCCGATCATCCCCTGATCGGTAACTGAGACGCGAAACGGCCCGGGATCGCTCCCGGGCCGTTTCCCTCGCTACGCTCGGGATGACCGGCCGCTATTCCCCTGTGAGCATCCTCCGCTTGAGTACCGCCAGCCGCCGCCGCACCGAACCGTCGTAGACGCGGTCCCCCACGCGCACCACCACGCCACCCAGAATGCCCGGGTCGGTGCGAAAGTGGGCCCGCACCTCCTTCCGCAGCGCCTGCGTCAGCCGCTCCGTCATCTGCTGCTGCAGCCGCTCGTCGGCCTCCCGTGCCACCACTACGCCGGCGTGCACCCGGTTGAGGCGCCGATCTACCAGCTCCTGGTACGACTGGGAGATCTCCCCGAGCAGCCCCTGTCGCCCACGCCGCACCACCGCCTGCAGGAACCGCACGAACTCCGCCGGCGCCGCACCGCCCAGCGCGCGCGCCAGGAGCTCGGCTTTGACGGTCTTGGCGACGCGTGGCGAGTCCAAGACGATCGCGATGCGCGAGTCGGCCTGCACGGCGCCCGCCACAGCGTCCATCAGGTCCCCGAACCGCTCGACCTCGCCCTTCGCTTCCCCGGCGGCAAACAGCGCCTGGGCGTAGTTGCGGGCGATGGTGGCGTGTTTCACGGCGTCACGGCCGCTGCTCGAGGCTCGCCAGGTACTCCAGCACCAGCCGGCGGTTGGCCTCGTCGTCGAGCTTCTGCTCGATCAACTTCGAGGCCGCCGCGATCGCCAGGTCCACGGCTTCCTTGCGCAGCGCCAGGATCGCCTTCTCCTTCTCGGCGTCGATCTCGCGGCGCGCGCGATCGAGCAGC
>Ga0209806_1000137_pt1 | contig 43670 bp, 44 predicted proteins | sample GraSoiAngelo_152_FD_186166 | JGI IMG/M metagenome (GOLD analysis project Ga0209806, IMG submission 186166) | Grasslands soil microbial communities from the Angelo Coastal Reserve, California, USA - 14_1009_12_30cm (SPAdes) (version 2) | ecosystem: Environmental > Terrestrial > Soil > Grasslands ... | reverse complement strand
AGCGCCCCCAGAGCGACCGCGGTTTGCATCCCGCCGACGCGGGCCAGCAAGGTTGTCCGTAACATGCTGGTTTCCTCCGCACAGATGGTTCAAGGACTGGGTGGTTCCAGCCCCGGGAGTGCGTTCGGCAAGGCGTGTGCCGGAGGGTCGTCGTAGCGGCGCGTTAAACCGATCTGTGGCGTGGGACAAACGAATTGGCCGACAGGTGTCGCGCGACGGCGGCCACGGTGAATCGGGTCGCGATTCTGTTACGTTACCTGGCGCGTCGTCGCGCAATCTTCACGAGTTTGCCCTCAGGCTGTACCTTCAGCGGCACATGACGACCCTCGTCATCGTCGCTGTGTGCTTTCTCGCCCTCGGCATCGCGGTGTGGGCGGCCGCCGTTGGCGCCTTGCGCCGCAAGCGCTGGCTCGGCGGCGGCGTGCGCGTGCTGCTGGGCCTCCTCTTCATCACCCTCGCCGCGCTCGCCGGCGCGATCACGATCGGAATCCAGGGCTACCGGGCGCTGACGTACGAAGAAGTCGCGGCCACGGTGAAGACCGACCCCCTCGCGCCGCAGCGGTTCCGCGCTACGATCCTACTCCCCAACAGGCGCCTCGCGATGTACGAGCTGGCGGGCGACGCCTTCTACGTGGACGCGCACATCCTCAAGTGGCACCCCTGGCTCAACCTGTTGGGTCTGCACACCTCCTACGAGCTCGATCGAGTATCCGGCCGCTACAACGCCGTGACGGACGAGCGCACCCAGCCGCACACGGTGTACGCACTGTCGCGAGATCGGTGGTTGGACCTGTTCGCGCTCGCGCGCCGCAAGGCGCTGGGGCCGCTGGTGGACGCCGAGTACGGGTCGGCGGCGTTCGTCGCGGGGAGCCGGCCGGCGGAGTGGGAGGTGCGGGTCTCGACGACGGGGTTACTGATGCGGCAGGTGATGCACTCGTCCACGCCGTGACCAAGCCTGCCGACTATATTCTCCGTCAGTCGCGGTAAAGGAGGCACTGCATGTGGGGGATCCCCAGCTGGGCCATCGGTGTCGCGGTCATCATGCTGGCCATCTCGCTAGGGCGGGGCCTCACCGCGATGTTCGGTGGCGGGATGGTGGTAAAGCGGGGCAAGGGTGACGGCGCCTCGGACGCCGAGCTGGCGCGGCAGGCGGAAGCGCTGGAGGAAGCGCAGCGGCGGCTCGCCGAGCTCGAAGAACGCATGGACTTTGCCGAGCGGTTGTTGGCCAAGCAGCGGGACGGGGAGCGCCTGGCCCCACCGCGGAGTTAGCAAGCGCCCGAGTGGCGGAATGGTATACGCAGGGGACTCAAAATCCCCCGGGGGCAACCCCGTGAGAGTTCGACTCTCTCCTCGGGCATTCCTGCGGACTACGGCAACACCCGGATCTTGATGTTCTGGTACGCCACCCAGTCGCCGTGATCCTGTAGGCCGATGTAGCCGGTCTTGTTGCGGCCGTAGTGGGGATGCGGCGCGAATTTGCTCGCCGCGACGCGCACTGACCAGTCGTCACTGCCCAACTCGTACTCGACCACCTTTAAGCCGTTGAGCCAGTGCTCGACGTGGTTCCCGTGCACCACGATCCGCACCCGGTTCCACGTGCCCGCCGGATTGACGACCCCCGCAGGGGACGGATAGATGCCGTAATCCGAGCCCGCGGCGGTGAGGCGGGATTGGGCATCGGCGTGCCGCTCGTCGTCCAGCACCTGCATCTCCGGCCCGCTCCAGTAGGCCGCCTCATCGTCCTCGCTGACGCGATAGAAGATCCCGCTGTTGCCCCCCTGGGAGATCTTCCAGTCGAGCGTCAGCTCGAAGTTCGCGAACTGCTCCCGCGTCACGATGTCCCCGGCCCGGCCGACGCGCGTGAGCGCGCCATCCACCACCTGCCACCCCGACGACATCGAGTCCGCCCGGTACGCGTGCCAGCCGGCGGTGCTCTTGCCGTCGAACAGCAGCCGCCAGCCCTGGGCTTGCTCCTCGGCGGTGAGCGTGTTGAGCGCCGCCGGCGCGGCGCCCGTCTGGACGGAGCCCGTGTGGCAACCGAATGCGAGCGCGATGGTGACGGCGAACGCAAGCACAGTCGTGCGCGGATTCACGTTTCTCTCCTGGACTGGGGCGATCAGAGCTGGCGGCGCCGAACTATACGGCCGTCGGGAAAGGGAGGGAAGCGCCCGGTGTGTCGCCCGTCACAGTATTCCCGGTCGCACGTCGACACATTACAGGCCCCATCTCCAGCGGCGCGAGAGCACCCGATGAGGCAGTGGGCTCGGCTCCAGGCCAACGTCAATTGCCAGTTACGCCGCGGCGGCTGGTACCGCGTGCTCCGCATGGCGTCCGTCGAAGCAATCCTCGATGTCAATTCCGGGCCGGTGCCCGTCCTGATCCCCTTCCTCGAGATCATCCATACGCCGCCGCGCCGCTGGACCGTAGTGGCGCGTCCGGCCAACGCCGTCAATATGCCGCCGAGCTGGGGGAACGAGTATGCGGTGTGTCCGAGCTGCCGCCACCGCCAGCAGCTCGCCGGACATGCCAAGAACCTGACCTGCGAGCGGTGCCAGGGCGAGTTCGCGGTCGCCTGGGACGAGCACTACCACCCGGTGTTCTGAGGCTCGCTTACCGCCAACTCTCGGTGCGGATCTCGGCGAGTACCGATTCCAGCGGATTGAGCGTCAGCTTCGTCGGCTCCGCCGGCACTTGTATCGCCGCCTCCACAAAGGGGCCGTGCACGTTCACCCGCACCAGCGCGTGCGTGCTGTCGGCGAACTGGATCTCCAGCGGCACCGGCATGATGAACGCGTCGGGCGCGTCCTCCTGGCGCACCCGCAGGTGCAGGCGGTAGCGGCCGCCGCTGTCCGGCTCGGCCTTCCAGGAGAGGATGTAGGTGGGAATCTCCGTGCCGTTCACCCACTCGTCGAAGAACCAGTCCATCGCCATGCCCATGTGCTCTTCGACCACGCGCTGGAAATCGCGCGTGGCGGCGCGCCGGCCGCGGTACTGCACGTAGAAGTCCTGCATCATCGCCCGGAACCGGTCCTCGTTCATGGTGCGCAGATCGAGCATCAGGTTGCGCAGCATGTGCACCACCCAGGCGCCCTTCTCGTACACGATCGTCTGGTAGTCTTCCGGGAGCCCCGTGTCGCCCACGCGGTACCCCAGCGCGATGGGCGGGGCGTTGTTGCGCCGCGCCCGGATGTCCCGCCGCGTGTTGCGCAACTTCTTGAAAAACTTGTCGTTGTCCCGCAACCGCAACTGCATGAACCACAGCGCCGAGAACTCGGCGAAGCCCTCCGACAGCCAGGCATCCCGGTAACCCGCCGGCTCGACGCCGATCCCCCACCACTGGTGCGCCACCTCGTGTGCCCGGAACATCTCCTCGAAGCCGCTCTGGTCCAGCGTCTGAAAGGTGGCGACGGACAGGTACATCAGCCCCGGGAACGCCTGCCCGTAGAAGAACGGCACCTCGGTCGCGGTATACGACTGGAACAGCGGCGCCCCGTACATGCCGGTGAAGAATGCCAGACTCGTCGCGACGTCGCGGCCCACGTCGCCTCCCGGATCCCGTTGCCCGAACAGGAGCAGACTGAGCTGGCGGTGCGCGTCGCTGTTCACCTGGACCGTCACGGGCCCCAGCTTGACCTCGTCGAATTCGCCGAGGTTGAAGCACGCCTGGTCGGTCGGCCGCTCCGTGACCCAATGCGTCGTGAGCACGTCACCCTCGGTGTGCGTCTCCAGCAGCCGCCCGATACTCGCGAAGTGATAGCGGCGCGGCGTATGGAAGGTGAGATCCATGTCCGCCGGCTGCGGCGGCGAGCCGTACCGGGGGAACCAGGTCTGCGTGGTCTTCACGAACAGCCACTGGTCCAGCGCCGCCGGCAAGTCGGGGTTGTACTCCTTGGGGAGCACGCCGCGCATCACCGACCCGAATCCGATCAGGTCCCCGTGATACGATACCCGAACGACCGCGCTGTCTCCGCCCCGCAGCGGCGTGCGGAGCCGCACCCACAGCTCAGGGCTGTCCTTGTCACGGAACGAGCTGTCCGCCGCGCCGCCGATCGAGTCGATCCGCATCTCGGAGAACAACCAGAAGGGAACCCACCGCTGGCCTTCCTGCCGCGCGATGAGCCGCACCGTCACCGTCGCCGAGAAGGTGAGATTCTTCGCGACCGTCGCGTCGACCCGATACTCGTCCAGCTGGAACGGCTCGCGTTGACCGGCGGCGACAGTCGTCGTGTCCGCGCGGTCCTCTTCCCGGCGAACCTCGGACACCACCTGGAACTTCTCCCCCCGCTCTTTCCCCCCGCGCAGCAGCTCGACCGGCTCCTCGTCCATCGGGTCCACCATGAGCATCACGTCCTCGCCGTGCTCGCGCTTGACGTGGCCATAGAAGAAACCGTTTTCCCGGGCGTTGAGGAGCGCCGCCATCAGCGTGGGCTGCGTGACGAGCCGCATCCGGCCGTCGATGAGATGGTCGAGCAGGTCGCCGAGCGGCCCCGCGAGCCCGGGCGGCATGCTGGCCTCGTTGAAGGTGAGGTGATGCTCGAGCTCGGCGAGGGTCGAATCGGTGAAGACGAAGGCGGCGGCGGTGATGCGTGAGTCGATCACCGAATCGCCGAGCACACGCTTGACCTGCGCGCGCTCGACGACCGAGGGTGGAACGAAAGAGACGGAGCCATGCCCGACGAACACCGCGGCCACCGTACGACCCGCCACGGGCGTCGCCAGAGAGATCCAACCATCCTCGAGGTGAAACTTGATCACGTCCCGCCGCAGCGTCAGGTCGTGCACGACCGCAAGGCGATCGCCACGGGGCGTCAGCTGCCGCAGCTGCTCGAAGACGGGCTCGTAGCGCTCGGCGGGCGTCTGCGCGGGCAGGCCGACGGGGAGCAGGAGCAGAACGAGCGTGGGGAGACGGTAAGTCGCCATACGGCGCACCCCGAGGAGGGATGCCTCAATAATGCCCCCGGAGCGGACCGCTAGTTAGGGTGGCCCTCCGTCCAGCACCAGCCGCCGCGCCGCGGCGACCTGTTCCGGCTGCCCCACGATCACCAGCTCGTCCTCCGCCACCAGCGCCATCTCCGGATCGGGCGTGGGGCGATCCAGGCCGTCGCGCCGCAGGCTCAGCACCAGCGCCCCCGTCCGGGTCCGCAGGCCGAGCTCCGCGAGGCTCCGGCCCACGGCGAACGCGCCCGGCCCGAGCCGGACGTGCTCGATGACCATGCGGGGGAGGCCTGGGAGCACGGCTCCTGGACCCGCCGCGGGCGTGCGCAACGCGGCGTAATGAGCCGCACGGATCTGATCCGTCAGCTGATCCACCGTCTCCCGTGGCACGCGGTAGTGCGACAGCACCCGCGCGAAGATCTCAACCGACGTCTCGAACTCCTCCGGGATCACCACGTCGGCGCCGAGCCGGGTGAGCTCGGGGATCTCTACCACGTAACGGGTGCGGGCGATGATGAACAGGTCTTGGTTCATCGACCGGGCGACGCGCGTCATCCGCCGCGTCGCGGCGGGGTCGGAGATCGCGATGACGAACAGCCGGGCACGCTCGATGCCGAGCCCGCGCAGGATCTCCTCGCGCGTCGCGTCGCCGTAGAACGCCGGCTCGCCCAGCGCGCGTGCCTGCCGCACCGTCTCGGCGTTGAGCTCGATCACCAAATACGCGACCCCCACCGAGCGCAGCGCCGCCGACAGGTTGCGCCCGTTCAGGCCGAAGCCGGCGATGATCACGTGGTCGCGCAGCGGCTCCTGCGTCGCTTCCGGCTGGGGGGCGCGCGTCTCGCGCATCAGGCGCCTCGGCAGCACCCGCTGCAGCCCGGCGACGATCGCGGGCCCTCCCTGAATCAGAAACGGCGTGAGCAGCATCGTGGAGACCGCCACGGCGAGGAACGTCTGGTAGGTCCCGCCCGGGAGCAGGCCCGCCCCCTGGCCTTCGCGCGCCAGCACGAACGAGAACTCGCCGATCTGCGCGACGCACAGCCCCGCGAGCAGGGCGGGCCGCCCCGCCGAGCCCATCACAATCGGCCCCGTCGCCGCGAGCGCCATCTTGCCCCCCACCACCAGGGCCACGCCGCCCATTGTCGCCCACGGGTGCGCCCTGAGGAACGCGACGTCCACCAGCATGCCCACCGCGACGAAGAACAGCGAGATGAACACGTCGCGGAACGGCAGCAGCTCGGCGAGTGCCTGGTGCCCGTAGTCCGACTCGGAGAGCACGAGCCCAGCGAGGAACGCCCCCAGCGCGAGCGACGCGCCGGCGGCCGCCGTCCCCAGCGCCGTGAGCGTCCCCAGCAGAATGATCGAGATGAGGAACAGCTCGCGGCTGCGCGTCTTGAGGATCTCCGTCAGCAGCCGCGGGACGAGCAGCCGGGCGGCGAGGATCACCCCGACGACGATCAGCGCCGCTTTCCCGAGCGCCACGGCCAGCCCGCCCAGGCCGCCCGTCGCCGTCCCGGCGAGGAACGGCAGCAGCAGCATGATCGGCACGACGCACAGGTCTTGGAAAATCAGCACGCCGGTGGCGAGGCGGCCGTGCGGCGCGTCGATCTCGCCGCGGTCGGTCAGGAGCTTCAGGACGATGGCGGTGCTCGACAGGGCGACGAGCAATCCCAGGAACACCGCGACCTGCCAGCGGTGCACGACCGCGAGCCCGATCGCGGCCGCTGCCAACGTCGTGAGGCCGACCTGCAGCAGTCCCGTGGCGGCGACCTGCCGCGCCATCTCGCGCAGCCGCCGCAGCGAGAACTCGATGCCGATCGTGAACAGCAGCAGGATGACGCCGACTTCCGCCAGGGATTCCACGGCGTGCACGTCGGAGACGAGCTTGAGGGCGTTGGGGCCGAGCAGCATCCCCGCCACGATGAAGCCCGGCAGGGCAGGGAGGCGCACCCGGTGGAACACCAGGATGACGAGGACCGAGACGCCGAAGATGACGGCCAGGTCCCCGAGCAGGTGCAGCTGCTGCACGGATGCGCCTCCCGGGAAAGGGGGGTGCGGCCTACGGACTATCTACGTTGGGCGAAGAGCCGGTACGCCGCCAGCGCCCGGGCCACACCTTTGTCGACTTCCTGGGCCATGTACAGCGGCAGCTCGCCAACGGAACCCCGCAGCGCCGCGCTGGCGGCGGTGGCGGCGGGCGTGGTGGTAGGGGTGAGGCCCCGGTAGTGGCTGCACAGGCCGGCCCGCAGCGCCTCCAGCACCCACGGCTTGGTCTCCACCGTGGCCTTGGTCACGATCACGCCGCGGATCGTTCCCAACGTGTCGAAGGACACCGACACCTCGACGGGGCCGTGCGGCGTGTCCACCCGCACGAACTCGAGCAGGCCGACCAGCGTTGTGCCGCGGCGACCCGAGTAGAACGTCAGCACTCCGTCGACCGGGCTCCAATCCACCGCTTCATGCAGTTTGTGCGCATCGGCGTCGGCGAGATGGACTTCGCGCGCGAAAAACTTGTCGGCGCCGGGGAGCAGTTGCGCCACGGCGTCGGGCCGGTCCACGAGCACCACGGTCGGCGTGATATGGAGCAGCGCCGCGACCGCGCTGAGCGCGGCGGCGCGAGAGATCATCGTCATGACACGGTCCTTTCCTTCATGAGCCACATCTGCCAGAGAGCCATCACCGTAACGATCACGAGGCCCGCCGCCATCGCCCAGCCGCCCACGATCGTCAGCCACGCGAAGCCGGGCGCGAGAAACTTGGTGAGCCACATGCCGAGGAAATCGAGCCACGGCGCGGCGAACAACAGCGAGATCGTCCCCAGCGCGGCGCGCCGCGACATCCTGAGGCCGAGCACCACGACCGACAGACACGCCGCGATCACGCCGTACATCGGCACGTGGACGTGCGTGTCCTGAACCAGGAGCGCGGTATCCACCTGATGCGGGGCGGCCTCCGCGAACTGGCTCATCGTCATCGGGTGCTCGACCACCACCGTGCTTTCCGGCGGCATCGCCATGGACATCCGGGACGGAGCGTAGGTCGCCGCCACCTGCTTGGGGCCGAACCCTGCGTACAGGGCGACCATCCACCCACCGAAGCCGTAGGCGAGGGCGAAGGTGAGCAGGAGACACGTCACCAACCACTTCACCCGTGCGTCGGCGCGAGACAGGTCGTAGAGCATCGCTGCGTCCTTAGAAGAGGTAGACCAGCTCGACGACCGCGGAAACGTGCGTGCGCGTGAAGCCGCCCGTGTGGTCCGCGAAGAACGCGGCCGTCGAATGATCGAAGCGCAGTGCCGGTCGCAGCGCGAACGCCGGAAGACGGAAAGAGGTGTGCTCGATGGCGCTGAAAATCCCCTCCTGCGCCTCGCGGTAGAAGTACCAGGGCGAGACCGTCAGGGATCGCAGCGTCTGGGGCGTTCCGGTCGTGAAGCCGTCGGGGTCGTCGAGCACCTCGCCGCGCACCGTCAGGCCGGTGGAGCGGCCCAGACGCCAGAAGGCAGTCACGGCGCCGCCGGTCCAGGTGGCGATCGCGCCGCCCGCGCGTTGCCGCCCGCGGTTCAGCTCGCCACCCACGATGAGGTGCGACCCGCGCTGCACGGTCGCATCCGCCGTGACCAGGGTGCGCGGATTGGCGTTGGTCGCGGCGCCCTCCGGCCCGTACAGCGCCGTGGCGCCGAACGCGGCTCCCTCCGCCGGCAGCCATTCCAGGCGCAGCCCGCCGGTCTTGCCGGAGTTGTTGTCGATCGCGGCGTCCCAGCCGTTGGCGGCGATCAGCGCCGCCGCCAGCCGCGGGCTCAGCGTGTAGCGGGCGACGAGCCCGGTGAGCTTGGCGGGGCGGGCCAGCTCGAAGTTGAACGAGTTGGTCGGGATCAGATTCAGCGGCTCGTCGTCGCGCTCGAAGCCGAGCGGCGCGTCGAAGCGCCCGAAGCTGACGTTCAGCGCCGAGGCGCCGGGCGGCGTCCAGCTCACGATGAGGTTGTCGACCTCGATCTCGGTCGTGGTCGCGCCGCTGTCGCCCGGAGCGACGCGGGTCGTCAGCTGGCCGAAGAGATAGAGATTGTCCGACCACGCCCGGAACAGGCTGACGGCGAGCTTCGAGGCCAGGGCGGAATTCGCCGCCTGCTCGCGATCCCAGGAAAACAGCCCCACGGCGAAGCCGGTGACGGCTACCGGTTTCGGCGCTTCGAAGGTGACTTCACGCTCCTGCGCGCCGGCCGCGCCCGCGGCCAGGCTCAGGAGCGCACAGCACAAAGCGGTGCGCATACTTCTCCTCCGGAAATGAATGAACGAGAATCGCCGACTACGCTCAGGCCAGGGCGATCGGAGGAGGCGTCAACGGAACCGGGGAAAAGCCCGGAAAGGGGGATGGGGGATGGGGGAAGGCGACGACGGTCTCGCCGGTCAGGATCACTCCAGCGATCGGCGCGGGCGTCAGCACCGCCGCCGAGGGCAGCAGGTCGCCGCCGCCCGTCATCTGGTCGCAGAAACACGGCGCGCCCGGCGGCACCGCCGGCATGTGATGCGTGTGGTGCCCCCGCAGCGCCGCGTGATGCCGGCACGCCAGCACGGCCTGGAGGGTAATACCTCCGGGTCCGGCACCGAGCCAACAGCTGGCGGCGAACAGCAGGGCGACCAGGCTTCCGCGTCGCATGGGGCTCCAGTCTAGCGGCCACCGGGAGGGTGGCGCAACCCGACAGCGCCTGGGTAGTCTGTAGCGACCCCGGGTGATACCTCCACCTCGACTCAGCGTTCCGATCATGCCCACGGCCACCCCCGACAGCGCGTTCACCAAGGGTCTCGAAGGGGTCGTCGCCACCGAGTCGGCCGTGTGCACCGTCTTCGGGGACGAGGGCCGGCTCGTCTACCGGGGGTACGACATCCACGATCTCGCCGACCACTCGACCTTCGAGGAAACCGCCTACCTGCTGCTCAACGGCGATCTGCCGACACGGGCCCAGCTCAAGACCTTCACGGCTCAGATCAAGGCGTCACAGAAACTCGACCGCGTGGTGCTGCGCATCATCAAGGACGCGCCGGCGGGGGCGAACCCGATGCACGTGCTGCGCACCGCCGTCAGCGCCGCAGTCTTCGTGGACCCCGACCGCGGCGACGACAGCCGGGCGGCCGAGTACCGCAAGGCGGTGCGGCTCATCGCCCAGCTGCCGACCATGCTCGGCGCCTTCCAGCGCCTGCGCTCCGGCCAAAAGCCCCTCACGCCGCGGCGCGGGCTCTCCCTCGCCGCCAACACGCTGTACCTGCTGACGGGAGAGATCCCCGAGCCTGAGGTGGTCCGGGCGTTCGACGTGGCGCTCATCCTCCACGCCGACCACGAGCTCAACGCTTCGACGTTCGCGGCTCGGGTCATCGCCGCGACGCTCGCCGACATGCACGGCGCCGTCACGGGCGCGATCGCCGCCCTCGCCGGCCCCCTGCACGGCGGCGCCAACACCGAAGCCATGAAGATGCTGCTCGACATCAAGACCCCCGACCGCGCCGAGTCGTGGGTGCGCGAGCGCCTGGCGCGGAAGGAACGCATCATGGCCTTCGGGCACCGCGTGTACCGGACCGAGGACCCACGGGCGAGCCATCTGCGGCGCATGTCCGAGGAGCTGGGCCGCAAATTCGGGCAGTCGCACTGGTTCGCGATTCAGCGCATCATCGAGGACGTGGTGAAGCGCGAGAAGGGGCTGTACTGCAACGTGGACTTTTACTCGGCGACGCTCTATTACGTGATGGGCATCCCGCTGGACCTGTACACGCCCATTTTCGTCGCGAGTCGCGTGAGCGGGTGGTGCGCGCACGTGCTCGAACAGCACGCCGACAACCGGCTGATCCGGCCGCGCGCCGAGTATGTGGGCCCGCTCAACCGCCGCTGGACGCCGCTCAGAAAGCGAGGCTGACCGTGCCGGGTGGGGCGGGGACGGGGGGCATCATCGAGTATCGCGACGAGCGCTGGATCGTTCCGGACCAGCCCGTCATTCCGTTCATCGAAGGCGACGGCACCGGACCGGACATCTGGCGGGCGTCGCAACGCGTGTTCGACGCCGCGGTGAAGAAGGCCTCGGGTGGACGCGCCGTCGTGTGGCGCGAAGTGCTCGCCGGCGAGAAGGCCTTCAAGCAGGTGGGCAGCTGGCTCCCCGAGGAGACGCTCGAGGCGATCCGCCGGCACCGGGTCGCCATCAAGGGGCCGCTCACCACGCCCGTCGGCGGCGGGATCCGCTCGGTCAACGTATCGCTGCGCCAGCTCCTCGACCTCTACGCCTGCATCCGCCCCGTCCGCTATTTCGCGGGCGTGCCCTCGCCGGTGCGAGAGCCCCAGAAGCTCGACGTCGTCATCTTCCGCGAGAACGTCGAGGACGTCTATGCCGGCATCGAGTACGAGGCGGGCACCGATCAGGCGAACCGCGTGCGCGATTTTCTCGTCCGGGAAATGGGCGCGAAGATCCGCGAGCACAGCGCCATCGGGGTCAAGCCGATGTCCAAGTTCGGCTCGCAGCGCCTCGTGGTGAAGGCCATCCAGTACGCGCTCGACAGCGGCCGGCCTTCGGTCACCCTCGTGCACAAAGGCAACATCATGAAGTTCACCGAGGGGGCCTTCCGCGACTGGGGCTACCAGGTCGCCCGGGAGCGCTTCGACGACCGCACCCTGCACGAGGGACAGGAGGCGAGCGGCACCGCGGGGAAGATCATCATCAAGGACCGCATCGCCGACGCCATGTTCCAGCAGGTGCTGTTGCGCCCCGACGAGTACTCCGTCATCGCCACGCCGAATCTCAACGGCGACTATCTCTCCGACGCCTGCGCGGCCCAGGTGGGCGGCCTCGGCATGGCGCCCGGCGCCAACATCGGCGACGGGTTCGCCGTCTTCGAGGCCACCCACGGCACCGCGCCCAAGTACGCCGGCCAGGACAAGGTCAATCCGGGCAGCGTGATCCTCTCGGGCGCGATGCTGTTCGAGCTCCTGGGATGGAAGGACGTGGCGATGGCGATCATCCGCGGGCTCGAGGGGGCCATCGCCGCCAAGCGGGTAACCTACGATCTAGCCCGCCAGATGCCTGGCGCCACCGAGGTCTCGACCTCCGCCTTCGGCGAGGCGATAATCCAGCACCTCCCATGAAGAGCGCCATCGTCACATCCCCGGCGGGGGACCTCGAGACTCCCCTCCTGGCGGTGATCGTTCCAACCGGCACCACGGTGCCCGCGTCGCTCGCCGCCCTCGAGCGGGCGACCGGCGGGGTAATGGCCCGGGCGATCGCCGGCGGTGATTTCAAGGGCAAACGCGACGAGACCCAACTGCTGTATCCGGCCGCCGGCAAGATCCAGCGCCTGCTCATCGTGGGGATCGGCAAGAGCGCCGACGTCACCCGCACCAGCCTGCGTCGCGCCGCGGCCGTGGCGGCCAAGCGCGCCCGCGTGCTCGGCGCCAAGAGTTTCGCGCTGCTCGTGGCCGCTGAAGCGCGGGGCGGCGTCAAGGCCCGCGACTGGGGCCAGCTCGCGGTGGAAGGCGCCGCGCACGGTGCCTGGATCTTCACCGACCTCAAGCAGGCTGGCGAAGAGCCGCGGGTCGACGTCGAGGCCGTGGACGTGGTCGTCGACGCCAAGGACGCCAAGGAGGCCGAAGCGGGTCGCCGCATCGGGGCGGCGATCGCCGCCGGGGCGCGGTACACGCGGCACCTGCAGATGCTGCCCGGCAACGTCTGCACCCCCACGTACCTCGCCGACCAGGCCGTGGCGCTCGGCAAGAAACACGGCGTGAAGGTGACGGTGCTCGATCTCGCTGCCATCAAGAAGGAAGGGATGGGCGCCCTGCTCGCCGTGGCCCAGGGCTCGGAGCAGGAGCCCCGGTTCATCACCCTGGAGTACCACGGCGGGGGAGACGGCGGTCCAGTCGTGCTCGTCGGCAAGGGCGTCACGTTCGATTCCGGCGGCATCTCGATCAAGCCGGCGCAGAGCATGGAGGACATGAAGTACGACATGTCCGGCGCGGCGGCCGTGCTCGGCGCGTTCGAGGTATTGGGGACCCTGAAGCCCAAGGTGGACGTGATCGGGGTGATCCCTTCGACGGAGAATCTGCCGTCGGGGACGGCGATCAAGCCCGGGGACGTCGTGAAGAGCCACCTCGGCAAGACCATCGAGATTGTGAACACCGACGCCGAAGGCCGGCTGATCTTGTGCGACGCGCTGTCGTGGGCGCGACGCTACAAGCCCGGCGCGGTGCTCGACGCCGCGACACTCACCGGCGCCGTCAGCATCGCCCTCGGCAAGGAGGCGATCGGCCTGATGGGCACCGACGAGGCGCTGCTCGGGGAGGTGCGCGAGGCGGGGGAGCGCGCGGGCGAGCGGTGCTGGCCGCTGCCGCTCTGGGAGGAGTACCGGGAGCTGGTCAAGTCGGACATCGCCGACGTCCGCAACTCCGGCGGCCGCAGCGCGGGCACCATCGCCGGCGGCTGGTTCCTGCGAGAGTTCGTCGAAGGGTTCCCGTGGGCGCACCTCGACATCGCGGGGACCGCCTACACCGACAGCGAAGGGCCGCATCAGGTCAAGGGACCGACGGCGATCGGCGTGCGGTTGTTCTCCGAGTTCCTGCTGCGTCGCGCCGGCGCTTGATCCGGCGGACGCTCCTCGTCGCGACCCTCCTCGGCATCGCGGCGGCTCCCCCGCCCGCGGCCGCCCAAGCGGACACGACCCCCCGCGACACCAGCGGCGCCCGCGCGCGCGACACCACTCCGCCCGACACCATCCCGCACTATCTGGCGGCGTTCGCCCCGGCGCTCCCCGCCGGGCCGCTCCCCCACGGCACCCGCTACAGCTTCGACGCCGATTCCCTGCGCTTCTCCGACGCGACGACGCTCGCCGATCTGCTGCTGCACGTCCCCGGCGTTTATATCGCCCGGGGCGGGGCGTACGGCGCGCCGGAGGTCGCCCTCTACGGCGGCCGCGGGCCACCGGGGATCGAGGTGTACTGGGACGGCGTGCCGTATCTGCCGCTGGGCCGCGATTCCGTATTCCTGGACCTCGCCCGCGTCTCCCTGGCGCCGCTGGAGCGCGTGGACGTCATCGTCCTCCCCGCAACGCTGCGCGTGTACCTGACGACCTCCCGCCAGCGATCCACCGTCCCGACGAGCAGCGTGCGCATCGAGACCGGCGATCTGTCCGTGGCCGACTACCGCGGCACGTTCGCGCGCCGCTGGCGCTCGGGGATGGGGGTGGCGCTCGCCGCGGACTGGAACGCGATCAACGACGACGCAGCGACTTCCACCACCGCGTTCAACAGCGTCGACCTGTGGCTCAAGGGGGAGTACATCCCCGGCGGCCGCCTGGGACTCTCCTATGAGGTGCTGAGCTCTACGTGGGATCGCAGCGCGAGAGTCGGCGTGGTGGACCGCTGGCGGTTCAAGCGTCAAGACGGGCTGCTGCGCCTCTTCGCCGGCGCCCGCGCCGACGGGCTGGGGCCGCGCTTCGAGGCCGCGCTGCTGCGCACGTCCATCAGCCGCGACACGGCGATCCTCGGCCGCTCGGGGGCGATGGCCCAGGTTGCGGCGCGCCAGACCTGGCGCCGTGCGAGCCTGGCCGTGACCGGCCGGTTCAGCGACTTCCTCCCCCGCTCGTCGGTCGAGGTGGACGGCGGCTGGACGCCGGTCCCACGGCTCACGCTGGCGGCCGACGGCCGCATCGCCCGGTACGCCGGCCGCCGCACGGGCCGCCGCGCGCACGCGAGCGCCGGCCTGTCGTTGCCGCTGGGATTCTCCCTCCACGGCGACGTGGCGTCGATGCGGGATGCGCCGGCTCCGGCGCTGGCGACCGGCGGCACCCAATGGGCCCTCGACTTCTCGGGCGCGGTGCGATGGGAGAGCCGATTCGGGATGGTGGAAGCCGCCGGCGTGCGGCGCGATCCGTACCAGCCGCTCGGTTTCCCATCCGGGCTGTCGGGCCGCGATTCGATCAACGGGTTCGGCCCCGTGCCGCAAAGCCGCTACCTCCAGCTCATCGCCAGTGTCCGGCCCGTGGCGGGCCTCACGCTCTCGGGATGGTATTTCGACCCCATCCGCGGCGGCGGCGACTTCGAGCCGCCGCGGCACGCGCGGTTCTCGGCGACGTTCTTCTCGCGGTTCTGGCGCGTGTACAAGAGCGGCGTGTTCGCGCTGCGTGGGGAGTTCGCGGTGGAGTCGTGGAGCCGCGGCTTGGGCGGCGTGCATCGCGACACCCTCGGCAACGTGGTGCAGGTGCCGCTCGCGGGCGCCACCTTCATCGAGAACGACCTGCAGATGCAGATCGCGGGCGTCACCGCCTTCTGGGTGGTGCGCAACAGCAACTTCTTCCGCGGCAGCTACGTCCACGGCCTGAGTTATCCGCGACGCTTTCAGTACTTCGGAGTGCGCTGGACATTCACCAACTGAGCGCGTTGACCTAAGTGCTTCGCCCGATTAGCCTTAAAGTCTGTGCCGCGAAGCATGACGGGATTCGGCGCGTCCGAAGGGACGGTGCTCGGGGGACGGCTGCGGATCGAGATCCGCTCCGTCAACCACCGCTATTTCAACGCGCAGATCAAGCTCCCCTTCGACCTCGCCGGCGTGGAAGCCGAGCTGCGCGATCGGCTGCGCCAGCTGCTGGACCGGGGTCACGTGGCGGTGACGGCTCGCTGGCTCGAGTCCCCCGAGGCCGAGACGACCCTGTCGCTGGACCTGGTCCGCGCGCGGCAGGTGGTCGCCGCGTTGAAGGAGCTGAAGAAGAAGCTGCACCTCAAGGGCGAGCCGGATCTCGCGTTCGTGGCACGGCAGCCCGAGGTGCTGGCGTTGGGGGGCAACGGCCAGGCCGCGGTAACGTGGAGCGACGTGCAGCCGATCGTCGAGCAGGCCGTCGCCGAAGTATTAGGGATGCGCGAGCGCGAAGGCCGCGCGCTGGCGGAGGATCTGCGGGCCCGGCTCGAGGCCCTCGAGGTGGGGGCGCAGGCGGTCGAGGGACGCGCACCGACGCGGCTGGCCGCCGAGCACGAGCGGCTCCGCAAGGCGGTGGCCGAGCTCGCGGGCAACGTGAAGGTGGACGAGCAGCGGTTGGCGGTCGAGATCGCCCTGCTCGCCGACCGCGTCGATATCAGCGAGGAGTTGGTGCGGCTGCGCACGCACCTCGCGGCGTGCAGGCAGGCGCTCGCCACCAGCGTACCGGTGGGCAAGCAGCTCGGCTTTCTCGCGCAGGAGCTACTGCGCGAGGTGAACACCATCGGCTCGAAGGCGAACGACGCGGCGATCACGCAGACGGTGATCGCCATGAAAGGCGAGCTGGAGCGGTTTCGGGAGCAGCTGGAGAACCTCGAGTGACCCGGGCGGTCGTCATCCTGTCGGCGCCCTCGGGCGGCGGCAAGACGACGATCGCGCAGCGGCTGCTCCGCGAGCGGCCCGCGGATCTGGGGTATTCGGTCTCCGCCACGACGCGGCCCCCGCGCCCGGGAGAGCAGGACGGGCAGGCGTATCACTTTCTCAGCCGCGCGGAGTTCGAGCGCCGGCGCGCGGCCGGAGAGTTTCTGGAGTGCGCGGAGTACGCGGGACACCTGTACGGCACGTTGCGCAGCGAGGTCGAGCGGGTGCTGAACAGCGACCGGCACGTGGTGATGGACATCGAGATCGAGGGCGCCCGGCAGGTGCGCGCGGCGTACCCGTGGCCGCGATCGATCAGCGTGTTCATCCTGCCGCCGTCGGTGGAAGAGCTGTTGGACCGGCTGCGCGAGCGCCGCAGCGAATCGCCGGCGGACCTGGCGGCGCGGTTGCGGCGCGCGGTGGAGGAAGTGAGCGCCGCCGCGGAGTTCGACTATCGAGTCGTCAACGATCGCCTCGACGACGCGGTGCGGGAGATCAGGGCGATCATTGACGGCCGGCGCCCCCGCACGGGCCTGAGGCCGGTCGAGACCAAGTTGATCGACGCGCTGCGGCGCGGACTGCAGACCTAAAGGAGAAGCAATGCGGATCTATACACCGGTGGAAGTCGCGGCCCAGACGGGCAACAAGTACCTCGGGGTCCTCGTGGCGGCGCGGTTCGCCCGTTTCGTCAACGAGTTCCCGCGCGACCGCTCGATCGACTTCGAGGAAAAGCTCACGACGCGGGCCTTCGACGAGCTCACCCGGGGCAACCTGAAGTTCCGCCTGGTGCGGCGGCGCCGGCAGGAAGCCTGATGCCGCTCGCCGGCCGCCACGTCGTCCTCGGCGTGTCGGGCGGCATCGCCTCGTACAAGAGCTGCGTCCTCGCCCGCCGGCTGACCGAGGCCCGCGCCGCCGTGGACGTGGTGCTCACCGCCGCCGCGTCCGAGTTCGTGCGTCCCGTGGTGTTCGAGGCGCTCACCGGCCGACCGGTGCTCACGTCGCTGTGGCAGCCCGAGCGCGCCCTCGCCCACATCGCCCTCGCCAAGACGCCGGACCTCGTGATCCTCGCGCCGGCCACGGCCAACCTCCTCGCGCGCGCCGCGATGGGGCTCGCCGACGACCTCCTCGCGGCGCTGCTGCTCGCCCGCACCGGGCCGGTGCTCTGCGCACCCGCGATGAACGACGCCATGTGGGCGCACCCCGCGACGCAGGCGAACGTCAAGACGCTGGGGAAACGTGGCTGGCAGTTCATCGGTCCCGAGGCGGGACCGCTCGCCGAAGGGCCGAGCGAGCGGCCCGGCCGCATGAGCGAGCCGGAGGCGATCGTCGCCGCCGCCGAGCGCCTGCTCGCGGGCCAGGGAGGGGGACGCTGGGCGGGACGCAAAGTGGTGGTGACCGCCGGCCCTACGCGCGAGCACATGGACCCGGTGCGCGTCATCACCAACCCCTCGAGCGGCCGCATGGGCTACGCGCTCGCCGAAGCGGCGCTGGCGCGAGGCGCGGACGTGGTACTGATCACCGGTCCCACTGAGCTGCCGCTCCCGGCGGGCGCCGCGGCCGTGCGCGTCGAAACGACGGCAGAGATGCAGCGCGCCGTGCAGGCCGTGCTCAAGGACGCGCAGGCGCTGTTCATGGCGGCGGCCCCGGCCGATTTCCGTCCCGCGAGCACGGCGGACAGGAAGCGAGCGCGCAGCGACGGCCATCTCACGCTCGAGCTGGAGGCGACGCCGGACATTATCGCCACACTCAAGCGACCCAAGACGTGCCTCATGGTGGGCTTCGCGCTCGAGACGGGAGACGGCCTAGCGCGCGCTCGGGAAAAACTGCAGACTAAGCGACTTGATTTCGTGGTCCTGAACGACGCCCTTGAGCCCGGCGCCGGATTCGAGGTCACGACGAACAAGGTCACGATCGTGAGCAAGGCCGGGGAGCCGGTCATCCTGCCGCTCCTCCCCAAGCGCGACGTGGCCGATCGGATCCTCGACCTCGTGGAGTCGGCGCTCACGTGACTGACGGCCGGGCACTCGCGCGGACGTATCTCGAACAGCAGCGGCTGTTGGGTGGAGATGCGGTGCCGCTGTCGGACAGTCGGACTGTCGGACGGTCGGACGGTAAGGCATCGACGCCGCTTCCAACCACCCCGGGCTTGCACCCGGGGTTAGCAAGTGCTGGTCTGACCCCGGGCGAGAGCCCGGGGAAGACGGAAAAGGGCCAGTCCGACTCGCTGCCACCCGCCGGTCTCACCTTCGACCCGCCGAGCGACGACCTCTTCTCCACCGATCCGATCCAACAGGCCGCGGATCTCGAAGCGATCGCGCGCCTCGTTGCCGACTGCACCAAGTGCCGGTTGTGCGAGCACCGCACCAACACCGTCCCCGGCGAAGGCCCGGCGGATGCGCGGCTGGTGGTGGTCGGGGAAGGCCCGGGCCGAACCGAGGACGAGACGGGACGCCCGTTCGTAGGCCAGGCGGGCCAGCTCCTCACCAAGATCCTCGGCGCCATCGAGCTGAAGCGCGAGCAGGTGTTCATCTGTAACGTGGTGAAGTGCCGCCCGCCCGAAAACCGCACCCCGCAATACGACGAGGTCGCGGCGTGCGTGCCCTATCTGTTCCGGCAGATCGACCTGCTCAAACCGAAGGTGATCCTCGCGATGGGCAACGCCGCGGCGCAGACGCTGCTGAACACGAAGCAGTCACTCGGGGCGCTCCGCAACCGCGTGCATCGGTTCCGGGGAGTTCCGGTCATCGTCACGTACCACCCTGCCGCGCTGCTGCGCAACCCGAACTGGAAGCGACCGACCTGGGATGACGTCCGTATCGCCCGCCGTCTCCTCGACGGCTGACCGCGCGTTCGCCGGGCGCCAGACTCCGTGGAGTAACGAAGCGGAGCAGGCGATCCTCGGCGCGATGCTCCTCGACCAGGACGCGGCCCTCAAGGCCGCCGAGCTCCTGGACGACACCATGTTCTATAAGGAAGGTCACCGCGCGCTGTTTCGCGCGATGACCGGCCTCGCCGAACGCGGCGACGTGATCGACCCGGTCACGCTGCGCGAAGAGCTGGGCCGCCGCGGCGACTTGGACCGCGCCGGCGGCATGGAGTACATCGGCGCGCTGATCGACGTCGTGCCCACGGCGGCCAACGTCGAGTACCACTGCCGCATCGTCCGCGACAAGGCGGTGCAGCGCCGCCTCATCGAGGCCGCGACCTCGATCATTCAGGACGTCTACGACGGCCACGCCACGGCGGCCGAGGTGCTCGACAACGCCGAGCACCGCGTCTTCCAGGTCGCCCAGCTGCGGCGGTCCGAAGAGTTCATCCGCATCAAGGAGCTGATCTGGCCGACGATGGAGCGCATCGAGCAGCTCCAGAGCGGGCACGGCACGGTGACGGGGGTGCCGACCGGCTTCGTGGATCTGGACCGCCTGACGGCCGGCTTCCAACGGTCGGACATGGTCATCGTCGCGGCCCGGCCCTCCATGGGGAAGACCGCGTTGGCGTTGAACATCGTCCAGCACGCGGCGATCGAGCACAACGTGCCCGTCGCGATCTTCTCGTTGGAAATGTCGAAGGATCAGCTGGTGCAACGGCTGTTGTGCTCCGAGGGGTTGGTGGACGCCCAGCGGCTGCGCCGCGGCCAGCTCCGCGACGACGATTACCCCAAGCTCGCGCGCGCGGCCGGCCTGCTCGGCACGGCGCCGATCTGGATCGACGACTCCGCGGCGCTCACCCCCCTGGCGATGCGCTCCAAGGCGCGCCGTCTCAAAGCCGAGCACGACATCGCCCTCGTCGTCGTGGACTACCTGCAGCTGATGTCGGGGCCGGGCGACGCCGAAAACCGCCAGCAGGAGATCTCCTACATCTCCCGCGCCCTGAAAGCGCTCGCCAAAGAGCTGGACGTGCCGGTCGTCGCGATCTCCCAGCTATCCCGCGCGCCGGAGCAGCGCGGCGGCGAGCACCGCCGCCCCCAGCTCTCCGACCTGCGCGAATCGGGCGCCATCGAGCAGGACGCCGACGTCGTGTGCTTCATCTATCGGCAGGAATTCTACGACGGACCGAGCGACCCCAAGACGGGCGACAGCATCGAGGGGCAGGCCGAGGTGATCGTCGGCAAACAACGCAACGGCCCCACCGGGACGGTGAAGCTGTACTTCAAGAAGGAGTACACCCGCTTCGACAACTTCACCTCCCGCGAGGTGCCCGAGGGCGCGAATGCCTAAGAGCCGCTCGGTGTTCCGCTGCACCGAGTGCGGCGCCGAGCAGCCAAAGTGGGCGGGGCGCTGCGACAGCTGCGGGGCGTGGAATACGCTGGTAGAGGAAGCGGTCGGGCGGCCCGGCGGACGGGCGGTCAGACAGGCCCTTCAGACCTCCGCCAGTCCGCCCGTCCGTCTATCCGCCCTGACGAGCGGCGCTCAGGCAAGGTGGCAGACCGGTCTCGCCGAGTTCGATTTCGTGTTGGGCGGCGGCATCGTGCCGGGCTCCGTGGTGCTCGTGGGGGGCGAACCGGGCATCGGCAAGTCGACCCTGCTGCTGCAGTGCGCCGCCCGCCTGGAAGCCGCCGGCGTACCGACGCTGTACGTCTCGGGAGAAGAGTCGCCCGAACAGGTGCGGCTGCGCGCCACGCGGCTTACCGAAGACGCCGGCGCCGTCCACGTGCTCGGCGAGACGCGCCTCGAGGCAATCGTCCATCATGCCGCCGCGCTTGGCGCGCGCGTCGTCTTCGTCGATTCGATCCAGACCACCTACACCGAGGCGCTCGAGGGTGCTCCCGGCAACGTCGGGCAGGTGCGCGACTGCGCCGCGCGGTTGATGCGCTTCGCCAAGGAAGCGGGGCCCGCCGTCTTCCTCGTGGGGCACGTGACCAAAGGCGGAGGGATCGCGGGCCCGCGCACGCTCGAGCACATCGTGGATACGGTGCTGTACTTCGAGGGCGAGGCGACCCTGGACCATCGCATCCTGCGTGCGGTGAAGAACCGCTTCGGCTCGGTCGACGAGATCGGCGTGTTCCGGATGACGGGCGCGGGGCTCGAGCCCGTCTCCGATCCCGCCGCCGCTTTCCTCGCCGGCCGCCACACGGGCGTCTCCGGCTCGGCCGTCACGGCGCTGATGGAAGGCACGCGCCCCGTGCTCGTCGAAGTGCAGGCGCTCGCCTCCAAAGCCGGCTTCGGGACCCCGCAGCGGGTCGCCACCGGGCTCGACCACCGCCGCCTCGCCGTGCTGCTGGCGGTGCTGGAGCGACGCGGCGGCCTCTCGTTCGACGCGCTTGACGTGTTCGTCAACGTGACCGGCGGCGTCCGACTCGCGGAGCCCTCGACCGACCTCGCCGTGCTGGCCGCCCTCGTTTCCAGCGTGCGCGACCGGCCCGTTCCTGCCGACGCCGTCTTCCTGGGGGAAGTAGGGCTGGGCGGTGAGATCCGGCCCGTCGCCGCATTGGAGCGGCGGCTCGCCGAAGCGGCGCGCCAGGGGTTCCGCCGCGTGTTCTGCTCGGCGCGCGCGCGCGGCGCACCGGAAGGGCTCGAGCTCGTGGGGATGGAAGGCATCGGTGACCTCGCCCGCCGCCTCGCGGCCTGACGTCGGCGTGGTCATCGTCGCCGCCGGGGCGGGCGTGCGCGCCGGTCCCGGCGAGCCCAAACAGTTCCGCTCGATCCTCGGCGTGCCGATGCTGTTGCGGGCGCTGCGGCCCTTCACCTCGCACCCCGACGTCGACCACGTGGTGGTAACGCTGCCGCCGGGATACGCCGAACGGCCGCCCGACTGGCTGGGCCGGCTGGCCGGGGAGCGGCTCACCCTGGTCGCGGGCGGCGAGACCCGGGCCCATTCGGTCGCCGCCGGGCTCAAGGCGCTGCGCGCGTCGGCGGTGGTGCTCGTGCACGACGCCGCCCGGCCGTTCGTCGTGCGCGGCACGATCGACGCCGTCATCGCGCGCGCGCGGACCGGCGTCGCGGCGATCGCGGCGCTCCCGGTGAGCGACACGGTGAAGGAAGTGACCGACGATACAGGGCGGCGGGTCGCCCGGACCGTGCCGCGCGAGCGGCTGTGGCGGGCGCAGACCCCGCAGGGGTTTCCGCGGGAGATGCTCGACCAGGTGTACGCGGGCCTCGGGAAGCTCGATGGCGCCGCCACCGACGACGCCGAGCTGTGCGAGCGCGTGGGGCTCCCGGTGGAAGTCGTGCCCGATTCGCCGCACAACCTCAAGGTGACGACCGCCGAGGACTTCCGCATCGCCGAGGCACTGGCGCGTGAGCTGCGGTGAAGCCGCTGCCGTTCCGCACCGAGGCCGACCTCGCGGTCGCGCTCGCACCCGCGCTGGCGCATCTGCGCGCGGGCGGCCTCCTCGCCTATCCGACGGAAACGGTGTACGGTTTGGGGTCGCGTGCGCGGGCCGACGACGTGCGCGCGCTCGCCGAGCTCAAAGGTCGTCGCGCGGACAAGCCCTTTTTGCTGCTCGTCAGCTCCCGAGAGATGGCCGAGTCGTTCGGGCTCGCCTTCAACGCGTCCGCCGCCGCGCTCGCGCGCGCCTTCTGGCCCGGGCCCCTGACGCTGGTCCTGCCTGGCGGCAGCGGACGGCTCCCCGACACCCTGCGCGGCCCGGAAGGAGGCATCGCCGTGCGCTGGACCTCGCAGCCACTGGTGGGGCGACTCGTTGCCGCGCTGGGTGAGCCGCTGACCTCGACCTCCGCCAATCGGCCCGGCGAGCCGACCGCCCCCGGGGCGGATGCCATCGTGCGTGAGTTCGCCGCCGCGGTCGACTCCGGCCGCCTCCTGGTCCTGGATGGCGGCGTGCTGGGCAACCGGCCGCCCTCGACGGTGATCGATTGCACGACGGCGACCCCGCGCGTCGTACGCGCCGGCGCGTTGCCGGTCGCGGAGCTGCGTCGCGCCGTCGGCCTCCTCGCCCCCTGACCGTGCGCGTCCTGCTCGTGTGCACCGGCAACATCTGCCGCAGCCCCCTCGCGGAGGCGCTGCTCAAGCGCGCGCTCGCCCAGCGGGGGCTCGAGGGCGTCGCGGTCGAGTCGGCGGGGACGGGGGCGTGGGATGGCGCGCCGGCGTCGGAGGGCGCGTACCTCGTGGGCCTGGAGCGCGGCCTCGATCTCTCCGGGCATCGCGCCCGGCTGCTCACGCGCGAGATCGTTGAGGAGGCCGGCTTGATCCTCACCATGGCGCGTCATCACCGCGCCCGCGTCGACGAGCTGGGCGGAGAAGGGCGCGTGTTCGTGCTTGGGGAATACGCCGGCCGCGAAGGGGAGGACGCGGAGGTGAGCGACCCGTTCGGTGGGGACCTCGAGGTGTACCGGGATACCGTCGCCGAGCTGGAAGCGCTCGTCGACGCGACCGTGGAGCGCCTGGTAAAGGAAGGGCAGCGTGGAGATCGGCGCTAACGCCCGCTTACTCGTCGTCCTCGGCGATCCCGTCGCTCATTCCCTGTCCCCCATGATGCACAACGCCGCGATCCGGGCGCTCGGCCTGGATGCCGTCTACGTCGCGCTCCCCACGCCCGCCGCCAAGCTCCTCAGCGTGCTGGAGGCCCTCGCCGCCGTCGCCGCCGCCGGCAACATCACCCTGCCGCACAAGGAGGCGGCAGAACGCTACGTCGCGCGCAAAACGGATGTCTGCGCCCGCGCCGGCGCGTGCAATACTTTCTGGACCGAAAACGGCGTCCTCGTAGGGGACAACACTGACGTGACCGGCCTCCTGACGTGTGTGCGGCGCATGGCGGATGGCGCGGGGCGTTGGCTCGTCGTCGGCACGGGCGGGTCGGCGCGGGCCGTCGCCATCGCCGCGGCTACTGCCGGCGCGGAACTGCTGGTGCGCTCGCGCACGGCGGCTCGGGCGCGCACCTTCGCCGACTGGGCGGTGACGCGCGGCGCCCGCGCCCGGGCGGCGACCGAGCGCGACGCCAGCGACCTGGTGATCAACGCCACCCCGCTCGGGCTCCAGGAGACGGATCCGCTGCCTGTGGACCCCGCCGCGCTGCGGGGAGCCCGCGCCGCCCTCGACCTGGTGTACGCGCCCGGTGAGACCCGTTGGGTCCGGGCACTGCGCGCCGCCGGCGTCACCGCACACGACGGGCGCGAGCTGCTCGTCCAGCAGGGGATCGCGGCGTTCGTGCGCTTCTTCCCCGAGCGACAGGGCCCAACCGAAGTCATGCGCGCCGCCGTCGGCCGCGCGCTCCGTGCCTAACGCCCTCGAGCAGCTCCTCCTCCCGGCGGAGTGCCTGCTGTGCCACAACCTCCTCGACTTCGCGGTCTCCGATCATCTCGTCTGCGACGTCTGCCGCTACCGCTGGCGGCCGGTCGTCCGCCCGTGGTGCGAGCGCTGCGGCCAGCCGGGCCCGCACTTCGGCCCCTGCCGACTGTGCCGCGAGTGGCCGGCGCCCTTCTTCCAGGCCCGCTCCGCCGTGTGGCTGGACGAAGGCGCGCGGCACGCCGCTCATGCGCTCAAGTACGGGGGTCTGCCGCGCATCGCCGACGACCTCGCCGCCGCCATCGCGCGTCTCCTCACGCCGCCCGAACCCGGGGCGGTGCTCGTACCCATCCCCCTCGGCGCCCGGCGTTTGCGGGAACGTGGCTACAACCAGAGCGAGCATCTCGCGCGCGCGCTCGGCGCCCGCTGGCGGCTGCCGGTGCGTGCCGACCTGGTCGTGCGGCGTCGCGAGACGACGACGCAGACGGCGTTGACACCGGAAGCGCGCCTGGCGAACGTGGCGGGGGCGTTCGAAATGCGGAATGGCGAATGCGGAATGCGGAATGACCAGGGCGCGCTACATTCCGCATTCCGCACTCCGCATTCCGCATTGGTCCTGGTGGACGACGTCTTCACGACGGGCGCGACCCTGGCGGAAGCCGCCCGGGCCCTCACCAGGGCAGGCGCGGCGCGGATCACGGCGGTCACCTTCGGGCGCGCCGCCATCCCCGATTTCACCTAGGAGTGTTCATGGCCGTGCGAGTGGGCATCAACGGGTTCGGCCGGATCGGACGCAACGTGTTGCGCGCCGCCGTGCTCGCGAACCAGACCGACCTCGAGTTCGTCTCCGTCAACGACATCACCGACCCCAAGACGCTGGCCCACCTGCTCAAGTACGACTCCGTCCACGGCCGTTTCCCCGGCACGGTGGAGGTCAAGGGCGACGGGCTCGTCGTGAACGGCAAGCCCCTCACGGTGACGGCCATCAAAGAACCCGAGAAGCTCCCCTGGAAGGACTTCGGGGTGGAGCTGGTGCTCGAGAGCACCGGCCGCTTCACCGAGCGCGCCGCGGCCGAGAAGCACCTGGCGGCCGGAGCCAAGAAGGTCGTGATCTCGGCGCCCGCCAAGGGCGAGGACATCACCATCGTGATGGGGGTGAACCACAAGAAGTACGACGCGGCGAAGCACACGATCATCTCCAACGCCTCGTGCACCACGAACTGCCTGGTGCCCGTCGTGAAGGTGGTACGCGAGACCTGGGGCTTCGTGAAGGGCTACATGACCACCATCCACAGCTACACCAACGATCAGCAGATCCTCGACCTGCCGCACAAGGACCTGCGCCGCGCGCGCGCCGCGGCGCTGAGCATCATCCCGACCACGACGGGAGCCGCTAAAGCCACCGCCCTCGTCATCCCCGAGGTGAAGGGGAAGATCGACGGCGTCTCGCTGCGCGTGCCGACGCCCGACGTGTCGCTCGTCGATCTCACCGCCGTGGTCGAGAAAGCCACCACCCCGGAGGAGGTCAACGCCGCCTTCAAGCGCGCGGCGCAGGGCGAGCTCAAAGGCATTCTCGACGTCTCCGACGAGCCGCTCGTGTCCGTGGACTACATCGGCAGCCGGTTTTCGAGCGTCGTGGATGCCCTCTCCACCACCGTGATCGACGGCACGCTCGTGCACGTGTCGTCGTGGTACGACAACGAAATGGGCTACTCGGCGCGCTGCGTGGACGTGCTCGCCTACATCGCCACGCGCCGGTGAAGAAGCGTTCCCTCCGCGATCTCCCCGCGCAGGCGCTGGAGGGCCGGCGCGCGCTGGTGCGCGAGGATCTCAACGTTCCCCTGAAGGACGGCAAGGTCACGGACGACTCCCGCCTGCGCGCGGCGGTGCCGACGCTCCAGTATCTCCGCGAGCACGGGGCCCGGGTGATCGTGCTCTCCCACCTCGGACGACCCAAGGGCACACCCGATCCCAAGTATTCGCTGCAGCAGATCGTCCGCGATTTGGAGCGCGTGCTCGGCGCCACCATCGAGTTCATCCCCGATCCGGCACAAGGCGTGGCCGCCACCCGCCGCCTGCCGCGCGGCGGCGTGGCCCTCGTCGAGAACACCCGCTTCTTCCCCGGAGAAGAGGAGAACGATCCTGCGCTGGCCGCGACGTTCGCCGCCCTCGGCGATTTCTACGTCAACGATGCGTTCGGCTCCGCGCACCGCGCGCACGCGTCCACCGAAGCCATCGCCCACCTGCTCAAGCCGGCGGTCGCCGGGTTCCTGATGGAGAAGGAGCTCAAGTACCTCGGCGAGGCGCTCGAGCACCCCAAGCGCCCGTTCGTCGCCGTGCTCGGCGGCGCCAAGATTTCCGGGAAGATCGACGTCATCGACGCCCTGCTCCCCAAGTGCGACGCGATTCTCATCGGCGGCGCGATGGCCTGCACGTTCTTCGCGGCGCTGGGGTTCGAGGTGGGGACCTCACTCGTCGAGCGCGACAAGGTGCCGCTGGCCAAGGAGCTGCTGCGGCGCAGTGGCCCGAAGCTCATCCTGCCGCGCGGCGCCGTCATTGCACCAGGTCTCGATCGCGTGTCCCAGGCCCGCGAAGTGTCCGCCGACCAGGTGCCCGCCGGCTGGGCCGTCTACGACATCGACTCAGTCACCCGGGCCGATTTCCGCGCCCGCCTCCTCAAGGCCAAGACCATCGTCTGGAATGGTCCGATGGGCGTGTTCGAGACCCCGCCGTTCGATGCGGGAACGCGGGATGTCGCCGAGGCGCTCGTCGCAGCGGGCCAGAAGGGCGCCGTCACGATCGTAGGGGGCGGCGATTCGGCCGCGGCGGTCGCCGGCCTCGAGGACAAGTTCTCCCACGTCTCAACAGGCGGGGGAGCATCCCTGGAGTTCCTCGAGGGCAAGGTCCTGCCCGGCGTCGCGGCCCTGGAGGATGCGTGAGGAAGTTGCTGTTCGCCGCGAACTGGAAGATGCACCTCGGGCCGGGCGAGGCCCGGGCCTACCTCAAGGTCTTTCTCGCACGTCACCACGCCGTGGAGGGCCGGGAGGTCTGGTTCTTTCCCCCGGCCGTTTCGATCGAAGCTGTGTCCCAGGCAATCGGCGACCGCCCGGGCCTGCTCGCCGGGGCGCAGAACGTGTATTGGGAGCCGAAGGGGGCCTTCACCGGGGAGACCTCCGCTCCCCTCGCCGCGGCGGCGGGAGCCCGCGCCGTGCTGGTCGGGCACTCGGAACGCCGCCACCGGTTCGGCGAAACCGACGCGGACACCGAGCGGAAGCTGTCCGCCGTGCTCGAGGCGCAGCTGCTCCCACTGTTGTGCGTCGGGGAGACGCTGGCGGAACGGGAGGCCGGAAATACGCTGGATGTGGTGACGCGACAACTGGAAGCCGCTCTGGGCCGCCGGCCACCGGCCGCCCTTCAACAGGTGACGGTCGCGTACGAGCCCGTCTGGGCGATCGGTACCGGACGTAACGCCACGCCGCGGGACGCGGCCGAGGTACATCGCGCCATCCGGCGCTGGCTCGCCGAGCACGGGGCGAAGTCTTCCCGGATCCTGTACGGCGGGAGTGTGAGTCTCAAGAACGCCGCGGCGCTGCTTGCCGAGCGTGAGCTGGATGGAGTGCTGGTGGGCGGCGCATCACTCGACCCGGCAACGTGGGGCGAGCTTGTGCGGACCGCGACCGCATAGGTATTTTCCCGGCCGACCGATGTTCACCGTTCTCGTCGTCGTCCTCCTGCTCGATGCGCTGATCCTCGCGGTCTCCGTGCTGCTCCAGGCGGGGCAGGGCGGCGGGCTCGCGTCCCTGGGAGGGGGCGCGGGCACGGAGATGCTGATGGGCGGCCGCCAGGCGGCCACGATTCTTCACAAGATCACCTGGTGGACCGCGGGGATCTTCCTGTTCCTCGCGCTGGTGCTCGCGTTCATGTCCGCCAATACCAGCGGGCCGCGCTCGGTGCTGGAGAACCTGCCGCAGCAGGCGCAGCCGGCGCAGCCCGCGCCGCTGCCGATCCAATCGTCTCCCACGACGCAACAGCCGACGACGCCGGCGCCGACCAAGACGCCGACTCCGACCAAGAGGCCCAACTAACATCGCCGACCGCCCCCGCGCGTACGTGCTGCTCGAAGATGGCGCCTGGTTCCCCGGAACCGCGCCGCTGCCGTTCGAGCCAGCGTACGCCGAGGTCGTATTCACCACCAATCTGAGCGGGTACCAGGAGGTGTTTACCGACCCCTCCTACCTCGGCCAGATCGTGGTGATGACCGCGCCGATGATCGGCAACTACGGCATCAATCCGGAAGATCTCGAGTCCGACCGCCCGCGCGTCGCGGGCGTCGTCGTCCGGGAGCTGTCGCTCAAGCCGTCCAACTGGCGATCGACGGGCAGCCTGCTCGACTGGCTGGCGCAGGCGAAGATCCCGATCATCGCCGACGTCGACACCCGGCAGCTCACGCGCCATATCCGCTCGAAAGGAGCCATGCGCGGCGTCGTGGCGGTGGGACCGGAGCCCAGCGCGGACGTGCGCGCGGCGCTCGCCGCGTCGCCCTCGATGGACGGACTCGACCTGGCGAGCGCCGCGACGATCGGCGCGGAGTATACGGCCGGCTCGCCAGAGGCCCGCCACCACGTGGTCGCTTACGACTTCGGCATGAAGCAGAACATCGTCCGGTTGTTCATTCGGAACGACTGCCGCCTCACCGTCGTCCCCGCCACGACGCCCGCCGCGCGCGTGCGCGAGCTCCAGCCCGACGGCGTCTTCCTTTCCAACGGCCCCGGTGATCCGGCCGCGGTCGGGTACGCGATCGAGAGCGTGCGCGCGCTCGGCGACGGCAGCCTGCCGGTGTTCGGCATCTGCCTCGGCCATCAGATCCTGGGGTTGGCGTTCGGCGGGGAGACGGTGAAGCTCCCCTACGGCCACCGCGGCGGCAACCACCCGGTGCGGGATCTCCAGACAGGGCAAGTACTTATCACATCACAAAACCACGGGTTCTCGGTTCAGGGCGACACCGGCGGCGTTCCCGGAGCGAAGGCGCTGGAGGTCACGCACCTCAACCTCAATGACGGCACCGTGGAAGGGATCCGGCACCGCGAGTACCCGATCATCGCCGTCCAGTACCATCCGGAGGCATCGCCGGGCCCGCACGACGCCCAAAAGCACTTCCAAGAGTTCCTCCAAGCTCTTGACAGTCAATAGGTAAGCCCGTATGTTGCCCCCCGGCTTTGGCAACCCTGAAGCCCTGGCATGGGGGACCGATGACGAAGGCCGACCTGGTCGAAAAAGTCACCGCGCAAATCGCCCGCACCGCCGGCCCCCTCATTTCCAAGAAAGACTGTGCCCGCGTCGTCGATGCGTTCCTCGACGCCGTCAAAGCCGCCCTCGCCGAGCAGCATAACATTGAGATTCGCGGATTTGGGACGTTCAAGATCCGTCAGCGCAAGACGCGCATGGCGCGGAACCCCCGCACCGGGGATCCGGTCGAAGTGGCGGCGCGTCCGGTGCCTGTCTTCAAGCCCAGCAAGGAGTTGCGGGCCATGGTCGCGGACGCGAGCGGAGAGCGGGTCAGCTCCTGACCGCGCATTCCGCGAGCCCCGCGGCCCGGACTAACCGTCTGGGCCGCTTTGTTTTGGATGGGGTATCACCCCCCGCGTCGCTTCGTTCCGTTACAGGGAGCTCCCCCGTGCGACAGCTTTGCGCCCTGCTGCTCACGATTCCCGCGCTCGCCCCGGCTCAAACCGTTCGCTACGAGGTGTCGGTCCCCGCGCCGACCGAGCGACTCTTCCACGTGAAGGCCGAGTTCCCCGCGCGCGGCAAGGACACGCTCTACCTCTCGCTGCCCGCGTGGAGCCCGGGCGCTTACGAGATCCAAAACTACGCGCGCTACGTGCGCCATTTCAGCGCCCGGAGCGTGGCCGGGCAGCCACTGTTCTGGGATCGGGCCGACAAGGATACGTGGCGGGTGACGACGGGACGCGGCGACCGCGTCTCGGTGGAGTTCGATTACCTCGCCGACACCGTCGACCTCTCGCTCGCGCAGCTCGCCGACGATTTCGGCGAAGCGCTCGGCACCAATCTGTTCCTGTACGAGGAAGGACAGCTGGACCGACCCGCCGAAGTGCGCTTCGCGCTGCCGGCGGGGTGGCAGGTGACCACGGCGCTGAAGGGGGCGGGACGCGGCGTGTACAGCGCCGCCGATTATCACGAGCTCGCGGACGCGATGACGTTCGTCGGCAAGTATGCGCTCGACTCGGTGCAGGTGGACGGGCGCTGGATCCGCATCGCGCTGTGGCCGACCGCCGACTACACCTTCGCCGTGCAGCGCACCTTCCGCAGCGCCGTCGAGAAGATGGCGAAGGTGCAGAACCTGCTTATGGGCGGCCCGCCACCGTACGAGACCTACACGATCTTCTTCAACGTGATGCACGCGCCCGTCAATTTCGGCGGCGGCCTGGAGCACAGCGCCAGCCAGTACGACATCATGCCGGCGCCGGCGTTCGCGGACCCGACGGGCAAGTTCGGCGACTTCATCCTGCCGCTGCTGTCGCACGAGTTCTTCCATCTGTGGAACGTGAAACGCATCCGGCCGGCGGAGATGTGGCCGTACGACTACCACGGGGAGCAGTACACGCCGCTGTTGTGGTGGTCGGAAGGGGTGACGGACTATTACGCGGACTTGACCAACCTCCGCGCCGGGTTGTGGGCGGACTCGACGTTTCTGTCCAACTCGGCCGTGAACATCCGGCAAGTCGAGGCGGCGCCGGAGCCGTGGAGCGAGGAGGACGGCAGCGTCGCGACCTGGATCAACGAAGTGTACGTCAACAGCTCCCAGCTCTACTACCCGAAGGGCTCGCTCACCGGTCTCCTGCTCGACGTCTCCATTCGCGATGCCAGCGACAACCGCTTCAGCCTCGACGACGTGATGCGGGCGCTGTTCACGCGATTCTACAAGCAGGGCAAAGGATTCCGGACGGCCGACCTGCTGGCGCTCCTCACGGAGATGGGGATGCCGGACGCGGACGGGTTCTATCAGCGCTACATCAACGGCCGCGAGCCGCTGCCGTACGACTCGGTCCTTCCGAAGGCGGGGATCGTCGTCACGCGCCGCACCACCGCGCTGCCGTTCCTGGGCGTGACCTCGGGCGCGACGCCGGACGGCCAGCTGGTGGTGCAGGCGGTCTCGCCGGGCAGCGCGGCGGGCGAAGCCGGGATGGTCCCCGGGGACGTGCTGCTGAAGATCGGGGACATCGCGGTGACCCCGGACTCGGATTGGGGCGCCGCATTCCGGACGCGCTACCGCGGCCAGGCGGGGCAACCGATGACGCTCACCGTGCGCCGCGAAAGCCAGACCCTCACGCTAAACACGCACGTGCGCGAGCGCGCCACCACTTCGTTCCGGCTGGAGCGCGCCCCGTCGCCGACGCCCAAGCAGGCCAAGATCTGGCGCGGCCTCGCGACCGGTACCACCAGCCCCTGACGGGCGCTAGGTTCTCTGCATGGCGACGGGCACGGTCCAGGTGCGGTTCTTCGCGCGCTACGCTGAGCTGGCGGGGTGCGAGACGACGGCGGTCGCCGTCGCCGTCCCCGCGACCGTCGCCGACGTCGTGCGGCAGGTGCGCGAGGCGATTCCCAGCGCCGCCCGGTTCCCCGAGCGCCCCCTCGCCGCCGTCAACATGCGCCACGTGAAGCTCGACGCGCCGGTGAACGATGGCGACGAAGTCGCGTTCTTGCCGCCGGTCGCCGGAGGCTAGCCGTGACGTATCTCACTCGAGATCCCATCGTCGTCAGCACGCTCATCGCCGAGGTGGCGGCTCCGCAGTGCGGGGGCACCTGTGTGTTCCTCGGCACCGTGCGCGACGCGCCGCGGGACGGCGGCGTCACCGGAATCGAATACTCGGCGTACGAAGCGATGGCGGTCGCCGAGTTCGACCGCCTGCTCGCCGAGGCGCGCAAGCGCTGGCCGGAGACCCGCCTCGCCGTGCGCCACCGGCTGGGGCTCGTCCCAACCGAGGAGGCGAGCATCGGCATCGCCGCCGCCGCGCCGCACCGCACGGCCGCGTTCGAGGCCTGCCGCTACGTGATCGAGGAAGTCAAGAAGCGCCTTCCGATCTGGAAAAAGGAGCTGCGCGCGGACGGAACGGCGCTGTGGGTGGATCCCGCGGGCCGGCCGGCCGTCGTGGGGCCGGAAGGGACGCCGTGATCCGCGACCGCTTCGCCCGCCCGCTGGGGAGCCTCCGCGTGTCGGTCACGGACCGCTGCAACCTGCGGTGCCGCTACTGCATGCCGGAGGCGGAGTACGTATGGCTCCCCAAGTCCTCGTTGCTGACGTTCGAGGAGATCGCGCGGCTGACGGGCGTGTTCGCAGGGTTGGGCGTGACCAAAGTGCGGCTCACCGGCGGCGAGCCGCTGCTGCGTCACGAGCTGCCGGCGCTGGTCTCGATGTTGCGCGCCGAGCCGCGTCTCGCCGACCTCGCCCTCACGACGAACGGCGTGCTGCTCGAGCGCTTCGCCGCGGCCCTCAACGCCGCCGGGCTGGGGCGCGTCACCGTGAGCCTCGACACGCTGCATCCCGAACGGATGCAGGAGTTCGCCAGGAGCGGCCGGCACGCGGACGTGCTGGCGGGGATCGCGGCCGCGCGTGGCGCCGGGTTCGAGCGCGTCAAGCTCAACACGGTCGTGGTGCGGGGATTCAACGACGACGAGATCGCCGACCTGGTCGCGTTCGGCGAGCGGCATGGCGCCGAGGTCCGGTTCATCGAGTACATGGACGTGGGCGGAGCGACCCGGTGGTCGCGCGACCAGGTGGTGAGCCGGGCCGAGATCCTCGAGCGGCTCGGCGCCCGCTTCGGCCCCATCACCCCAGTCCCCGACCGCGACCATCCCGCCGCGCCGGCCGAGCGGTTCCGCTTGGCGTCGGGGACGACCTTCGGGATCATTGCCTCGGTCACCGCGCCGTTTTGTGCGAGCTGCGATCGCAGCCGCCTGACGGCGGACGGAACCTGGTTCCTGTGTCTCTACGCCGCAAAGGGGATCGATCTGCGCGGGCCGCTGCGCGCCGGCGCGAGCGACGCTGATTTGGAGGCGCTGATTCGCGAGACGTGGCAGGGGCGCGCGGACCGCGGGGCGGAGGAGCGGCTCGGGGTGCGCGAGCGGGGCGTGCTGTACCCCATCGAAGCCCTGCGCGCGGACCCGCGACGGGAGATGCACACCCGCGGCGGCTGACGCTACCTTTAGCGACCCTCTAGCAGGACCGTCTCACCGATGCTCCAGAAGATCACCGTGGTCGGCGCCGGCAACGTCGGCGCCACGACCGCGCAACGGCTCGCCGAAAAGGAGCTGGCGCGCACGGTCGTGATGGTGGACGTCATCGAGGGCGTCCCCCAGGGGAAGGGGCTCGACCAGTGGGAATCGGCGCCGATCGAGGGCTTCGACACCCGCGTGGTGGGCGCCAACGATTACGCCCCCGCCGCGGGCAGCGAGCTCGTCGTCATCACCGCCGGCATCGCGCGCAAGCCGGGGATGAGCCGCGACGACCTGGTGCGCACCAACGCCGACATCGTGAAGCAGGTGGCGCAGCAGATCAAGCAGGTCTGCCCGAACGCGATCGTCGTCGTCGTCTCCAACCCACTCGACGTGATGTGCTGGGTCACCAAGCAGGTGACCGGCTTCCCGCGCGAGCGGGTGGTCGGGATGGCGGGCGTGCTCGATACGGCCCGCTACCGCGCGTTTCTCGCTGAAGCGCTCGACGTGTCCGTGCAAGACATCCAGGCGATGGTCCTCGGCGGCCACGGTGACACCATGGTGCCGCTCACCTCGTACACGACCGTCTCCGGCATCCCCGTCACGCAGCTCCTCGATCAGACGACGCTCGACCAGATCGTGGACCGTACGCGCAACGGCGGCGCCGAGATCGTGGCGTTCCTGAAGACCGGCTCCGCGTATTACGCGCCGTCGGCCGCGGTTACCGAGATGGTCGAGGCGATCGTGAAGGACAAGAAGCGGGTGCTGCCGTGCGCGGCGTGGCTGGAAGGGGAGTACGGCCTCAAGGGGATGTACTGCGGCGTGCCGGGCAAGCTCGGCCGCAAGGGCCTGGAGCGGATTCTCGAGGTGCAGCTGACGGCGGCGGAGACGGCGGCGCTGAAGCAGTCGGCGGAGGCGGTCAAGGAGACGATGGCGGCGGTGCGGCTGTAGTAGTCACGGCTTTCAAGAAGTCGCGATTCAGCCTTGCGATGAAGTCGATGCGGATCTCCTTGGGGCACGCCGCCATGCACTCGCCGTGGTTGGTGCACGCCCCGAACCCCTCGGCGTCCATGCGCTCGACCATGCGCACCACCCGCTCGCCGCGCTCCGGCTGGCCCTGTGGCAGGACGCCCAGGTGCGACACCTTCGCCGCCACGAACAGCATCGCGGACGCGTTGGGGCAGGCGGCGACACACGCGCCGCAGCCGATGCAGGCGGCGGCGTCCATCGCCAGGTCGGCATCGCGCTTGGGCACGAGCAGCGTGTTGGCCTCCGGCGCGCTCCCCGCCCGCACCGTGATGAACCCGCCCGCCTGGATGATACGGTCGAAGGCACTGCGGTCCACCACGAGATCCTTCACCACGGGGAACGCCCGCGCCCGCCACGGCTCGATCCAGACCTCCTGACCGTCGGTGAAGTGGCGCATGTGGAGCTGGCACGCCGTCGTGGCGCGCTGGGGGCCGTGCGGCCGGCCGTTGATCACCATCCCGCAAGCGCCGCAGATCCCCTCGCGGCAGTCGTGGTCGAACGCGATCGGCGCCTCGCCCCCATGGATCAGCTCCTCGTTCAGGACGTCGAGCACCTCGAGAAAGGACATGTCGGGAGAGACGTCCGTGACCTCGTAGCGGACGAAGCGCCCTTGCGCCGCGGGAGCCGGCTGCCGCCAGACGTGCAGGCTCAGCTTCACTTGTAGCTCCGCTGCGCGAGGTGCACGTACTCGAACTCGAGCCGCTCCTTGTGCAAGGCGGGAGGCGTGCCCGCTCCGGTGTACTCCCAGGCGGCGACGTACGCGAAGCGGCTGTCGTCGCGGCGCGCCTCGCCGTCCGGCGTCTGGTGCTCCTCCCGGAAGTGACAGCCGCACGATTCCTCGCGGTGCAGGGCGTCCTCGCACATCAGCTCGGCGAACTCGAGGAAGTCGGCGACGCGGCCCGCCTTCTCGAGCGACTGATTGAAGTCCTCGCCGCTCCCCACCACGCGCACCTCGCGCCAGAACCGCTCGCGCAACGCGCGCACCCGCTCGATCGCGCCGCTCAGGCCGTCCGCCGTCCGGGACATCCCGCAACGGTCCCACAACAGGGTGCCGAGGTCGCGGTGGAACTCGTCCACGGTGCGGGTGCCGTTCACGGCGAGCAGCTTGGCGACGCGCGCGGCGACCTGCGCTTCGACGTCGCGGAAGGCGGTGTGGTTCACGCCCACCGGCGCGAGCTTCCCCCGGGCGAGGTAGTCGCCGATGGTGTACGGCAGCACGAAGTAACCGTCGGCCAGGCCCTGCATCAACGCGCTCGCGCCCAGCCGGTTGGCGCCGTGGTCCGAGAAATTGGCCTCGCCGATCGCGTACAGGCCCTCCACGGTGGTCATGAGGTTGTAGTCGACCCACAGGCCGCCCATCGTGTAGTGCGGCGCCGGGTAGATGCGCATCGGCGTCGCGAAGGCGTCTTCACCGGTGATGCGCTCGTACATCGCGAACAGGTTTTCGTAGCGTTCGACGATGCCGGCGCGCCCCAGCCGCTCCACCGCCTCGCGGAAGTCGAGATACACGCCATTGGCGAGCGGCCCCACGCCGTGCCCGCTATCCACCATCTCCTTGGCGCGACGCGACGCCACGTCGCGCGGGACGAGGTTCCCGAAGCTCGGGTACAGCCGCTCCAGGAAGAAATCGCGCTCGTCCTCGGGGATCTGCGTCGGCGGCCGGCGGTCGCCCGCCTGTTGGGGCACCCAGATGCGCCCGTCGTTGCGCAGCGACTCGCTCATCAGTGTGAGCTTCGATTGGTGGTGGCCCGAGGGCGGAATGCAGGTCGGGTGGATCTGCGTGAAGCACGGGTTGGCGAACAGCGCGCCGCGCTTGTGGGCCCGCCACGTGGCGGTGACGTTGCAGCCCTTCGCGTTGGTGGACAGGAAGAAGACGTTGCTGTAGCCGCCCGTCGCGAGCACGACCGCGTCGGCGACGTGCGCGCTGATCGCTCCGGTCACGAGGTCGCGCACCACGATGCCGCGGGCCTTCCCCTCGATTACCACGACGTCCAGCATCTCCGCGCGCGGGTACATCGTCACCTGGCCCAAGCCGACCTGCCGGGCCAGAGCCTGGTAGGCGCCCAGCAGCAGCTGCTGGCCCGTCTGGCCGCGCGCGTAGAAGGTGCGGGAGACCTGGGTGCCGCCGAAGGAGCGGTTGGCGAGCAGGCCCCCGTACTCGCGCGCGAAGGGCACGCCTTGCGCCGTGCACTGGTCGATGATGTCGACGCTGATCTGGGCGAGGCGGTAGACGTTCGCCTCCCGGGCGCGGAAGTCGCCGCCCTTGACGGTGTCGTAGAACAGCCGCCAGATCGAGTCGCCGTCGTTCTGGTAGTTCTTGGCCGCGTTGATGCCGCCCTGGGCCGCGATGGAGTGGGCGCGGCGCGGACTGTCCTGGAAGCAAAAGCACGAGACCTTGTAGCCCAGCTCGGCCAGCGTCGCCGCCGCCGACGCGCCGGCGAGCCCCGAGCCGACCACCACGACGTGGTGTTTCCGCTTGTTGGCCGGGTTCACCAGCTTCAAATCGAAGCGGTGCCGATCCCACTTCTCCTGGATGGGGCCCCCGGGCACCTTCGCGCGCAGCTCCATCTAGCGCAGCGCTCCTGTGAGAACCGACACCGGGATCGCGATGTAGCCAAGGGTGATCGCGGTGGCGATGCCGGCGGCGACCCCACGCCGCCAGCGGTCCACCGGCGCGCGGTGCAACCCCAGCGTTTGCAGGGCGCTCCACAGGCCGTGGTAGATGTGGAGACCGACGGCGACCATGGCGACCACGTACGCCAGGGCCACCGGCCAGACGTGGAAGCTCGCGAGCACGTTGTGGTAGACGTCGCCCGGCACAAAATCCGGGTTCACCTTGCCGAAGGTAAAATCGAGCAGGTGGTAGATGACATAAAGGAAGATGAGGACGCCGCCCCAGCGCATCGTACGGGCGGCGTAGGTCGTGTCCGCGGTCGCGAGACTGCGATAGCCGACCGGCCGCGCCGCCCAGCTGGCCCGCGTCACGCCCACCGCCGCCCAGATGTGCGCCAGCACCGAAACCAGCAGAACGATCCGCGCTCCCCACAGGAACTGGCTGGGTCCGAGAACGGGAGCGCCAATGGCGCGCAGGCCCGCGGCGTACGCGTCGAACTTGGCCGGTCCCTCGAAGACTTTGAGATTGCCGAGCAGATGTGCGATCACGAACAGGAACAGCACGAGCCCCGTGACCGCCATGATCGCCTTCTTGCCGACGAGCGAGCGGACGAGCATCTGCCAGCGGGCCATCCGGACTCCGGAAGAGGCGGATTCGGAACGGTGGGATGATACATGCGGCCCCGGGGCGCGAGCAAGGCGGCGCACCGGTATCTTCTCCACCCGTGAAACCCACCGTCGTCGTCGTCGGCGCCGGGTTCGGCGGGCTGCGCGCGGCGCGTGCGTTGCGCCGCGCGCCGGTGGAAGTCGTCCTCGTCGACCGGCACAACTATCACCTGTTCCAGCCGCTGCTCTACCAGGTGGCGACCGCGGGCCTCGAGCCCGAGCAGATCGCGCGGCCGGTGCGCGCCATCCTGCGCCGCCAGACAAACGCCGACTTTCGACTCGCCGAGGTGACCGGCCTGGATCTGGGGCGTCGCGAGCTCGCCACCGACTCGGGCCCCGTCCATTACGACTACCTCGTCCTTGCCGTCGGCGGCGAAACCAATTTCTTCGGGCTCGACTCCGTCCGCCGCCACGGCTTCGCCTTGAAGGACCTCCCCGACGCCCTCGGCATCCGCCACCAGGTGCTGCGTAGCTTCGAGCGGGCGGTGCTCGAGCCTGACGCCGACCGTCGCCGCGCGCTGCTGACGTTCGTCGTCGTGGGCGGAGGCCCGACCGGCGTGGAGATGGCCGGCGCACTCTCAGAGCTGATCCGCCTCGTCCTCGTGCGCGACTACCCGCGCCTCAACATCAAAGACGTCCGCATCCTGCTGCTCGAGGCGGCCGACCGGCTGCTCGGCGGGTTCCCGCCGCGCCTCTCGGAGGCGGCGGCGCGCACGCTGTGGCGCAAGATGGTCGAGGTGCGGCACGGCGCCGCCGTCGCCGATTACGACGGCGCGGCGGTGCGGTTGCGGGGCGGGGAAGTGATTCCGGCGGGGACCCTGATCTGGGCCGCGGGGGCGGCGGCGGTGTCGCTCACCGGCCGCCTCGGCCTGCCCACGGGTCGGCAGGGGCGCGTTGCGGTCGAGCCGACACTCCAGGTGCGCGACCACCCGGAGGTGTTCGTGATCGGCGACGCGGCGTATCTGGAGCACGACGGCCAGCCGCTGCCGATGATGGCTCCAGTCGCGATCCAGCAGGCGGTAACGGCCGCGGACAACATCACCCGTCTCGCGCGGGGCGAGGCGCCGCGCGCCTTCCGCTACCGCGATCCGGGCACGCTCGCCACGATCGGGCGCAACGCCGCGGTCGCGCACATCCGGGGCATCGCGTTTACGGGGTTCCCGGCCTGGGTCGTGTGGCTCGTCGTCCACCTCATCCAGATCATCGGGTTCCGCAACAAGCTGTTCGTGCTACTCAACTGGGCGTGGGATTACTTCTTCTATGAGCGCGCGTCGCGGCTGATCACCACGCGGTGAGCGGCGGACCACGCCTTCCCAGCCGCAGTCCAGACACCAGGCGTGCTGCAGCGGGGACAAGAGGCGGCTCAGGAGCCCATGCGTGATAGGGAGGAGGTCGGCGCGGCAGATGGGGCACGCGGGCCCGCGCGGGACCAGGAGGTAGGCGAGTCCCGCGGCCATCGCGAACCGCAGCACCACAGTCGCGAGCAGCACGATCACGATCAGGATCTCAGAGTCCACGCGGCCCTCCGGATCGCCCCACCGGTCGAATCTGGGGCCCGGGACCCCGCGGCGCAACGCAGCGGGCCGGCCCGGCCGGGCGTATTGTTGAGGCACCTTGTGACCGCGGTCACCGCCGTCACCACCTTCAGCCCCGGACCCCCGATGCGCCCGTTCTTCCCACTTGTCGCGCTGGCCTCGTTCACGGCCGCGCCCGCATTCGCCCAGCAACCCGCCCGACCCGACACAACCCGGCCCCAGCAGCGCACCGGTCAGGCCGAAGGCCCCAAGCCCTACGCGGAGGTCATTACGCGGGCGGCCACGACCGATTCCGGTGTGTTCATCCTCCACCAGATCGGCGAGAAGCTCTTCTACGAGATCCCGCGGGCCCAGCTCAACAAGGAGTTCCTGCTGGTCGTGGATTATGCCGCGACCCCCGAGGGCACGCGTTACGGCGGGGAGAACCTCGACAGCCGGGTGGTGCGCTGGCAGCGGATGGGGAACCGCGTTCTGCTGCGGAGCGTGAGCTACGACCTCGTGGCCGACAGCTCCACGCCGGTGTCACGCGCCGTGCGGCTGTCGAACCTCGAGCCGGTGCTGATCAGCTTCGACGTGGCGGCGTTCAGCCCCAACGCCGATTCCAATCTCGTGATCGAGGTGACGCGCCTGTTCACGACCGACGTTCCCGAGCTCACCGCGCGGCGCGCGTTCCGGCTGCGGCGCCTCGACCCGGCGCGCTCGCTCGTCGAGTCGGCGCGGTCGTTCCCGACGAACATCGACGTGAAGGCGCTGCACACCTTCGAGAACGACTCGGTCCCCGGCGACCGCGGCCTGGGCACGATGTCGTTCGAGATGCACTACTCCATGGTATCGCTGCCCGAGCGCCCGATGGCGCGACGCCTCTGCGACCACCGGGTGGGCTTCTTCTCAGTGCGCCAGATCGACTACGGGCGCGAGGCCCATCGCGTGCAGGAGCGCTGCTACATCACGCGCTGGCGGCTCGACCCCAAGGACCCCAACGCCGCGGTCAGCGACCCCATCAAGCCGATCGTGTTCTACCTCGACCCGGCCACGCCCGAGAAGTGGGCGCCGTGGATCATCAAGGGCGTCGAGGCGTGGGAGCCCGTGTTCCGGGCGGCCGGCTTCTCCAACGCGATCACCGCGCGTCGCGCCCCGACCCCGCAGGAAGACCCCGCGTTCGACCTCGACGACGCCCGCTACTCCACCATCCGCTGGCTGCCGTCGCAGATCGAGAACGCGTACGGCCCGCACACCAGCGATCCGCGCACCGGCGAGATTCTGCAGTCCAACATCGGGTGGTACCAGAACATCACGAGCCTGCTCGAGGCGTGGTGGTGGGTCCAGGTCGGCGCGGTCGATCCACGGGCCCGGCGCCTTCCGTTGCCCGACTCCCTGGTGGGCCAGATGGTGGCGTACGTGGCGACCCACGAAGTCGGCCACACCCTCGGCCTTCCCCACAACCAGCTGTCCTCGGGCTATTACCCGGTGGACTCGCTGCGCAGCCCCACGTACACGCGCAAGAACGGGACGTCCTACTCGATCATGGACTACGCCCGCAACAATTACGTCGCGCAGCCCGGCGACAACGCCGAGCTCCTGCCCAAGCTCGGCCCGTGGGATTACTACGTGATCGACTGGGGCTACCGCCGCATCCCCGGCGCGACGACGCCCGACGCCGAGCGGCCGCTGCTCGACTCGTTGGCGCGGCTCCAGGACGCGATGCCGTGGCTGCGCTTCGGCAATCCGGACGGCATCGACCCCCGCACCCAGACCGAGGCGCTGGGCGACGATCCCGTCCAGGCGACGCGCTACGGCCTGGCGAACATCAAGCGGCTGGTGCCGATGCTGATCCCGGCGACCACGACCGAGAAGCTCGACGACTACTCGCTGCTCGACGACTTCTACGACCGGCTCGTCGGCCAGTGGGCGTTCGAGATGGGGCACGTGGCGGTGGTGCCGGGCGGGGTGTGGCGGCACGAAAAGTACCCGGACCAGGCGGGGGTCATCCACACCGCCGTGCCGCGCGCTCGGCAGGCGGAGGCGGTGCGCTTCCTCAACGACAACGCCTTCGCGACGCCGAGCTACTTCCTCGACACCGCGGTCCTGCGGCGCATCGAGCCCACCGGCTTCGTGGAGCGGATCCGCACGCGGCAGACGGCGCTCCTCAACACGCTGCTCCAGGACGCGCGGCTGTCGCGCCTCGCCGAGCAGGGGGCGACGTTGCCCGCCGGCCAGGCGTACACGCTCGCGGATCTGTTCGGCGACCTGCGCCGCGGCATCTTCGCGGAGCTCACGACGGCGCGGCCCGGGGTGGATCCCTATCGTCGCAACCTGCAGCGGGCGTTCCTGGACCAGATGGACCGGCTGATCAACACGCCGCTGGTCACGCCGCCGCCGCCCGGCTTCACCCCATTCCCGGGCTTCGTCCCGCCGCCGCCGCGGCCCGGCGACGCGCGGGCGCTGGCACGGCTCGAGCTCGTGGACCTGCAGGGAGTGCTGCGTACCGCGCTGGCGCGCCCGACCGATCGCGCCACCCGCGCGCACTTCCTGGACATGCAGGCGCGGATTGATCGGATCTTAAACCCGCGATAGGAGACCATGCAGCCGTTGCCGGTTGCCGGTTCCCGGGTATCGGTTGCCTCCTCAGGCGACGGGCGACGGGCAACGGGCAACGGGCAACCGCCCGCGCGCTGGCGCGCCGGCAACCCACAGCACAAATTGAGCCGACGGAGGAGCCAATGGCGGACAACAGCGACCGCATGAAGATCGTGATCTGGTACGCCGCCTGGGCGACGGTGTGCGCCGCGGTGGCGGGCATCGCCATTGCGCTGGCGCATACCTGGTTTTTCAGCTACACCCCCACGCGCGCGGCCCGCGTGTGGACGCTGATCGAGGGCATTGAGACGTCACTCGCGCTCGCGGCGGGGCAGGGCGCGGTCGTCCTCGTGACCGGCGGCCTGCTGGCCCAGCTCGGCCGGGCGCTGCAGGGCACGGTGCTCCTGGGCCTCCTGCTCGGGCTGTTCGATTTCGTGATGTACTTCCTGCAAATGGCGATCCCGCGGCTGGAACTGGGTTGGGTCCCGGATATCGCGATTCTGGTCGTGGTGACGATTGTGATTACGCTGCTGGGGGCGCGGGGCGCGGGGACTACAGCCTCGGCAGCGTGATCCCTCGCTGGGCCTGGTATTTCCCCTTCTTGTCCTTGTAGCTGACTTCGCACTCGTCGCCCTCGTCCGCCGTGAAGAACAGCACCTGGGCGATGCCTTCGTTGGCGTAGATCTTGGCGGGCAGGGGGGTGGTGTTCGAGATCTCGAGCGTCACGAACCCTTCCCACTCGGGCTCGAACGGCGTGACGTTGGTGATGATGCCGCAGCGCGCGTAGGTGCTTTTGCCGACGCACAGCGTCAGCACGTTGCGGGGAATCCGGAAGTACTCCACCGAGCGGGCGAGCGCGAACGAGTTGGGCGGGACGACGCACACGTCGCCCGCGAATTCGACGAACGACTTGGGGTCGAACCGCTTGGGGTCCACGATCGCCGACAGCGCGTTGGTGAAAATCCGGAACTCGGGCGCGACGCGCATGTCGTAGCCGTAGGAGGAGAGGCCGTAGGAGACGACGCCGGCGCGCACCTGCGCTTCTTCGAACGGCTCGATCATTTGGTGGGTCTGCGCCATGCGCCGGATCCAGCGGTCGGGCTTGATCGACATGGCGGCGAATGTAATGGCGCCATCGACACTTACGCCACTCGTTCGGTTGACAGCGCCCGAGGCCCGGGATAATTTCCGTCCGACTACGTGAAATTTTTCACGAACTCCATGCTGCGGCCCTATCTCCCGTTCCTGCTGCTGCTCCTGTTCGTCGTCGCCAACGCGGCGGGCATGATCGGGCTGTCGCACCTGGTCGGCCCCAAGCGGCCGACCCCCTTGAAAGACGCCCCCTACGAGAGCGGCATGCCGCCGCTGGGCTCGGCCCGCGAGCGCTTTTCGATCAAGTTCTACCTCGTGGCGATGCTGTTCATCGTCTTCGACATCGAAACGGTGTTCCTGATCCCCTGGGGCACGATCTACTTCGGCGGGGCGGGGGGCGCGCTGCGCATGGGCTTCCTGCTGGTCGAAATGCTCGTGTTCCTCGCGATTCTCGGGGTGGG
>Ga0209806_1000134_pt1 | contig 43863 bp, 46 predicted proteins | sample GraSoiAngelo_152_FD_186166 | JGI IMG/M metagenome (GOLD analysis project Ga0209806, IMG submission 186166) | Grasslands soil microbial communities from the Angelo Coastal Reserve, California, USA - 14_1009_12_30cm (SPAdes) (version 2) | ecosystem: Environmental > Terrestrial > Soil > Grasslands ... | reverse complement strand
GCTCGCCACCACGCTGGTGCTCGCGAGCGCGGCCGGCACGGTGGGCTGCGGGTCGCTCGCCGACCGTTACGGCCGGCGAACCATAATCCTCGCGACTCTAGTGCTCAGCGTGCCGGCTGTGCTTCTGTTCACGCTGTATCCCGGTCCGTGGGCGTTTGCCACTGCGATCCTGATCGGCGTTCTCGCCGCGTCGACCGCACCGCTGATGCTGCTTATGGCGCAGCAGCTGATGGCCTCTCGCGCCGGCCTCGCCTCAGGGTTGGTGATGGGCCTTGGCTTCGTGACCGGCGCGATCGGGGTTCCGATCAACGGTGCGATCGGCGATGCCATCGGGCTGCAGAAATCATTGATGACGCACGTGATCCTTGTCATCGCGACGATCGGCATCGCGTGGTTCCTCCCGCGCGAAGACGAGATCGAGCGTTACGCAGCCCGGCAGGAGCCGCTGCGCGCGGCCGGAGAGCGGGTGTAGACGCGTGGCCATGACCACGGACGACCAGATAGAGATCGATGTCCACGATGATGCACCCGGGCTTGCGCGAATTCTCGATCTGCCGCCCTCGGCTCGTCTGGCCGCGCTGGCTGAGATGCAGGGGATATCCACCTTCGATCAGGTCGCGATGACGCGCCTGCGACAGACGCACGAGATCGGCGACGGCTTTCGCGTCAACACAGACGATCCACGCTACGCCCCGGCATTGCAACGCCTCGTTGAAGCCGACGCGTGGGGCCAATTGAGACGCGAGCTGGCTCGAGCTTGGGAATACCAGCGTTCCGTCCTGCCCGGCATCCGGCACCCCGACCGGATCGACGTCACGCTCACGCTGGGCAACCCCGACGATCCTGTGTTCGTCGAGCGCACCCACGGCTACTACGGCATGGGCGCCGTGCCCGGCACGATCTGGCTCGTCGCCTGGCCGACGGACTACAACATCACGCGGATCGGAGCCTGCGCCGTGCACGAGCTGGCGCACAACCTGCGCACCCCGAACATCGAAACCGGATTCAACCTGGCAGAGTGGGTGATCCATGAAGGGCTGGCGGAGGTCTTCACGGTCGAGGTCTGCGGTCCGGAGTCGACGGGCGCCTGGTATGCCGACGTCACGGGCTCGGTGCTGGACGCCGCGCTCGAGAAGGTGACGGGCGCGTTCGACACGGGCAGTGGCTTTCAAGAGTGGACGCCTTATGTCCTGGGCGACCTCGTGGCCGAACGAATCGGCGTCCGACCCGTTGGCGTCCCGCACATGGGCGGCTACGCGGTCGGCCGGCGGCTCGTTGAGCGCTACCTGGAGAGGACCGGCCTCAAGGCCGCACAGGTGATCGTGCGCCCGGTGTCTGAGATTTTCGAGGGAGCTCGGCGGTGAGGTGCAGCCCGGCACCAACTGATTGGGCTCGGCGATCTTCCGCACGTCTGGCGTCAGCCGTGCGCAATTCAGACCTTCACTCCTAGCATCGCATTGTGCTCAACAAGAGCGTCTACGACCTTGCCGGCGGCGAGGCGGCGTTCAGGCTGCTGGTGCAGCGGTTCTATGCCCGCGTCGCGCGTGACCCCCTGCTGCGGGCCGTCTATCCGGAAGCGGATCTCTCGCCGGCGACTGAGCGCCTGACCCTCTTTCTGATCCAGTACTGGGGTGGCCCATCGACTTACAGCGAGCAGCGCGGCCACCCGCGTCTGCGCATGCGCCATCAGCCTTTTGCCATCGGCCAGGCCGAACGCGATGCATGGCTCGGCCACATGACCGCGGCGGTCGAATCGCTGGCCCTCGCGCTGCCTGTGCGCAAGGCGCTGCTCGATTACTTCGCGACAGCTTCCTCGGCGATGATCAACCAGCCACCTGAGGAGTCGCCGGCGGCGCGCTAGCAGGCGCGGGCTGCACCAGGTCTTTGGCGACCACGGGTGCGTCCTCGAGGTCGAGCAGCGCTCCGTTGCCGGACGTCTTCGCCCGCCGCAGCGCTGCACGCAGTCCGGGAATCTGCTCGCGCAGCGGCTGCTCCAGCCAGTCGAACGAGATGACGCGCTCGTTGACCTCCCAGAACAGGCCGTTTTGCATCGCCTCCATCCGGCCCAGCGCGGCGTCGACGAAATCCGGGGGCGCCGCGGCAATCCCCTCGACGAGGACGTGCGCGATGTCTTTCTGGTCGGAGGCCATCGCCCAGCACGTCAATTTCGCGACGCCTTTGAAAAGCCCGTTGAGGCCAATGGGCCGCGCGTCAGGGATCAGGTCGAGAAGGTTTCGGACGAGCAGCTGCGCGAGGCGGAATGACACCTGCGGGTCGCGTACTCGGGCTTCGATGGCCAGGTCGGCGACGTCCTCCGCAGCAGCGCCGAAGATGGCGGGCATGCCCGCTTCGTCGAAGTGTCGCCCGTAGCGAAGCAGGTGAGCCGCGGCCTCCACCGCAAGGTCGCGCCTCCACTCGAGCGCCCCGATCGCAAAGCGCCGGTACTCGTTCATGATCACCGACGCAAACGTCGGCGCCGAGCGGTTGATCGCGGCTCGCAGGTATGTGTTGAAGAAGCGCAGACAGAGCTCGGCGACCTCCGAGTCGCCGGCCTCGATCGCGGCCAACCCGATTCTCCGCGTCGCCACGGCGAGCGCGTGAACGGCCTCTTTGCGATGGATCGGCGCCAGCCCGATCATGTCGACGAAACTCGACATCACGATGTACGCGAACCAGGTGCCGGCACGATTGACCTCGGCGACTATCTGGTCTGACGCGCCAGGAAGCTCGGCATGGCCGACCTTCAGCCATTCCGGGTCGAGGTTCTTCTTCGCCGGGAGGTACTCCTTCGCGAGGAAGTCACCCACGACCTCGATGCACAACAGGCAAACCGGCATGTCGCCAAGCTCCACGGAGCCGAAGGCGATGTCTGAGACCTGGGCGCAGCACGTCAGCAGTGCGCTTCTGTGCTGAAGGCTCTCCCGGCGGTGCGTGCCACCGCGCAGCTCTTTGCTCGCGCGCCGCATGATGCCGGAGACAAGCGTCTCGGCCCGCATGACCTCGAACGTGTAGAGGACGTACGGAAAGAGAAGCGCGAAGTTGATGAGTGCAAGCACCTCGGCGACGGCGACGCTCGCCATGGGTACGTAGTTGACCTTCACCTCGGAGCGGACGAGGAAGGTGTAGAGAATCGAGGCCAGGGCGAAGCTGAGGACGAGGGCGTTGAGCGGGTTGCGCGTGAAGATGCCGATGATTCGGGGCGAGTAGCGCGACGAAGAGGTCTGGATCCCGAACATGACACCCAGCAGGACGATGCTCAGGGTGACGCCCTCGGCCCCCCCGACCAGGCCGAGCGTTCCCGCGGCGGCGGCCGAATCCGGCGTGAAGAAGTCGGCGATCGAGCCGAAATGCAGGGCGTCGAGGAAGCCGAAGAGCACCACGAGCATGACGGCGACCGTTACCAGCGCAAGGCCCGACAGGACGGCGCCGCCCCAGCCGATCGAGCTTTGCCGCGAGCTCTGCGCACGGGATTTCGGTTTCGTCTCAGGCATTTGACACCTTCCGGATCACGGCAACGGCGATCCTAATCTTTGGGACATTGATTCGCGCCATCGTCTTCGACTTCGACGGGCTGATCCTCGACACCGAGGAGCCGATCTACCGTTCCTGGCTCGAGGTGTATGAGGCGCACGGCGAAGACCTGCCTTTCGAGCGCTGGGTGCAGATCGTAGGTTCGACCACCATCGGTTTTCATCCCCAGCACCACCTGGAGGAGCGGCTCGGCCGGCCGCTGCCCAAAGAGGTGCTCGACCGCCGCCTCGACCGGCGGACCGAGATGATCCTGGCGCAGAGGGTGCTGCCGGGCGTCGTGCAGCGCCTGGATGAAGCACGCGAGCTCGGCCTGAAGCTGGGCGTTGCATCCAGCTCGACGGGCGAGTGGGTCCGGGGCCACCTGGCCCGCCTCGGGATACTCGAGCGGTTCGACTGCCTGCGCTGCCGCGACGACGTGACGAACGCGAAGCCGGAGCCGGACCTCTACATCGCCGTGCTCGACTGCCTGGGCGTAGCCGCCGCGGAGGCCTTCGCGATCGAGGACTCGCCCCATGGAGTTGCGGCTGCCAAGCGCGCGGGCATGCGCTGTGTCGCCATTCCCAACTCGATCACCGCGCGGCTAGACCTCAGCCAGGCCGACCTGATCTTGACCTCGCTCGCCGAATTCTCACTGACCCAGCTGCTGGAGCGCCTGACCGCGACGCCTTAACCTATTTCCCGATGCGGATCGGAGTTCTCACCGGAGGCGGAGACGCGCCCGGGCTCAACGCCGCCATCCGGGCGGTGGCTCGTCGTGCGTTTCAGCTCGGGCACCAGGTCAGTGGCGTCAAGAACGGCTGGGCGGGCTGTCTTGGCGAAGGCCTCATCGACGAGCTCAAGCCTGCCGACGTACGCGGCATCCTCCCGCAAGGAGGCACCATCCTCGGCACCTCGCGGACGAATCCGCTGAAGGAGCAGAACGGCATCGACCGGGTCATCAAGGCGCTTCGGCACAACGGCATCGACGCGCTCGTGCCGATCGGCGGCGACGACACGCTGAGCGTCGCCGCCGCACTGCACGAAGCCGGATTCCGCACGGTCGGCGTGCCCAAGACCATCGACAACGACCTCGCGGTCACGGAGTTCTGCATCGGCTTCGACACGGCGGTCGGAGTCGTCACCGAGGCGCTCGACCGCCTGCATACCACGGCGTCCGCGCACCACCGCGTGATGGTCGTCGAGGTGATGGGTCGCGACGCGGGCTGGGTCGCGTTGATGGGCGGTGTCGCGGGTGGCGCCGACCTGATCATCATCCCCGAGTTCGAGGTCCCGCTTTCGGACGTGGTCGCTCACCTCTACCGCCGCCGCGGGGAGGCCAAGCTCTTCAGCATCATCGTCGTCGCGGAAGGCGCCCACATCCCGGAGCTGGAAAGGGAGATGGGCGGTGAGGCCGAAAAAGATGCGTTCGGGCACATCCGGCTCGCCAAGCGCGGGTTGGGCGACCTGCTTGCCGGCAGGGTGGAGGACGAAACCGGCTTCGAGACTAGGGTGACCGTGCTCGGACATCTTCAACGCGGCGGATCACCGTCGCCCGTGGATCGCATCTGGGCGACGCGGCTCGGGGTCGCGGCGGCAGACCTGATCGTCGGAGGCAAGAGCGGCGTCATCCCGATCCGGCGCAACGGCGATGTCGAGGTCGTCCCCCTGACCGAGGTGATAAAGGAGACGCGGCGGGTGCCGAAGGAGCTGTACGACCTCAGCAAGGTCTTCGAGTAAGACGGCAGGGCCGAGGGCCCGCAAGAAGCGCATGCTCGAGCTGGCCGGCACCGGCGATGACGGTACGACCGGCCTGCTTGGCGGCGGGCGCGCCCCCAAGGACGATCCACGGATCGAGGCGTTCGGCACTGTCGACGAGGCGTCCAGCGCGCTTGGCCTCGCCCGCGCGCTGACGCCTCATGCGCGCGTCGGCTCGATTTGCGAGGAGCTGCAGCGTGGGCTTTACGCGGTGGGCGCGGAGCTTGGGACCAGCCCCGACGCGGAAACGGCCTTCGTCACGACAGGCGATGCCCAGATCGGGCGCCTCGACCACCTGATCGAGGAGCTCGAGGACGAGGTGACCATGCCGGCCGGCTTCATCCTGCCCGGCGCCACGGCGGCGTCGGGGGCGCTCGACCTCGCCCGCGCCATCACCCGCCGCGCGGAGAGGCGGTGCGTGACCCTCGAACGCTCCGGCGGTTTGGGCAATCCAGCCGTCGTGCGCTGGCTGAACCGGCTGAGCCTTCTGCTGTTCGTCCTCGGCCGCTACGAAGAGCAGCTGGCCGGTCGGCGCGCCCAACCCGCAAAGAAGTCGCACCCGAGGCGTTCTAGTTAAGCTTCGAGTCAGGTGGCCAGGTGGAATATGTAGGCCTCGCGATCCTCGGTTTGGCCGTCCTTTACGCCGGCCTCTCGTACCAGCTTTACCGCCGGGCCTTTCTGCCACCGCGTCCAATCTGGCTCGACGACTTCACCTTCACGCCATTTGAGTTTCAGGCCGACTACGAGGAGGTCGACCTGGCGACCGCGGACGGCGTGAACTTCGGCGCCTGGCACTTCCGGCAGCCGGGATCGCCACAGACGGTCATCATCTCGGGGGGCCACAAAGGGCAGCGCCAGGGAGCCCTGGGGATCGCGGTCTCGCTGTGGCGCAAGGGCTTCAACGTTGTCCTTTACTCGTATCGCGGCATGCCGGGCAGCGACCGGGCGCCGATCACGTTCGGCATCAAAGAAGTGCTCGAGCTGCAAGCCGTTCTCGCATTCACGCGCAAGCGGATCCCCAACGCGAGGATCGGATTGCTCGGCTACTCGATGGGCGCAGTCGTATCGCTGCTGGGAGCAGCCGGGGAGCCTGGCGTCCAGGCTCTCGTGCTCGACAGCCCGTTCAGCGACCTGCGCCGCCTGCTGGTCGAAAACGTGCGCAGCACCAGCAAGCTGCCCGGAACGCCGTTCGTGTGGCTGGCGGGCCTGATGTTCTGGCTCCGCACGCGTTGCTGGATCTCCGCCTGCAGCCCGATCGATGTGTTGAGCTCGCTCGAGCCCCGGCCGCTGTTCTTCATCCACGGCGGAGCGGACGCGATCACCAACGTCAATCACAGCCGGCGCCTCTATGACGCTTATCGAGGCCCGCGCGAGATCTGGATCGTGCAGGGTGCGCCCCACACCGGCGCCTACTTCGCAGACCGGCCGCTGTACGTCGAGCGGGTCGCCGGGTTCTTCGCCCGGCACCTCGGCCTGGACGTGAGCAGCCACCTGCGCCTGGTCGAAGAGGAAGAAGTCTCCTAGATCCCTGTCACAAAGGTGCTCCGTGGCGACAGATATAGGCACGTGACCGAGCAAAGGCGCCAACGCTCGCGAGCAACTACCAACAAGGAGCATTCACGACATGCAAGCAAGAGCCTCGTTTCGCGGAGCGCCGCCTCCCACCGCCTTCGTGCGGCTGTTCATAGCCGGTCTGCTGGCCGCGTTCCTGCTGGGTGGTGCAGGCGGCTACCTGGTAAGAGGGTTGGGCTTCACCGTCTCGACCACGACCACCAACAGCACCGATGCCCATCACCCCTTGGTCATCGAGTCACCGCCGTACAGCACACCGGCTTTATCGCCTGCGCCGGAGCCGGCGACCGATCCGTCCGGGCATTTCATCCCGATTTAGGCGGGTGAGCCGTTGCACCGAGGGGTCGACATTATGCAGTTCGGCGGATCGGACGTCGTGCGTGACCGCGAATTCGCCGAGCTGCTCGGCCCATTGATCGAACCCGGCTTCCGACTTGCCCTTGCCATGCTGCGCGATGCGGCAGCCGCCGAGGATGCGGTCCAGGAGGCGTCATTTACCGCATGGCGAAAGATTGGGCGAATGAACGATCGAGGCAAGCTGCGGCCGTGGTTTCTGGGCGTCGTGGCCAATAAATGTCGGAACGCTCGGCGTCGCAAGTGGGTCGCCGACGTCAGTCTCGGGGTCCCGGAACATCTTTCGGTTCCGTCCACGGAGGAAATCTCGTTGCGGGGCACTGACCTACGCCGTGCGGTGGCGCGGCTTCGGCATGACGACCGGCTGGTCGTCGTCCTCTATTTCTACCTCGACATGCCCCTTGACGAGGTCGCTGCCGTCACGCGGAGCTCCACCGGAGCGACGCGAGCGAGGCTCTATCGCTCGATCCGCCGGTTGCGACCAGACATGATCCTTGAGGAGGCACTCAGGTGAGTCTGCGGGCCGATTTCCACACGGCTTTTGACGAGGTCGCTCCGTCGACCCGCGGTCTTTCTCAGCGCGTCGTCCAGACCACGCTGGCGGAAGCGCCGGAACGGGGGAGGAAGCAGCGATGGATGTTTCGGATGCGGGCGCCGATGTCCATGGTGGCGGCGTTGTTGCTGATCGCCATGGCCGCCGGCGCACTGGTCGGGGTCAGCCTGTTGCGCGATTGGCGCCACTGGTCAACGGCGAATCCTCCTCAGGTCAACCAGACCATGCTCAAGAGCCTGGAGGCGCGACCCCTGCAGCTTCCAGTCGTCGCCATTGACGCCAAGTGTCCGACCAGCGCGCTGACTGACGTGTCTGGCCATGGCCCTGAATCCTTCATGTTTGGAACCGGACCCGTGTATTCGTCGCCGCTCGGGTTCAACTTGACGACTACTGACTGGGGTACCTGGGGGAGTTTTGACCTGAAGGTTGATACAACCAAGACCTCTGGTCTGATTCTCGTTCGAGCCCAGGATCTGCAAACCAACATGGGCGCCGTCTTTGCGCTATTTCCCTCTAGTGCCCCAGGTGCAGCCGGCGATGGCATTCCGGCGGGGCGCCGGGTTGGTCATGACGTCATCCTCGGCGTGAGCGAGCAACTTTATGCAGAGGAGGTTATTGACACCTCGCGACCTTATTCAGGGACCAAGAAAGTGGAGTGGCCAATCTTCAAGAGTTTCATGGGCTATCCAAAGGCCGCAGCGGGTTGCATCGGATTTCAAATCGATGGCGGCAACTTCATGGAAATGGTGGTTGTCAGCGCGTGAGGGGTTTAGCCCTCAAGCTGCCGACACTACGCGCTCCGTGTCACAAAACGCCGTGCTGGCGACGTGAATAGGCAAGCGATCGAGCCTCGGCGCCAAGCGCTCGCAAGCAATGAATGACAACGAGCACTTACCAGAGTCCCTTGGTTGATGCAATCGCGCGGAACCAGAACCTTCGCATCCGAGAGGCGATCACCGGACACTCGCCCCCAGGCCCGAGGTAAGCGTGCTCGATAGGAGGATCCCGTTCGCCCAGTAGCGGCCGGTCGCGCCGGCGGGCAATAGGTCATAGGTCCACTCGCCGACATACGGTATGAGGTCCCATCGGGTGATGGTCGAGCCATCCAGCGAATCACCGCGTTCCAGCGTGCCGATGGGCCGGCCGTCGGCGGTCCTGTGGCCGGGCGAGACCAGCAGCTCTCGTCCGTCGGCGAGGACCAGGTGAACCATCATGTGCCCGGCAGGGACGGGCATGCTGCCGATCTCGATCACCGGTGCTGCGATACGCGAACCGTCCGCAGTCTCCGTCCAGACCACGGTGCCGACGTGCACATCGGTCACCAGGACCGGTCCCCGAGGGGTCGCGATCAGAGTCGACGCGGCGAGGCAGATTGGGCAGTTGGGCGCGCTGGTCGCGGTGCGGGAGGTGACGCTCACAACTCCGTCCACTCGCATCTGGCCGGCGACCATCTGATATGTGCCGCCGGTCGGCTGGATTCGGATCTGGAACACATAGGCCTGACCGTTGTAGGTCTCGGTGAGAGTCAGCGCACGCAGCAATTTCCATGCTTTGTAAGCGACGAGCTTCTGCGCATCGGTCAGATCGCCGGACGGCAGATGCTCGTGGGCGACTATTGCCGCGTAAGCCCCGGTGTCGGCTTTGATCTGCGGGTACGTGGAGATGGCGTTGGCCTGCTCGCCGCCTTCCCGCGCGATGGGGTAGAAGTCGGGGTCGCAGTAGACGGGCTTCCCGACGGCGTCCATCACAGCGAACTTCAGCTGGGTCGTGCTGAGAGGGCGTCCGACAACCGGCGCCGGATTCACGGACCCGCACGCGGCTGCCGCCAGCAGGGCCAGCACGAGCGCCGTTCTCACTTCACTGACAAGACGTTTGGGGCTGGATTTGGTAACGGATGGCGGAACCAAATGACCCCCTCATTCGTATTCAACTGAGATGGGTGACCGTAACGGCGAACCTATAATCGCCGGAGTGGGGGCAGCCGAAATCGTCACCAGGGTCGCTGACTCGTTCCTCACGAACGTCAGTCGCGCCATCGTCAACAAGGACGAGGAAGTCCGGCAGTGCCTCGTCACGCTTCTCTGCGAAGGCCACCTTCTGATCGAGGACGTCCCCGGCGTCGGCAAGACGATGCTCGCCAAGTCACTCGCCCGCTCGCTCGACTGCACGTTCCGGCGCATCCAGTTCACGCCCGACCTTCTGCCGTCCGACGTGACCGGCGTGCGCGCCTTCAACCAGAAGACCAACGAGTTCGAGTTTCGCCCCGGACCCGTGTTTGCGCAAGTCCTGCTAGCGGACGAGATCAACCGCGCGAGCCCCAAGACCCAGGCGGCGTTGCTCGAGGCGATGGAAGAACACCAGGTCACGATCGACGGTGAGACCCACCTCCTGCCGAAGCCCTTCATGGTCATGGCCACCCAGAATCCAGTCGAGTACTCGGGGACGTTTCCGCTGCCCGAGGCGCAGCTCGACCGCTTCCTCATGAAGGTGCGGCTCGGCTACCTCACAGAGAAAGAGGAGGCGAACCTGCTCAACCAGCACAAGGTGGAGTCACCCTTCGAGGAGCTCCAGCCGGTCGTCTCACCCAACGAGCTGAAGGCAGCCCAGGCGGCCGTCCGCGAGGTATTCGTCAAGCCTGAGCTTCGCGAGTACATCGCGCGCCTCGTCGGCCGCACGCGCAACAACCCGGAGGTCGCGTTGGGCGCGAGCACCCGCGGCACGCTTCACCTTTTCCATGCGAGCCAGGCGTTTGCCGCGATCCAGGGACGAAGCTACGTAATTCCCGACGACATCAAGACGCTGGCCGAGCCCGTCCTCGCCCACCGCATCATCCTGCGGCCGAACGCGGAGATGCAGGGGCAGAGCGCCGGCAAGCTGGTCGCGGGCCTGCTCGAACGCGAGCATGTGCCGCAGATGGCATTCGACGGGTAACCAGCTCCTCAAGGATTCCCTATGAGCAAGGTCGCCCTCGCCACGGCGCTCGGCTTGCTCCTGTTCTTCACCTACCTGACAGGCATCCGTCCGGCATACGCGTTTGCGTACGGTCTCTGCCTTCTTTTCGTCATCGCCTGGGCGTGGCCGCGGCTTGCCATCCGGGGGGTGACGGTGACGCGCCGGGTCGACCCTGGCACGCCGACGGTCGGCGAGGTCTACGAAGAGACGTTTGAGGTCCGGCGCAAGGGTTGGGTACCCGCGCCGTGGGTCGAGGTCCGCGACCTCAGTCAGATCAATGACTACCAGCCGGGACGCGTGATCTCGCTCGGCAGCGAGCTCGTGCGTTGGAAGGCGCGCGGCGTCTACCGCCGCCGGGGTTGGTTCGCCCTCGGGCCCACGTCGCTGCGCGTGCGCGAGCCTTTCGGCCTTTTCGAGCGCGAGCTCAAGCTCACCCAGCGAACTTCGATCCTGGTCTATCCGCGAGTCCGCCCTGTGCCTGACCTGATGACGCCCAGCGCCCAGCAGGTGGGCAGCACGACCTCTTTCGGAGCCTGGGCGGACTATCCGCCTGAGACGGGCGGCGTGCGTGACTACACCACCGGCGACAGCTTTGGCCGCATCCATTGGCCTCTATCCGCCAAGCACCAGCGGCTCATGTCGAAGACGTTCGAGCAGCCGCTGACCACCGATCTCTGGATCCTCCTCGACCTCGACCGTGCCGTGCACTTCGGCGAAGACGAGGAATCCACCGTGGAGTACGCCGTGAGCCTTGCCGCATCGATGGCGTCGCAGGTGCACAGCCGCGGACGCCAGGTCGGACTCATCGCCAACGACTCACGCGGAACCGTCCTCGAGCCGCACCGCGCGGTGCGGCAGGACCGCCTCATCCTCGACTACCTAGCGGTGTGCCAGGCGGACGGCCGGACTCCACTGACCCAGACGCTGGCGTGGGATCGGATTCGCCGCCTGCCCCGTCGGGCGATCGCCGTCATCACGCCGAGCGCCGACCCTGGGTGGGTGCGGCTGCTCCAGGCGGTGCGCGGCAAGCGCTCGACGCTCATCGTCTTCTACGTCGACCCGGCCAGCTTTGGCGGGCCAGACCAGAACCCAAGCTTCGACCTTGGGCAGGACGTCGACCTGTATGTCGTACGCCGCGGAGACGACTTCGCCCGACTTGTGAGGACCAGGGATGCGATCCGTATCTCCTAGCCACGAGCTCGGCCGGCCCGACGGATTCGACGCGGGCATCGCGCAGTCCGCGACGTGGGACCGCGCGCGCGAGTGGCTGGGCGGTGGCCGTTTCTGGTCCGCGGTCCTCGTCCTGCTCTTGACCCTGACGGTCGCCAGGTCGACCGCAACGGTCCACTGGGTGGAGGGGATCGACGTCATCACGCCGATCGCAATCGTCGCCGCGGTGCTCATGAGCATCCTGGCTCTGCTTCCCATCCGCGAACCGATCGGCCTTGGGATCGGCGCTCTGCTGGCCCCGGTGGCGGCCGTGATCGGCGCCTCGCCGCAGCTGCACCACAGTCACCCGTCCGATGCCATGGGCCCTCAGCTCATCGGCGTCTGGTGGAGCCGAGTGCAGGATGGCTCCGCCACCTCCGACCCAGCCTTCTACCTCGTCCTCATCTGCCTCTTGATGTGGGTCACCGGAGCCTGGCTCAGCTGGTGCGTGCTCCGCTGGCGCAAGCCCATGCTCGGCTTGATCCCGGGCGCAGCGGCATTTGCCACCAACATCCTGAACATTCCGAGCGACCAGAACGGATACGTGCTCGCGATGCTGGTGTTGACGCTGGCGCTGCTGCTGTGGACCAACTACACGGGCTCGATTGCCAATGCAATGCGGGCCAGGGTCAAGCTCACGGGCGACGCGCGGTGGGACTTCTGGGAGAGCGGCCTCGTGGCGATGGCCGCGCTTATCGTCCTGGGCATCATGCTGCCCCCGCTGTCCACCGGCGACAAAACGCTCGACCTGGAGTCGGGAGTCTTCACGAGCTGGGCGCAGCTTCAGCAGCGCCTCAGCAATCCCGGCATTTTCCGGACCGGAGGCGGACACGGCGTGACCGGCTTCAGTGAGGACGTCAAGCTGAGCGGCTCTCTGCAGCGCACGCGCGACATCGTCTTCATCTACACGATGGTCGGCGACTACGCCGGTCCGAAGTACTTCAGGGGGGTGAACGCGACCCTCACGCTCGGAGGCGAGTGGCGTTATCCGACTACGAACGGCTACCAGCAGATCATCCCCAAAAACCAGTTCCCAGACTTCGCGGAGAACTACGAGAAGCTTGCGGGCGCCACGATCGATGTAACGATGCGCGCCCCTCCCATTGGGTTCGCGGACGTTCTCTTCTACCCCGGACAGCTCTACAAGATCGACCGCACCACGCTCGCGACGCAGGTGCCATTGATACCTGGCCCGCAGCCGGAAGGCCTCCAGTCGATCGACCGGCTCAGCACCATCCAGCCGCCCACGTCGGCCGGCAGATACGCCGTGACCGCGGACTTCTCGACTGCGACGCAGAGTGACCTCGAAAGCGCGAGCACCACGTATCCCGACTCACTCACCCAGTTCTCGACACTGCCTGTGAACGGCTATCGGAGCCCGGATGTGCTCAGCAGGATTCACGACCTCGCGGTTCAGATCGTGACCGCGGCGCACGCCACCAACCCGTATGACAAGGCGGCGGCCATCGAAGCCTACCTGCGGGATCCACACAACTTCACGTACACCCTGGACGCCAGGACTCCGGCCGGCCGGGATCCTATCGACTACTTCCTGTTCACCTCGAAGCGCGGATACTGCGAGTTCTTCGCCTCCGCCATGGGAGACATGCTGCGCTCGTTGGGAATCCCCTCTCGGCTGGTCAACGGGTTTGGGCCGGGCAATTTTGACGCCAACATCCAGGGCTGGGTCGTCCGCGGCGAGGACGCCCACACGTGGCCTGAGGTCTACTTCACTGGATACGGCTGGATTCCCTTCGAGCCGACAGCGGACGACCTCAACGTCTACTCGAGCATCCCTCGTGGCCAGACCGGCACCAACCCGTGCCTGCGCGACGCGCAGTGCGACCCGAGCTCCATCACGGCCGGAATCCCCGGCGTGGTGACGACTCCGAAGGGTGGTCGCCCCGAGGCGACCGACCCTAACGCTGGTGGCCCTGGGGGCGGGATCTCGGTGGCATCGATCAGCGGTGCGACGGTGACCAGGATCGCGGCCTTTCTCGTCGTGCTGCTGTTGCTCTTCCTGGTGGCCGCATCGCGCTACCTGCGGCCGCGAACCGTCATGTCGGTGTGGAAGCGGATGCTGGTGCTGGCCAGCCTCGCCGGGGCTGAACGCAGGGTCGGCGAGACTCCACTGGAGCTCGGCCGGCGGCTGCAGCGGACGTTCCCCGAAGCGGCCGAACCCATGGGCGCGCTGGCTGGAGGTTTCGTCGTGTCCGCATATGCGCCACCCGACGTCGCGTCGACCGCTCGCTCGTCCGTTATGGAGGCTTGGGTAGCGCTGCGTCCGATGCTCCTGCGACGCATGTTCGGGCGGCTGAGGCCGAGCAGGATCTAGTCTTTTCCGCGTGGCCGCGGTCGCTGGGAAAACCTACCCGGCGGTACGGATTGAGATCGACCGCGAGCGTGTGGCGGACTTTGCCCGCGCGATCGGTGCCGACCCTTCAGACGGCGTGCCGCCGACATTCGCCGCCGTCTACGCCCTGGGCGCGACCGCCCCGCAGCTGTTCGGCGACGAGGACGCGGCGATCGATTTCGCGCGTCTCTTGCACGCGGAGCAGGAATTCGAGTGGCAGCGCCACCCTGGCGTCGGAGAGACTGTCACGTCAGTGGGGCGCGTCGCATCGGACACGAGCCGCCGCGGCATGCGTTTCGTGTCGCTGGAAATCGACACCACGGACGCCGCGGACGCACCGGTATGCCGCTCGCGCACGCTCTTTGTGATTCGCTCATGACAAAGCGCGACGTGACGTTCACGCGCGAGCAGATCGCTGCGTACGCGGCTGCGTCTGGCGATCAGAACCCCATCCACCTCGACGACGATTTCGCGCGCTCGGTCGGCCTGCCTGGCGTAATCGTGCACGGCATGCTGCAGATGGGCGTCCTGGCGACGGTTGCCTCCGAGGACGCAGGTGGCCCAGAACACCTGCGCCGACTGTTCGTCCGTTTCGCCGGCATGGTCGTGCCCGGTGACACGGTGACGTTCACAGCCGGCCGCGGCGCCAAAGGCAAGCTCGACCTGAGCGCCGTCAACCAGCGCGGCGAGCCTGTACTGACGAAAGCGTCAGCTGAATTTGCACCCTCTCCCCACAGGGGAGCAATCAGACGGCGCGCGCCGTCGCGCGTCCAAGACGCGCCTCGCGCGCAGGGAGAGGGGAGAGGGGCGTGAGCCTCGACTTCTCGCTTTCGCCGGAGCAAGAGGAGATCCGCGACCTCGCGCACCAGTTCGCCGAGAACGAGATCCGGCCCGTTGCGGCTCACTTCGACGAAACCGAAGAGTTCCCGTACGAGGTGGTCAAGAAGGCGCACCGGCTCGGCCTGAGCCCGGCCGCTTTCATCCCCGAGGAGTACGGAGGGCAGGGCCTCGACTTCCTCACCGAGCTGATCCTCAACGAGGAGCTGAGCTGGGGTTGTGCGGGCATCGCGGTCTGCATCCAGTCGATGGCGCTCGCCATGGCAGGCATTCGCGCCAGCGGCACCGAGGAGCAGAAGAAGCGCTGGCTGCCGAAGTTCACCGACCCCGACCGGCTGGTCCTCGGCGGGTTGGGATTGACCGAGCCCGACTCCGGCTCCGATGCCCTGGCGATGAAAACCCGCGCCAAGCGGGTCAGCGACGGCTATGTGCTCAGCGGGACAAAGCAGTTCTGCACCAACGGCGGCATCGCCGACTACCACGTGATCTACGCCAACACCGATCCCGCGAAGGGCCCGGCCGGAATCGCCTCGTTCCTGGTTCCGAAAGACACGCCAGGCCTGCGTATGGGACGCAAGGAGAAAAAGCTCGGCGTGCGCGCGAGCCACACGGCGCAGGTGATCCTCGAGGACTGCCACATTCCACTCGACCACCGCCTCGGTGGCGAGCCGGACGCCGATAACGCGGGACCTGGCGCGCTAGGCGCGCTGATGACGCTGGAAGCGACGCGACCCGGAGTCGCCGCGGGCGCGCTGGGCATCGCGCGAGCCGCTTATGAGTTCGCTCTCGAGTACGCGCAGGACCGCAAGCAGTTCGGCAAGCCGCTGTGGCAGCACGAGGCGGTGGGATTCAAGCTCGCCGACATGGCAATGCGGATCGACGCCGCGCGCCTGCTGATCTGGCGGGCCGGGTGGATGGCGAACCAGGGCCGGCCGTTCGACCGCGCCGAAGGCTCGATGGCGAAATGCTTCGCCGCGGACGTTGCAATGGACGTCACCACCGATGCGATCCAGGTCCTGGGTGGCTACGGCTACATCAAGGAGTACCCCGTCGAGAAGTGGTTTCGGGACGCGAAGATCTACCAGATCTGGGAGGGTACGGCGGAAATCCAGCGGCTTGTCATCTCGCGCGCCATCGCCGGCCAGCGCGCGACCATCAAGTTGGGGGCGTGAGGAATGTTTGATCTGACTGGAAGAGTCGCTATCGTCACAGGCGCGTCACGCGGCCTCGGCCGCCAGGACGCGCTGACCCTCGCCGGGATGGGCGCCGATGTTGTGATCACCGACGTGCTCGTCGAAGACGACCCCAATCTTCAGCAGACCGCCGAATCGCAGGGCAGCATGCTGGCGCAGGTCGCCGTGTCGCAGGGTTGGGTGCACTCGAACGCAACGGCCGAAGAGATCCGCAAGATGGGCCGCAAGTCGCTAGCGATCAAGATGGACGTCACCAACCGCGAACAGATCCGCGAAGTCTTCAAGAAGGTGAGGGAGGAGTTCGGAAAGATCGACATCCTGATCAACAACGCCGCCACCCTCGACCACGCGGCGCAGATCCCGAACCAGTCCTATGAGCTGTGGGACCGCGATGTGAAGGTGAATCTCACGGGCGCGTTCAACTGCACCAGGGAGGTGTGGCCGTACCTGGTTGAGAACAAATGGGGCCGGCTGATCTTCATGTCGTCAGTCGCGGGGACGCTCGGTGGTTTCGGCCAGGCCAGCTACTCCTCGACCAAGGCAGGGCTCATCGGCCTCGCGAGGACCGCCGCGCTCGAGGGGGGGAGGCACAACATCACAGCCAACGCGATCGCGCCGGGGATCATCGAGTCGGAGGCGGGCAAGGCCGCTGCGGCGAACAACCCGATGTACGAACGGTTCAAGTCGCGCACGGTGTTCAAGCGGTTTGGGCAGCCGGCGGACATCGCGAACACGATCGGGTTCCTGTGCACGGAGGAGGCCGGCTATATCACCGGCGCCGTGATCGAAGTCGCCGGCGGTATCCCGCTCTTCACCGCGTAGGCGATGGGCGAGCTGGTCGACGTCAAGCGCGACGGCGCGGTCGCCCGTGTCGTGATGCGCCGGAAGGGCAACAACGCGATCGCCGAAGACCTCATGACCGAGCTCGCCGCAGCATTCGACGAATTGGGTACCGATCCCTCGGCGCGCGCGATCGTGCTCGCCTCGGAATATGAGAAGTACTTCAGCGTCGGTGCCGACCTCACGTCCCTCGCGGGGATCGACCGCGAATCGCCGAACGCCGCGGATGAGATCGCGCTCTTCATGAGACGGATGAACCATCACTTCAACGCGATCGAGCGGTGCCCCAAGCCGGTGATCGCGGCGATCAACGGCCACGCGCTGGGGGGCGGCAGCGAGCTCACCCTTTGCTGCGACTTCAGGATCATGGTCGAGGACGGCCGGTCACGGATCGGCCAGACCGAATCCTCGCTGGGCATCATCCCTGGCGCCGGAGGCACGCAGCGGCTGCCGCGGCTCATCGGCAAGGCGCGGGCGACCCGGTTCCTGATCGAGTCGACGCGCCTGTCGGCCAAGGAAGCCGAGGCCGTTGGCTGGGTCGACCGCGCGGTGCCGCCCCAGGAGTTCTCGGCCGCCGTCGACGAGCTGGCAGGCAGGCTGGCGAAGGCCGCAACGCTCGCGATCGCCATGATCAAGGACGCCGTACGCCGCGGCTACGACCTTCGCCTCGACGAAGGGCTGGAGATCGAATCTCAGAACTTCGCCCGCACGGCCCTGAGCACGGACGCGGCGATAGGCATCATGTCTTTCCTCAGCAAGCAGGAACCCGAGTTCACCGGTTCGTGACCGACAATGTCGAAACCGTCCCACGCTGTTCGTCGTCGGTGTTGGAGGTTTGAAATGAAATACGTGATGTTGTTCGGAGGCACGATGGAAGGCATCGACCAGCTCGAGGGCGATGTCCGAGAGCAGGCGATGGCGGACTACCGGCGGTCCAACCAGTGGTTCGAGAAGTACACGAAGGCGGGCAAGGTGGTCGGTGGTGAAGAGCTTCAGGGACCCAGCACGGCTACCACCGTCTCGCGCCAGAACGGCAAAGTCATCGTGACCGATGGCCCTTTCATCGAGTCCAAAGAGGTGATCGGCGGATTTGCCCTCGTCGAGGTGAGCGATCTTGACGAGGCGCTGGCGATGGCGAAGGAATGGCCGGGCACGGTCGAGATCCGGCCGATCGTCGACCACTCCCAGGAGCGCGGCGGTTAGCCGGATCACCACCGACGCGGCGGTCGCGGCCGTCTTCCGTGAAGAGGCTGGACGTCTGACCGCCGCCTTGGTCCGAGTCCTCGGCAACTTCGACGTTGCCGAGGAGGTGGTTCAGGACAGCCTCGTCGCGGCGCTCGAGAAATGGCCCGAAAACGGGATCCCGGACAACCCGGGCGCGTGGCTGATGACCACCGCGCGGCGCCGCGCGATCGATATTCTGCGCCGGGACCGGCGCTACGCCGAGAAGGTCGCCCTGCTGGAGCGTTCGACCTTGCCAGGTGACCCTGCCGAGGCCGACGACCGGCTGCGCCTGATCTTCACGTGCTGCCACCCGGCCCTGCCGCAGGACGCGCAGGTCGCGCTGACCCTGCGCGCCGTGGCGGGCTTCACGACGGCGGAGATCGCCGCCGCCTTCCTGGTCGGCGAGACGACGATGGCCCAGCGCATCGTGCGCGCCAAGCGCAAGATCGTGGCCGCTCGCATCCCGTATCGCATACCGGAGGGGACCGAGCTCCCGTCACGCCTCGATGCAGTCCTTGCCGTGCTCTACCTGATGTTCAACGAGGGCTACCTGAGCCGAGGCAGTTTCGTCGCGGCGCGACGCGACCTGGCCGAGGACGCGCTCTGGTTGGCGAGTTTGCTCGACCGGCTGCTGCCGAATCAGGCCGAGGTACTGGGGCTGCGAGCGCTGATGCGACTGAATCTTGCCCGCGCGCGAGCTCGCTTCGACGCCGGCGGAGACATGGTGCTGCTACCCGACCAGGACCGCGCGTTGTGGGACGGCGCCGCGATCGGCGAGGGTATCGACCTGCTGCACCGCGCCGCCGCGCTCGACGCGCCTGGACAATATCAGCTGCAGGCTGCGATCGCGGCCGTTCATTCCGAGTCGCGTTCCTGGGCCGAGACCGATTGGCGGCAGATTGTTCTCCTCTACGACACGCTCATGAGATTCACCGATACCCCCGTGATCCGGCTCAACCGCGCCGTGGCGCTCAACCGGGTGGCTGGACCTGAGGTCGCACTCGGTGAGGTGAACGACCTGGCGATTGCGCTGGGCGGGTATCACCTGTTCCACGCGACGCGGGCCGAGCTGCTCGATGAGCTGGGGGAGAAGGCCCTGGCGCGCGAGGCGCGTCTGCAGGCGCTCGAGCTCTGTCAGAACCCGGCCGAGCGAGCGCTGCTAGAGCGAAAGCTGCGAGGCTGAGACTTCGGCGCCACGCCAGTGGCTGAGCAGCTCATGAGCGTGAGCGCGGGTGTAAATCAGCTCTGGCGGCACGAAGTGGTGAATGCCGGGATACCGCCGCACCCGGATGTCGATGAACAGTCCGGCAAGGACGCTCGCCTTGACCGACTCGACCTCGTGCGTCAGGTCGCCGTATCCCAGAAACACCGGGAAACTGGCGTCCGCAAGCCGGCCTCGGTCAAATCCGTACGCCTCGAAAGCTGCGATCAGGGCGGCGATGCCCGCCGGTCGCTTTTGCATCTCTGGCGAAACCGCCGCCGGTGGAGGCGGAACCTTGACGCCTGGCTTGACCTGCTCACGGACGAAGGCCGCCATGAACTGGGATCCCTGCAGACCCCGCAGCTTTGCCTCCAGTACAGCAAACAGCTCCTGTTCGAGGTTCGTGCGCCGTCCTGGTATGGCGGCGGGCTCGAAAAGCGCGAGGGTGAGCAGGCGCTCCGGCCGGGTGCCCGCATAAGCCAGCGCGATGAATCCGCCGGCGGAATACCCGATCAGGTGGAAGCGGTCCAGGTTCTCCGAATCGGCGAATCGATCGATCGCCTTCAGCTCGTCTTCGATTGCGTAGTCGCTGCGCGGCGGCGACTCGCCGTACACCTCAAGGTCCTTCAGGTGAAGGTCAGCCGCGTCGCCAACCGCATCGATCAGAGGCGCGTATCTCTGCGCCGCTGGGGCAACGCTGCCCGGAATGCAGACGACTTGAGGTTTCATACAGGTGCTCGACGCCGGATGACTTCGAGGGCCTCGTCGACCTTTCTCGGATCGAGCCCAACCACCCGGATCACAAGTTCCTTGGTCTCGAAGTTCGGGTAGGAGCCGACCGATACGTCGGGAAACGTCTCTTCGAGCTCGCGCATCAGTGGATAGAAGCGGGCCTCGACGGCAAACGTGAAGCGCAGCTCCCGCACCGTCGCCGCCGACCCTGCCGTCAGGAACTCGGGCTCGATCTCCTCGGTGAAGATGCCCTTCATCTCCATCGGCACCCCGGGCAGCACGAAGATCCGCTTGCCGTTGGACTCATAGATCGCCCCGGGCGCCATTCCCCGGCGGTTTCTGAAGACGTGCGCCGGGTCGGCCGGAATACGGGACATGCGGAGGTTTCCCTCGGTCACCTCCGGCGATTCGAGCAGCCCCATCGAATGCATGCGCTGCACTCGCCGCTCTATCCGGGCCCGCGTCTCCTCCCAGATCACGAGGTCTTTGCCCAGCGCTTCGGCAAGCGCGCTGAAGGTGCGGTCGTCGGGGGTGGGGCCCAGGCCGCCGCTCACGAAGATGTCAGTGACTTCCGCGTCATCCAGCTCGCGATGCACCTGCTCGATGATCTCGGAGGGCCGGTCGCGGATCTGCGTCACCCGCTTGATCGGGTATCCGAGGAGGCGAAGGCGCTCCGCCATCCAGTGGGAGTTCGTGTCCAGCGTGAAGCCGCCGACCAGCTCGTCGCCGATGGCCACGATGCTGGAGGTTGGCACTGCGCAAGCTTAGTTCTGCACACGCCCCTCTCCCCACATCCCTGCGCGCAAGCGCGTCCAGGACGCGCGACAACGCGCGCCAGAAGATTGCTCCCCTGAGGGGAGAGGGTGCGCTTGCTACGCTCGAAACCTATGGAGCGGTTGCACGCGGTCGTTCACGGCGACGTGCAGGGAGTGGGCTACCGCTATTTCGTGCAGCGGAAAGCGCAGCAGCTTGGGCTGCAAGGCTGGGTCCGCAACAACGACGACGGGACCGTGGAGCTGGTCGCCGAAGGCAGCCGTGAGCAGCTCGAGCAGTTGAAACGCGCCCTCGAGGAGGGTCCGAGGCTGGCCCGTGTAGACCGCGTCGAGACGCGCTGGTCGAACGCAGCCGGGGGCCTCAACTCGTTCGAGCTCGCCTGGTGAACCGCTAGCCGACCGATGGTGAATTTCCGGTTCGACTAACCTATCGAGCCGCGGCATTTTTCGCCGCTTCCGCGAAACGAGGAGGTAAATGGACCCCAACACAGCGTGGTTCGGCGTGGCCGGTGGACTCGCCGCCGTGGCCTTCGCCGTCGTCCTGATCTTTCTCGTCCTCGCCAAGCCGACCGGCAACGACCGGATGCGCGAGATTGCCGCCGCGATCCAGGAGGGCGCGGCCGCGTACCTGAACCGCCAGTACACGGTGATCGCGATCATCGGGGTCGTCATCGCGATCGTGATCGGCTTCTCAATCAACTGGAGCACTGCCGTCCTTTACGTAGTCGGCGCGGTGCTGTCTGCATCCGCGGGTTATGTCGGCATGAACATCGCCGTCCGGGCTAACCTCCGCACGGCCGAGGCCGCCCGCAGTGGTTTGAACAGCGCCCTTCAGGTGGCTTTTCGCGGCGGCGCGGTGACGGGTTTCATGGTCGTTGGACTCGGGCTGCTTGGCGTGTCCGCCGCGTACCTGGTGTTCAAGAACCCGGAGTCACTGGTCGGCCTTGCGTTCGGGGCCAGCCTGGTGTCCGTGTTCGCGCGGTTGGGCGGTGGGATCTACACCAAGGCCGCCGACGTGGGCGCCGACCTGGTGGGCAAGGTTGAGGCCGGCATCCCTGAGGACGATCCGCGCAATCCCGCCGTGATCGCGGACAACGTAGGCGACAACGTGGGCGACTGCGCCGGCATGGCGGCTGACCTGTTTGAGACCTACGCGGTGACGATGATCGCGGCGATGCTGCTCGGCTCCCTACTGTTCAAGGACCAGATCGGCTGGGTGATCTATCCGCTGCTTCTCGGCGCCGTGAGCGTGGTCGGGTCGATCGCCGGCACCTTCTTTGTCCGCATCTTCAATCCGCGATGGATCATGGGCGCGCTCTACTCCGGGCTGCTGGTCGCGGTGGTCATCGCCGTCGTCGGCTTCTACTTCGTCACGCAGTACATGAAGGGCAACGGTTTCCTCCCGGCCAACGCGTCCATCAGCGATCCCAACCGCCTCTTCTTCGCGGCACTGGTCGGCGTCATCGTCACGGTGCTGATCGTCGCCATCACAGAGTTCTTCACCGAGACCGCGTACTGGCCTGTGCACCTGATCGCGAAGGCCTCGGTCACGGGCCATGCGACCAACATCATCGCGGGCCAGGCCATCGGCATGATGGCTACTGCGTTGCCGGTCGTGGTGATCGCCACCGGCATTCTTCTGAGCTATGGCCTCGGTGGTCTGTACGGCATCGCGATCGCGGCGACCGCGATGCTTTCCATGACCGGGATCATCGTCGCGATCGACTCCTATGGTCCGATCACGGACAACGCCGGCGGCATCGCGGAGATGGCCAAGCTGCCCAAGGAAGTCCGTGAGATCACGGACCCGCTCGATGCGGTCGGCAACACGACCAAGGCCGTGACCAAGGGATACGCCATCGGTTCGGCGGGCCTGGCCGCACTGGTCCTGTTCGCCTCGTACACCCAGGAGCTCGCGAAGGCCGGCCATCCGACCAAGTTCGAGCTCGCGGATCCGCTCGTCATCGCCGGGTTGTTTCTCGGGGGCATCCTGCCCTTCCTGTTCGGCTCGCTCGCCATGCTCGCCGTAGGGCGCGCCGGCGGCCTGGTCGTGGAAGAGGTCCGGCGGCAGTTCCGAGACATCAAGGGCATCCTGGAAGGCACTGGCCGGCCGGAGTACGGAACCGCGGTGCGAATCGTGACCGCCGCGGCCCAGCGCGAGATGATCGTGCCGGGAGTCATCCCGGTGATCGCACCGCTCGCGGTCGGCTTCATCCTCGGCCCGCGAGCGCTGGGTGGGATGCTGCTGGGCGCCATTGTGACCGGGCTCTTCCTCGCCATTCAGATGACCAGCGGGGGCGCGGCCTGGGACAACGCCAAGAAGTACATCGAAGAGGGCCACCTGGGCGGCAAGGGGTCGGAAGCGCACAAGGCCGCGGTCACCGGGGACACGGTCGGAGACCCGAACAAGGACACGGCAGGGCCGGCGATCAACCCCATGATCAAGGTCGTCAACATCATCGCCATCCTCATCGCGGCGTCCGTCTCGACCAACTACTTAATCCACTAGTACACTCGTCCCTGGGGTGGACGACTACCAGAAGGAGATCGCCGACCTCGAAACACAGGTCGAGCAGCTGGTGGAGGCGGAAGGCGACGCCAAGACCATCGCCGAGTTCAGCATGCAGCTCGACATCCTGAAGGCAATCTACGCGCGGACCATGGACCTCTACACGCGTGGCCAGAAGGACGAGGGCCTTCGTTACGGACTTCGCATCCAGGGCTATGGCGATTGGACGATCGACAACGTCTATGCCTTTGTCTACGAGCGCGCGGTCGAGCTCGAGCCGAACGCCCACCATGCTTTCGTCGGCGGAATCAAGGCCGCCGACTTCGCGTTGATGCTCAACCCATAGGAGGGGGCACATGGAGACTCCGCTGACACCTCTCGAGTTCGCGCGACGCGCACGGAAGCTGTATGGCGATCGCGAAGGGGTGGTCGACGGCGACCTGCGGCTGACGTACGAGGAGTTCTTCACCCGGTGCGACCGCTGGTCCTCGGCGCTGCAGGCGATGGGGGTCAGGCAGGGAGATCGCGTTGCGTATATCGCGCCCAACACACACGAGCAGCTCGAGGCGTTTTACGCGGTGCCCCAGATCGGCGCGGTGCTGGTGCCGATCAACTACCGGTTGACGGCCGAGGACTTCGTGTATATCACCAACCACTCGGGCGCAGCGGTGCTGTGCGTGCATCCGGATTACGTGGCGGCGGTGGATGGCGTTCGCGACCAGCTGACCGCCGTGAAGCACTTTGTGGTTCTCGGTCAGTCGGGAGGCAAGCCCGGCTGGCGAGAGCACGACGAAGAGATCTCGAAGGCGGGGCCGTCCTTCAATCGCCCGGAGATCGACGAGAGCGACCTTCTTTCCCTCAACTACACCAGCGGCACCACCGCCAAGCCGAAGGGCGTGATGATCACCCATCGCAATGCATGGGCCAACGTCGTCGGCACGCTGGTGCATTTTCACCTCACGGTCGGCGACCGTTACTTGTGGACGCTGCCGATGTTCCACGCCAACGGTTGGACGTTCGTGTGGATCATCACCGCCGTCGGCGGAACACACGTCTGCCTGCCGAAAGTGGAGCCGCCTCGGGTGTTCGACCTCATCCGCAAGGAAAATATCGGCTGGCTCTGCGCGGCACCGACCGTGCTGATCGCCCTCGCCAACTCTCCCACCGACGTTCGCGGCGACGTGCCAAAAGGGGTGCATGTCATCACGGCAGGTGCGGCGCCGGCCGCCGCAACGATCGAGCGGTTGGAGGGCGAGCTCGGGTGGGAGGTGACCCAGGTCTACGGACTGACCGAGACAGCTCCCTTCATCACGATCTGCGAGCCCCGGCCTGAGCACAAGAACCTCGGCGCCGCCGAGCTGGCGACCATCAAGGCCCGCACCGGTGTCGAGCTGATCACGTCAGGCGAACTGCGGGTCGTCGACGAAGCTGGCAACGATGTGCCCGCCGACGGCAAGGCGCTGGGCGAGATCGTCGCGCGCGGCAATGTGATCATGAAGGGGTACTACGAAGATCCTGAGGCGACGAAGAAAGTCATGGGTGACGGGTGGTTCCATACCGGCGATGCGGCGGTTCTCCACCCGGATGGCTACGTCGAGATCCGCGACCGCATCAAGGACGTGATCATCAGCGGCGGCGAGAACATCTCCAGCCTCGAGGTGGAGGGGGTTCTGTTGCGCCACCCTGCTGTGCAGGAGGTCGCGATCGTCGGCCTGCCGCACGAAAAATGGGGCGAGGCGCCGTATGCCTACGTCGTCCTGAAGCCAGGGGCCACCGCCACCGATGCGGAGCTCATCGCCTTCGCGCGCGACCGCCTCGCGCATTTCAAGGCGCCGCATGGGGTGACCTTCGTGACCGAGCTGCCGAAGACCGCGACCGGAAAGATCCAGAAGTTCGTGCTCAGGAAGGGCGCAACCGCGGTCGTGCGCCAGTAGGTCAGGCCCAGACCTCCGTCTTCGCCCAAACGAGTCCGTCGCTTGTGACTCTTGCAGTCACGAGCGTGCCCGGCGCGAGCGACCGTTCATCGAAGAGCTTGATGGTCCGCGGCCGGAACCTGTAGTAGGGCAGGTCATTGGAGTCCGCGTCGAAGTCGCGAAATCGCCTGCCATAGGCATTCTTCGCCTGATCGCCGGCGGTGACCCCGGCCGTGCCGAACAGCTGGATGCCTCTGTCGGGCCTGCCCCACACCTGGTGCGAGTCGTAGATGGTCACCGCCGCCGACGGATTCCGGACCAGGTTGCGCGAATGGCGAGATTCCGGATCTGAGATCCAGATGACATCGAAGCGATCGTTCCACGCGAAGTACATGTGATTGATGTGTGCTCGGCCACCAGGGGACACGGTCGACAGCGAGCAGAGGGGAGAGGCGTTTACCAACCGGCGCGCCACGCGCTCGAGCGTCGCGGACGAAAACCGGCGCGATCTGCGCTCGACCGTCACCCCTCCAGTCTGCGACGAATTCCGCACGTCGGACGGCAGCGGTGCGCATCACCTGGCGCCGTTTGCGTTCCGTGCCAAGATTGGCGGCGGTGGATCTTCCCGACCGCTATAACGTTGGCGCGGACCTCATTGACCGCAACCTCCAGGCCGGCCGGGAGCGCAAGCTGGCTATCCACTCGGCCTCGGGCGATCTCACCTATGGCGACCTGGCCTCACTCACGTATGGCGCCGCACAGGCACTCCTGGACCTCGGCATCAGGCGCGAAGAGCGCGTCCTGATCGCCGGGTACGACTCCCCCGGCTGGGTCGCCTCCTTCCTGGGCGCGATCCAGATCGGGGCGGTCCCCGTGCCGGTGAACCCGCTCCTCCAGCGCAGCGAGGATTACGACCACTTCATCGAAGACTCGTTGGCCAGGGTCGTCGTCGTCGACGCTGCCAGCGAGGAGAAGCTCAACGGCGCAGCCGGCCGAGCGCCGCACCGGCCGAAGCTGCTGCGCGCCGACCAGCTCACCGTTGGCGATGCGGTGGCGCCGGCCGCAACTCGCAAGGACGACATGGCCTTCTGGCTCTACAGCTCCGGCTCGACCGGCAAGCCGAAGGCGGTCGTTCACCTGCAGCACGACATTCCCTACACCTGCCTCACGTACGCGGAACAGGTCCTCGGCATCACGGAGAGGGACATCACGTTCTCGACCACCGGTCTCTTCCACGCCTACGGGTTCGGCAACAACCTCACGTTTCCCTACTGGGTCGGTGCGTCGACCGTCCTCCACGCTGGCCGCCATACGCCCGCCACGGTCCTCGAGACGATCGAGAAACGAAGGCCCACGCTGTTCTTCAGCGCCCCCACGCTCTACAACGCGATCCTCAACTTCGATGGAGCGAAGACGCGCGACCTCAAATCGATCCGGCACTGCGTCGCCGCCGCGGAAGCGCTGCCGGCCGAGGTCTGGCGGCGCTGGAAGGATGCCTTCGGCCTGACGATCCTGGACGGCGTCGGCTCGACCGAGCTGCTCCACATCTACTGCTCCAATCGCCTCGATGACCTGCGGCCGGGCTCCAGCGGCAAGCCGGTACCCGGCTACGAGCTGAAGGTCCTCGACGAGCAAGCTCAGCCGGTGCCGAAAGGCGAAGCCGGCGATCTCTACGTCAAAGGAGACAGCGCGCTCGCGCTCTACTGGGCGCAGCACGAAAAGTCGAAGCGCTCGATTCTCGGCGAATGGTTTTTCACTGGTGATCGCTACCGGGTCGACGATGACGGCTTCTACTGGTACGAAGGCCGCTCCGACGACATGATCAAGGTCAGCGGCCTCTGGGTCTCGCCGATCGAGATCGAGTCCGCGCTGCTCGAGCACCCGGCTGTCACGGAGAGCGCCGTCGTGGGAATCAACGTGGACGGATTCACGAAGATCAAGGCGTTCGTCATCGCAAAACCGAGCGCCGCCGGAGGCGATTCACTGGTGACGGAGCTGCAGGACCACTGCAAGTCGCGGCTGCAGCGCTATCAATACCCCCACGTGATCGAGTTCGTGACCGAGCTGCCCAAGACGGTCACCGGCAAGATCCAGCGCTACAAATTGCGCGAGAGGGAAGCGACCCCTGCGTAGGCACATCGCCGTCCTGCCCTGCGACGGAGCGGGCAAAGAGGTCGTCCCCGAGGCGATCAAAGTGCTGCGCGCCGCGGGCGCAGACTTCGATTTCCAGGAGTACGAAGTCAACGCCGACCAGTACATGCGCACCGGTGAGCCCATCCCGGCGCCGGTCTGGAGCGACCTGCAGAAGGCCGACGCGATCCTGTTCGGCGCCGTCGGGGACCCGCGTGTCAATGACGCCGCCTATCTCGCGGGCGTGCTGCTGCGGCTCCGCTTCGAGCTCGACCTCTACGTCAACCTGCGCCCCGCCCGCCTGTACGACGACCGGCTGTCGCCGCTGCGCCGAGAGGACAGAAGGAAGGTCGACCTCCTGATCGTGCGGGAGAACACCGAGGGCCTCTACGTAGGCATGGGCGGGCGGTTCAAGAAAGGCACCGAGCAGGAGGTCGCAATCCAGGAGGACGTCAACACCTACGTAGGCGTGACGCGGATCATCGAGTACGCGTTCAAGACGGCCAAGCACGAGGTGGTGATGGTCGACAAGTCCAACGCCATGACTTACGCCGGTGCGTTATGGCAGCAGCAGTGGAAGGCCGTGGCTGCCCAACACGAGCAAGTCAAGACGCGTCATCTGTATGTGGACGCGGCGGCGATGCAGCTGGTGCGCGATCCGAGCCAGTTCGAGGTGATCGTCACGAGCAACCTCTTCGGCGACATCCTTTCCGACCTGACGGCCGAGCTCATCGGTGGGATGGGAATCGCCCCGTCTGGCAACATCAACCCGGAGACCGGACGCGGGCTGTTCGAGCCGGTGCACGGCACGGCGCCTGACATCGCCGGTCGAGGGGTCGTCAACCCGATTGGGGCGATTTTGAGCGCATCTATGATGGTGAGACACCTGGGTCATACCGATATGGCTAGCGCGATCGAGGGTGCGGTCGAATCGGCCATCCGCGCGGGGGACTGCACCCGCGATCTCGGCGGCGGCCTGTCGACCAGGGAAGTCGGCGATGCGGTGGCGAGAAGGCTCAAGGACTAGGAAGGGCTCTATGGGCATGACGATGACGGAGAAGATCCTGGCTCGTGGCGCCGGACGCGACAGCGTGCGGCCCGGAGACCTGGTTCTCGCCAAGGTCGACTTCGCGATGGGGCACGACCTGACCATCCCGCCGGCCGGAAAGATCATGCGCGAGCAGATGGGCGCCGAGAAGATCTGGGACCCGGAACGCGTGGCCGTGACGCAAGACCACTTCCAGCCCGCAAAAGACGCGGCGAGCGCGACCCTCGGCCGGCTTACGCGGGAGTTCTCGCAACAGATGGGCATCAAGTGGTACTTCGAGGTGGGGCAGGGAGGCATCTGCCATACGGTGCTTCCGGAGAACGGCCTGGTACTGCCGGGCGAGCTTGTCGTCGGCGCCGACTCACATTCCTGCACGTACGGAGCTCTCAACAACTTCGCGACCGGCATCGGCTCGACCGATCTCGCATGCGTGCTCGCGCTCGGCGAGCTCTGGTTCCGCGTCCCCGAGACGCTGAAGTTCGTCTACCACAACCGTTTGCGTGAATGGGTCGAGGCCAAGGACCTGATCCTCTACGTGATCGGGCAGATCGGCGTCGACGGCGCGCGCTCCAAGGCGATGGAGCACACGGGCGAGGCGCTCCGTCATATCGACATGGAAGCCCGCCTCACCATGACCAACATGGCCATCGAGGCGGGGGCCAAGAACGGGATCATGGAGTTCGACGAGGTCACCAAGGCATACCTCGACCCGCGTGCGAAGCGTGCCTATCAGCCCGTGACGTCCGATCCCGACGCCGACTACGAGAAGGTCTTCGAGTTCGACGCGGCGAAAGTGGAGCTCGGTGTCGCCAAACCGATGTCCCCGGACAACTACGCTCCTCTCTCCGAGGTCGCCGGCACGAGGCTCGATCAAGTCTTCATCGGCTCCTGCACCAACTCCCGCATCACCGACTTGAGGCGGGCGGCGGCGGTGCTCGAAGGGCACAAGGTCGCGCCGGGCGTCAGGCTCATCATCACTCCTTCATCGCACCAGGTCGCGATCCAGGCCGAGAAAGAAGGGTTGATCGGCACGTTTCTCGCGGCGGGTGCGGCGTGGACCACGGCGACTTGCGGCGCATGCCTCGGCGGGCACATGGGCGTGCTCGGTGATGGAGAGGTCTGCCTCAGCACCACGAATCGAAACTTCCCCGGCCGCATGGGCCACCCGAAGGCAATGGTCTACCTCTCCAATCCGGCCGTGGCCGCGGCGAGCGCGGTCACGGGAGTCATCAGCCACCCGAGCGAAGTGCTGAAGCAAATGCCGGCCGAAATCAGGTGACTCTTCCCAAGGTACTTCGTGGCAGGGCGTGGAAGTTCGGCGACAACATCGACACCGACCAGATCATCCCCGCCAAGTACGCGATCTACTCGCTGGACGAGAAGGAGCTCGGCAAGCACGCCATGGAGGGCGTCCCGGGCCGCGAGACATGGGCCTCGCAGGTGGGCCAGGGCGACATCATGGTCGGAGGTTCGAATTTTGGCTGCGGCTCGTCGCGCGAGATCGCGCCGGTCGCCATCCGAGGAGCGGGCATATCGCTCGTCGTCGCCGACTCGTTCGCGCGCATCTTTTTCCGCAACGCGATCAACATGGGCTACCCCATCCTTCAGTCGCCGCAGGCTTCGGAGGCGATCGAGGATGGCGACGAGCTGGAGGTCGACCTCGAGCAGGGCATCATCCGCAACTTCACGAAGGGCGACGAATATAGGAGCGACTCCTTCCCGCCGTTCATGAACGAGCTGCTTCGCATGGGCGGGCTGGTGCCGTGGGTGCGCAAGCAGCTTGAGGAGCGGCGGCGGACGGCTGCGACACGTGGATGACTTTCAACCGGTAGAGCTACAAGAGCCGCTCGCTGAGCTGGCTCGCGATCCAAAGCGTTTCTCGCACGACCTGCAATTTCCGCCCGCGGACAAGATTCGCATCTACGACGACACGCTGCGCGACGGGGAGCAGATGCCTGGCGTCGCGATCACCCCTAAAGACAAGTACCAGCTCGCGCGCATGCTGTCCGACATCGGCGTCCACATCATGGACGTCGGCTTTCCTTCGGTCTCCGAAGGCGAGCGCGAAACGCTGCGCCTCGTGCTCGGGGGCCGCAAGCGAGGCGAGCTGCGCGAGGACCTCGAGGTGGTCTGCATGATGCGCTCCACCCGGGGTGACATCGACGCGACCATGCGCGTGATCGACCAGCTCGGCTACAAGCGGGACGAGGTCACCTACTTCATCTTCACCTCGGCCTCCGACCTACACGTCAAGTACAAGCTCGGCAAGACTCTCCTGCACCGCGATGGCATCCCCGAGTCGGAGTGGCTCGAGCTGCCGGTCTCCTACTACCGCGAGGCAAACCTGCGAATGATGTGCGAGGCGATTCGCTACGCGCGCGAACAGGGTGCGACCTCGATCGAGTTCGGCGGCGAGGACGGAAGCCGCGCCGACGTCGACTACATCGGCGACATCCACCGCGAGGGCCTGAAGGCGGGGGGGACGCGGCCGTCGACGCCGGACACGGTCGGGTGCTACTCCCCTTTCGCGGTGCGCGAGTTCATCCCGGCGATCAAGGCCGCGGCGCCGGGCGCGCCGCTGGTGGTGCATTTCCACAACGACCTCGGGCTCGGCGCGTGGAACACGGTGATGGCGCTGGGGTCGGGCGCCGAGGTGTTCACGACCAGCGTCAATGGGATCGGCGAGCGGACAGGCAACGCGCCGATGCACCAGGTCGTGCTCCAGCTGCGCTACCTGTTCGGCATCGAGATCCCGCGCTTCAAGTACGACAAGCTGCGCACGCTGGCGCGCTACCTCGAGCGCGTGAGCGGCGTTCCGGTCCAGCCAACCGAGCCGGGGATCGGTCTCGATGTTTTCAGCCACGAGTCCGGCATCCACACCGCGGGCATGCTGATCCACCCCGCGATCTATCAGTTCATTCCGCCCGCCGACCTCGGCGCTGAGATCACCTATGTGTACGGCAAGCATTCCGGAGCGCTGGTGATCGAGCACGCGTTGAGGCAGGCGGGGATCCGGCCGGAGCCCGAGCTGGTGGCGAACGTACTTGCCGAGGTCAAGCGGATCCGCGAGGAACGGGCCGAGCGCAGCGACTTCTCAGAATTTCATCGCCAGTACTACGATCACCTCAACCGCATGGGACTGTCCGCGGACGAGGTAGTTGACATCGCGAAGGCGCTGACGGCCCCCAAGGGCCAATAAATGGCCACGACCACGCGGGCCGACACCCGTCGCAAAGAGGAATACCTGGACCTGCACCGCTGGATGTGCATGGCCAAGGCCCTGGACGACCGGATGCACATCCTGGTCAAGCAGGGACGCGCGCCGTTCGTAGGCTCGAGCCGCGGCCACGAGGGCGTCCAGGTCGCCTCCACGGCCGCCATCGGCCCGGACGATTGGCTTGTACCCCACTACCGCGGCCTGGCCAACTCGATCGTGCGCGGCCTGACGATGAAGGAGTGGATGCTGGCCGTGTTCGCCAAGGCCGGCGACCCGCTGTCTGGCGGAAGGAACATCCCGGGCGGCTGCTACAGCTACCGGAGGCTGAAGATCGCTTCTGTATCGCAGGTCGTGGCCAGCTGGATCCCCAAGGCCGCCGGCATCGCATACGCCGCGAAGCTCAAGGGTGAGGGCAGCGTGACGCTGTGCACGTTCGGCGATGGCGCCACAAGCCAGGGCGAGTTTCACGAAGGCGTCAACTTCGCGGCCGTGCACCGCCTTCCGGTCGTGTTTGTGTGCGAGAACAACAGCTATGCGATCTCGGTGCCCATCCGGCTCCAGATGGCGAATCCGAACATTGCCGACCGGGCCGCGGGCTACGGCATCCCGGGCGTGACGGTCGACGGGACGGACGTGCCGGCGTGCTACGCCGCCACTCGGGAGGCCGTCGCGCGCGCCCGCGCCGGCGAAGGGCCGACGTTGATCGACGCGAAGATCTGGCGCATCAACTCGCACACCTCGGAGGACAACCAGCTCAAGTACCGCACCAAGGAAGAGCTCGAAGAGGCGGCTCACCACGACCCGATCGTGCGATTCACGGGGTGGCTCGTGGAGCGTCGTTGGATCACGCCCGAAGGGGCGGCGGGGGTGCAGGCTGCCTGCGACCAGGACGCGTCGGCCGCCGCCGACTGGGCCGAGCAGCAACCTGATCCGCTACCTGAAGACGCCCTGAAACACGTCTTCGCGTGACCACCCCACGAAATCTCGCGATTTCGCGCGGACCCCGGTCAATCGCATTTGAACCTGGGTACAAGTTCAGATCCGCAAAGTAGACTGACGACGTTTTGGACACCGAGCCGTCCGCGCCTGACGAGTCGACCCAGCCGGAGAGCACCGCCGACGAGCCGGTCCAGGCGGTGCCGACCAGGGAGACCACGCCTGTGTGGGCACAGACCTCGCCCGCCGCACCCGCGCAGAAAAAGGGCGATCCTGACTGGTCCAAGACCGAGACGTCAGCCAACGGCGACAGCAAGAAGCAAGCCCCCGCCTGGGCCCGTACCGTGCCGACCTCACCCGGCGAGGAGACGGCGGAACCAACCCACGCCGAACCAGAGCCGGCCGAGACTGCCCCAGCTCAGGCGACCACCGAACCGATCACCGCCGAACCAGAGCCAGCCGAGGTTGCGGTGGCTGAGGCAACCGCCGAACCGATCGGCGCCGAACCAGAGCCGGCCGACGTTGCGGTGGCTGAGGCAACCTCCGAACCCGCCATCGCGGCAAGCAGTCCTCCCGCGAGCGAGCCACCTCTCGCGCGGCCGCTTACCGACCCCCCGAAGGCAATCGCCGCCGATGCGATGAAATCGACCTGGCCGCCGGCGTCTTCATCGGCCCCCGCGCCCCCGGAAGAGACCGACATCTGGCCCCCCGAACCGCCGACCGAGCCCGCGATGCCGGCCTGGCCGCCGCCATCCGAGCTCGACGAGCCCGCGATTCCGGCGCAGGCGATCCCGAGCTGGCCCGATTCGTTTGATCCGATGCCGGCCGCGCGGGCAACGCCGACCATGCCGCCCGCGCAGGCCGCGCCGACCATGCCGCTCGCCGCCGACGCCGCGATACCGCCGACCATCACGCCCGAGATCAAGCCGCTGCCTGCTGCGCAGGCTCCTCCGCCGCTCGCGCCTGCGATGACCAGGCCGGCTGCCCAACCGGCTCCAGAAAAGGTCATGCCAACGCCCAAACCAGTCGCGCCCGTGCCCAATCCTGTAGCCCCACCGCAGTCTGGACCGCCCGGCCGCCCGGCCTGGGCTCCTGGGCCGGTCGCCGAACCCATGCCTACCGGACCGCATGACCCGTCTGGAGCGCCGGTGCAGCTGCCGGCGTGGGCACCCCGTGTGCCGTTGGCCGGAGACACCGGCAAGCCGACATGGTTCTCACCGAAAGAGGCGATTCCCCACGCGACGGCCCAGCCGATCGCACAATCCGCGCCGCCCCCGGCGCCGGCCGGGCCCGCTCCGCCCGTGGTCGGTGGGCAGCTACCGGTGGCGCCAATCCCGCCCGCGGCTGTCGCTCCGGTGCCTGGGCAACCCTCAACCAGCAAACCTACATGGGAGGTCGTGGAGCAGCAGCGCAAGTCGGCGCCGCATGCGAGGGTTGGCCCGACCGCCGAAGACCGCTCATACGCCGAGTGGTTCGCCTGGGCCAAGCGGGGAGGAGCTCCGGCGAGCGCGTGCCACGCCGCGGCCCAAGGAGCGTTCAAGGCGCTGTCCGGCGGCAAAGACGTCAACACTGCGGTGCAGTGGGCCACCGCCGCGATGAGCCGCCCTCCCGAACCCGTCTCCCAGGCGCGGCAGGCCTACTGCGCATGGTTCGCCCTCGCCAACATCGACCTGAACCTCGATCAGCACAAGGCGCACCTGTTTGCCGCGGGCGCGATCCAGGCGCTCGATAACGGCCAGGATGCATCGGCAGCCCACGCGGCCGGCCTCGCCGCGGCCGGAATCCGCTAGCGAAGCTCCCGCACGGCACGGCTTGCGATCGCGCCGGCGCCGCATGCAAGGATCATTCCGCCGGCGATCAGGAACAGCAGCGTCGGGTTCACGTCTGCGATCGCTCCTGACGCCCCGTACGCGATGGGCGTCAGGCCCATGGACGCCAGCATCACGATGGACATGACGCGCCCCTGCATTGCGGAGTCGGTTCGGCGCTGCAGCCAGCTCACCGCATACGTGTTGACGACGCCGGTGCTGACGCCGGAAACGCCCATCAACGACGCGGCGAGAACGAGCGAAGGAACAAGGCCGACCCCGACAATGCCGAACCCGAGCCACAAGCAAAGCGCCACGATCAGCAATCCAAAACGCTTAGGCGCGGACACAAAGCCCGCGCTCACGGCGCCCGCCGTTGCGCCGACACCCCACGCGCCAAGCAGGACGCCGAGGCCGGTCGGGCCGGCGGCGAATCGACCGTGGGCAATGGTGGGAAGTCCCACGCCGAGGGCGCCATTGGCGGCGAAATCGACCACTGCGATGACGATCAACGTCACGCGGATGCCGACGTCGGCCCACGCATAGCGGAGGCCGGCGACGATCTGTCCGCCCAGACCGCCGTCGGGGTGCGCCTTCCCGCTCGCGGCGCGCGCGGCCGCCGGCAGCCAGAGGATGAACAGCGCACCAACCAGGAAGCAACCGGCATCCCCCGCGAAAGCCCAACCGATTCCGAAGACCGCGACGATGAGACCGCCAAGTACCGGGCCGAGGATGACTGAGGCTTGCGCGGTCACATTCAGGACCGCGTTCCCCGGCTCGAGCTCATGGTCGGCGACAACCCTGGGAAGGATCGAGGTGCGTGCCGGCCAGAAGAACGCATCGACGATGCCGAACACGACCGCGATTCCGTAGACCTCCGCCAACTGCACGCGGCCTGTGAGCACGAGGACGGCAAGAGGGGCAACGAAAATGGCGCGGAGGCTCATCGACCCGAGCATGGTCAGACGCGCCGACAGGCGGTCGGCGAGCGCACCACCCACCATCATGAGCACCGCCCGGGGGAGGGCCTGCACAAGCAGCACCGTGCCCAGTGCGAGGCTCGAGCCGGTCAGCTGAAGGACCAGCCAGGCGATCGCGATGTAGCTGAAGAAGTCGCCGAACAGGGAAAGAGTCGTGGCGATCCAGAGCTTGCGAAACGGGCCCGACGAAAACACCGTCCATGGGCGCGGCCGAAGTTTTGTATCGACCGAAGGCTGGACAAGCTCTTCCACGCTTTGCATCGCCTGGTGCCTTAGCGCATCGACCGGCGGGCTCCGCCGGTCGGGTCGACGCGGTCGGCGAGCCGCCGCAGAAATTTCATCATCAGCCCCGTCCGCGAGTGCGCCAGGTAGGCGATCGCTTGCGCCTCCTGCATCCGCTTCCGCTGCTCCGCGATGTGACGGGCGTAGTCTTCCGGGCCGGGTTCCATCGGGATCATCTCTCACGCCTCCCTGGTTGATTCGAGGCGCCGGAGCGCCTCATCGATGTCGATCTCTCCCCGAGCCACCTGCTCCATCAGCTCGAGCCGCGACGGCGAAGCTGGGGCCGGTGCACGCTCGATTCCGAGCTTGGTCAGCAGCACGTCGAACCGTGCGCGGGCAGTGGGGTAGCTCACCCCGAGATGCCGCTCGAGGTCCTTCATGTTTCCGCGCGAGGCCAGGAAGACGCGAAGCACTTCGCGGTCCTCGTCCGTGAGAACACAGAATTCACACGCGGCAAAGCCACCCGATAGCTCCGTCTCGCAGGCGGGGCAGGTGAGCCTGGTCACGGCAAGCCGGTGGCTGCAGACCGGGCAGTTGGTCGGAGGCCGGCGCGTTGGGACCTTGGCCACGCTATTCCACCGCCACGTGAACGGTGCCCATGGTGCAGTCGCAATCGAGTGTCCCGTCACCCGAGCCGAGGGTGAGCTCGGTGGCGCTTGTCGCGCCAACCCCGGTGATGGAAACTTCGCCCATCATCGCGCGGGCCTTGATGCGTACGCTCGACGTCTTTTCGAGAACGACCTGGACCTCGCCCATCTTGCACCGGATCGCGCTTGCACCGCCGTCGAGGCGGCCGGATGCGGTGACGTTGCCGGCGGTGACGTTCAGCTGAAGCGGACCTCGAAATTCGCTGATGCTGCAGTTGCCGGCCTGGACATCGCCCTTCACCGCGCCTTGCAGCCCTCGGATGCTGAGATTGCCGGCCTGGACCTTGGCCGACAGAGGAAGGGATGGGTTCATGCGAACGGTCAGCTCACGGGCGAAATCGAAGCCGGGGATGAAAACCCGCCCTCGCGGCTGGCTGAAGGTAAAGCCGGCTTCGTCCGTAAGGGAGGTCTGTTCGATGACCATGGTGTCCCCCTCCTGACGGGCGGTGTGCGGACCGTCCGCCACGGCGCCCGTCACGCCGGGGTCACCAAGGATCTGCGTGTTGCCGAAGCGGCTGACGAGCCTGATCTGCTTGACCGAGCTTCCCGCCGGGCTGAGGACGGGCGGTTCGGGCGCCGGCGAAGGTGGATTCGACTCCAGGCCCTCCAGGCGGGCGGCTCCTTCCTCGGCCGAGATCGTCCCGGCGGCCACCTGGCTCAAGATTTCACGTCGTGGGTCGTTCATTGGATAAATTAGAAACCATGCCTTATCAATCTGTCAAGTCGGAGCGCAAAACTGATGCTGCCGAGCTTGAAGATAAGCTAGTCAGGCGGTGCGAAGGGAGGCAGGCGAGGGTGCTGGATGGGTCGTCGTCGCGGTCCTGTTCGCGGCGACCACGTGCGTCGAGAGCATGTCGTGGAACCAGCTCACTGCCTACACGCCGCTGTACCTTCGCGAGCTTCACGTCCCCGTCGCCCAGGTGCCCGGGTGGATCGCCGCCATCTCGAGTCTGGGGTGGGTCCTGGCCCTTCCCCTCGCGCCCTTCTGGGGCGTGCTCGCCGACCGCTACAGCCGAAAGCTGATCATCGTCCGGAGCGCAGCCATCGAAGCGGTGATCTTTGCCGGCTGGGCGCTCTCCACGACGCCGTGGATGGCGCTCGCCTTCAGATGCCTCAACGGCTTCATCCTCGGCAACACGGGCGTGATGCTGGCCATGCAGGCTTCGACCACGCCGAGGCAACGCCTCGCCCTGGCGGTCGGGATCGTCGGCGCTGGATCACCCGCCGGTCGCGCGGTGGGACCGATCCTCGGCGCCCTGCTGGTCCACCTGGTCGATGTGCGTGGAATGCTGCTGTTCGACGCTGCGCTCTCCGCGCTGATGACCGTGCTGCTCACGGTCATCGTGCGCGAGGGTGAGCACATCCGTCCCGCGGACGTGCGTGTGCTCAGCCTCCTGCGTGGCGCGATCTCGGAGATCATCAGCCGGCCCGTCGTGCTGCGCCTGTTTCTGGCAACCGCCGCGGCACAGGTCGGCCTGTGGACGATGCTGCCTTACGTACCCGTTTACATCGCGCGCCTTGCGCCCGGTGACACCGTGACCGCAGTCGGTGTCGTGCTCTCGGTCGTGGGGCTGGGCCAGGCCGTGGCCTCGGCGCTGTGGGGAATCGTCATTCCACGCCTCGGCCACGTGACCGTCCTGAGCGCGACCTCGGTCGGCTCTTGCGTGGCGCTCACGGTCGCCGGGCTGAGCCACTGGTTGCCCCTCTTCGCGATCGCGCTCCTCGCCAATGCCGTGTGCCTGGCGGCGATACTCACCACCGCTATGTCTGTCATGGCCGCGACGGTCAGCCCAGAGAGGCGTGGCGCGGTCCTGGGCCAGATCCTCTTTCCGTTTTATGTCGGCGGGGTCATAGGACCGCTGATCGGCGGGGTCGCATTTGCGGCCGGCCAGCTCGCGGTGTTCGGCATCGCCGCCGTGCTCAGCCTCAGTCCGCTGCTTGTGCTCTTCACCATGCGGCACGCGGCGGTCGAGGCACGGACCGCTTGACGACACGCGTCGGTGTCGTCGCGGACACGCACTGCCCAGAGTTCATGGACCGGCTGCCCGACAGGATCTTCGATGTGATGCGAGGCGTTCAAATGGTCGTGCACGCCGGCGACATCGACGGCGCGTCCACGCTCGCCGAGCTGGCCCGCATCGCTCCGGTCGAGGCAGTGCGCGGGGACCACGATCGCTCGCTCACAACGCTGCCGGCGACGCACGAGGTCGTGGTCGAGGGCCAACGCATCGTGGTGGTTCACGGCAACCGCGCACGCTGGATCGAGGAGCCGCAGACACTCCTGTGGACGCTGAGCCTCGGCTACTTCCGTCCGCACAGTGGGCTGGCGCGCAGCCTCCGGCGACGATTTCCCAACGCCGATGTGATCGTCTTCGGCCACACGCATCGGGCTCACATGCGCAGGGTCGACGGGGTTCTGCTCTTCAACCCTGGAGGGGTCCACCAGTGGAATGCGGCCTCGGTGAAGCGCCGGCTCAAGCAGAATCCCGGATGGTTCGAATGGTGCTGGCTGCAGGTCGCGCGTCACATGCAGCGGGTAGAGCCGCCCTCGGTCGGCATCCTGGAGATCGACCAGGACGGGATCGTGCCTCGAATTATTGAAATCTAGCGGGCTGTAGTGTCTAGCCTCATGTCCGCTGTGCTCTACCGGCCGGCCGAGCTTGACGACGCCGAGCTGGCGACGAACCTCATGAACTCCGCGTACTCGGGAATGGAGCACGACCCGATCATCACGCGGCTGCGCTGGGAGTGGGGCCGCACCGGTTACTCGATCGGCCGCTACATCGCGGAGCAGGATCGAAAACCAATCGCGTTTCTCGCCTGGACGCACGGACCGTGGGAGATGCTTCCCGAGCGTCACTGCGAGGTCGAGGTGTGGCTCGACCGCCAATCGATGGATCGGCGCTTGCTGTCGGAGCTCTGGACGTGGATCAGCGCGCGTGGCGTTGACGAGGACGCTGGCCTGCTGTTGGCCTACGCGGCCGAGGACGAGCCGGAGATGCTCGACGTCCTGGCCGAGCTCAATTACGAGCGAGCGCGCCTGGAGAAGGTCTGGGAACTCGACCTCGACGCGCACGGCCCGCGGCTGGTCGCGGGCGCCGCGGAAGCGCGCGAGACGATGGATGCGATTGGGATCAAATTGGTTCCTTTCGCCTCATGGGATGACCCGGACAAGGTGCACAAGCTGCACGAGCTGAATGTCATTACGGTTCAGGATGTGCCGCATTCGTTGCCGATCATCCCGGAGGCGTATGCGGACTTCGAAAAGCGGGTCAATGCTCCCGACCGGCCGCATGACAGGCTCTGGGTGGCCCTTCAAGGCAATGTCCCGGTCGGGATGTCGTATCTAAAGTTCCCACCGGTCCGCGGAACCGTATGGACCGGGTATACCTGCAGCCACCCGGACTTTCGCGGGCGCGGCATCGCGCGGGCGATCAAGCTCCAGAGCTTGGCCCAGGCGGTGCAGCTGGGTGTTCCGGTCGTCCGAACAGACAACGACTCCGAAAATGCCCCGATGCTTCACATCAACGAGAGGCTGGGTTACGTCCGGCGGCCGGGATTCGTCGAGCACCACAAGCGGGTAAGAGACAACGTGAATGCCTAAGACCAAGGACTACTACGAGGTGCTCGGCGTGCCGCGCGGGGCCACGCAGAAGGAGATCGCATCTGCCTTCCGCAAGCTTGCCCGCAAGCATCACCCTGACCTCAATGCGGGGGACAAGCAGGCCGAGGCACGCTTCAAGGAGCTCTCGGAGGCGCACGAGGTGCTGTCGGACTCGAAGAAGAGAAAGCTCTACGACGAGTTCGGCGAGAACTGGGCCAGCGCCGCGGCCGCCGGTGTCCAACCAGGCGCTGGGGGATTTCGCCCCGACGTGGGTCCCCGCGCGCAATACCGGACGGTCAGCCCAGAGGAGATGGAGGATCTCTTCGGCGAGGGCGGGGGTTTCGGCGACATCTTCGGGTCGATCTTCGGCAACTCGCGGGGGCGTGTGCGCCAGCAGCCAATCGATGTCGAGCTGCCGATCACAGTCAGCCTCGCCGAGCTCTTCACCGGCACCAGCCGGACGGTGGAGTTGCCCGGCGGCCGGCGCGTCGAGGTCAAGGTGCCGCCTGGCGTGAAGGAAGGCACGGTGCTTCGGGTGCCGGGTCTTCGGGCGACCGTCCAGGTTGCACCGGATCCGATCTTCACGCGCGAAGGCAAGGACCTGCGAGTGACGGTTCCGGTGCCGCTGCGCGTCGCGCTGAATGGGGGCGAGGTCGCCGCGCCGACGATCAAGGGCGGCCAGGTCAAGTTCAAGGTGGCGCCCGAGACGCAGAACGGCACCAAGATCAGGCTGCGCGGTCTGGGCCTGCCCGATCCGAAGGGGGGCCCGGTCGGCGACATGTACGCGGAGGTGCGCGTCCAGCTGCCCGTTCCGATGGACGAGGCGACGCGCAAGTGGTCGGCGGAGCAACCCAGCTGATCGGCCCGCTCCGTTCGCGCCGCCTGCTGCTTCCGCTCGTCTTCATCTCCGGCATGGCGTCCCTGGGTGTCGAGTTCGGCGCGTCTCGGCTGCTCGCGCCTTACTTCGGGACGAGCCTTTACGTGTGGGGCGTTCTGATCGGCCTGATCCTCGTCTACCTCTCAGCCGGTTACGTCATCGGCGGCCGCCTCGCCGACCGCCATCCGCGCGACGAGGTCCTGTACCAGATCACCGCGTGGGCCGGCCTGTGGATCGGCATCATCCCCCTTGTCAGCTACCCGATCCTGCTGATCTCGCAGCAGGGATTCAAAGAGGTCAGCGTCGGCCTTGTCCTCGGCACCCTACTCGCGGTGGTGGTGCTCTTCGCGGCGCCCGTGATCTTGCTCGGCTGCGTCAGCCCGTTTGCTATCCGCCTCTTGCTTCGCGACGTGGAGACTGGAGGCAACACGGCGGGTCGCGTTTACGCCCTTTCGACCGCGGGCAGCATCCTCGGCACCTTCCTGCCTGTGTTCTGGTTCATCCCGACCTACGGCACGCGCCCGACGCTCGAGGGATTCGGCCTGGTGCTGGTCGGCGTCTCCATCGCGGGACTCTGGCCGCGACGGCGCCTCTACGCGTCGTTCGCCGCGGCGGTGATCCTCGCCTGGATCTTTCTGCCCTCAGGGATCAAGCCGCCGCAGGTGGGCCAGCTGCTGTACGAGAAGGAATCGGCCTACGGATACATCCAGGTCGTGCGCGATGGCTCGAAGACCGAGCTGATCCTCAACGAAGGCGAAGCCATCCACTCGATCTACGACCCCAGCTCGCTGCTCACCGGCGGGCCATGGGATTACATGCTGGTGGCCGATTCGTTTCGTCCAGCACAAGCCTCAGAGCCGGTGCCGAAGGACGTTGCGATCCTGGGTCTCGCCGGTGGAACCGCGGCCCGGCAGTACACGGCCGCCTACGGCCCCGGCGTCCAGATCACAGGCGTGGAGATCGACCCTGAGATCGTCTCCGTCGCGCACCGCTACTTCCATCTCGACGAGCCCAACGTCCATCCGGTGGTCTCAGATGCGCGCTACTGGCTCAACACGCAGGCCTCTCAGTACGACGTGATCATCATGGATGCCTACCGCCAGCCCTACATCCCGTTTCATCTGACGACGCGCGAGTTCTTCACCGAGGTGCACGATCACCTGCGCCCGGGAGGCGTGGCCGTGGTCAATGCGGGCCGCACCGCGACTGACTATAGGTTGGTCGACGCCATCGCGAGCACGATGGCCGCGGTCTATCCCAGCGTCTTCCTGGTCGACGTTCCAGCGTTCAGCAACACGCTGGTGTACGGGAGCACTGTGCCCATCACCATCGCGGATGTCGAGCACAACCTTGGGCTGGTCAACGAGCCCGTCGCCCGGGACGTCGCACGGAGCGTGGTCAACGACGGGAGGCTACGCGTTTCGCCGTATCACGACCAGGTCTTCACGGATGACCTGGCACCGGTCGAGCGATTGATCGACGAGATCATCTTCAACTACGCCACGGGTAAGTAATCAGTGCGGCGGCTGCCCTGGCGTAACCCACACTGACCACGTCTCGAGGGTCCGGAACCCGAGGCTTTCGTAGATCCTGAGGCCCGCCGGCGAGGATTGCAGGTACGCGAACGTCGCGCCTGCGTCGAAGCCGTCCAGCACGGCGCGAGCCGTGATCGCGGTGCCATAGCCGCGCCCGCGATAGGCGGCGGGAGTGGCGACGTTGAAGATTCCGACGTGGTCTCCGGCTGTGCTGCTGAAGGCCGTGACAACGTCCCGTCCGTCGACCCTGCCAACGTACGCATGGTTGCCCGTCTGCGCAAGTACGGGCCGTGGGATGAGCTGCTCGAACATTTCAAGCGGAGCCTCGAAACCGTCCGCGGCAATCGCTGCGTGAATTCCCCCTTCGTCTGGATCGAGGACGCGAATCGCGAGGTTGGCATGGTGCGACGCCTGGCGGATCCTGTCGCTCGGCAGCAGCACCGCCATGAGCGGAAGGGGGTCGTCCTTGACCATGCCTCGCTGTTTCGCCAGGCGGACCAGCTCACTCCGACAACCGGGTCGCATGAGGATGGAGTGGGGAAGGTTGTGTCGGGCCACGACGTCGAGGAGATCACCGACGTCGGCCGCAGTCGCGGTGGGGCGAACAGTCAGCACTCCGTTCAAGGTCGGGATCGGAACACCGGTGATCATCAGGGACGCGTCGCCGGCGGTCCTGGTCGACGCCCCCGCACCGAGCCCCCGTACCAGCCTGACGCCGTCGTCAACCAGCGCCGATGTGACCCGGTCTGCCGTTAGCGTCCGCGTCGTCCCCGCTCGAGCCACCTTCGGCGGACAGTCTAAGCGCGGTCTAGCTCGGCTGGTGGAGCGCTCCGGTGACCTGTTCGCCGGCCAGGGACTGGTCGGACTGCAGGCACAGCAGGCGGACTCGCCCGGTCGCCACAACTCGTTCGCCTTCGTCCACCACGATGGCCTGCCAGACCTGCGTCTGGCGCCCGCGCGTCACCGGAGTCGCGACCGCGCGCAGCTTTGCACCGGCCCGCACAGCGCGGATGAAGCTCGTGTTGTTCTCGAGGCCCACGACATGCTGGCCGCGCTCGCGGGCGGCCAGATACGCGCCGATCGAGGCGATGGTCTCGATGACGCCGCAGTGCACGCCGCCGTGGACGATGCCATAGGCCTGGAGGTGCTGCGGCCCGACGGTCAGCTCGGCGCGCACCTCGTCCTTGGTGGCGTGAGTTATTTGCATGCCCATCGCTTCCGGCCAGCCCTCACGCCTTTCGTTCATCTGGGTCGCGAAGTCCTGGCTCACGAATGCAAATCCTAGTGAGAGAAAAAAGTGAGGGCCGGAACAACCCCGG